>JACCDJ011319988.1_pt1 | contig 12913 bp, 10 predicted proteins | sample 7444481 | NCBI WGS metagenome assembly JACCDJ01 (sample SAMN15323435, study PRJNA562643) | freshwater metagenome | isolation source: river surface water | place: USA:Blue River Watershed | collected 2017-08-15 | reverse complement strand
TCGTCCCCCTTCCCACACTTATTTTTCCGCATTTTTTTTATTTGAATTGCGAATAAATTCGCCTAATGTGCAAAATGACGATTCACAATCATTGAATATTTCTTCGTAGTTTTTCAATTCGTCGGTTTGTCTATAAAACGGCACCAAAAACATCTGCACTGGCAATTTCTCCAATGTCTCTTTATTTGGATATGTCATTATGTTTCCGCCAATCTCCGGCGGCGCAATCATCATAAATGTTTTCACATCGGTGCGCCCCGTTTTGTTATTAACCATTATTACACTTTGTGTTAAATCATAATATTCACTGTATGAATACTTGGGCAAATCCACGCTGCCACTTATCATTCCAACCTGCGGTGTTAATGATTTTTCGCCGTATTTATCATAATCCGGCGCAGATAATGCATCCAATATAATTACCACTCTGCCCATAATATGTTTTATGGGTGTGCTTCCATTCACCTTAATCGTTTCTGTGTTGCCATATAATTTTTTTCCAAAAACTTCATTTAACAATTTTGATATCCGATTGTATGCTTCCTTGCTGTTGTTTTTAATTCGCAATTGTATAAACATAGGGTCATTTGTATTGGAAAATGCATTTGACGCCACCACAATCAATGCATTCTCTAATGATAAAGTTAACCCTGTTTGAATTGTTCTGTATTCAGGGTCCTCAGAATATGATATGTATTCTACATTGTCACGCGTGTAAATTTCGAAATCCAATAGGCGACAACCGCGACCAATTGCAAATAAAACAGCATCTTTGCTGGCAGTTTTGTTAATAATGGCACTGTTGTATGACGATTTAATCATAAATTCGCGCAACGGAAAATCCTGATATTTTGTGTCAATGGGTTTAATTTTTAATTCTAGACCTTTCTTTTCTGCCGACTTCTGCAATTCTGTTATTTCTTCTGACACTGTTGCTTGAAACCCCTCTTTGTTTGTTTCTTTTGTGTTATTATCTATCTCTGTTTGAATTTTTTTTTTAATCATTGTGTTCTCTTGCATTAAACTGTGAATTATGAAAAATGATGCAACTATTATCACTAAAATCAACAATTTTTTTATAATGTGCATTTCAGTATTTATACACTATGCACAAAAAATATTACAGACACTATATTTCTCTATCTATATTATTATTATGGCAGGAGGTTTATTAAATATTATTTCCGAAGGGAATAATAGCATTATTCTTACAGGAAATCCTAGCAAAACATTTTTCAAAGTAACTTATTCTAAATATACTAATTTTGGTATGCAGAAATTTCGCATTGATTATGACGGACAACGCGATTTACGCCTGTCTGAACAGTCTGTATTCACTTTCAAAATCCCCCGACACGCCGACCTTCTTATGGATACTTATGTTGCCGTCACGCTTCCTCACATTTGGAGTCCCATCCATCATCCTTCTCCTCAAACAAATAATAATTGGTCTTCCTATGATTTCCGTTGGATTAAAAACATTGGCACACACATTATTAAAGAAATTGAAGTCCGGTGTGGCAGTTTCACTTTGCAAAAATATTCCGGCGAATATTTAGCCGCGATGGTCGAAAGAGATTTCGATGTAAATAAAAAAAATTTGTTTTATTCTATGACAGGCAATGTTACTGAATTAAATGACCCCGCAAACGCCCAAGGTCGTGTCAATTCTTATCCATCGGCATATTACACCACCAATACTTTAGGGTCTGAACCCAGCATTCGCGGTCGCACTTTATACATTCCACTAAATACTTGGTTCTGTTTAGATAGCAGATTGGCATTTCCTTTAGTGTCGCTTCAATACAATGAACTCAGCATTACTGTTACTATGAGACCGGTTGAAGAACTTTATCAAATCCGTGATGTGTATGACACTGTTAATAATAATCCTATTATGAAACCGGACTACACTCGTGAAGAAATGTTATTTTACCGGTTTTTGCAAACTCCGCCGGCAGTTAATTTAAGTCCCGAGAATTATCAAAACAAAACCACCACTTGGAATGCCGATGTCCATATTTTAGCAAATTATTGTTTTCTTTCTAAAGATGAAATACGCAATTTTACTGCCGAAGACCAAGTCTATCTCATTAAAGATGTTTTTGAATACAGATTTGAAAATGTTACGGGGGCGAAAAAACTTAAAGTCCTCACTACAGGAATGGTTGCAAACTGGATGTGGTTTTTGCAACGCAACGATGTTTATATGCGAAATGAATGGTCCAATTATACCAACTGGCCTTATCGGGTTGTTCCCGGCAATGTCAGCAATGCTCCTGTGAATGCCATTGATGAAAATTTCGTGCTTGATGTTACTGGCGACCCCATTGGACCCTTTTTGAATCCATCCGGTGCTCAAACCGGATATTTTGTCACCAATGAATTTAATGTGGAAAACCGCAAAGAAATTTTAGAAACTATGGGCATTCTCTTTAATGGTGAATACAGGGAAAATCTATTGACCCGTGAGGTGTATGATTATATTGAAAAATACACGCGAACTACCGGTTTTGCTTCCGAAGGTCTCTATTGCTACAATTTCTGTTTGAACACGAATCCGCGGGAATATCAACCATCTGGCGCCATTAATATGTCTAAATTCAAAACAGTTGAGTTGGAAATTAATACTTTTGTCCCCCAAATTGATTTGCAAAATGCAAATTATCAAATTATTTGCAATGATGATGGCGTGGTCATTGGCACAAATGCGGCAACTTGGCGTTTATATGAATACAATTATAATCTGACTCTGTTTGAAGAAAGATATAATGTGCTTTCATTTGTTGGCGGATACTGCGGGTTGATGTATGCCAGATAATATGTGTGTTATATATAACTGAAAAGTAATCACAATTATATATAATGAATGATTTTGAATTTAGAACACATTTGAGAACTTCGGAAATAGAGAAAAATAACTTTTCTAATATGCAATTGTTGAAATCCATTTACGATGATTCCTTTGATATTGCCAATGAGTTTTTTCATAGTAGTTTTGAAGGGTTTAAAAAAAATACCAAAAAAGAAGTCGTTGCAACTGCTAAAAAAGTAGAAAGTGCCAAGAAAAAAGCAGATGCTGCTAAAAAAAAGGTTGATGAGGCAAATAAAAAAGTGGAAGATGCAAAGAAACAAGTAGAAGATGCAAAAGAAAATGCAGAAGAGGCAAAAGATGATGTGGCAGAGGCAAAAGATGACGCAAATGATGCAGAAGAAAGTGCTGCTGCTGCCGAAGATGATGCTGCTGCTGAGACCGAAGATGCCGATGGTGCCGATGAAGAATTTGCTAATTATAGCGATAGCGATAGCGACAATGATGACCAACAACACCTGTTTGAAGGGTTTAAAAAAAGTAGTAGCAAAAAGAAAAGCAGCAGCAGTAGTAGTAGCAGCAAATCCAAATATCCCGAAACTATTCCATCTCCCGATTTAATTGGATGGACAGTCAAAAAAGCAAACGGCACTAAAAATGACGAAAAAATGATAAAGAATATTCTCAATTCTATCTTTGTGACATTTATCTCTTTTTTAATTGCACACAATTGGTATTATAACATCTTTGTGAATCCCACTAAATTTCGTTTTGAAGAATCTCTATCGTTCTTGAAAGAAAATGAATTTATCCACTTTTTCTCTATTTATGTTGTTCAAGTTGTCCAAAGTATTGAAACCTACATTGTGGAAAATATTCCTAAAAAAATTGAATCCTTTATGGTCACTTCAAATTATGGAAAACGCTCGGTGTTTTTTTTTATTTTATTCGCATCCCTCTCCACTGTTCCATATTTTCTAAAACAATTGCAATACATTTTTGAATATTTGCGAACCCAATTGAATCGCATCATACACATTTTTAATGGTCCCAGTGACAAAATCGGCACATCACTCGCAAAATTATTAAACGATGCTGCTTCAAAAATATTTGATTCTATATTTGCTTTTAAGGGCAATGCATTTTTGTCTTCTATTATTGGAATCACTTTTGTTGTCAAATATATGGGAAATGTTATGGTTGACCACTCCAAAGGCATCATTGAAAATGCCACCGAAGTCATTCCATCCTTCTTTACAAAACTTCTTGCCGGCAATATCTTCTACATTATTTATCTTGTTTTCAAATTTTCCATTTTTTACCAACCAACCATTGCTTTTTCTTCCTTCATTATTGCAGTCTACATTTTCTATTTTTCAATAGTCCGTTTGTTTAATGTTAATGGGTTTTCACAATCTTTTTCTGTCATTGAGGAAAACATCAAACATATGAATGACAGTAGAGTCTTGTTTGGATATGATTTGTTGTCTAAATACAAAAATAATGTTGAAGATGCTCTTCGATTTATTATGCAAAATTCTCATCAAATTATCTTTTTAATTATTCTAAAAATCAATATTGGAAATATATTAAATATGAATTCCATTTATTTAAAAACTGCCACAATTGCTGTTGGAATTGCCTCTGCATTGGCAATTCTCTATTCCGTCTTGGAAAAATACGGCATCGGTAAATCTGAAGTTGCAGAATTAAATAAAGAATTTGAAGAACTCTCCCAAGAAATTAAGGGGGTTGCCGACACTCCCATTAAACCAAATCTTAATTTGTTTGACAAAATATATAAACCATTCAAAAGTGTTTAGAAAATAACATTTTTATTACTCCATAATGCCCAAAAAAGTTTCTCATACACCAAAATTAAAAAAAAAATATTATCCATTGGTTTCTGTATGCACTCCCACCTTTAATCGACGTCCTTTCATACAAACTATGTTTAAGTGTTTCTTAAATCAAACTTATCCGAAGGACCGCATTGAGTGGATTATTGTCGATGATGGCACCGACAAAATTCGCGATTTGATTCAGGCGTCAGGCATTAAACAAATTAAATATATTGAAGTGGAACAAAAAATGTATCTTGGCGCCAAACGCAACTTGATGCACAGTCACTGCAATGGCACAATCATCGTTTATATGGATGACGATGATTATTATCCGCCTGACCGCATTGAACACGCGGTTGATGTATTGACCGCAAATCCAAATGCACTATGTGCGGGGTCTAGTGAAATATATATTTATTTTAAACACATACAGAAAATGGTGCAGTTCGGTCCTTATAATAAAAATCACGCCACTGCGGGCACTTTTGCTTTCAAGTCAGACTTGCTTAAAATTAGCAAATATGAAGAGACCGCGGCACTTGCCGAAGAACGCGCATTTCTAAAAGATTATACTGTGCCGTTTGTTCAATTGGACCCAATGAAAACTATTCTTGTGTTTTCACACGAGCACAACACTTTTGATAAACGCCGATTGCTGGAAGCAGGTTATCACGAAACAATGAAAGAGTCCCCCAAAACAGTTGAACAGTTTATTAAGTTATCACACGAAGCACCTATTAAAAAATTCTTTATGGAAGATATTGATGGGTAGCTTTCCAATTATGCCCCCTGAGAACCTAAAATGAAACCCGATGTGCTAAAACAAACTGCCGAAATACTTGAACAACGCCGCAAAGAAATTGAAGAAGAATATGCCAAAAAGAATAATAAAATGATTTTGCAAAGACCGAATGAACAATCTGTTGAAATCACTCCCGTACAAGCAGTTGAAATTATAAAATCACAACAACAAGAAATTGAGAAAAAAAATTCTCACATTGCCGAATTGGAAAAAATCATACAGAAATTATTATCTGAACAATCATCTAATCCTGTTGCTGTTGCCAATCCTGTTGCTAATCCTGTTGCCAACCCTGTTGGAATTTCTAACACCAATCCCATTAATAAGGGCGAACCTCTTTTTAAAATTTCCGATTTTATGAACAAAAATTGATTCTTTTTCGATTTTTAAAAACAAAAGCAAAAGAAAAAAATTAATACAATGCATAAAATATATAATTTACACAACGCTGTTCACAAAGAAAATATGGCAGCATTTGATTATGACTGGACACTTGTGTGTCCTAAAGACGGCAAAACCTTTCCTTCTAATACTGATGACTGGAAATGGTTGTATCCATCTGTTCCAGATATTCTCAAAGATTATCACGAAAAAGATTTCATGATAGTCATATTCACCAACCAATCCAAACTGTGGAAACACACGCAAATACAAAATGCATTAAACACACTCAATATTCCTGTTTTCATTGTTGTTGCCACTGACCGTTCTCTCTACAAACCATCAATTACCCTGTTTGACTCTCTTGTGGGAAATTCACACATCAATAGAGAAACCTCGTTTTATGTTGGAGATGCTATGGGAAGACCTTGCGATTTTGCCAACACTGATTTATTATTTGCTAAAAATATGAATGTGCGCGCCTTCTCCCCTGAACAAATATTTGTGTCTAATGCGTCCGTAGTTGCACCCACAATACACATTGAATTGTTGTCAGAACCCGAAATTATAATTCTTGTGGGGTTTCCAGGTTCCGGCAAATCCACTATTGCAAAACATATTTGTCAAAATAATAAATATGTGCATATTGAAAGTGATATTCATAAAACAACTGCAAAAATGCTTAAAGCATCATTGCCGCATATTTCTGAAAATAAATCCATCGTATTTGATGCCACCAACAGTTCTTCCAAAAAAAGAAAAGAATTTATTGACTTTGCCAAATCAATAAATTATCATATTACCTGTATTTATGTTTCAACATCTTCGGAAATATCATTTCAAAGAAATGTTCTTAGAAGTGAAGATAAACAAGTTCCTAAAATTGCCTATTCTGTTTATTCAAAACATTTTGTTCAACCGTGTCAAACAGAAGGATTTCGACTCATCACCGTGTGATTTACTCATCCATATCTAAATCATCCATATCTTTGATTTCCGTTTTTTTCACATTTCTGTCTAAATATCTGTATATGCGTTTTATGTCCAATTTGTTGATTTCGTAATTCTCAAACATCGTCTCTATTGAATTCATTGTTGCCGAGTCATTTAAAAAATCTGCATTCTTTGTCATATAGAATAATCTCATCTCCTGAAAAAATGCTATCAAATCCTTGCGGTCCATATCCATCTTCTTGCACAATTCGTGTATGAACTCTATGTTGTTATACTCCGTTGAATACTTTGTTAATACTTTTGTAAATCGGATTTCGTCTTGTGCTATTTTCACTTTTTTTTTATTTTGTGCAATCATTTTGTGAAATATTCGGTTGTTGTTAAAGGTTTTCATTAAACTGCTCATTTCGTTAAATTGCCATATTTGATTTTGAAATGTGATTCGGTCTATGTAATCTGCATAACACATATTGTCCAAAAATCGCAGATAAAATGGCAATGACTGTTTTGCCGGCATCACATCCACAATGTTTTCGTGAAACAATAGAGCAACTACGGTTCGGTCAGTTTCATTTAACACAATGTTGTGTTCCTCTATGTTGTATGGTTTTGTTATCAACATCTGTGTGATTTTATTTGTATCCTCATTAAATGTTTTCACATTGAGAATCTTCTTTAATACAGTGTCGTCTATCAATTCCGGTTTTTTAATACACAACTTCTGTATGAATTCCAGTTTTCGCAAATCTCCCATTGCATAATTTTTCACAACTTCCTGTTTCTCTATTGTCATTTCTGGGAAAATCCGTCCAATCAACATTTTCATCTGGGGTTGCGTCGGCGTCTTTAATTCAAATACATTGCACACCTTCATCAATTCCTTGATTTTCTTATCTATGTTGTAATTTCCAATACAGATGATCGGATTTAGTGTCGTGTTTTCCTGTTTCTGCTTCTTTGTTTTCTTCTGTCTTATTAGTTTTATCAAGGCGTTCAATCCTCCTTTGTCGCCACTATTCATTCCGTCTATCTCGTCCATTAATATTGCTATTTTTCGCGTCTTCTTATACATCATATCCAACACATTGCGTGATGATATATTGTTGCTCGCTATTGCATCTATCAATGATTTGTTTCGTACATCGCCCGCATCATACTTTATTACATCGTAGTTTAATTCCTTCAAAATGCTCGTCACAAATAATGTTTTTCCCACTCCCGACGAACCATAAATGTAAAATCCCTTCTTGTAATTCGTATTCTTATATTCCTTTTCAAAATTCATTAATATTGCTTTTATCTCTTGTGCTGCCTTTTCCCTTTCAAATATCTCATTTAATTCTTGCGTGTTGATTTGTAATTCTCGTGTCTTTATTGCCATTTTGTATTATTTGTAAATTATTCTCTATCTACAAATAATTCATAATTATTATTTAGTCTTTAAACGCACCTTGCATCATTTATTTGGAAAATGCGCTGAAATCTGCGGTAATTGGTCTGAAATTCGTTCCCTTTGACTGCAATGCGCCATTGTATGAATACATATCCACAGGAACTGAATCCACCATTCCGATTCTGGATTGTCCGGGTTTATATATTCCTGTATTATTTCGGTTGTAACCATTGTTGTATGACTGATTGTATCCGACACGCATTGTGTTGTTTGACAAAAGATCACTCAATCCCGAACCGGTTGATTTTAATAAATCTGCTGCCGTTCCTATTGTTCCGCCTACCAAATTTGCTGCTGTTCCCACTGTTCCGCCCACCAAATCTGCTGCTGTTCCTGCGGTGCCAGTTATCACATTGCCTGCCGCATCCACAGTTCCGGTTATTGTGTTGCCCGCGCTTTTGCCAATGGATGCTGCCGCGCTTGAGGGTCCTTTTACATCACTGATGTTATTATCACCATCACTAAATGCCAATGATTTTCCATCTTTTGTCTTTGTTCCGCATCCGCCAGAACCACCACAATCGGTGCATAATCCACCTGTGTTACAAGATGGACACGCGGGACATACTGGGGGAACCACCTCGGTTTTTAACATATATTGTGACCATTTTAAATAATCGTCCATCATCTTATCTGAGTTGTCGTCGCCGTCGCCCTTTTTCACTGACCCGGATGTGTCTTCTTCTTCTTTGCTGCCGGATTCACTATATATTAAATTTACTAACACAGATTCAATGCCGGATGATAATTGAACACAAGTATTTGCAAATGTCATAATTACTGTCTCTTCGCCGGTGGGCCAGTATAATATTGTGTTCTTTCCTGAGATGTCACTTACAAAATATGGAACATATGAATAAACAAAGGTTGATGATAAATTCTTATCTGTTGTTTTGTCTGTGTAAATGTTTGTTGGTCTTATTAATATGCCGGGTTCATTCATCTTTCTTGCATACACATTTACTCCTGTTGCTGACATATTGGTGAATCCGTCTGTTACTCCAGACCCAGTAGAACTGGAAGAACCGGTAGAACTAGAAGAACTGGAAGAACTAGAAGAACTAGAAGAACTAGAAGAACTGGAAGAACTAGCAGACTCTGCCTCAGCAATGCCGATTAGAAGATTTCCATTTACTTGGTCCATTTTAATATTTTTGGCAATTTGCAACACATTTCGTTTAGAACTGTAATACGGGTCAATCACAAAAGTATTGTCATAACTATCACTGCTGATGCGTTCATAATCAGCATTCTTAATTAGAGTGATTGTGTTTTCAGTTGTAAAATTAACAGTTTTCTTCAAATCACTGTCTTCGTAAAAATACATATTTTGGATTTTATATGAACCAGGTGCATTTACATCTTCTTTCACATTGGTAATATCAAAAGTCATAAGATAAGTGTTCTTTTTCCAACACACAACATTTAATTGATTCGGTTTGGCATCAGTATTAAATACCAATTTAATAGACCCTGTGTAAGGAGTAATAAAAGCATTGGTCACGATTTTTTTAACAGAACCTCCAAGAGTAACTTTGGGGTCATATGACAATTTCGAAATGTTGTTTGAATCGCTATTTCTGTAATACAAAATAATTGAAGTTATCTTGTTTGTAGAATCAACTGCAACTTTGTAAATATTTCCATTCTTCGGGTCATAATAAAAATTATTTGAAATATTTGCCAATCCCTTGTAATATGTATCATAATCACTCAAAGACTCAAAAGGATTACTGTCAGATGCATTTGCAAATCCATCAATCCTGTTTGAATAAAAAGATGCTGCTATTAATATCAACAATAGTATCAAAAATAACATAAGTGGTCCAAATTTAAATTCAAACATTGTTTTTTGTTAATATATATTCTATTACGAAAAATATACTTTATGTTCCTCAATAAATATGTGTAAACCAATTAAAAATTTGTTTACACATATTAGAAAATGCCTATTAAACAAAATCCCACACCACTTGCACCTTTTCATTCTGATGAGAATGCCTATGAAATCGGCATTGATGAAGCAGGTCGCGGTCCCCTATTTGGTTCTGTTTTTATTGCTGCTGTAGTTTTACCTAAAGATGCGTCTTCTTTTCACCACGAATGGATGCGTGATAGTAAAAAAATTAAAAACAAAAAAGTAATGTCTGAACTTGCCAATTATATCAAACAAAATGCCCTCTATTGGAATATTCAATCTGCCGATTCGGACACCATTGACCGATGCAATATTCTGCGTTCCGTTATCACTTGTATGCACGGTTGCGTTTCTAATATTGTCACACAAATGAAGAATGATTCTAAATCTGTTTCGAATGGTCTTCTTCTTGTCGATGGCAATTATTTCAATCCTTATGTGAAATATGATGATTCCATTGATGAGTTCTTTAATATTCCTCATCTCACTGTTGAAAAAGGTGATGCCACATATTCTAGCATTGCTGCCGCATCTATACTTGCTAAAGAAGCGCACGATGCGCATATTATGGAATTGTGTGCTAAATATCCCATTTTGTGTGAAAACTATTCACTTGATACCAATGTCGGATATGGCACTAAAGCACACATCGAAGGTATTAAAACACACGGTGTTACACAGTGGCACAGAAAAACATACAATATTTGCAGAGGCGAAAAAGAGAATCACATCGAGGAAAATTAGTATCCTGTTTCAATGTGATTTTCCCATCCAATGTGTTTGACATACCCGTGTGGATCATCCAATGTGTATGCAAAATATCCGAGTTTTCTGTATTCATTATTTATTGTGTATTCGCCTTCCATTGGATAAGTTTTCCCATTTTTAACCGTTGTTTTGCAATGATTAAAAAACGGATGCAGAATATAGATGTCCTCGGTTTTTCTTAATCCTGGATTAAATGTTACACCACACCATGTGTAAATAACACCATTGTAAATGTAGGAAAAATCTCTTTGCATTTCATAGTATCCGCGCATTTTATCATCAAACACAATTTGATGTGACGAAGTTTCGTGATGTGGTCTTAACCATACCGTGAATATTTTTTCATTTGGATTTTCATCAAACACTCGTTTGGATTTTTCGATAAATTGGGGTTGTAAAAATTCCCAATCTTCCTCGCAATGAAATACATATTTTGTTCTTACATAGGAATACAATTTGTCGATGCTTTTTATTTGAGATATATTGGTTTTATTATAAAGAGATGTGATGTTCAAAGCATCCTTGTATTTTTCAACCACAGATTCATTGCACCCAATGATGCCGGAATCATCCAATATTATTGTTTTTATTATTGGATATGTGTTTGTCTTGACAAATGATTCTAATGTTTTCTCTAGGAGATAAGGACGATTGCAAGAAGTTATGACCATTGTCACATCATCGGTGTTTGACAATTTATTATGCTTCACTTGTTTGATAAGTTCCTTGTTTTGTTCATATAAACGAAAATCCTCAAAATCTGCGACATCAAACTCTTCAAATAACTCTTTGTTCCGTTGCATTTTAACGTGCTCAAACCAATTGTCAGCATCTCCGCGAGTCCCCTTCACATTTATGTAAAAATCAAGCGACTGCAAATTGTAATGGTTTATTAATAATTTTGCATCAGGCGAGTCAATAATGTGCAAACCCTTTCCTAAAACATTTTGTTTGTGAATGTCAAAACTTTGGAAACAAGAAGTTTGGAATATTCCTTTGTAACCAAAGCAACGCAAATGTCTGCCAGACCCACGAGGCAATGCACGCGCCGTAAATCCTTCTACCACCGAGTTGGGTTGCAATATATGGTCATTGCTGCCAAAATGTGCCCAATCCACGACAATTTGGGCGTAATCGGAAAACTCACTCAATGCCTGTTTGATATCTATTGTTTCCGGACTATACAAGAATTCATCCAAATCCAATATACTCATCCATTTTGAAGTTGGTAATAGAGGCGTGAAATATTTTCTATATATTTGTGTTTGTCGACCCACCTCCTTTGTTACTATGTCGTTGTGAAACAGTGTAACGCGGTCTGCATATTTTGCAATTATTTCCATATAAGAATCTGTGCTGAAATCGTTGACCAAATATATATGGTCAACCCCGTGGAATAAATAATGACTTATCCATTCATCTAATATATGAGATTCGTTTTTGAATATAGAACACACTATGAAATCATGCATTGAATATACAATAGATGATTTTATTTTCTATGCTAGTTTTTATTACACAAATAAATTATCCAAATGTCTTTTGTAAATTTTCATAACTTCGGTTGTTTTGTCCATTGTGCTATATCCCAACAAGAAATCGTCATATTTTTCATCATACAGGAATCCAAGCACATATTCCACTTGTTTACCTTCCATTGTGAAATACTTGGTCCAGCGTTTTACCTTGCCTGTTGCATTATCCAATGCAATAATTATGTGATAGTAATATCTGCGGGTCTCATAGGATACTGTGTGACAGAGAAACCAAGTCTCGGACCCAACCTTTATTCCATTGCACGACCCACGCACATTTGCAAAAAACGGCGGCAATTCGTTGCAGTCCTGTACAACTATCTTCTTTCTGAGGTCTGGTTCATACAGTGAAAATGGATACCATCCATAGACTATTTTTAGTGCGCCTTTTGTGTAACTATTGCCAGCAACTTCATATAAAGTCCAATTTTTCTCTATTGTGTCGC
>JACCDJ010284125.1_pt1 | contig 12922 bp, 4 predicted proteins | sample 7444481 | NCBI WGS metagenome assembly JACCDJ01 (sample SAMN15323435, study PRJNA562643) | freshwater metagenome | isolation source: river surface water | place: USA:Blue River Watershed | collected 2017-08-15 | reverse complement strand
TCACTATTGGCAAAGGATTCACGGTAATAACTACATTCGCCGTATTACTACAAGAAGTACTTGTATTTAAGCCGGTAACCGTATAAGTTGTATTTGCAAGTGGAGCTGCAGAGACTACATTGGAATTATTCGAACTCAATCCAGTGCTTGGCGTCCATGAATAAGTATTAGCACCTGTCGCTGTTAAGGCAACAGATGATCCATAACATATCGCAGCGCTACTTGGCGTAATCACTACATTCGGTAATGGATTAACAGTAACTATTGCATTTGCGGAAGCTGAACAGCCTGTTGCACTATTCACCCCTGTAACAATATAGGTCGTAGTAGTACTTGGTGTAGCATTCACACTTGCACCGCTTGTTGGCGATAGTGCAGTAGTAGGCGACCACGTATAAGTATTGGCACCACTCGCGTTTAAGGTAGCAGAACTACCGATACATATTTGCGGACTGTTCACTGTAATTGCCGGAGCCGGATTTACGGTAACAATCGCTGTGGCCGTTCCAGTACAACCTGTTGTATTATCTGTACCCTGAATCGTATAGGTCGTAGTTGTACTAGGCGTTGCTTGCACAGGAAAAGAAGTCGTTTGATTTAAGCCTGTTGAAGGACTCCAATTAAACGTAAGATTGGTGCTTGGCGAAGGAGTAAGCGTGGCTGCTGTCGAAGAGCCATTACAATAACTTGCGTTATTTACAGAGAACACAGGAACCGCTTTAAAGCTTACTACTGCATTGGCTGTTTGCGTACAACCATTTACAGAAGTACCTGTGACAACATATGTAGTCGCAATGGAAGGCGTAGCCACTACCGTAGCACCTGTAGTAGTATTTAAACCCGCACTCGGTGTCCATGAATAAGTATTCGCTCCGGCAGCAGTGAGTGTTGCACTTGTACCCGGACAAATGGACGCATTGTTAACTGTAATAACAGGAATGGCATTTACCGTAACAACCGCTAAAGCTGTATCCGAACAAGCGTTCGCATCAATACCGGTTACGATATAGGTGGTGGTGGTGCTTGGACTTGCACTTACACTGGCACCTGAATTCGGACTCAAAGAAGTGGTCGGCGACCATGAATAAGTATTCGCACCGCTCGCGTTTAACAATATACTTCCTCCGCTACAAATACTTCCGCTATTCACAGAAACGGTTGGTGGCGTATATACGCTCACTGTTGCATTCAAAGAACTACTACATCCCGTAAGCGTATTTTGTCCTACCACCGTATAAGTCGTCGTGACAGAAGGATTCGCTTGTACACTCGCAGTATTCGTTTGATTCAAACCAGTAGTTGGTGTCCAGGTATAGCTCATGTTAGCTGTACCCGAAGCTGTAAGCGTCGCATAGTTCGTAGAACCTGCACAATAGCTCGCGTTATTAACTGTGAAAACAGGATTCGTATTAAGTGTAACTGTTATATTTTTTGTTGCGATACAACCTTGTGCCGAAGTTCCGCTAATAGTATAATTAGTAGTTACTGACGGAGAGGCTATAACAGTCGCTGTATTACTCACATTCAATCCTGTTGCAGGCGACCAAGAATAACTACTCGCGCCTGTTGCGGTTATACTTACACTTCCTCCCGGACAGATCGTCGCATTGTTCGCCACGATTACTGGTAAAGGATTAACCAGCACATTTGCATAGGCAGTATCCGAACAACCATTTGCATCGGTACCTGTTACGAGATAAGTGCTTGTTGTGCTAGGTGTGGCTGTTACGTTCGCTCCACTGCTTGGCGACAAATTACTTGTAGGTGTCCAAACATAATTCAATGCACCCGCTGCAATTAAATTAATATTTCCGCCAGCACAAATACTACCGCTATTGACACTCACATTAGGAGGAGTATTTACCGTAACGACAGCCGTTTGCGTACTTGAACAAGTAGCTGCATTCGTTCCAATAATAGTATAGGTAGTAGTTACCGAAGGATTAGCCTGTACGCTCCCCCCTGTATTTGCACTTAATCCTGTTGCAGGCGACCATTGGTAGGTAATACCAGATGCTACACTTGCTGTTAAGGTTGCATACGTACTAGATCCATTACAATAGCTCGCATTGTTGACTGTAAATTGAGGAACAGGACTTATCGTAACGGTAGCGTTGGCAGTATTGGTACATCCATTGCTTGCAGTTCCTGTTACAGAATATGTCGTAGTAACAGTTGGAGAAGCGATCACGGTCGCTCCTGTAGTGGTGTTTAAAGAAGAAGAAGCCGACCATGTATAGGTATTCGCTCCGCTGGCTGTTAAGTTAGCATTGCTGCCAGGACATATTGTAGGGCTATTAACGACTACGTTAGGCAATGGCATAATAGTCACAAGCGCATTGGCTGTAGCGATACATCCTAAAGCCGATGTCCCTGTTACCGTATAAGTAGTAGTGCTAGATGGATTAGCACCCACAATACTTCCTGTAGTAGATTGCAAACCAGTAGCAGGGCTCCATGTATAAGAACTCGCTCCGTTAGCAGATAAATTCCCTGTTGCACCTTGACATAAACTCAAGGCATTGACAGTAATCGTAGGTAAAGGATTAACAGTTAAAACAACGTTTGTGCTTCCTTTACAACCATTAGCATTCGTTCCTATAACAGTATAAGTAGTAGTGGCGGTAGGATTAGCGCTAACAGAGACGCCAGTGGTCGAAACCAAGCCTGTTGATGGCGACCAGTTATAGGTTAAGCCTGTAGCAGGACTTGCAGTTAAGGTGGCGGCTGTTCCCAAACAGGTAGTTTGTGGCGTAGCACTAATGACTGGCAATGGATTTACGCTTACAACGACAGTTTGACTCTTTGAACAATTCGTTGCAGTAACAGTACCTGTCACGGTATAAGTAGTAGTTGTAATTGGATGTGCAAAAACAGAAGCGCCACTCGTAGCACTCAAACCTGTTGCAGGTGTCCAAGTATAGGTATTCGCTCCGGAAGCAATCAATTGCGTGCTATCCCCTACACAGATTGGTACATTACCACTTATGCTAATTGTTGGTAAAGGATTAACCGTTACTACACTAGTATCCTTATTGGTACATCCACTCGCATCAGTCCCTGTAACAACATAAGTAGAAGTAACGCTTGGACTAGCACTCACACTCGCTACGTTCGTAGCTCCTAAGCCCGTTGCCGGCGACCAAACATAGGATACCCCACCTGTGGCGCTAAGTGTAGTGCTCGATCCTGCACACATGGAAGGATTATTGGAAACAATCGTTGGCAAAGGTTTTACGGTAACAACAGCCGATTGACTCGCTTTACACGAAGTGCTTGTATTCGTTGCTGTTACTTGATAAGTGGAGCTCAAAGTTGGATTCGCGGTTACACTAGTTCCAATACTTGCGCTAAGTCCTGCCGAAGGACTCCACGCATAGGTATACCCACTTGCTACCGAAGCGGTAAGTGTTCCCGAAGCTCCTTTACAAATTGAAATGGCAGGAACAGTAAAAACAGGCAATGGATTTACGGTCACAACATAAGTCGTCGACTTAATACAGCCAGTAGACGTAATCGTCCCGGTAATGGTATAAGTGGTAGTGACGGTAGGTTTTACAATAACGGAATTCCCAGTGCTTGTATTAAGGCCAGTCGCAGGCGACCATGTATAGGTATCTGCACCGGAAGCGGTTAAAATAGTACTATCGCCCAAACACACGGTATTATTACCTGAGATAGAAATAGTAGGTAATGGAACCACAGTGGCAACAACATTCGTAGTAGCGGTACAACCAGTTCCTGTATTCGTTCCTGTAACGGTATAACTAGTAGTTACAGTAGGATTTACCACTGCGTTATTAGAATTCAAAGGACCAGTAATCGTTGGTGAGGCGGTCCATGCATAGGTATTTGCACCCGTAACAGAAATGGTGCTGCTGCTACCACTACAAATCACGGCTCCGTTAGGTACAAGTACAGGCAAGGGACTAACTGTCACCGTTTGGGTATCAAAACCTTGACAACCATTTGCATTGGTTCCCATAACACTATACACCGTTGTAACAGTAGGATTAGCTGTAACACTGGCCCCTGTAGTGCCACTTAAAGCGGTATTAGGCGACCAAACATACGTGTTGGCACCGCTTGCACTTAAAGTAGCAGATCCGCCAATACAAATATTACTATTAGCAGGCACACTGCTTATTGAAACGGTAGGCAAAGGATTCACTGTTACTAGCACACTTTGTGTGGCCGAACAGCCTGTGGCTGTATTCATTCCACTTAAAGTATAGGAGGTGGTAACACTTGGAGAGGCGATAACACTTGGGCCAGTAGACGTATTTAATCCGGTACTCGGACTCCAACTATAGACATTCGCACCACTTGCATTTAAGGTAACGCTGCCTCCATAACAGAAATTAGCATTCCCTGAAAACAAGGTTGGCAAAGGATTCACAACTACTACGGCTTGGGCAGTATCGACACAAGCGTTCGCATCCGTACCACTAACAACATAAGTGGTCGTCGTGCTAGGATTCGCTACCACAACAGGTCCTGCGTTAGAAGACAATCCTGCTCCGATAGGCGACCAAGTATAATTCAATGCTCCTTGCGCAATCAAATTCATATTAGCACCTGCACAAATGGTTCCAGAATTAACAGTAACGTTTGGAAGCGGAAGAACCGTGATGATAGCGATTCCAGTATCTGAACAACTCGTCGCTCCGTTAGTACCTGTCACTACATAGGTCGTTGTCACAGTAGGTGTCACAGAAACGGTTGCACCAGTAGTCGAACTGATATTGATACCAGGAGACCACGAATAGGATGAAGCTCCGGTGGCTGTTAGCAAGGTAGAAGAACCGGCGCAAATACTTTTAACAGAGGGACTCACAGACACCACTGGAATATTAACAACGGTAACGACTACTTGAATTGAATTGCTACAACCGGTAATATTACTTGTTCCAGTTACGGTATAGGTGGTGGTGGTGGTCGGACTTGCAATAACGGAGGCGCCGGTTGAGGCTGACAAGGCTGTATTTGGACTCCATGAATAAGAATCTGCACCCGATGCAACTAAGGTCGCATTGCTCCCTTTACAAATCGTTGCTGGCGCGCAATTGATAATGGGCAATGGTTTGATACTAACCACTACTTGATCATTGCCTTGACAAGAATTCGCATCAATTACACTTACCGTATATGTATTTCCAACTGTGGTACTAACAGGTGTACTTAATGCGTTCGGACTAGTAACACCAGCTATTGGGGTCCAACTAACAGCAAAAGGACTCGTACCTGTTATGACCTGAGCATTTAAATTTAGGACTTGATTTAAACATACAGCGGTATCCCTACCCGCATTTATTTGTACAGGTGGATACATGACGAAAGCTGTGTTTGCATTCGCGCTTCCGCATTCATTCACCACTGTCAAACCAATAGTATGAGTGGTAGATCCTACAAATTGAATGGGGCCTGGATTAGCTAGATTAGAGGTTCCTGGAATTCCATTTACAAAGGTCCATGAATAAGAAATTGCGTTCTCTCCGCAATTCGTTACGGTGGCTGTAGGCGTAATAAATTGACTAGCACTACATACATTTGGATTAGAAGGCATACTAACCTGCGGCTTATCCTTTACAGTAATGGTATCTCGTTTGACGAAGGTGCCGCATTTGTTGGTAGCTAGTAAAAGCAGTACATAACGCCCAGGATTTACAAAATTAAAGGATGGACTAAACGAAGTACTATCGGTAGAATTAGTAAAACTAAAATTAGATCCAACCGCACAAGGAGGATTACTCAAATATTGTACACGCCATTTGTATTGAATTGGCTGACAGCTGGAAGCAGGACCAGAATTATTTTGAATGTTAATGGCTAAGGGTGCGCATCCTTTTTTGATGGAAGGAACGAAAGCAGGAACAGGTTGGGGAACTACACAAATAACCTTTAATGCAGTATCGTTCTGCAAACAAGCATTTCGCGTAATTAAGCGTATAGTGAATGTTCCTGGCTGGTTAAATTGACAAGTAATGGCATTAGAACCGGTAATCGCAGGATAAAACCCATATACACCGCTTAACAAGGATACACCTAGGTTAGGGCTAACATTCCAAAAAGAATTGAACGTGCTCGAACATACGGAGCCGAATCCTGTAGCTGCAGGCGTGATAATTTGACCTGCAATAGTGGAGCTAGTAAAGGTAATAGATGAGCCCACACAAATCAAGGTATCTGATGCAGTAAACGCTGCTTGCGGAGCTTCATTGATGTAAATAGGCGTTACAGATGACTGACTAATTCCACAAGGATTTCTTGCGATAAGGGTTATTTTAAACGCATTCGCAAAAAGATCCGAAGTAGTACCACATGAACTTTTTAAGAAGTGATAATTAAAATAAGTTTGCACGACGCCATTCACCGTTGTTTGGGTGAAGGAAAAATTTGCACCACTTGGCGGTGCTGCTGGAGGCGCCCAACTGATGGTAGGAATTCCACCAGCAATATTACTGGATCCATCATTGACATAAAAATCATAAACAGTACCGGGGGGATTCGTTCCCAATCCTGAAAGAGGGAAAGTGAAATAACTAGAATTAGGATAACAGCCAGAAGTATTACCTGGATTTGCTATACCCACACTTGGATTGGAACCATTGAAAAAAGTATCCTTGACAACCGTGGTACAACCCGCAGCATTGGTAGTGGTCAAGGTAACGATGAAATTACCCATGGTGGAGTAATTATGCGAAATGATATCCCCATACTGCGGAACGGGATTTACCACGTTAGAACTACCATCACCCCAATTAATTGAAAAATTAGAAACACCCGCAGGTGGAGTTAAATTGTATATATCTAGCTGATAGTTTGCTGAAGAACCTGCTTGCAGACAGTTGTCTTGAAGCGGCATAAGAATGGCGCTAGGAGCCTCCCATACTGTGATTGGCAAAGTATCTTTCGAACTACATCCGGTAGCATTCGAAACAGTAAGAATAATACTATACGTTTGATTACCTGAACCAGCCGGCGCACTAAACACGTGCGAAGGATTTGTAGTTGATCTGATAGGTGTTCCATCACCGAAATTCCATGAATACGTTAATGGTCCACTTCCTGTAGAGGTATTTGAAAACGTTACATTAGTGCCGGAACAAATCGGACCAGCAGAACTAAAGGTAAAATTTGCAATAGGCTTAGTGGAAGCATTAATACTTACGGTAGCGGTATCGGCGCAGCCATTCGTACTTTGCGCAATGACTTGATAAGTGGTATTGCTACCAGGTGTTGCCGTAACAATGGCCGTGTTATTAGCACTTAAGGTTGCGCTAGGTGTCCATGCAAAACTGTTGGTTGTAAAACCACTGCTCGTATTAGCATTCAAAGTTGAAAAGCCGCCAGGCAAACAAACATTGGAACTAGATGCATTAATTTTTACATCATAAACTTTAAAATAGATAGTGACAATTTCTGTACCATTTCCCTGCCCGCAATTATAAGACACATTAAAAGAATCAATAGTATTGAATGGTGTCCCAAAAGTATTATCGATAAAAACATTGATCGAATTATTATTCGATCCAGACAAAGCGCCCCAATTATAATTATTAGAATTGACTGAACCATTCAACTGCACGACAGCATAGCGACATACCAAAAATGGATTGGTACGCGTACTTCCTACGCTACCTCCGTTCATCGTAATACTAACTGGACAGCCCGCATTTACGTTCGCATGCGAGGCAATTATTATTTGAAATACACTAAAGACAAATAACAATTTGTAAAATATCTTCATTAGACTGATTTTGACCTAAAAAATAGACATAAATATACGCAAATTGTTAACAACATGCAAATTAAGTACACGCTGGACATTGCAAGTAATTGCAAGTAATAATCACCCGTTCAGCACAAAAGAATTTATCAATTTCCGCCCATCTTTTTTTCAAACCTTGAAAATCGAATGCATCATTCACCTCCCGAATCTTGGGGACCCTTTTCCGCAATTCTTAATTCTTAATTCTTAATTCTTAATCTTTAATCCTTAATTATTCATTATTCACTATTCATTATTCATCATTAATCATCCCCCAATTCTTAATCTTTAATCCTTAATTATTCATTATTCACTATTCATTATTCACTTTTCACCAAAAAAGCCCTCCCGTATTGCTACGAAAGGGCTTCACCAAACCGAAATTAATCAAACTATTCCTTTACCAAACGCTGGGTAGCGTTACCGTTTTTAACAAAGTAGATACCGCTGTTCCAAGAAGCACAATCCACACTCAAATTCATCTCGCCATGCATCACCTCTTGATACACCACACGTCCTAAAGCATCCATCACATACACAGTTCCAAACAATCCCTTTTCTGAACTAATCTTAAACATATCATGTGCTAAGCTTGGCATCACCTGCATCGCAGCAGCATTGCTAATGGAAGATACCCCAGTCGAACCACTTCCGCCTCCGTTACCACCATTTCCCCCTGTAGATCCCATTGTTACGTTGAAAGATAACAAGCTCAACAAATCGTTATCCGAAGCCACATTCACCAAGTCAACCCCTGCCAAATTCGAAGGAACAGTAGCGGTATTAAATTTACCATAATCAAAAGCCGCTAATAAATCAGGATTGAAACCTTGCATGAAATTCGAACTAGGATCAGGACTTAAATTCGCATCCAAAACATGACTGTTTGCGAAAACAGTATTATAAGTATAAGCCTTATCCAAATCACTCATACACGCAAAACCAATCTGCATCTGCGCTGGGAAATCAGCACGATTCTCACGATGAATCACACTCCAAGTACCACCCGGCACGCGACTCATCAAAATAACCGCATTGCCAATACGTGCAATACGCAATTCTAAAGTAGTACCCGAACCTAGTGTCTGACACATATTACTTACCCCATTCACAGTATTGTTCACCATGATATGCGTTCCAGCACCTGGGTTACAAGGACCAAAATTATCACCATATCCAGCCATAATGCTGATATAGTTTTCATGACCAGCACTCCATCCACTCGCGCCGTTAGTAAAGCTCTTTGGCATACGCAACATCAAGCCACCTAAAGAATAATGCGAATTCGCATTGATTCCTGAAGTACCGTTGGCGCCGCTGAACGTTACAAGCGTAGTGAAAACAAAATCTCCTGTTACTTGCTGAAAATAGAAAGGAGCCATATAATCGTTATACCACATGGAAGTACTTGGCTTCAAAGCCAATTTACCTGCAACAGTCGTATTCGCATCAGCTAATTTCAAATGACTAACACCCCATCCCTCGACATTCCCAATTTCTTTCCAATTGTTAGAAATAGTAGAGCCTGTTCCAAACTCATCGTCGATACTCTGACCAACGGCGATCGGACCAGCACTCATCATGCCTGCGATTAATAATGGAGTTACTACTTTCGAAGTAGAAGCTAAAAAGGTAGATAATGTTTTCATGATGGTTTGGTTTTGATTGTTATCGATTGTGATACAAACATAGCCCATCGCAAGGCCCCAAACTATCCGTATAAACGTGTAAAATGATGCGTACTATTCTCTATAAAGGTCTACGAGTCCTTCAGGAAGGACTACCGTAATTCTACGTAGTTTATCGTCCACATCCGGAACGGTATCTGGGTGAATCGGCAACAAAACACCCTTCACTTCACCCGAGTTAAATTCTATCAAATCCTGTCCTGGTAGAGCTTTCACGTCGCTCACCTTGCCATGCACAAAGCCATTTTCTTCCACCACCTCATAACCTACCCACTTCGGCGCTAAAGCATCCTCATCGATTTCTACGCAGGCGCTATTCACAAAAACTTTCATCCCCTGCTTCTGACGCGCCATTTCACGCGTCGTAAATTCTTCCAATGACACCAAAACCTCGTCCTCACGGGTATCACGCCACTCTTTCACGAAGAAAGGCAAGGCTCCTTGCTCCTCTTTTCCAATCAAAATAGAAGTGATGGCTTTCTTTTTGTAAAGCACCCCTTCGTTGAGATGTACATAGAAAGCGCCGTTTAGCTTGTGGGCTCCACCCACCTTCCCTACTTCGATATAAGTGATTTTCTTTGCGGCCATGATGCGTCGTTTTTTTTAATAGAAAAAGGCGGTAGAAATTCCACCGCCTTTTCTTTATCAATTCTTAAGTTTTTATTCAGCTGCAGGAGCTTCGTCTGCGGCAGGAGCCTCAGGAGCAACCTCTTCAACAGCAGGAGCTGCAGGAGCAGGCTTAGCAACAGGAGTCTTAGCTGCACGTTGTGCTTCAGCCAATTTAGCTTGGTGAGCATCACGCTTCATGGCAGACTTAGCGTTAGCCGCTTCCATGAACGCATTCCATTTCACTTCTACTTGATCTGCAGGAACAACTCCTTTTGTCACACCACGCAACAAGTGACGCTTGTACAATACACCAGTGTATGACAAAATACGCTCAGCAGTATCGGTAGGCTGTGCACCATTGTTTAACCACTCCACTGCACGATCAACGTTGATGTCGATTGTTGCAGGAACAGTTACAGGATTGTAAGATCCTAATTTCTCAATAAACTTACCATCACGAGGACTGCGGCTATCCGCAACTACTACATGATAGAATGGGCGTTTTTTTCTTCCGAAGCGCTGTAAGCGAATTTTTACTGGCATAAATAAGTCGAATTATTTGTTTGCGAAGTGTTCACAAATGGAGTGCAAAAGTAAGCTACTTTTTCAACATCTCCAAATTTTCACACGAATCTTTTTCATTTTTTTTAACGTAAATCTTTCCTTTTTTCCCAAGCCTGGCTCCCAATTCCTTCATTTTTCGCCGAAACATCTTTACTAATACTTGATTTTGAACCACTTACTCCTTTCTCAAAACTCAAGCCCCCAACTAAGGCCGCCACCAAGGCCTCCCCTTCGTCACTTACCTTCAACAGCTCAGGCTTGAAGTATTTTCCAATAAATCCGGTATCAATATCCCCTTTACGGAAGGCCTCCTGCTGCATCACCCACTTCCCAAAACTCAAGGTCGTCTGGATACCATTCACCTTATACTCATCAATAGCACGAATCATACGATCCATCGCCATCTCACGCGTAGGCGCATGAACAATCAACTTCGCAATCATCGGATCATAGTAAATAGGAATAGCCATCCCCTCCTCATACGCATCATCTACACGTACCCCCGTCCCTTGCGGCTTGCGGTACATAGTCAATGTCCCAATATCAGGCAAGAAATTATTCATCGGATCCTCCGCACAAACACGCAACTCAATGGCATGACCATTCATGTGAAGATCTAACTGACTGTAGCTAAGCTTCTCATTCTGAGCAACTTTTATCTGCTCCGCCACCAAATCTTTCCCCACAATAATCTCCGTCACCGGATGCTCTACCTGCAAACGGGTATTCATCTCTAAAAAGTAAAAGTTCAGCTTTTCATCCACCAAAAATTCTACCGTACCCGCGCCGCTGTAATTACAAGCCAAAGCCACACGTACCGCACATTCTCCCATCGCCTGACGCACTGCTGGTGTCAAACAAGCCGAAGGCGCCTCTTCTACCAACTTCTGATGACGGCGTTGGATACTACACTCTCTCTCAAACATATACACCGCATTACCATGCTTATCGGCCATCACCTGGATCTCGATATGTCGCGGAGCCGCAATATATTTCTCTATAAAGACACTCGCGTCGCCGAAAGCACTCTTCGCCTCGCTCTGCGCCATTTCTATCTGCTCTTGCAAATCTTTCGCCTCGTTCACCACACGCATCCCCTTTCCGCCACCGCCAGCACTCGCTTTGATCAAAATCGGATAACCAATCGCGTTCGCAATGCTCGTAGCCTCGTCTAAAGATTGAATCGCCTTCTCTGTTCCAGGCACCAAAGGGATATTATGTTTCTTCGCTGTCTCTTTCGCCGCAATCTTGCTACCCATCTGACGGATGCTTTCTGCCGAAGGACCAATAAATACCAAACCCGCCGCTTCTACCGCAGCAGAAAAATCAGCATTCTCACTCAAGAAGCCATAACCAGGGTGAATCGCATCGGCACCCAATTCTTTCGCCACAGCGATGATTTTATCCCCAAGCAAATACGATTGATTGCTCGGCGGATCTCCGATACAAACCGCTTCGTCCGCATAGCGCGTATGCAAAGCCGTTCTGTCTGCTGTAGAATAGACAGCGACTGTTTTAATACCCATCTCTTTCGCCGTGCGCATCACTCGGATAGCGATTTCGCCACGGTTGGCAATCAAAATCTTATTAATCTTTCTAAATTCCATTTCTGTACAATTGGACTGCTAAAATACAAAAGCAAACGCAATCCTTTTGTACTAACTTTGCAAAATGATTAAACTCGTTGAATGTCCGCGCGACGCGATGCAAGGATGGAATACACACATTCCTACTGAACAAAAAGTGGCCTACCTTTCTCTGTTATTAAAGGTGGGTTTCGATACCCTCGACTTCGGAAGTTTTGTCTCCCCAAAGGCGATTCCACAGTTGGCGGATACGGCTGAAGTATTAGCGCAACTGCCGGAAGCCGAAAAAACCAAGCTCTTAGCTATCGTAGCGAATATCCGCGGCGTTGAAAATGCTTGTCAATATGAACGCATCGAATATGTAGGCTTTCCCTTTAGTATCAGTCCGACTTTCCAGCTGCGTAATACCAATTCTACGATGGAACAGTCCTTGGATACCGTTAAGCAGCTACAAGCGCTTTGTGTCAAAAACAATAAAAAAGCAGTGGTCTATATTTCAATGGGCTTCGGCAATCCTTATGGCGACGCTTATTCTCCAGAATTAGCGGCAGAATGGGTGGATAAAATGAGTAGCCTAGACATCCCGGTAGTAGCCCTTTCCGATACGATAGGCTGTTCAACACCCGAGAATATCGACTATCTTTTCCGCACCTTGATACCTGCCTTTCCGAAGATGGAGATTGGCGCACACTTACATACGACTC
>JACCDJ010148768.1_pt1 | contig 12928 bp, 15 predicted proteins | sample 7444481 | NCBI WGS metagenome assembly JACCDJ01 (sample SAMN15323435, study PRJNA562643) | freshwater metagenome | isolation source: river surface water | place: USA:Blue River Watershed | collected 2017-08-15 | reverse complement strand
GGGTCCATCGCGCTGGCGCTCAAAGCGGCAGAACAAGGCGCGCAGATCATCCGGGTGCATGATGTGTTTGAAAGCGTTCAGGCCCTGCGCGTCTGGCGCGGCCATCGGGATACCGCACTTGCCGGGGCCTGACCCTAAAGCCATCTGGCATAGAGGCCAGTTTTCCGGCCTAATGCGGGCGACTTTAAGATGGAGACTGCAATGGTAACGCGGATGATCACGGCCTATCTGCTGACAGGGGTTTCCTTCGCGCTCATCGACAGCATCTGGCTGCGGACCATGTACACCCGGCTCTACCAACCCGAATTGGGAGAGATTTTGGGCGGCCTGCGGCTGGGCCCGGCGATTGCCTTTTACCTTATCTACATCGCGGGGATGGTCTGGTTCGCGGTCGGCCCCGCGCTGGCCAATGGCCGCTGGCAAACGGCCCTAGTGCAAGGCGCCGTTTTGGGGCTGCTTTGCTATGCGACCTATGACTTGACCAATTTCGCTACGCTCAAAGTCTGGAGCCTCAAGGTCACCGTGCTCGATATCATCTGGGGCACGGTGCTGACAGGCAGCGCGTCGCTCGCCGGTTGGGCCGCGACCCGCGCCTTGTTCAAGGTGTAACGCTAAGCGACCTCGCTGATCCCCAGATCAGCCAGCTTGCGGTATAAGGTCGAGCGACCAATACCCAAACGACGCGCAACTTCTGTCATGCGCCCGCGATAATGGCCTATGGCAAGGCGGATAATATCGGCCTCAATATCTTCGAGCGGGCGCAAATTGCCATCGGGTAGGTAGAGCGTCACCCCGGCCTCCTGCGGCGGCGAAATCAACTCTCGAAAGGGGCGTGGATAGGCGCGATTGGCCAAATGCGGAAAATCCGCCACGGTCAGGGCGTCGCCCTCACACAGCACCGCTGCCCGAAAAAGCACATTCTGCAATTGGCGCACATTCCCCGGCCAATGATAGCCCAGCAACAGATCCAAAGCCGCATCGGTGATGCCCAGTTCTCTGAGGCCCGGCTGGCGTGCAATGCGGGCTAAAAGGTGGCGGGCAAGCGCCGGGATATCGGCAGATCGATTGCGCAACGGCGGAATGATGAGCTGAATGGCTGAGAGGCGGTTCGCCAGATCAGCCCGGAACCGCCCTTCTTCGACAGCGTCGGCCAACGGGCCATTCGACGCCACGATTACGCGGGCATCAAGCCCGACCGACATCCGCGCCCCCAAGGGCATGAAATGATTTGTCTCGAAATAATTATAGAGCATCAGCTGCGCGGCGAGCGGGAGCTCCTCGACCTCATCGAGCAAGATCGTGCCGCCTTCAGCATCGACGAACTTGCCAATGTGCCGCGTGAAGGCACCGGCAAAGGCCCCTTTTTCATGGCCAAAGAGGTGCGAGATGATGAGGTTAGACGGGATAGCGCCACAATTTACAACGACGAAGGGGCGTTTGGCCCGGGGGGACGCAGCATGGATGGCTTCGGCGACAAGCTCTTTACCAACGCCCGGTTCGCCTTCGATCAACACGGGGCCACGCGCGCGCGCGGCCTTGCCCGCAATGGCGAGCGCGGTTCGGAATTCAGGCGCAGACCCCACAATCTCATCAAACCGCAACGGTGCTGTAAGTTTTTCGGTCAAGGGGCGCAGCTCGCCGGTTGCCCCTTTATCGCTAACCGCCACGTCAAGGGCGGCAAGCAAGCGTTCCGGCGCGATCGGCTTTACCAGAAAATCCGTTGCGCCAGCGCGCATCGCGGCCACGGCAACGCCAACATCACTAACGGGCGTCAGCATCAGGATCGGGATTTGGTGGCGGCGCGCCTTGATTTCCCGGATCAGCGCGACCGCTTCATCGTCCGACATGGAATGGTCGAGCAAAACCGCATCAAGCATCATGCCGTCGCGCGTGCCCAGCATCGCAATTGCTGTTTCAGAATCAGCGGCAAAAATGGTGCGCCAGCCAGCGCGCGCCGCCAAGGCCGCGACCAGCCGTTGCTGCGCCGGCTCATCATCAATCAGCATGACAAGACGCATGCCTGTTGGCGTCATAATTGCCCCTCAACTCTAGTTACGCATGGGCATAAGGGCGAAGCGTAAAGACGGGCTTAACCGCCTGCAACGGTCGAAATGCTAAGGTTTTGACAACACTAGAGGCAAAGATTGCGATGGAGGCTTGAGGCAAGGCCTCTGGCCGATTAAAGCTAGCCGAAATCGATAAAATGAGGAGTGACGATAGATGGCGAGCAACAACGACATGAAGGCGCACAAAGAAACCTATTCGGGCGTGATGTCTTTCCTGAAATGGGGCACGATCGTCTCGGCGCTGACGGCCGTTCTTGTCATCATTTTGATCGCCGGCTGAGATGGTCAGCATCGCCGTCCTGAAGGAACAGGCATCCGGGGAAACACGGGTTGCCGCGACGGCGGAAACTGTTCGTAAATTTATCAGCCTTGGCGCAACCGTCGCGGTTGAGGCCGGGGCGGGCCTTAGCGCGTCGATTGCGGATGCCGATTTTGTCGCGGCGGGCGCGCGCATCGGCACGGCCGCCGACATTCTTGGCGGCGCGGATATCATCCTGGGCGTGCAAGGGGCAGACCCGGCCGTTCTCAAGGCCGCCAAGCCGGGGGCTTGGCTGGTCGCGGCGCTTGACCCCTTTGGTCAGCGCGCGCGCGTTGACGCTTATGCCAAAGCGGGCGTCGAAGCACTCGCGATGGAGTTCATGCCGCGGATCACCCGCGCCCAATCGATGGACATCTTGTCCTCTCAGTCGAACCTTGCCGGCTATAAAGCCGTGATTGATGCCGCGGCCGCTTATGGCCGAGCCTTCCCGATGATGATGACGGCGGCGGGAACCATCTCGGCCGCCCGCGTCTTCGTGATGGGTGTTGGCGTCGCGGGCCTTCAGGCGATTGCCACTGCGCGGCGGCTTGGGGCGCAGGTGTCGGCAACCGATGTCCGCTCTGCCACGCGCGAACAGATTGAATCGCTCGGTGCCAAGGCGATCTTTGTCGACAGCGTCGAAGGGATCGAAGGCGAAGGCGCGGGCGGTTATGCGACCGAAATGTCCGATGCCTATAAGGCCGCCCAGGCAGAGCTGGTCTCGGCGCATATCGCCAAACAAGACATTGTCATCACCACCGCGCTTATACCCGGGCGCGCAGCGCCGCGGCTCGTGTCGCAGGCCCAAATCGCCAGCATGAAGCCGGGCAGCGTGATTTTCGATCTTGCCGTGGCGCAAGGGGGCAATGTCGAAGGCTCAGTGGCGGATAAAATCGTTGAAAGCCATGGTGTTAAGATCATCGGGCACGCCAACACCCCCGCCCATCTCGCCGCCGATGCCTCCGCCCTCTTTGCGCGGAACCTTTATAACTTTCTGGCCGCCTTTTGGGACAAAGAAGCCGGCCGCCCGGTCCTCCCGGACGACGACGAAATCACCTTGGCCATCCGCCTCACCAAAGGCGGCGCCATCGTCAACGAACGCCTCTTAGGCACAAGCTAAGAAAGATTGAACCGATGGACTTTATCAGCATCCTCTCCATCTTCGCTTTGGCCTGTTTCGTCGGCTATTATGTGGTCTGGTCGGTTACCCCGGCACTCCACACCCCGCTCATGGCAGTGACGAACGCGATTTCCTCGGTGATCATCGTCGGCGCGTTGATCGCCGCGTCCCCTGCGGGTGATTGGGGCGTCGCCAAATGGCTTGGCTTGATTGCTGTGGCGCTGGCCGCCGTAAATATTTTTGGTGGCTTCGCTGTCACTGAGCGTATGCTTGCCATGTACAAGAAAAAGAGCCGCTAGCGGGCAACAAGCATCCCGGGCGGCCTGACGGAGAGGGAGGGCCTGCCATGTTTATCGGTCATTTCGCACCCGCGCTGGTTGCTGCGACCCACCGCAGAGCGCCATCCCTTCCCCTTCTTTTTATTGGCGCGCAATTGGTCGACTGGGTGTTTTTTGGCCTGTTACTGACAGGTGCCGAAAAAATGCGCTTTGCCCCCGGCACCAGCGCGATGAACCCGATGGACCTTTACCATATGCCCTATACGCATAGCCTTTTGGGGGCCGGGCTCTGGGGTGCCGCTTTTGCAGCGTTGATCTGGTTAGCGCGCCGAGACAAAATGGCCGCAATGATCGGCTTTGCCGTTGTCCTTTCGCATTGGCTACTCGATCTACTTGTCCATGTGCCCGACCTGACATGGACAGGCGCGCCACCAAAGCTTGGTTTTGGGTTGTGGAACCATCCGATGGTTGAAATGCCGCTGGAGGCTGGCCTGACGCTGGCCGGCCTTTGGCTTTATGCACGGGCGACAGGCGGGATGCGAGCAAGCATCTGGGGGTTAGGTGCGATCCTGCTAGCACTGCAGTCGGTCAACTGGTTCGGCCCGCAACCAACTCAGGTAGATGCCAGTGTAACTTGGCTCGCTTGGTTTGCCTATGCTGCTGCAACGCTGGGTGCCCTTTGGGCCAGCCGCACAACAAGACCCACTAACGCCGTCTAGCGCACGACCTTTAGAAATGGCTTTATGCCCCGGACCACCGCTTCGCGCAGCTGGCGCAAAGGGTAACGGATCAGGTTTTCGATGAAGATGGCCAGCCGGCTAGGGTCGCAGGCCTCGTCATATGCCTTCAGAATAAAGCGGCCTTGCAAAACTTTGGAAGGCCGCCGCCTTCCCTTCACCCGGTTCGTGACATTGTCGCCATGGACCACTTGAAGCCAGCTGGGGGGCGCTTGGATCTGCCGTAGAACGAACAACTCACCAAGCAAAGCATGGGGGCGCGCCCAGATCGTTTGATAGCCAGATGTGGATTCCACCACAGAAGCGAAAGGCCCGCTTTGATCCTCGGCTGCATACACCCAGCCGTTTCGCCAAGCATAACCATTGGGAATGTTGAGCGCCGTGCCGTCAGGGGCCGCGTCGGCCGCGCGGCGAAGGGTCTCGGCAAAATCAGAAGCCAACGCATCATCATTATCGAGCCGGGTGGTCAGAATGCGGGTGCACCCTTCGGGAAGGATCGCCAGAACATCGGCGATCACCCCGTCAAGCGGCAACTCCTCTCGAAAAAGGGCGATGAAGGGAAAGATGTGCTGAGCAGCTTGAATACGCGTTCGATATTCGGACGGCGTTGCACTGTCGAAATAGATGATCCAACGGAAATCGTAAGTCGTCTGCCCCGCTATAGACGGAAGACAAAACGTCTCAAAGAGATCGAAGCGCCGCGCAAGCCACCCATTCCTTGCGCGGAACTCAGCCTCTCGGCCCTTGGTCGGGACGTTGAACCGGGTCAGCATGAAATGAGCGAGCATTAGTTGGGCCCGATCATCGGGGGAATTGCGGCGCCGCTTGGTCCGGAACGCCATTGGGCGCGCCCTTGCCAGGCCCGCTGCCATTCTCGCGCGGATGCCGCAAAGCGGCGCGGGAGAAGCAGCGCTGCAAATCCAAATCCCAGCGCCCGCAAGGCGACATGCGCAATGGTTGCCAGCCGCGCAACTTCCCGCTCTGGCCCAGACAGATGCCTCCTGATAACGCCAATCCGAGCGCCCATGACATACGCTATCTTGCTCGCATGGCTGGCCGCGCTTGCGCCGCCATGATGAACAATGACAGCTTTGGGTGCCATCATCGGCGTGGCTCCCGCAGTGCGAGCCCGGGCGCATAAATCCGCCTCTTCTCCGTACATGAAGAAGGCGGGATCAAATCCCCCCAACGCCTCCCAAAAGCGACGTTCAATCAGGAAGAAGCAGCCTGAGATAATGTCGACCCGGCGGACCGTGTCACGCGGCCAGCCCCCAAGACCCTCAGGATTGAAGAACTGACTTTTTGGCAACAGCCCTCTCAAGCCCAGCGCAAAGGAGACGGCGCTCCAGCCTGTGATCCGGCCCCAAACCGAGGTCGGGTTGAGGCGACCATCGGTAAAGATCGTGCGCCCGCCCCAGATATGAGCAGACGGGTGGCGACGCGCGAAAGCGACAAGCTGATCAATGGCACCATTCAGAACAACGGTATCGCTGTTCAATAATAGGAGGTAACGGCCGCGTGCCTTGTGCGCTGCAATGTTGTTGGCTGCAGCAAAGCCAAGGTTCTTCGATTCAGCAATTAGCCGCACTATTGGAAAGGCCCTAGCGATGGCTTCCACCGAGCCGTCAGTCGATCCATTGTCGACAAGAATAACTTCAAACCGGGCCTCTCGGGTTTGCGCCATGACGCTTTCAAGGCAGGCGAGCGTCATCGCCTTTGTATTCCAGTTGACGATGAGGATCGAGAGTTCTGGTTGGATGTCGGTCATTGCCGGCAAGGGCGTGCGCCGTCAGAGCCGGGCCGGTACGGCAGGTGCAGATGGCTTGTTTCCAGCTTTGGCTGGCGATGGAGCAAAGCCCGTTTGATAGGTGACAGCGGATCGCCGCTTCTTCACTTCTGTTTCCAGCTCCCGGGTCGCGGTGGCCATGACCGAACGGCTTTGCAGGATGTTCATCGCAATGGCCGTTGCCTGTTCGCCCGCCACTGGCTGAGCGCGGGCACCGGTGATGACATTGGCTGTTGCAACTTCCCGCGAAGGGACAACAAAGACCTCCCCCGGCGGCAAAGTGAGGATGCGGCGGGCGGCATCGGGCGCTACCTGCAACGTGTCCAACTGGGCTGGCTGACGACGATACTGAATACCGTTTTCGATCAGCCATTTTTCGATATCGGTCATGGTCTTGATAGGCGCCAGCTCTTTAAGTTTTAAAGGATCCTGCGGGAGCTCGAAGGCGATTTGATCAAGGGTCAGCAAGGCCCGCTCGGCAAACATGGTTGGGTTGGCTGCAACAAAGCCACGGGCATCGACGATCGTTGGCCTTTTGGCCTCGCCGGCAATGGTTTGTCGCAAGAGATCAACCAGGACATTTTCTTCCGCACGTTGCTTTAAGAGAACGAAATCGGGCGATTGATCGAGCTTTCGGTTGCGGGCCAGACCGGCAAGGATGCGTCGATCAATGATCCGTTGCAGGGCCTGTTGCTCCACCTGCTTGCGCGCCTCGCCGGTCGGCAGTTGGACGCCCTTTAGTTCGGCGTTGAGTTCATGGATCGTCACATCCTGCCCATCCACTCGAGCGATTGTCTGACCTGCAGGAATATCATCCGCCCCCTTTTCTCCGCAGGCACCGAGCACCAAGAAGGAAGAAGCAAGAAGCAGCGAAATGATGGATTTAGGCATGGGACCTCGCCAAGACGGGCACGCGAGAGTGCGGCCTCCATTGACCTCAGGGCTATCCGTCCGCCCAACACCATTCAAATGAAAGCTTACTTAACTCCCCGTCATGGTCAGTAGATCGTCACAGGCTACGCATCAGCCGAAGAGCAACACCGAGCCAGACTGGATCCTCAAAAATCTGCTGCTTGGCACCGCTGCCAAGCGGGAGGATTTGGATGCGGCCATCCTGCCGACCGATAAGTCGGCCAAAAACAAAGCGTCCAGCCGGACGGGGAACAAGCACATCTCGGTTCAAGGCAGCATGATAGGCCTCGGCACTAAGCCGCACACACCAAATCTGATCCCCTGCGCGGTAATCTCCGACACCTGTCTCAACCAACACGCCTATCATTTCGGGCTCGGGAGTTGGCGTGGGCAGGACTTGCGAATGACGCGGCGCATGCGCGCCATCTGTTGAAAGCAGAGCTGCAACCGGCACATCAGCACGTATTGGCAATTCAACAAGATCAGCCGCATTAACCTCAAGTGCAGCAGCGATGCGGTTGAGCCAGTCAACAGAAACGGTGCGCGTCCCGGTTTCCAGCCGACCGATCGTCTGCGCCGTCGTGGGAGGCGTACAGCGGGCACCAACATCGGCCAATGTCAGACCCTTGGTCCGGCGCACTTCGCGGATACGGGTTATCATTATCGACCTCGTTTTAACCTATTCGGTTTTTCTCTTTCCTACATCTGATCCGAAATGGCAATAGCTTCGGATCGATCTAAGGAGAACCTCATGCGCCCCGAACTCGTCGAACGCCTAATGCCCGGAGATCCTCATCTGCCCCGTGACGGGCGCCGTGTTGCCGTCAATCTCTCGGAATCCCCTCTCAGTTGGCTTCATGCCCGCCAATTGGTGACCGACCGGCAATTTGCTGCCGGAGAAATGATGCGCCAGGATTATGAAGCAGCCCAATTGGGGCCCCGTGTGACGATGCGCTGGGACGCAATCCCGCTTGGCCAGAACGCTCGCACGTCAGCGGATCCAGCAGGGGCGACCGTCGCGCACCTTTCGGCCCGGCAGCGATTTGACGGCGCGATGGCCCAGTTGGGACCAGGGCTGGCCGATATCAGCTGGCGTATCCTGTGCGCATGCGAGGCAATGCCGAGTGCCGAAAAGGACCTAGGATGGCCCTCCCGCTCAGGCCGGCTTGTCCTAACACTGGCGCTCGACCGGATCGCTGATTACTACCGTGTCCCATAAGATTGGGAGAGTCGAAGATGTCGCAGGCGCTGTGGGTAAAAAAAGCGGAGCTTTCTGCATCGCAGATCATTGAGTTGCCAGATGCGCCGTTGGCGGAAGGTGCCTTGCGCCTAAAGGTGGATAGCTTCGCAGTCACCGCGAATAACGTGACCTATGCAGTGATTGGCGACATGTTCCACTATTGGAATTTCTTTCCGGCGCCCGACGGCTGGGGCATCGTGCCGATGTGGGGGCATGCGACAGTTGCGGCCTCCAACTGCCCAGACATTGCGGTGGGGGAGCGGGTTTATGGCTATCTGCCCGCCGCAACCCATCTGGACGTTGTGCCGGGCAAGGTCTCCGGAGGCGGCTTTACCGACATGGCCGAGCATCGCCAACCGATGAGCCCCTTTTACAACCAATATAGCCGCTTGGCAGCCGACCCTGAGCATGATCCGGCGCATGAAGATGCGCGGATGATCTTTGGCCCCTTGTTCAAAACGGGGTTTCTGATCGAAGCCTTTTACCGGCGGAATGATTGGTTCGGGGCAGAAGCGCTGGTGATGACCAGTGCCTCGTCCAAAACCGCGATGGCGCTCGCCCATTGCGCGAAGATCGGCTCCCCCAAAATGCGCCGGATCGGGCTGACATCACCTTCCAACATCGCGTTCGTAAAGGCGTCAGGCATGTATGACGAAGTGGTGGCCTATGATTCGATTGAGAGCCTTACCCGCCTGCCCACCGCATCTGTCGACTTTGCCGGGAATGCGGCGGTGCTGCGGGCGATCCACACCCATTTCGGCGATGCGCTGCGTTTTTCGAGCACGGTGGGCATGACCCATGTCGGCGCGCGCGCCGGCGAAGGCGCGCCGCTCCCCGGGCCGACACCCACCCTGTTCTTCGCGCCCACCGAAGCGCTAGAGACGATCAAGGCTATGGGACCGGCAGGCTTTGCACAGGCGGTCGGCGCGGCGTGGACATCCTTCATTCACACGGCGGAGGGTTTTGTGATGGTCGAGCATCGTACCGGGCTGGATGCGGCGGACGCGGTGTTCAAGGCGACACTTGCCGGGCAACAGAGCCCGGAAGTGGGGGTTGTAATTAACGTGTGAGAAGAAGAACCGCCCGTCAACGAGCTCAGGGCAAACGACGTAATGAGGCAGAGTTCAACCTAACGCCGTTCGTGCTGAGCCTGTCGAAGCGCCGGCCTTTTCTATGCGCAAAAGCTTATGCCAAGCTCGCGATAATCTTCTTTTCCGTCGCAATGATGCCCGCAAAGCTTGGGCGGGTGTGCATGGCAGCAACCCAAGCATAGGTTTTGGGATAGGCTGACCGATCGACCGCACAGCGGGCATGGTCGAAATTCACGAACATGCTGGCGACGGAGATGTCGGCGATGCTGAGGCTGTCACCCACCAGGAACCCATCGGGCGCGGGCACCACGCTTTCCAGATAGGCGAGGAGCGGCGGCAAATCCTTGGTTTCGCCTTCGACCGCCATGTCCTCATTGCCCGGCTGCTTCATGAAGAGCGGGCCGACAATCCGGTTGAAAAAGCATTTGAAGACGATGGTGGACATCATCGTATCGGCAAATTCTTCAAACCAAATCGCCCGCGCACGCGCCGCAGGGTCTGCGGGGAGAAGCGGGGTCGCAGGGAATCTGCCTTCCAAATACGTGACGATGGCGGTGGAATCCGACACGCTGAAATCCCCATCCACCAGCGCCGGCATTTTCCCGAACGGGCTTGCGCGGCGGAAATCAGGGTTGGGATCGCCGATGCGGACATTCTGGACGGAAAGCGCGATCCCCTTTTCGGCAGCGGCGACCATCACCTTGCGGACAAAGGGAGAAAAAGAACTGCCGAACAAGATCATCGCATGCGCTCCGGAAAAATGAGTGTGGCAGCGAACTTGTCAGCCTGCCCGATGCGATGCAAGAGGCGGCCATGCACAAGACGCTCTGCATCCTGACGCCCGACCCCAGCTATTATGAGAATTGGCAGCCCATGGCCGACCAATATCGGGCGCTGTTTGGCGCGGCGCTCTCCTTTCGCAGTTGGACCGCGCCGGGCGATCTTTCGGGCTTTGACCTTGTCCTTCCCCTGCTCGCTTGGGGGTATCAGCGTGATGCCGGGCAATGGTTCCGCGCGCTGGATGACTGGAAGGCAGCGGGCTTGCCCATGGCGAACCCCGTGCCGCTGCTGAGCTGGAATACGGACAAACGCTATCTGGGCGAGCTTGCCGAAAAGGGCGTTTCAACGGTGCCGACCCTCTTCACCGAGGCGCTGAGCGAGGACGATCTCTCCTCAGGTCGCGCGCGCTTTGGCGAGGCGATCATCATCAAGCCCGCGATTTCCGGCGGAGCGGATGGCACCTATCGGCTGAGGGCAGGTGATGCCGTGCCCCAGGATGTCGCGGGGAAGACCATGCTGATCCAGCCGATGATGGCAGCGATTACCGAGGAAGGCGAATATTCGCTCTTCTATTTTGGCGGCCAGTTCAGCCACGCGATCCTAAAACGTCCGGCTGCGGGCGATTTTCGCGTGCAAGAGCAATTTGGCGGGCGCGAAGTGGCGGTGGAAGCCCCAGCAGGCGCAATGGCGTTGGCAGAAGCGAGCCTTGCTGCAGCACCTTGCCCCGCGCTCTACGCCCGGGTTGATATGGTGCGCGATGCGGGCGGCGCGTTCTGCCTGATGGAGCTGGAATTGATTGAGCCAGCGCTCTTCCTCCATCTGGCCGAAGATCAGGGCACCGGGCTTGGCCAAGCCGTTGCTACCCTATCGTCTGCTTGACGGCACGGCGCGCTTCAGGGATCGTCCGCTTCGACAAAGAACAGAAAGAGGATGACCATGCAGAACCGCATCACCCAAATGCTCGGCGTTCAATACCCGATTGTGCAGGCCCCGATGGGCTGGATCGCACGCGCGCCGCTCGCATCTGCCGTATCGAACGCGGGGGGCATGGGCATCATCGAAACCTCGTCCGGCGCGCTCGATGAGGTCCGCGCCGAAATCACCAAGATGCGCGAGCTGACCGACAAGCCCTTTGGCGTCAACATCGCGCAGGCCTTTGTGCGCGATCCGGGCATTGTCGATTTCGTCGTCGATCAGGGGATCAAGTTCGTCACCACCTCGGCGGGCGACCCGAACCGATATTGCGGGCCGTTGAAGGAAGCGGGGCTGACCGTGTTCCACGTTGTCCCGACGCTGGATGGCGCGTTGAAGGCGATTGCGGCAGGCGTGGATGGGCTGGTCGTCGAAGGCGCAGAAGGCGGCGGGTTCAAAAACCCGCGCGATGTGGCGACGACGGTTCTCTTGCCGCTCATTCGGTCCAAAGTGGATGTGCCGATTATTGCGGCGGGCGGCATGGTCTGTGGGCGGACGATGGCAGCGGCGTTCGCGCTGGGGGCTGAGGGCATCCAGATGGGCACCCGCATGGTCTCTGCCGCTGAAAGCCCCGTGCATCACAATTGGAAGGATGCGATTATCGGGGCGAAGGAAACCGACACCGTCTTCCTCAACCGCCACGGCCCCGGCCCGGCGCTCCGCGCGCTGCGCACGGAGAAGACGACCGCGCTGGACCTCAATCCGCAAGGCGATGTCCGCCCCGAATTCGCGAATATCCGCGATCTGTATTTCGGGGGTGATCTCGAAGCCTCGATCGCGCTGACGGGGCAGGTCGCAGGCCGGATCGACAGCGTGAAGCCGGTGAAGCAGATTATCGAAGAAACCATCGCGGAATTTGAGGCGGAAATTGCCAGCCTGAGCCGAACATACGGCAAGGGGTGAGCGCTGCTTGACGTTCACGTCAACCAAACCCAGTGTCAGGGCCAGACACAAGAGAGGATTCGCGCTATGAAGACCCGCATCACCGAATTGTTCGGCATCCAGCATCCCATTATTCAGGGCGGGATGCATTATGTGGGCTTTGCGGAAATGGCAGCCGCCGTTTCGAACGCAGGTGGGCTCGGCATCATCACCGGGCTGACCCAGAAATCGGCAGCAGACCTCGCTAATGAAATAGCGCGCTGCAAGGACATGACGGACAAGCCCTTTGGCGTGAACCTGACCTTCCTGCCGGTCGTCAACCAGCCCGATTATCAAGGCATGGTGAAAGCGAGTATCGAGGGCGGGGTGAAGGTGGTCGAAACCGCGGGCAACAACCCGCAAAGCGTGCTTCCCTATCTAAAGGACGCCGGGATCAAGGTGATCCATAAATGTACCTCGGTGCGCCATTCGTTGAAGGCGCAGGCGATTGGGTGTGACGCAGTCTCGGTCGATGGCTTTGAATGCGGCGGGCATCCGGGCGAAGATGATGTGCCGAACTTCATCCTTCTGCCCCGCGCGGCAGACGAACTGGAAATTCCTTTCGTCGCCTCAGGCGGGATGGCGGATGGCCGCAGTTTGGTCGCAGCGCTGTCGCTGGGGGCCGAGGGCATGAACATGGGCACGCGCTTTATCGCGACCAAAGAAGCGCCGGTGCACGACAATGTGAAGCAGGCGCTTGTGGCCGCGAGCGAGCTCGACACGCGGC
>JACCDJ010752895.1_pt1 | contig 12944 bp, 10 predicted proteins | sample 7444481 | NCBI WGS metagenome assembly JACCDJ01 (sample SAMN15323435, study PRJNA562643) | freshwater metagenome | isolation source: river surface water | place: USA:Blue River Watershed | collected 2017-08-15 | reverse complement strand
GTCCTCCCGCGCGCCGAGCGAGGTGATGGTCAGCGGCACCTGCCACTTGGAGCAAACCTCGATGTCTTCCTCAAGCCGGTTGTTGGTCTTGTGGACGATCTGGTTGACGGCGAACGGGGCGGCCGGGCGATCCGGATTGTCGCGGTTATGCGCTGCCAGTTCCTCGGTGATCTGGTGCAGCCATTCGTTGAGAACGCCAGAGGGGCGGGCGTTAAGCGCAGGGAAACTGCCGACGATCCCGGCCTTCCATTGGGCAATCACCAGTTCCGGTCCGGAAACGATGAACAGCGGCGAACCGATCACAGGCAGGCGCAGGCGGTCAAACGGGGCGGGCAGCGACATGGGTGGCAATCTCCGGTGGCTTAATCGAACGGTTAATAGCGCTCATAGCAGAGGCCAAGACGCTGTCGAGTCAGCCCTTTGACCATGCAAGTCAGGAGCACTCAGGCTAGAACACCGGTCCCAGGGCTGCGTTGAGATCGCGTGGGCGGGTCAGATGAACTAGCCGCGCGCAGCGATCATGCAGGTTAGCCCAGCGGTCGATATCCAGTTCAAGCACCGCGTAGCAGGCGGTGGGGAACTTTTCTTCCACCGCGTCGCGCAGCGGGCTCGTGCCATCGTCGGGGACGAGATCGAAGATCAGGTCTTCCAACCCCGGATTGTGGCCGACCATCAGGATCGCCGCAGGATCGCCTTCCTGTTCGCGCAGCACGTCAGCCAGGGTGACGCTGCTGGCAAGATAGATGCGCCGGTCCCAGTTGACCTTCACCGGTTGACCCGCCGCGTGGCAGGCCAGCTCAATCGTTTCCGCGCAGCGCACCGCGGGGGATGAGAGTACCCGGTTCCAGCGGACCCCGTGGTCGCGGATATGCCGGCCCATGATTTCGGCCCCGGCGCGCCCGCGCTCGTTCAGCGGGCGATCAAAGTCCCGCGCCCGGGGATCACCCCAGTCAGACTTGGCATGACGGAACAGGCCGAGAAGTTTCACGCGGGGCTCTCGCTATGAATGGTGCGTGCAGAAACACTGCCGCTGACGCGTTGTAAAGCCTCGTCCAGTGTTACTCTGGTGATTGGCGTTCCGTTCGGGAAGGCAGAGAGCAGCCGACTGGGAAATGCCGAAGATAAAACGACAAAGTGCCCGCGATCTTCCTTGCTGCGGATCAGGCGGCCAAATGCCTGGGCGAGCCGGGCACGGATAATTTGGTCATCATAGGCAGAGCCGCCCCCGGCCAGTCGGCGGGCCCGGTGCAGGATCGAAGGTTTGGGCCAGGGCACCTGTTCCATCACCACCAGTCGCAACGAATGGCCCGGTACGTCTACCCCGTCGCGCAGGGCGTCGGTACCCAGCAAGGAAGCGCGCGGATCATCGCGGAAAATGTCGACCAGCGTACCCGTATCGATCGGATCGACATGCTGGGCGTAAAGCGGCAGGCCGGTTCGGGCGAGGCGATCGGCGATGCGGCCATAAACGGCGCGAAGCCGACGGATTGCGGTGAAGAGGCCGAGTACCCCGCCGCCCGAAGCCTCGATCAGGCGACCATAGGCAGCGGCAAGGCTGGCGACATCGCCCTTGGGAACGTCGGTCACGATCAGGACTTCGGCCTGTTCGGCATAGTCAAACGGGCTGTCAAAGCTGGATAGCCGCGGCGCGATTTCCAAGGCAGCGGCGCCACTGCGGGCGATCGCGGTATCCCAGTCTGGCCCGTCGCGCAGCGTGGCGGAGGTGATCATCACCCCATGGGCGCCTTCGAGGACGGTGCTGGCAAACGGCTTCATCGGATCAAGCCAGCGGCGGTGAATGCCGACGTCGAACTCGCGGGCCTCGCTCCGTTCAACCGTTAGCCAATCTACAAACTCTGGATCGGCCGGTCCGCCCAGCCGGTTCAGCAGGGCTTCCCAGGCGGAGAGCAGATCAATCCGCCAGCCGAGCGAGTGGCGGGCCCCTTCGATGCGGGCGCGGCCAGCCCCATCGAGCCAATCGGGTGGTTCGGCCAGGATGGCTTCAAGCCGCACGCCAAGGCGGACGAGAGGAACGCGCAATTCCGCGAGGGCTTCCTGCGCCGCCTGGGCGCGTTCGACCAAGGGGCCGTCCAGCTGGGCAGCCTCGGTTTCCAGGCCATAGCCAGCCTCCTGCCCACCGCTTTCATCACGGGCATAGACCGTGGCGCGAACGGCGGCGAGCAGCTCTTCCAGCGGTCCGGACGGGGCATTCTCGACCAGTCGTTGCAGCCAACCATCGCCGGGCAGGGCTTCGGCGGCATAGCGCGCAGCGGCAATCGCCTTGCCACCGGCCTCGTCATAGCTGGCGACATCGGCGAGGCGCGCGGAAAGGCCACGGCGGCGGCCTTTGGAACCGCGTTCCGGGCCGATCACCCAACGGCGCAATTCAATCGTTTCAGCCCCGGTCAGCGCGGCGGCAAAAGTTGAATCCGCCGCCTCGAACACGTGGTGGCCTTCGTCGAAGACCAGCCGAGTCGGGCGCTGGGCATGGTCGCGCCCGCGCGCCGCGTTGACCATCACCAGCGCATGATTGGCGATCACCAGATCGGCCTGGGCTGAGGCGCGGGCGGCGCGTTCGATGAAACACTTCCGGTAATGCGGGCAGCCGGCATAGACGCATTCGCCGCGCTGGTCGGTCAGCGCCTTGATCCCGCGCTGGCGGAACAGGGTGCCGAGCCAGCCGGGCAGGTCCCCGCCGATCATGTCACCGTCCTGGCTATAGGCCGCCCAGCGCGCAACCAGCTGGGCCATGATTGCTGCCCGACCTGCGAAACCACCTTGTAAGGCATCCTCAAGGTTCAGCAAACAAAGGTAATTTTCTCGCCCTTTGCGAACCACCACCGGCTGGGTGCCATTGCCGCGCTGGCCTGGCCAGGCCCGGCGGCTTTCGCGCCGAAGTTGGCGTTGCAGGGCCTTGGTATAGGTCGAAACCCAAACCGTTCCGCCCGATTGCTCGGCCCAGAGCGAGGCCGGGGCGAGGTATCCCAGCGTCTTGCCGATCCCGGTTCCGGCTTGCGCCAGCAGCACGTGCGGCAGGCCTTCGCGGCGGCGCGGGGCAAAGACTTCGCCGGTCTCGCTGGCATAGGCAACCTGCGCCGGGCGGGTTTCGGCGCCGCTGCCGGTCAGCTGGCCCAATCGCTGGGTGATCGCTTCCGGCGCGAGCGTCACCTGTGCCGGTTGTGGCCGCTCCGGCGCTTCCTCCCACTCTGGCAATCGCGCGAACAGCCAGCGTTCGGCCTTGGCGGGCGCGGCCAATCGCGCTGCCAGCAAGGGCGCCCAGGGCCACCGCAGCCGAGTTAGGTTCTGGAGCGCGCTCCAGGCACCTTCACGTTCGGGCCAGGCGGGATCGTTGCAGGTGGCCAGCAGGGCTTCCGCGGCGGACTGGAGCAGGGCGGGGACGGCATCATCCCCTGCGGGTTCGGGCAAATCGAGCGCATGGGCCAGCCCCTTGGGCGTCGGCACCATGAACCGCGCCGGGTGGATAAAGGCGTAGAGCTCCAGCAGATCGAGGCCCGAAAGGTCTGGGTAACCGAGCCGCGTCGCCACCAGCGGGGCATTGATCATCAGCAACGGCGTATCGGCCGCGGCAATGATCGCCTCGCCCTTGCCGGTCGCGCGGGTGGTGCCGCGGCCATCGCGCAGCCAGCAGCCGGAATGGCTGGCGTGAATCGCGGGCAAGGGCAGGGCTTCGGTCACGGCGAATCCGATAGAACGGAACTGGAACGCAGGGCAAGCTGTTGACCGGGCAGCCGTGCCGGTTAAGCGTCAGGCATGTCGAATCCCTCGCGCAATGCCCTGATCGCCCGCCTGCCCAAGGCTGAGCTCCATCTCCACATCGAAGGTTCGCTTGAGCCGGAGCTGCTGTTTGCCCTGGCGCAGCGCAACGGGGTGGCGATTCCGTTCGCTTCGGTCGAGGCGGTGCAGGCGGCCTATTCGTTCTCAAATCTCCAGGATTTCCTGGACATTTACTATCAGGGCATGTCGGTGCTGCTGACCGAGCAGGACTTTTATGACCTGACCTGGGCCTATCTGGAGCGGGCGGCGGAGGACACAGTCCGCCATGTCGAAATCTTCTTTGACCCCCAGGGCCACACCGAACGCGGCGTGGAATTTGCCACGGTACTGAACGGCATCGAGCGTGCGCTCAAGGACGGCGAGGCGCAGCTCGGCATCAGCTATCGCCTGATCATGTGCTTCCTGCGCCACCTGAGCGAGGAAGCGGCCTTTGCCACGCTCGAACAAGCCATGCCGCACCTCCACCGGATCCATGGCGTCGGGCTCGATTCGTCCGAAGTGGGGCACCCGCCGAGCAAGTTCCAACAGGTCTTCGCCAAGGCGCGCGAGCTGGGGCTGCATGTGACTGCCCATGCGGGCGAGGAGGGGCCACCCGACTATGTGCACGAGGCGCTCGACCTGTTGGAAGTGGAGCGGATCGACCATGGCAACCGCGCGCTGGAAGATGCTGCGCTGGTCCGCCGCATCGCGGATGAGGGGCTGACGCTGACGGTTTGCCCGCTGTCCAACCTGCGGCTCTGCGTGATCAAGGACATCGGCGAAAGCCCGGTGCGCCGGATGCTGGAACTGGGCCTGAAGGCGACGGTCAATTCTGACGACCCGGCCTATTTTGGCGGCTATATCAACGATAACTTCCGGGCGATTGCCGATGCGCTGTACCTGACCGAGGCAGAGATCGTCAAGCTGGCGGAAAACAGCTTTACCGGGTCGTTCCTGCCGATGGCGGACCAGATCCAACACCTGGCCGAAATCGCGGAGGTGGCAGGTGGTCGATAAGGTTTACCTGACCGCCGATCGGCTGCTGGAAGACAGCTTTGCCCTGGCCAACAAAGTGCTGGAGGCCGGGTTCGTGCCGACCCATATCGTCGGCATCTGGCGCGGCGGTGCGCCGGTGGGGATCGCGGTGCAGGAATTGCTGGCCTATCGCGGGGTGGAGACCGACCATATCGCGATCCGCACCGCCAGCTATTCTGGGATCGACCAGCAGGACCGCGAGGTGCGGGTCTATGCGCTGGGCTATCTGATTGACGTGCTCAATCCCCAAGATCGTCTGCTGGTAATCGATGACGTGTTTGATACCGGCCGCTCGGTTGAAGCCTTCCTGCGCGAACTGAGGGCCCGGTGCCGCCACAACACGCCAGAGACGATCAAGATCGCCACAGCCTATTACAAGCCCAGCCGCAACCAGACACAGCTGCAACCGGACTTCTTCGTCCATGAGACCGAGGAATGGCTGGTCTTCCCGCACGAGATTTGCGGGCTGACCGAGGAAGAGATCCGCGCCCACAAGCCGGGCGCGGCGCTGATCCTGCGCGAGGGCTAGTCAGCCCGCCAGATCGTCTTTCCTTCCTTGACCGTTTCCAGCACCCGGATCGCGCGAATATCATCGACCGGGGTAGTCAGCGGATTGCGGTCCAGTACCACGAAATCGGCCAGCAAGCCGGGCTTGATCCGGCCGCGCCGGTTTTCCTCGAACACTTGCCAGGCCGGACCGGTGGTGAGCGCTTGCAAGGCATGCCAGGCATCTTCGCGCTGGCTTTCCCCACTAACCACGCCAGTGCGCGAGGTGCGGGCCATCGCGCTCCACAGCTGGGCGCGGGTGTCGAGCGGGGTGACCGGATAGTCCGAATGGTTCGACGGGATCAGCCCGGCGGCGCGGCTGGCGGTGAACGGGCTGATGAAGTCGACCACCTCATCCGGGAAGTTCCGGCGATGGGTATCGGCAAAGTAATAGGTGTGGTTCGAGAAATAGGATGGACCCACGCCAATCCGGGCATAGGCCGGGATCTGATCAGGCCGCATGAATTGCGAATGGATCACGATCGGGCGGCGATCATCGGCTGCCTTGATCCCCAGCGCATCGAACCCGCGGATCGCCATATCGATCGCGGCATCGCCATTGGCATGGACAAAGATTTGCCAGCCGCGTTCATGAACCTTGCGGGCGAGTGTCTGAAAGACTGCATCCGTCGTCACCGGCTGGCCGTGCCAAGGATGCTGGCCATCAGGCGAACCCAAGGCATAGTCACGCGTGAAGAAGGCAGTGCGGGCCTGGGGCGAGCCATCGAGCGTGAACTTGATCCCCTGCAACTTGACCCGCCCGAAATGGGCGCCGGGTGCCATCGCGCGGTTGTCGAGCATGGCTTCGATCCCGGTCATGGCAAAGGGCAGCAAGGCCAGATCGATCTTGAGGATCTGCTGAGCGGCGGGGGAGGTCAGGAAGGCCAGGTCGACCGGGTTGGTCGCGCCATCCTGTGCCCAGGTGAAGCCTTCGCGGGCATAGCGCATCTGCACGCCATCCAGCGCGGCGAGGCGGGCTTCGTTGCTGGGCTGGGGCAGGACCAGCGACATCGGCAGCATGGCCTTTTCAAACAGTAGTCCGGTCAGCCTGCCCTTGGCATCGCTGGGCATTACGCCGCCAACCGGCGGTTTCATGCCATCGCTAAGCTTGGCCGCTTTTAGCGCCGCGCTATTCGCCACCAGGCCATGCAACGAGATGTGCAACAGCACGACCTTGCGATCGGGCAGGATGCTATCCAGTTCGGCGCGGGTGACATGGCGGCGCTCGGCCAGCCCTGCATCGTCATAGCGCCAGACGACAACCCAGCCGCCCTTGGGCACCTTTGCGCCATAGCGTTTCACCGCGGCCAGCAGCTTGGCGACGGAAGCGGTATCGCCGGTTGCCGGATCGGCCAGATCAAGGCCGCCGGCGGTCTGCAAGCCGATGGCAAAGTGAGAGTGGGCATCGACAAAGCCGGGCAACAGGGTGGCGCCTTTAAGGTCACGCACCTGGGCGTCCTTACCGGCCGCGGCGCGGGCATCGGCTTCGGGGCCAACGAAGGCGATCTTGCCGTCGCGCTCCACCACGGCTTCGGCCATGTTGGGCGTTTCGCCATCCATGGTGATGATCGTCCCGCCGCGCCACAGCGTTGCGCCCGGGTCCTTTGCCGCCAAAGGCGCGGCGAGTGCCAGACCCGTTGCGGCCAGCCAGTGTGCAAATCGCATTATTGCCCCCTCACATCCTCTTGACCCGACCTTCGGGGGTGCTGCGGCTTTGCGCAAGGGGCAATCGTGCCTTGCAACGCGGGCGCTTTGGCGCGAAAGGGCCGCGCATGACTGAAGACGCTCTCCTGACCGCCGCACAAGTATCCAAGGCTTGGCCCTTTGAAGAGGCGCGCAAGCTGCTGAAGCGGTATCCCGAGGGCAAACCCGATGGCAGCCCGGTGCTGTTCGAAACCGGCTATGGCCCATCGGGCCTGCCGCACATCGGCACCTTTCAGGAAGTGCTGCGCACCACGCTGGTCCGCCGCGCCTATGAGACCCTGACCGGCGGCGCACCGACGCGGCTGGTGGCCTTCAGCGATGATATGGACGGCCTGCGCAAGGTGCCGGACAATATTCCCAACCAGGGGTTGCTGACCGCCTATCTGGGCCATCCGCTAACCCGGATTCCCGATCCGTTCGGTAAGTACGAAAGCTTCGCCCACCACAACAACGCGATGCTGCGCGATTTCCTCGATCGCTTCGGCTTTGATTATGAATTCGTCTCGGCCAGCGATCGCTACAATGCGGGTCAGTTTGACGATGCCCTGCGCGGCGTGTTGCGCAACTGGCAGGCGATCATGGACATCATGCTGCCGACCCTGCGCGAGGAACGCCGCCAGACCTATTCGCCGGTCCTTCCGGTCAGCCCCAAGACCGGGCAGGTCTTGCAGGTACCGGTTGAAGTGGTCGATGCCGAAGCCGGCTTGGTCCGGTTCGAGGACCACGGCGAAATGGTCGAAAGCTGCATCCTGGGTGGCAATTCCAAGCTGCAGTGGAAGGTCGACTGGGCGATGCGCTGGGTGGCGCTGGGTGTTGACTATGAAATGTGCGGCAAGGACCTGACCGACTCTGTGCGTGAGAGCGGCAAGATTGCCCGCGCACTCGGCGGCCGCGCGCCCGAAGGCATGATCTATGAGCTGTTCCTGGATGAGAACGGCGAGAAGATCTCAAAGTCCAAGGGCAATGGCCTGACGATCGAACAGTGGCTGACCTATGGCAGCGAGGAAAGCCTTGGCTTTTACCTGTTCCGTGACCCGAAGAGCGCGAAGAGCCTGCACGTCGGCATTATTCCGCGCGCGGTCGACGAATACTGGCAATTCCGGGAAAAGCTGGCCGAGCAGCCGGTGGAGCAGCAGCTGGGTAACCCGGTGTGGCATTTGCTGCGCGCCAATGGCGAACAGGGCGGGGCGGGCGACAAGCTGCCGGTGACCTATGGCCTGCTGCTGAACCTGGTCGGCGTGCTGGGCGCGCAGGCGACGCGCGAACAGGTCTGGTCCTATCTGGGCAACTATGTCGCAAATGCGGACCCGGCGGCGCACCCAGAGCTCGACAAGCTGGTCACCAATGCGTTGGCCTATAACCGCGATTTCATCGCCCCGACGCTCCAGCGCCGCAAGCCCGAGGGCAGCGAAGCCCAGGCCCTGGCCGCGCTGGACGAGGAACTGGCCGCGACCAGCGACGATGCCACGGCGGAAGAGCTGCAGAACCTGGTCTATGAAATCGGCAAGGACCCGCATTACGGGTTCGAGCAGCTGCGTGACTGGTTCAAGTGCCTTTACGAGACCCTGCTCGGTTCCTCGCAAGGCCCGCGTATGGGCAGCTTCATCGCGCTTTATGGCATCGCCAACACTCGCAAGCTGATCGCCGAAGCGCTGAGTTGAGGCCGTGACCAAACGAAAAAGGCCCACCCGGTGGGTGAGCCTTTCATCGATAGGCGGGGGGTCCGTCACTACTTTCGCAGCGCTGCCGACCTGATCCCCGGCCTTTCGCCTATCGACATACACGGGTTTACCGCAGTATGCAAGCGGCATGGAAGTGATTGATTTCATTTCGGTTGAGCGGCTGCGGACCTATCGGGCAGTGACCGATAGTGAGAAGAAGGCCATCGCGCTGCACAATCACACCTTGCAGTTGGGGGCATCGCTGATGTCCATGATTGCATTGATCGAGCTGTCGTTGCGCAACAGCACAAATCAGCGCCTTGGTCAGGATTTCAGCGATCCGGAATGGCTGTTGCCCGGACGCAGGACATTGCCGCTGGCACCAGAATTGGTGCGGATGATCAGCAAGGCTACCGACAATGCGCGGAAGGCGGCTTACGCGAAGCTAACCTATCGGCAGAAAAATGCTCTGGACGCGCAAGCCTTTCCGGCAGGCATACCGCCGAACCTGTCGCATGCCGCGATTGTCAAGAAACGACAGGGCCTATTCGCAGTAAGTCACGGCCAGATCCTTGCCCAAACCACTTTGGGTTTTTGGAAGCGCCTCTATTCCAGCGATTACGAGGATAGGCTGTGGCGGCCGTCGCTCAAGAAGGTGTTCCCCGACAAAAGCCTTAAGCGAAGCGACATATCAAAGAACATTGAGACGATTTACGCGACGCGAAATCGCGTTGCGCATCATGAGCCGGTTTATGGGCAGCGGCTCCATGATGCGATGGCTGCAATCGACTTCATCCGAAATGCCCTTGGGTGCCGGCATGTTGGTGATCAATCGAGTTTTCGAAGGTTTTCAACCGTGCACCATCTCAGACTATGCATGGACTATGAGAGCTTTATCGAAGCCTGGCACACCCTGACTTAAGGACAGGGATCGCGCCGCTGGGCTGATCTAGCGGCTGGCTGCTATCCAGCGTCGAACCTTGGTTTCCAACACCGGCAGCGGCAGGACGCCGCTGCCCAGAACCTGTTCGTGGAAGGCTTTGAGATCGAAGCGCGGGCCGAGCGCGTTTTCGGCTTCGCGGCGCAGGCGTTGGATGGTCAGGCCGCCGATCTTGTAGCTGAGCGCCTGGCCAGGATTGGCGATGTAGCGGTCAACCTCGGCCTCGGCGTCGCTGCGGCCCATGCCGCTGTTGGCCAACATATAGGCCACAGCCTGGCTGCGGCTCCAGCCTTTGGCGTGGATTCCAGTATCTACGACCAGCCGCATGGCCCGCAGCATCTCGTCATCCAGGGTGCCCCAGTGCTGCAAGGGATCGGCGTATAAGCCCATCTCATAGCCGAGCGTTTCGGCATAAAGCGCCCATCCTTCGACATAGGCGGCATTATCACCAAAGCGCTGGAAATCGGGGAGGGCCTGGTTCTGCTCGGCCAGGCTGGTCTGGAAATGGTGACCGGGAATGCCTTCGTGCAGGTAAAGCGTGGTCACGCCCGACAGGAACCGGCTCGGCAGGTCATAGGTGTTGAAATAGAACACACCCGGTCGTCGGCCATCGGGCGAGCCAATTGCATAGGAACCGCCGGCTTCGAACTTTCCGCGATAGGCGGGATAGGCCGCGATCGTCAGGCGGCCGGCCGGCTGGCGTTCGAACAGGCGCGGCAATTGGCCGTCGACCGCGCGAGCCACCTTGGCATAGCCTTCGGCCAGTTCCTCGGCGGTCTTGGGATGGAAGCGCGGATTGGTGCGGATATGATTGAAGAAGGCGGGCAGGGTCCCGGTGAAGCCAAGCTGGACTTTGACTTGCTCCATCTCGCCCTGGATCCTCGCGACCTCGCTTAGGCCCAGGGTGTGAATGGCATCTGGTTCAAGCGGTAGCGTCGTGTAGCGCAGGATCAGCCGGCGATAGAGGCCCGCGCCGCCCCGCATCGCGGCAATGCCGGGCTCGGCTCGGGCAACCGGGAGATAGTCTTCCGCCAAGAAGTGGCGCAGGCGGCGATAGGCGGGCAGGACGTCGCGGTTGACCACTTGCAGCCAATCGGCCCGGATCAGGGCCTGGCGGGCCGGAGGAAGGTCTTCCGGCATGTCGACCAGCGGTTCGGCGAAAACGGAATCGAGGGCAGGCTCGGCCAGGATCGCATCAAGCTGGGCGATCATGTTGACCGTTGTCAGGCGGGTCTCAACCACGTCGCGGGCCATGCCCTGGCGAAAGCGGCCGATCGCCCGGGCAAGCACGAGCGGCAAGGCCCGCAGCAGGGCCAGGTTGCGGCGATAATCGCGTTCATCGCGATAAGGCAGACTGCCGCTCGGTCCGATCAGCGAGGGAAAGTCCTCATGTAGGCCGCCGAAATGGTTGAACGGGCGGACCTGGGTCAGGGCGACGATATCGGGCGAGAGCCAGCCGAGCGCTTCACGCGCCTGCTGCTGGAATGCATCATAGGATAGCTGTCGTTCCGGGCTTAGCCGGGTGCGGTCAATCCGGCCGAGGGCGGCTAGCTCGCGCCGCAATTCGGCCCGTTGCGCAGCGGCCAGTTCGTCGCTGAACAGGCGCTGGAGGCCTTGGGGATTGCTGTTGTCCCCGCGCGCCACCGCCCCCAGCGGATCAAGCGATTCTTGCGCGCGGGCAAAGGAATTGAGCAGGGCCAGCAGCCGCGCGTCCTCATCCTGCCTGGCCGCGGCAATGGTGGCGGCGGGCGCAGGTTGGGCCAGCGCAGGAGCAACCGCTCCAAGCGCCAGTGCTGCCAGCAGGATCGCGCGGGTTAGCCCCATTTGCGGGTGCGATACCACTTGGTGATGATGTACTTGGTGCCCGTGATCACCGGGGTGCCGGCGTGAAGCGTTTCCTGGTTGAGCGAACCGTCCGGGCAGGCGTTGTTCCAGACGATCAGCGCGCCACGCTGGGGCGGAATCGAGACGCCGATCCGGGGAAAGTCGGTCGTGCCGCCTTCTGCAACGTCGTTAAGGTAAATCATCGCCGTGATCGAACGCTGCCCGCCGCGCTTGCTTTCCGCTTTCCAGTAGGGGGCCTTGGTCCAGAACCAGTCCTGATGCTGCTTGAATTCCTGGCCAGGGGCATAGCGCTGGCCTTGCATAGTCTCGCCAAATTCGTGCGGGATGCCCAGCAGGTCATCGATCCGGCGCTCGATCATCTTCACGAAGGGATCGTCGCGATCAACATCGCCCGAATAGGATGTGCGCCAGGTATCCGAGGCATAGCCATGATCGAGCACGGCCGATGGTTTGGCGGTACGATCGACCATTGCGATCAGTTGATCGCATTCTGCGGGCGTGACGAATTCGGACAGGGCCCAGATCTCGGCCGCGTCCACCGGTACCTTGTGCACCGCGGGGTCAGCTTCGAGCCGGCGGCGGACATGCGCGCCTAGCCGCATCAGCGCGACCTTGTCCGGATTGGGGCAGGGAGGGTATTCCATGCAATTATGCCTATCGCGACAACGCGGCAGGGCAAGCAAAAGCTGCTTGCAGATAGCCACGCCTTGGGCCAACTAACTGGTTCATGAGCACGACCAACCCGGCAGTACGCTATTCGCGCGGCGCGATCATCCTTCACTGGCTGATCGCCATCCTGATCATCGGCAACTTTGTTGGCGCATGGGTTTCTGAAGACCTGCCGCGCGACCAAGAGGTGGTGGTGATGGGATACCACAAGGCAACCGGCGTGGTGATCCTGCTGCTCACGCTGGTGCGGATTGGCTGGCGCCTGTTCAACAATCCGCCGGCCTTGGTCGATACGCTCAAGTCCTGGGAAGTGGCGCTGGCCAAGGTGACGCACGCGCTGTTCTATGCGCTGATGCTGATCGTGCCGCTGGCCGGGCTGGGCCTCCATTCGGCCTTCGGCAAGGGCAAGCCGGTCAGCCTGTTCGGCCTGGTCGATTTCCCGGCGCTGCCGGTTGGATCGGACAAGCCGACCATCGGCCTGTTCCACGACCTGCACGAGGTTACGGCCACCGCGATGCTGGTCTTGCTGGGTATCCACGTGCTGGCGGCGCTTAAGCATCAATTCCTGGATCGCGATGGCACGCTGGCGCGGATGAGCCCCTTCGGCCGCTGATAAAGGGAGAGCCCCCGCCCGGGTTGCGGGCAGGGGCTCCGTGCGGTCCTTCCACTCTCGGCCGCTACCAGAAAAAGCTGTAGATCACGTCCACCACTTCGCCGCTGTAGGTGTTCACCAGCAGGGCGTCGTCATAATACCGTACCCAGCGATAGGG
>JACCDJ010950888.1_pt1 | contig 12959 bp, 11 predicted proteins | sample 7444481 | NCBI WGS metagenome assembly JACCDJ01 (sample SAMN15323435, study PRJNA562643) | freshwater metagenome | isolation source: river surface water | place: USA:Blue River Watershed | collected 2017-08-15 | reverse complement strand
TGAGGAGGGAATGGGGATATGTTTGCCAGAGGCGTTTGAAAGTGGGCGTATGTGCCGCAGCGATGGCATTGTCTTTGGTATCTTCGCGGTAGCCCCAGCCGTCGAGGACGATGAGGGCGATGGTTTTCTTGGTGTTCATGGGGGCAACTATACCACAGTTTTATGCTTATTTAAAGCCGTTTCTGAGGTATTGACTTTAGTGATTTAAGTATGGTATAATATAAGACAGAATAGCTGCCGACCTATTCCGGATGACGTGAAGTATCTTCTGGAACCGCAAGTTCCTCTAGATGGCCGCAAGCCCATGTTCCGCAACAAGGCATTTGAAAAATGAATAGTATTACTACCGAAGAAGTTGAGCGCCTCATGCGCGTTGTTTCTGAACCGCTCCGCAAACAATGGGAAGTGGAGAACTATGGGGGGAAGAGTCTCGTTGAGTTGCAGATGGCACGGAATGAAGCTGTAGCTTACACGGAGTCGAGTTGCTTCAAGGCTAATCACATGCTGAACTGGGTGTGTGTATATGGTGGGTGTTTGATGATTTACACGATCATCTTCTCTCGATTGGTTCATAAAGAATCAACACCTTTATGGTGTGGGGCACTCATAATCTCTTCAATAATTGCCGCTGTAATTGTATTTATTGTCCTAGTCAGACATCAGATCAAAAAGTTGGAAGCAGCGAGAGAAATTCTTGCAGACTGCGACAAAGTTTTCAAACGCTTCCAGGAATCAGTCCACGCACTCAATCCACATGGCATCGGTAATACCTACCATGATGTGATCACAGCCGAATACGCATATGATAGGCTGAAAAGCCTGGCCATTCGGGTGATCGATGCGCAGGTGAGTTTCGACGCTGCTTGCAAGAGTAAATCCATCGATAGGTGGAACATCACTCACCTCGGAAACTTCATTCAGAAGGCTGAAGAAACATTCGATAAGGCTCTGAGGGTGGGGGTGGAGGACTTCTCACTTCCGTTTGAGAAGAGGAAAACCTATGAGGAAGCTCAGGCGGAATACGACGAGCGTCGGCCTGTTGTAGCTACTCACTAAGCACAAACACTTTCAAGGTTGAATGGAACCTCGAACCCCACTGGAAACGGTGGGGTTTTATTTTTTGTGGGCAATGGACGTTTTTTCGAATCGTGTCGTCACCCCCTTAGGAACCCCGAACCACATTTCAGTTTGCTACCCTGTTAATCATTTCCGTCCCAGGTATTCAAAAAAATCACACCACGTGTTCTAATTTTTGAACACATTACACCATACCGCCGGAGTTCGAAAACCAGCCATTATTTTGTAATATCTTTTGACGGTAAGTCAAAAAAATGACAGAACGAAATACCTACTTGTGGCGGGCGTATAATTTCTTGTGCGAGACATAACCCCCTCGCAGACTATCATGCTTCACAAGAAGCCAGCAGAAAACCCTGCTCCGGCCCAGCCGGCACCGCAGACTCCTCCGACTGTATAGTTTGTGAGGAGAGAAAAGCCCCTCGAGGGGCTTTTTCTGTATAGTACATCAGTGAATAAGGAGCTATACTTGAGTCATATGGCATTGATTATTTTCGGGCTGTTTATGCCACGCACACTCATCATATTCTTATATGTTTTTTCAGAGTGGTTCACCGGAGTTTTGAACGAATGGTATTGGCTTCTTTTTGGATTTCTATTCTTTCCATGCACCATGCTTTGGTATAGTGCAGTCATGAATTGGCATGGTGGGGTGTGGGATGCTACGAGAACGAGCGTGCTTGCAGCCGCTTTCATCATAGATGTGGTGTTGATTGCTCGATCATCGAACACATCATAGCTCGGCACATCGATGGCGTGAACGCACAACGACCCCGCCTGGGCGGGGTCGTGTACCATAGTAGGCTGCCGTGCATATGTGGAGAAAGAGTCCGAAATATATAAGGCGGGATAATGATCCGTCCCGGAGGACGGTATACAATGTAATCCCTATGTAATTGATTTAAGGATCCTCTCCATGAACGAAAGCCTACTATAAGTATGGACCCGTTACAGGTGAAGTCAATACCTTTTCGCTCAAATTTCGGGGGTAACCTGTGGGTAAGTTGGGTATAAGTGTGAATTTTCTGGGGACAACGCAAAATATGTGTTGAGCGGTAGTAGTATGACCATAGGGATTTTTCTCCAGGAAAAAATATCACCTAGTGTATAATAAAAGCATGAATTCGTATGAGAAAAGAGTTAGAACTGTTCTTGAACAACATAAGTTTGTTCTTGACGGAAACAACATTGAAACATTCAAAGAGCGTTTGAATAATGATCGTAGGTATTTTTATATGGTCCTGCCACGTATGGAAGTTGATACTTATGGCAATAGGCAGAGGGTTCATAGATTCTTGAAAATTCCTCGTGACGATTCGAGGAAGCTTTTGATGCCTTTTGGGCGACAGATTGAGGTTGCACGATTTCTTAAGGAGCATGATATCATTTTAACTAGGGGCATCATCGCTTGGAATATGGATCCGAAAAAGGGAATACCGTTCGCAATAATGGAGACACTTCCACAGGCACGAATCGGCTTTATACATGGATACCGAGAGATGGAATCCCTCACTGAGCGTCATGCTGAGAATGTTCTAAAGGCGTTGTTCAAATTCCATACCATAACTATCGATGATCTTCCCAGGCGTATAGTAGGTAATCTGAAGAAGTTTAAACACACCAAAGGATATATACGTCGCGAAATGCGCAAGGTGCTTAGGACAAGAGTGTCACCGATTGATTTCAGTAAAAAAACATATTTTCATGAAGTTCTTGAAAAACGAGTAGCGATGTCTAATGTAAGGCGGCATGTATTGGAGTTGCTACAAAAGATAGAACCTCACATATTCACAAAGGGTAACCGAATCAAGACATTGGTCCATGGCGATATGGCGCCAAACAATCTATATGTATATGACAATGACGACATAGAGCTCTTGGATCTCGAGTGGGTTGGTATCTGTAAGAATCGCGCACTGGCGGTAGTGTTTGATTTTGGGAATCTTCGTGCTCGGGCATGGAACAATAAAGTATTTCGTGAGTCACTAGATCAGATTCTTTTAAGAGACTACGCCGAAAGAGGTCAGGCAGAGCTTGGTAAGGCTATCGTCAGTCTAAGTATCTTGAGATCGCATATACAACTCTCGAGGTACTTTGAAGATTATCACAAAGAAAAACAGATTCTAGAAGAAGAAAAATCCAGAAAAGAATCAACAGAAAAAGATATACTTAAAGCGTGGCAGATCATGGGAATATCAATAAATTAAAGTCCCCTCACTCTCTCGAGCACGAACCCTTTCTCACCATTCCTCGTATTCAAGGTGACCTTCACCGCGATGCATGCATCAGGGACGAGCAAGGCTTTGTACTCAGTATACGTGCGCGGGAAGGCGACAGCTTCTACTGATCCGGTGAAATCCGCGAGTGTGATGAAAGCCATTGCATCGCCTTTCTTGGTCTGCACCATGCGAACCTCATTCACAATACATCCGAAGATAGTCTGTCCACCCTCCTTGAGTTCTTCGAGGGCCCTCTTGATGGTCATACCATTCTTCTCTATCTGCGGACGATAACGCTCAAGCGGATGACCGGAGATGTACAGTCCAAGAAGTTCTTTTTCCCACGCGAGACGGTCGCGCATATCTACCTGAGGTGCAGGTACAAGACGTAGTCCTGGAACGCTGGCGGCATCGGACATCGAACTGAAGAGAGAGTCTTGATCAGCATGTTGTTTACCGCTTTCTTTGCTGTATTCGAGCATAAGGTCGAGATTTGCGAGCATGACACCACGATCTTCACCGAAACAGTCCATGGCGCCAGCTTTGATGAGGGATTCGAGGGATTTCTTGTTGAGATTCCTATCTTTGACGCGATCAAGGAAATCGACGAGTGACGTGAATTTTCCGCCACGCTTGCGCTCCTCGATGATAGCAGTTGAGATGCCCTGACCGAAGTTTTTAATCGTCACGAGTCCGAAGCGGATGCGGTAAGACTCATCCTTGATAACCGTAAACTGACTGAAGCTTTCGTTCACGTCAGGTGGCAGCACGGGGATGCCGATACGCTCACACTCTTTGATTGTTTCAGCAACTTTTTCAGTATCGCCTTGCTCTGAAGTCAAAACAGCGGAGAGGTAGATGGCAGGGAAATGCGCCTTAAGATATGCCGTGATATATGCGACTCGACCATATGATACAGAGTGTGCCTTGTTGAAACCGTACGCCGCGAATGGCTCGATCCATTTCCAAACCTCCTTGGCCTTTTTCTCAGGCCACTTGCTGTGCGACATGCACCCCTTGATGAATTTCTCTTTCTGCATAGCCATTTCTTCAGGGATCTTCTTTCCAACAGCCTTGCGGAATTTGTCCACTTCACCCCAAGAATATCCGGCGATCTTGTGCGCCATCATGAGGAGGTCGTCCTGATAAACAAGAATTCCGTAGGTTTTGTCGAGGATCTGTTCGAGCATCGGATCAAGGTATTTGATGAGTGATCGGTCATGCTTGCGAGCGATATAGTCAGGAATGAATCCAATCGGACCCGGACGATACAGCGCCACCATAGCATTGATGTCGTGAATGGTTGTCGGCTTGAGTTCTTTGAGGAAGCGGGTCATGCCATCACCGTTGAGCTGGAATGTGTCCGCGGTCTCACCACGTGCAAGCATTTCGAATGTGGCAGTGTCGTCTACGGGTATGTTGTCAGGATCGATGTCGACACCCGCAATCTTCTTGATGCGGTCGACAGTGTCCGCGATGATGGTGAGGTTCTTGAGGCCGAGAAAGTCAAATTTGAGAAGACCTGCCTCTTCGATCGAATACATATCGTATTGCGAGATGATTTTGCCTTCGCCCTTGGGGTCAAACTGGAGTGGTGTGAAGTCGGTAAGCGCAGTTGGCGATATCACCACGCCGGCAGCATGCACGCCGATGTGGCGAGCACAACCTTCAATCTTCTTGGCCATATCTATGATACGACGGCAGTCTGCGTCAGTGGAATAGAGCTCTTTGAGCTCGGGAACCTCGTCGAGTGCACGGTCGATGGTCATGGGGAATCCCTGTGCACCCATGGGTATGAGCTTGGAGATGCGATCGCCGACGTCATAGCCAAATCCCATTGCGCGTGCCACATCGCGTACAGATCCGCGAGCCGCCATGGTACCGAAGGTTCCGATCTGCGCAACCTTGTCTGCACCATAGGTCCTGCGTACGTAGTCGATCATCTCGTCGCGACGATCATCAGCATAGTCCATATCGATATCGGGAGCTGAGGGGCGATCAGGATTGAGGAAGCGCTCGAAGGGAATTTCGTAGACGATTGGGTTGATGTTGGTGATACCGGCGAGATAGGTGACCATAGATCCAGAGACTGATCCACGAATGTTTGAGAGGATGCCGTTCTCGCGGGCGAAACGGAGCAAGTCTGCCACGACGAGGAAGTAAGGCGCGTATCCTTTATCGCGAATAACTTTGAGCTCGTATTCAGCACGAGCGACTAGTTCTGGCGTCTGAGCAATGTCACGTCGAGCAAATCCTTCGAAGACGATGTGGCGGAGCTCATCGTCAGGAGTACGTCCGCTTTCAATCTTCAAGGCAGGGAAGACCCATTTGCCGAGCTCTAGGTGCAGATTGCAAGTGTCAACAATCTTTGCAGTATTCTCAAGCGCCTCGGGGAGATCTCGGAAGAGCTCCTCAGCACGTTCCCCAGAAATGAACGAGAAATCATCCTCGTCGCTGTCCGATATCTTGTCAGAAGCATCGCTATGGGAATTCACGCGAACGAGTGTCTCTCGTGCGAAGCGGTCCTCTGGTTTCAGGTAGTACACATCGTGCGCAGCCATGACGGGAATGTCCTGACTTTTGGCGAAATTCAAGAGTGTCTTCATGTTTGCTTCATGACCGTCGATTTCTGGATGGCGCGTGATTTCTACAAAAAATCGAGACGCAACAGCGCGGCGGAGAATGCTCACTCCGTCGCCTGCGGGCGCTGATCGCTGGCTGCCATCCTCGGCGACTGAGGAAGCATTCTCCGCCGCGCTGTTGCTGAAGATTCTTTTGTAAAAAGACGCGACCTCTTTTGCCTTATCTTGATTCCTACTGTTGAGCGACTGGGCAATTTCGCCAGAAAATGAGGGGGAGATAGCGATGAGGCCATCGTTATGAAGTTCGAGAAGTTCGCGGTCGATGCGAGGTTTGTAGTAAAAACCCTCAAGGTGAGATTTGGTAACGAGTTGGATGAGGTTGCGATAGCCCACCTCATTCATGGCGAGGAGGACGAGGCGACTCCTGCGATTGTCGATACCCGCTTGCATGTCTTTCCTCGAGCGTGTCGCAACGAAGAAATCTACGCCGATGATTGGCTTGATATCCGCTTTCTTGCATGCCTTATAGAACTCGATAGCGCCGTAGAGATTGCCGCTATCAGTGAGCGCAAGCGCCTTCATGCCGAGTCTCTTGGCTTCGCCAACGAGGTCGTCAATCTTTGGCAGTGCTGACAGGAGAGAGTAGTGGGAGTGTGTATGGAGGTGGGCGAAGCGGGACATGAGGGTAGTTTACAGTTAAAAGTTCAAAGTGAAAAGTTGACCAAAATGTCCTTTTGTTTGCTATGATTTGGCGATGAGAAAGATTCTTACAGAATTTACCATCGGCATCGACGAAGTGGGGCGTGGACCTATCGCGGGGCCGGTAGCTGTTGGTGCTTTTCTATTCTTGGATGAGAAGGTCAAGAAGGTGTTCGGGGGTGTGAAGGAGTCAAAACAGCTGTCGGAATCGAAAAGAGAAGAGTGGTTCAAGGTTATTCAAGAATCAAAAAAGAAAAAACGAGTTGATTTCCAGGTTACATTTCAGAGCGAAAAGGTTATCGACAGTAAAGGCTTGTCATATGCGATACGAAAAGCACTTGAATCTTCTTTGGGTGCAGTGGTGAGGCGTTGTGGATTCACTGCGACTCAAACCAAAGTATTGCTCGATGGAGGATTGAAGGCTCCTGCAGTTTATGTGAATCAAAAAACGATCATCAAAGGCGACGAAAAAGAGATAACGATTGCACTTGCTTCTATCTGCGCAAAAGTCCTGCGCGATAGGAAGATGAACGTGCTCGCCAAAAAGCATCCTGAATATGGATTTGATCAGCACAAAGGATATGGCACGAAAGCGCACTATGGAGCGATACGAAAATCCGGCCTTTTGCCGAATCATAGGAGAAGCTTTTTGAAGAGAATGAAATGAACGTCAATCCTTGAGTTCTTTCTTGATGTAGGTAGATATGAAGTGCTTGATCGCGAAGAAGAGCGCGAGAGCGACGAGGAGTCCGATCTCGGCATGCTTCACATCCTGCGCTGTGATACTGAAAAAAGTGCCCGAACCATATCCAATCGCGCCGACAATGATAAGCCAGATGAATGTGCAAGCAGTATCAATGATGAGGAATTTCTTCACAGTCATGCGAATCTGGCCCGCGCGTACGATGATGGCGCAGTTGAGTCCGTAGACGAACTTGGTGAGCAGGATGGTGCTCCATGGTCGCTCACGAAGGTGGTGATCGAATGGCTTCGATATGATGTCGGTGACGCGTGTATATCGGTTCGGCTTACGTGATGCGGCATACCCGATGGCGTAGAAAAGGATGTTGCCAGCCATAGAACCAATGAGTGCAATGGGAAGGAGTGTGGTCAGACTGAGAGCACCTTGTTCTGCAAGGAACATGGTACTGAAGAGCACGGTGTTTGCCTCGAGCATGAAGCCGATGAATATGCCGCCGTACATGAGGAGAGGAGAGAGTGTGGCGACGTGGGCTATGAATGATTCCATCATTTACTCCATTGATTTTTAAGATCCTTCTCTCTTTCAAGCAATGCTTGTTTATAACTCTCACACTCCTTTTGGTCAAAACTCATATATTTTCTATTTTTTCTGTTATTGATCTCAGTCTGATAACTTTCGAGTTCACTCTTTGAGGTGACAGCAAAGTCAAGACCGATAATTTCTCCTGTAGCTCTATTATTAGATTTATTGACTATCTCAAAATACATTTTGCCCATTGGGGAATCAGATATAACATTTCCTATTGTTTTATCGGGGTATTTGTTTTCAACATATTTTTTTATTTCAATTTTCTTTCCAACAAATTCAGGAATACCTTTGAAGTGACGCATAATTAACGAGTCCCCATATGCAGAACCTGTTAACACAGATGCAACATCACTAAATTGATATTTTTTGTCTCTTTCATCTTGTGTAGCATCAGAATATTTACTTGCATTTTGTTCGAGACTATCAGATGTTGTGAATTTTGAAAATTCTGCTTTGCGGAATACAAAAGCATAGTAATTTAGCTCATTAGAACTTCCGTAAATAGGATAATAACCTACGGATACCCAATTAAATGGTGTATTATTTTTGTTCACATGATTCAGTGCGACAGCCAATGCGATATCTGTAGGAACGCTATCGCCACGGTTCTCCTCAATTACGCATACGCTCGATTCATTTCTGCTAAATTGGCTGGCACTGGTGCCAAGCATTTTGTCTTTATTGAGATATACAAGGATTCCCGCAATTATCAATATGAAAATTATTATTAAAAGTTGCACCGCAAAACCTCTTTGAGAGTTTTTCATAAAAAAATTATACCACAACTTGCGATATTTTATTCTGTGCCGGGGGTGAGACTCGAACTCACACTTTCGAATAAACGAAAACAAGATTTTAAGTCTTGCGCGTATAACCAATTTCGCCACCCCGGCGAGCAAATCAAGTTTACAGTTTAGTGACCCAGTAGGCAAACCCGCTGGTTTGAAAGTGAAAAGTTGAAATACACATAATTTTTCACTATACACTGCAAACTCCTGACTATTTTGAGGCCACGGCGAGAATCGAACTCGCGTATAGCTCTTTTGCAGAGAGCCGAATTACCACTTTTCTACGTGGCCGTAGAACTTGAACCATTCTACATATTCTTGCTGATTTCGTCCATTTTCTGGCGGTTCTTCTCGCCGACGTCGAGTGCAACCTCGAAGAAGGGTACGTGACCGATACGAGACTTTTCCATGACATAGCGCTTAAAATCTGTGAGCTGGCGATGGGCGAATTCGAGAGCGGCTTCCTCCTTGTGGACTGGTAACACAGTCATGAGGATGCGTGCGCGAGAGCCATGTGCGTAGACATCTACATCAGTGATGGTGATGAGAGATTGGCGGTTCGATTCACGCGAGAAGAACTCGGCGGCGAGCTCGCGGAGAATCTCTTTGAGTTTGTGATCCTTGTTATCCATATGCTTTTTAATTGGTCGGTTTCTCGATGGTCCTGACTGCTTCAATCCTATCTCCCGCTGCAACCTCAATCTTGGCATCGAGCATCATACCGAACTCATATCCAGAAGCTACCTCATCCACGCGCTTCTTCTGTTGCTGAAGCTCACGAATCTTGCCGCGACCAATCTCTGCTTCGCGACGCATAATACGTACATCGTTACCACTCTCGATAGAGCCAGTCTCTACCTTGCCGCCGACAACCTGCTTGTCCTTCTCCTTGGAAAATACGGCGAGCAGCTTGGCACGGCCGGTCATTTCCTCGATGTATTCCTTGGGAATCTTTGACGCAAGCTGATCCTTCACGAACTGAGTGAGCTCGTAGATGATGTTGAAATTCTTGACCTGGAGAGTGACCGCAGAGCGCTCAATCATAGCTTCAGCTTTCTTCTCTGGTGCGGCATTGAAGCCGAGGAGGAGGATGCTCGGATCACCGATAGCGATTTTCACGTCATTCTCGTTGATGTCGCCGATACCCTCAGAGACAATCTTTAGGTGAACTTTGTCGTGATCGATCTTGGCGAGCTCATGTTTGACACCATCGAGGCTGCCGATGACATCGGCTTTGATAATGATGGGCATGATGACTGCTGCAACTTCTCCCTCTGTAACGGGAGCGGCTACACTGCGTACAGGAGTCTTCTTGGTTGCAAGGTGATAGGCATCAGCCATCTTCTCAGCTTCTTTCTTGGTGTCTACAGTGACGAAATCAGATCCACACGTCGGCATAGTGCTCCATCCGAGGATGCGTACGGGCATGGATGCGATTGCAGTCTCTATCTTCTCACCCTTGAAATTCTCGATGAAGCGGACTGGTGCATATGCATTGCCTGCAACTACGAATGATCCGACCGAGAGTGTGCCATTCTTGAGAAGGAGTGTGGCAGAGATACCCTTGCGGGTATCGAGCGTGGACTCGATAACTCCACCTGTGGCAGGGAGAGAAGGGTTTGTCTTGAGATCGGCGAGATCAGCCATGAGCATGACCATATCGAGGAGTTCAGGTATACCTTTGCCGGTAATGGCGGAAATCTCGACGCATGGGATGACGCCACCCCAACCTTCGACGTAGATTTCATTCTCGCCGAGGCTCTGCTTGGTGCGCTCGATGTTGGCATTGGGCTTGTCGATCTTGGTAATAGCGACGACGTAGGGAAGCTTGGAAGCTTGGATGACTTTGTACGCTTCGATAGTCTGAGGTTTGACGCCGTCTTCCGCAGAAACAGCGAGAATAGCGATGTCGGCAACTTGCGCACCGCGTTCACGAATACCCCCGAATGCTTCGTGACCTCGAGTGTCGAGGAAGGTGATAGAAACCTTCTTGCCATCACTAGTCGTGTGCTCGACCTGGTACGAACCCATGTGTTGAGTGATACCTCCCGCCTCGCCCGCGACAATATTGCTTTTCCTGATGTAGTCGAGGAGCGTGGATTTCCCATGATCAATATGACCCATGACAACAACCACAGGAGGGCGGACAATCAGGTTGTTCTGATCTTTGGTAGGCATAGGCGTTAAGAAAGCCACTATATCAGGAAAATCGAGATTTGACAATGGTTTTTGAGGAGGCGATAAATAGATATCTGGTATATAATGTGAGCATGAATTGGATACTTGTTGCACTTGTTGCCCCGTTGCTCTGGAGTTTGCTCAATCATGTCGATAAGTATCTGATCTCCAAATATGCAGGTCATTCTGGCGTGGGCGGATTGGCGATATTTTCATCACTATTCGCAGTATTTGCGTTACCTGTGGTGTATCTGATCGATGGAAGTGTATTTGATGTCACGGTTTCGGGTGCTTTTGCGCTTATTCTATCGGGTATTTTTTTCATTCTTGGAGTATTTTTGTATCTGCATGCACTCAAAAAAGATGATGCTTCTCATGTCGTTCCGTTTCTACTCTTGACGCCAGTATGCGCCTACATTTTAGGAATCTTTTTCTTGGATGAATATATTGCTGGTGATAAAATTTTTGGCAGTCTTATCGCTCTTGTAGGCGCTGTCATTTTGTCGCTCGAATTTGATCGAGGAATCAGAGTTAAAAAGGCGACTACGGTACTCATGATATCTTCATGCGTATCGCTTGCCATTGGCGACACCATATTCAAGTTTTTCTCAATTGATGCATCATTTTGGCAGTCTATCTTCTGGAATCAGGTTGGTTTTGTTATATTCGGTCTTACCTTGCTATTAATCCGATCGTATCGAAAGGACTTTATCAGTGTATGCAAGGCAAATACCAAGCAATTGGTTGCGCTCAATCTGGGCGGTGAGATAGTTCAGACTGTCGCAACCGTCGTGAATTTCTATGCTATGATACTCGCTCCCATAGCACTCGTACTTCTGGTCAATTATACTACGCAGCCACTTTTCGTCTTTATCGAAGGATTATTGATTACGAAGTTTTTCCCAAAGATAGCCAAAGAGCATCTGAGCAAGAGACACGTGGCTCAGAAATTGGTTTCGATTGCAATTATGAGTGCCGGCATCTATCTTATTCTGGTATAATGTCATCTTTATGGATAACCCCATTGATCGCGCAGTATTCGATTCGTTGGTATACACAAAGCTTTCTGACGCAATTCAGGAGTTGCATGTGCGTCAGAAGGATGACGCACTCAAGATGAAAGTGAGGAACATGCTTCCGAACGGAATTCCCGAGCTTATGAACGACAAGATGAATATTGTGTTATTCCGTCATATTGCAACACCGAATTATGAAGTCAGGAGATTCATGAGTGCCGCAGATGTTCTTGAAGAACATAATACGATTATTGCCGAGTATACGTCTGATAAATTTACCAATCGAAACGAGTCGAAATATTTCTTGGGCAGAATTTGTCTCAATAAAGGTCTTAATAAGAACAACGAATCAATCTTTGAATGTCAGAATATGGTTGATTTCAATTCAAGCAATAGCAAGCCTATCTCAGAGGTTAAGACTCTCAAGGGGACGAGCCTTGTCGATTTCCATCATGAGTATTTCAAAAGTGTATTCCCAAAATTCAAAGATAGTGCGGTTGACATCTCAGACTGGCTTAAGAAGCACGGATCAACAGCTAAGGAATATTACAAATCATTCCTTCTACTCTTTATACGAGACGGTATTCTTTTCGAGAATTTCCTGCTTGATGGCAAAGAGATGTCATTTACCAAGGAGATAATATTGCCATGTATCCAAGAAATCATACAGGAATTGGGCGTAAAGCCGCTCATCGTAGCGCTTTCACCGACAGAGATGGAGATTGATAAATTCTGGTTTTCGTATCCTTATCAGGACAAGGATCTTATTTCGCGCATCGTCGATACAAAGTAGTTTTCATGATTGAATTCATTCATAGGCTTGCTATACTTAGGATATGTCGATACGGAAAAATCCTATCTATCTCTTAGTTCTCATTATCGTCGCTCTGATAATTGTCATAGTGTATCGATACGACCAGTATGTCATCAAGGATAACTTTATACTTACTGCAGCGGTCGTATGTGATCCATCAAATGAGGGATGCTTCGTGGCGGATTGTGATGCGACGGATCCTGCATGTGATGTGACACCATACAAGAAAGTTTCCATCCTGGCTTCTGAGGCACCCGAGTGCGTTCAAGAGCATTCATGTGAGACATTCCAGTGT
>JACCDJ010861589.1_pt1 | contig 12962 bp, 9 predicted proteins | sample 7444481 | NCBI WGS metagenome assembly JACCDJ01 (sample SAMN15323435, study PRJNA562643) | freshwater metagenome | isolation source: river surface water | place: USA:Blue River Watershed | collected 2017-08-15 | reverse complement strand
TGGTGTTCTTACTAGGCATCTGTCTTTATCTCCTGAAAGGGCAACCATGGAAACCTCGCAACTAATCCGCGAATTCAACACAAATCGCCTGCACTTGATTTTGGCCCAACTAGCCCCAACTGGACTGCTGGCATTTGCTGCCATTGCTACTCCGGCTATTGCCGACTCTGGTGAATACCTCAAGGCCGGCTTCGCGCTGATTTTGTTGGCCAGTGGAATCCTTGGTGCGCTCGCTGAATACTCGGCAGCCTCGCAGGCCCAGGCCACCATCGACGCACTAAAGCTAGTGACTGACAAGAATCCACTGGTTCAGCGCGTGATTAGCTTTAGGCCATGGCTCGAGGTTGCCAAGTTTGTGACGCCGGCCATTTTCGTGGCAATCTTCGTCGCCATCTTGCTTGGGCTATACGCCTAAAACCAAAAGAAAAAACCCCCGAGATTACCCTCGGGGGTTTTTCTTGTTTTTGGACTAGTGCTCGACAGCCTTAGCAATGTGAGCGCCGGTGAGGCTTCTCACTTCTAGCTCGGCATACTTTGCATAGTTGCGTTCATTGCTGGTAACGGTACCTAGCCATCCCATGAAGAAACCAAATGGGATTGAGACTAGGCCTGGGTTAGCCAGTGGGAACCAGTTGAATGCCACGCCACCTTCGACCAATGGGATCAGGGAGGTTGGAGTTCCCGAAACCGTTGGCGAGAAGATAAGCAGAATCACGGCTGAGAACAGACCGCCATAGATGGACCAGACTGCGCCGCGAGTGTTGAACTTCTTCCAGAACAGCGAGTACAGCACTGCAGGTAGGTTGCCCGAGGCAGCAATTGCGAAAGCAATTGCCACTAGGAATGCAACGTTTAGACCCTGAGCTGCGATTGCCAAGAAGATCGAGATTGCACCGATTGCAAACGCTGCAACGCGGGCAACCTTCACTTCTTGCTCCGGAGATGCCTTGCCCTTCTTGATTACGTTGGCATATAGGTCGTGTGCCAAAGATGAAGAGGAAGCCAAGGTCAAACCTGCAACTACCGCCAGGATGGTTGCGAATGCGATAGCTCCGATAACGGCAAGCATCACTGCACCACCAACTGTGCCGGTGCCACCACCTAGGAACTCGGCAAGCTGAGGTGCTGCCACGTTACCCGAGGTGTCAACCGGAACAATTAGCTTCTTGGCCTCATCGCTGAGGTTTGCAAGCTGATCCAGCGGAGTACAGGCAACGTCGCCATCAACGATCGCGACACCTGCCTTGTCGACCAAGCAGCCGTTGGCATCAACTTTGAAACCACGAAGCAGTGAGGTTCTCGATACCAGTGCTGCTGCACCGAAACCTAGAGCAATGGTCATGAGGTAGAAGGCACCGATGTTTCCAATTGCCCAGTTCACACTCTTACGAGCATCCTTTGAGGTTGGCACGGTGTAGAAGCGAATCAGAATGTGAGGCAGACCCGCGGTACCCAGCACAAGTGCCATACCTAGCGAGATCAGGTCAAGCTTGCTCCAAAGGGTAGCCATCTGGTCGATGGTGCCATCTGGCAGCTTGATGTCCTTACCAAACTTCTGACCAGGCTCAAGGAAGTCTGGGTTTCCAGACGCCTGCTGAGCTGCTCCAAGTAGGTCGGAGATGTTGAAGTTGAACTTCCACAGCACCATCACGGTTAGCAGCGCAGCACCGGTCATTAGCAAGAACGCCTTAATGATCTGCACATATGTGGTTCCACGCATACCACCCACGGTCACGTAGATGATCATCAGAACACCAACACCAACGATTACCCAGTTCTTCGCAGCACCATCGGTGAAGCCAAGAAGCAGGGAAACCAGGGCACCGGCACCAACCATCTGAGCGAGCAGGTAGAACACCGAAACCACAACCGTTGAGGTTGCAGCAGCAGTACGAACCGGAATCTGCTTCATGCGGAACGCGAGCACATCACCCATGGTGAAGCGACCCGAGTTTCTCAGCGGCTCAGCCACCAACAGCAGCGCTACCAACCAAGCGACTAGGAAGCCGATGGAGTATAGGAAGCCGTCGTAACCGAACAGCGCGATAGTTCCTGCGATACCGAGGAAGGATGCTGCCGACATGTAGTCACCAGCGATTGCCAGACCATTCTGGAATCCGGAGAAGTTTCCACCACCGTTATAGAAGTCGGTGGCCTGCTTGTTCTGTCGACTTGCCCAGAAAACCACCACCAGGGTGATGGCTACGAAGCCCAGGAACAGTGCAGACGAAAGCGTAGTGTGGTCGATTTGCATTAGCGCATCTTCCCCTCTACTACGTCCTTCAGCTCTTCAGATGCCTTGTCTAGGGTCTTGCTCGAGTGACGTTCGTAGAGCCACATAATCACGAACGTAGTAACGAACTGCAAGATGCCTAGAACAAAGGCAACGTTGATGTTGCCGATGACGGGGGCGGTTACAAAGTCACGAGCAAAAGCCGTGAGCAAAATGTAAAGGAAGTACCAGATGAGAAAGGCGGCAGTCAGAGGAAAAGCAAACCCTCTAAAGCTCTTTCTCAACTGGCCAAATGCAGCGGAGGATTGCGTTTCTTCCCACGCTGCGTGCTGCTGTTGAGACATTGAACTCCTTTGTCCAATCCCGAAGCGGAATTACTTCGAGATGCATACGCAATTTCAGACTCTATCCAAAAAAAGAATGGGTAATTGGAACTATTCGCACCGAAGTTCTGAACTTGTTAGATTTGCGCCCAACAGATATTCCTCGACGTAGTCATTGACGCAATCACTTGAACCATAGGCGGTGTGGCCCTCGCCAACATAGGTAAGCAAGCTCGCCCCGGAAAGCAGCTTTGCGAGCGTTACAGCTTGACTGTAGGGCGTTGCTGGATCTCCAGTGGTGCCAACGACCAGTGGTCCGGTTTCCAGCGTGACCGTATAGTCCAGTTCAATCATGGACTCTCCCCTGGGCCAGCCAAGGCAGCTAAGTTCGGGGTAGCCAAAATACTTTCCAAAGACGCTGCTTGCCTCCAAAACGTCTTTCCGCATTTGTTCAAAGTCTTGAGTTTCAGGTCGCTCATCTGCGCAGTTGATTGCGGTGTTTGCTTCGGAGATGTTTGAGAGGTAGCCGCCCTCTGGGTCTTTATCGTTGTAGAAGTCAGCAAGGAATAGCAACGTGGAGCCATCGCTGTCAAAGGCTTCTTGGAACGCCTGCGTTAAATACGGCCAAGACTGCTTGGAATACAGCGCCGCAATGATGCCGTAGAGCGCTACGGTCAGGCCCGCCTCGCGATCATATTGAGTTGGCAATGTAGTGGTTTCTAGCTTTTGCAGCAGATCACCCACCGACTCGAGAGCGATTTCAACATCACCTTGGAATGGACACTCCGGCTGTGTTAGGCAGTCTTTCAGATAGCTGCGGAATGCGCTATCAAAGCCGGCCACTTGATTCACTGTGGACTGGGCTGAGCTCAAGGTTGGATCGACAGCGCCGTCCAGCACGAAGCGTCCAACCCGGTCCGGGAAAAGTGCGATGTAACTGGCTCCAAGCTCAGTGCCGTAGCTAAATCCCAGGTAGTCGAGCTTCTCAATCCCAAGGGCAGAACGAATTAGGTCCATATCGCGCGCGGACTGTTGGGTGTTGAAATAACCAACGTTGAACCCAGTTTCTTGGCAGCTGGCGGCGAATCGCTCCAGGATGTCTTTAGAAAATGCAAAGTCCTCGTCAGATCCCAATGGGTATCCAGATTCCTCGTAGTAAATCTGGTCCTTCAATTTCTCATCACTACAGGTAACTGGAGCAGAACGACCTACTCCCCTGGGGTCAAATCCAATTACCTGGAAGCTTTCCCTAAGCGCCGAGGTGCCCAAGGACTCATAGTTGTCACGCACATAATCAACACCGCTAGCACCGGGTCCGCCGGGGTTTACTAGCAAGGGCCGAAGATTCGAAGTTCCTGACTTTCTAATCAGCGCAATTTCAAAAATCTCGCCAGTTGGCTTCAGGTGATCAAGTGGCACCGCAACCTTGGCGCATTCAAAACCGGAATCGCAGGGCTCCCAAGTGATTTGCTGCTCAGAAAAATCGGCTCCAGACTTAATCTGCTCAATCGGACTGGGCGTTACCGAACAACCCGTTAGCAATAGCGTTGCTATGAGCAGCAGACCCCTAAGCCGCAACGTTTCCCCTGAAAATGAAATTCGTGCAGAGTGCTTCTAGCACCAACAAATCTCGCACGTTGGAGGCTAGCCGTTGCCTAGCTTGAGTAATCGCATCGAGAATTGCGATGGTTTGTTCCACGTTGGTCCGCTGCGCGCGCTGCATTAGTTCAGGTTCGATCTCGGTGTTTACTAGCTCGACCTCGGCACCTAGTTGCAAAGCCATTAGATCGCGGTAAATTGACTCGGCATCAGTGAAAATCCGATCGATGCCATCACGCAAAGCTCTGGTTGCTCGACGCTTTTGATTCTCTTCAAGCTCTTTGAATTGAGACCTGAGGTTTGGTGGGAGCTTCTCATCTGGGGTTAGACCAAATGCCTTCAAAAGGGCATCTTTTTCCAAAGCGTCTTTCTCGTTACTGGATGCCTCGGCATCTCGCTTTGCAACACCCAAGAGTTTTTCGGCAGCCACCATGGCGGAGCTCAAATTTGAAATTGACATCAAGACTCGCAAGGTTTCAGATCTTCTAGCTCGGGCCTCGGATGAAAGGGCCAGGCGTCGAGCCATTCCAACATGGTTCTGGGCTAACAGGGCAGATTTTCGAGCCAGATCCAACGCCACGCCATCCCGCTGTACCAACAAAGTCGCGACCTCATCAATCGATGGCAACCGAAGGTTAATGTTTCTGGTTCTGGAGCGGATGGTGGGGAGCAAGTCCGAGACGCTCGGTGCACAAAGGATCCAGACCACTTTTTCGGCTGGTTCCTCCAATGCCTTGAGTAGCACGTTTGATGTCCGCTCCGCCATGCGATCGGCATCTTCGATAATGATGACTCGATAATCGCCAACGGTGGTGGCCATCGCGGAACGCGACACCAGATCACGGACCTCTTCAATGCTGATTACCACTCGATCGGTGACCAGCAGAGAAACATCCGGATGAGCATCGGCTTGCACCAGACGACACTGCTGACATTGGCCACAACCATCCTCAGTGCATTGCAAGGCTGCCGCAAAACTCTTGGCTAGATTGCTACGACCCGAGCCCGCAGGGCCGGTAAAGAGCCAAGCGTGGTGGACCGAATTTGGTTTACCGCCGACCGCTTTTTGCAGCTGCTCGATTGCCTCCGGCTGTCCAAGCAGTTCGTCCCAGACTGGGTGGCTCAACTTTGCTCCATGGCGGAAACCCGAGTTCGAATCTGCTGTTGAATCTCATCGATGGATAAGGTGGCGTCGACCACCAAAAACCTTGGTTCTTTAGCAAGTTCAAGATACTGAGCGCGAGCTCTTTCGAAGAAGTCAACCTTCTCGCGCTCTAGTCGATCCGGTTCGGTGCCGGTTTTGTTGCGACGCAAGATTGCCGCCTGAGCATCCAGGTCGAGCAACACGGTGAGGTCAGGAATTAGGTGATCTACCGCCCACAAAGAGATGTTTCTAACTTCCTCAACATCCAATTCGCGGGCTGCCCCTTGGTAGGCAACGGAAGAATCGAAATAGCGATCGCTAAGCACTACTTTGCCCTGAGCAAGTGCCGGACGAATCTTGGTAGCAACGTGGTGAGCACGGTCTGCTGCATAGAGCAAGGCCTCCGCTCGAGCTGCAACATCACCCTTTCGGTGAAGCAGCAGGTGGCGGATTTCTTGACCAAGCTCAGTGCCACCGGGTTCCAAGGTTCTTACTACTTCTTTACCCTGACCCTCAAACCACTTTTGCAGCAGGTCTAACTGGGTTGATTTTCCAACCCCGTCGATTCCCTCGAAAGTAATAAACACGTCAGCGCTTTTTCCTAGAACTCTTGGTTTTTGCCGTCTTTGGCACTTCACCAGGTGCAACACCTAGCTTCTCACGCCGGATAGCTAGCAACTCGAAGGCACGGTCGCTGGAAATCTCATCCAGTGGCTCATCCTTTGGGACGGTGGCGTTGATAACACCATCGGTGACGTAGTTTCCGAACTGACCAGTCTTGGCAACCACCGGCTTACCAGAGGCAGGATCTTCACCAAATTCGCGCAACGGAGTAGAAGCGGTTCTGCGAGCGCCGTACTTTGGTTGCTTATAGATTTCGATGGCTTCTTCGAGGCTCAGCTCGAAGATTTGTTCCTCGGAGGTCAAAGATCGAGAGTCGGTGCCGCGCTTTAGATAAGGACCGTACTTACCATTCTGAGCGGTGATCTCAGCACCAGATTCTGGGTCAACACCCAACACACGAGGAAGCGAGAGCAGATTTACCGCCTCTTCCAAGCTCACGGTAGCCACGCTCATCGACTTGAATAGCGATGCGGTTTTTGGCTTTGGATTGCCCTCGTCGACCAGAGCAACATAAGCTCCGTAACGACCATCCTTGACGATAATGTCTAGACCGCTAGCCGGGTCTTTACCAAGAATGCGATCCTCTGCCGCCGGAGCGTTGATCAACTCCAAAGCCTTTTCATGAGTCAGCTCATCCGGAGTCAGGCCCTCAGGAATGTTTACAATTCGGCGTTCCTCGTCGGCCATTACCTCAAGGTATGGGCCGTACTTTCCGGTACGCAGCTGGATGCCTTCACCAATGTCAAAACTGTTGATAGACCTCGGGTCAGATTCACCCAAAGACTCAACCGTGTTTTTCAATCCAGTATCGGCAAAGTAGAAGTTCTTGAGCCAACTGGAGCGATCAAGCTCACCCAGAGCAATCCGGTCTAGATCCTCTTCCATCTTCGCAGTGAACTCATAGTCGACCAGATCGCCAAAGTTCTCCTCCAAGAAGCGCGTCACGGTAAAGGCAATCCACTCTGGGACCAATGCGCTACCGCGCTTGACTACATATCCTTTAGACAGAATCGTCGAGATGATTGCGGCATAGGTAGAAGGTCTTCCGATTCCCTGCTCTTCGAGTGCCTTTACCAATGAGGCTTCGGTGTAGCGAGCCGGTGGCTGAGTCTGGTGAGTCTTTGCGGTGGCTTCCGCAGCCTTAATCTGATCGCCAACTTCAAGCTGTGGCAGCTTTGCCTGCTCTTCATTCTCGTCTTCACGGGTCTCGTCGTAGACCGCGAGGAATCCCTTGTATGTGACAGTTGTACCGCTTGCCGAAAGCTCTAGTTCTTCTCCAGCAAGGTTGACATTGAATCTAACCGAGGTGGTTGAGAGCTTGGCATCTGCCATCTGGGAAGCGACGGTTCTGCGCCAGATGAGTTCGTAAAGCGCCAGTGACCTACCGTGCAACACCGAAGCCAATTCACTTGGGTGCTTGAAAACCTCTCCCGATGGTCGGACCGCCTCGTGAGCCTCTTGAGCATTCTTTGATTTTGATCCGTAAACCCTTGGGGTATCGGCTACTAGCTCTTTGCCAAATAGCTCTGCCGCTGCAGCCCTGGCAGCTGCCGTCGCCTGCTGTGACAGCGAAGGCGAGTCGGTACGCATGTAGGTGATGTAACCCTCTTGGTAAAGCTGTTGAGCGGTGTCCATCGCCTGCTTGGCACTCATGCCAAGTTTGCGAGATGCTTCCTGCTGCAGTGTTGAGGTGGTGAACGGTGCATACGGTTTGCGAGTGGATGGCTTTGCCTCAACTTGCGAAACTGTCAGATTCTGAGCTGTCAGCGCTTTCGCTAACTGCTCCGCTCTTTCTGGAGCCAGCACGAGTGCGGAGCCGGTTAGCTTGCCGTTCTCGTCAAAACTCTTTCCGGTTGCCAGCTTCTGTCCCGATACCGCAGTCAGTTTTGCCTCAAAATCGATTTCAGACTTGCTCAGGGATGCGGTAACACTGGAGTAGTTCGCCGCCACAAAGGCCATGCGCTCACGTTCACGCTGAACAATCATGCGAATGGCCGGCGACTGAACGCGTCCAGCAGACAGGCCGCGGTTGATCTTTTTCCATAGCACCGGAGAGATCTCATAACCGACGAGTCGGTCAACCACTCTTCGGGTTTCTTGCGCCTGAACGAGGTCTTCGTTCAGGGCTCTGGTGTTGTTGGCGGCTTCTTGGATTGCGTCCTTGGTGATCTCGTTAAATACCATTCGACGCACTGGAACTTTTGGCTTCAACACCTCAAGCAGGTGCCAGGCAATTGCTTCACCTTCGCGGTCTTCATCGGTTGCGAGGTAGAGCTCATCTGCATTTTTCAATGCTGATTTGAGGTCACTAACGGTTTTTGATTTGCCGGGAGAAACTACATAAAAAGGCAGGAAGTCGTTGTCGACGTCGATAGAGAACTTACCCAGTGGGCCTTTTTTCTTATCTGCTGGTACGTCCTTTGGTTCGGCCAAATCGCGAATGTGGCCAACCGATGCCAAAACCTCGAAGTCATTGCCCAGATACTTTGCAATGGTCTTGGCCTTAGCAGGTGACTCAACAATCACTAATCTCTTTGGCAAACGCTCTCCCTATTACTTCGCTGGTCCGGCTGTTGCTCGGGCAGACAATCGAAATGGCGGTAGAGATTTTGACACCTCTACTAACGCACTGAAACCGACAATACGACATCTGTCAAGTTCTAAGTCAAATCGGGTCGCAATTAGTTCCGGGTTTTCGCAGGAGAATCCAGAAAGCAAACCCCGGGCAGTTTCACTGGCACTCAAAGCGGCTGCATCAGCAACCAATTGAGTTTGCTGTTGCCAAAATGCCATCTGAATCGCGAAACCCGTGGCCAGCAAAAACGCTGGAATTGCCCAGCAGGCAATTGCCATGGCAGCTGAAATACTTCCGCGCTCTAGAGGCCGTGCTTTAGCAGGCAAGACTGGACCTCCAAATCAAAAATCAAAGACTTGGTCGCAGTGACACATACCCATCTCCCCGACTCAACCACTTGAAAGGTGGTGCCTGGCATTTCCAAGCGCTGATTGCCGATTGAAAGTTGCCTAGCTTGGGCAAAAGCCGCCCCGGAGAGTTGAAGTTGAGCCAACCCCAGCTTAAAGACCCCCAAGATTCCAGCCAGGGTTAGGACGACTGTTGGAAACAGCAGCATGAACTCTGCAGTTACCGCACCTTTTTGATTACTGAATACCAAGGGCTCTTGCCACCAGTCCGAATAGTAAATCCCGCACTGCGTCGGATCGCATAACCAAGATCAGTAGCCCAGCGAAGGCAACTCCTCCTAGGGTCGCGATCGCGTATTCCGCGGTAATGGCACCTCGGTCACTAACTAACTGCTTCATTTTTCTCCTTTCCTTATAGCCCGAAACCAATCAGCATCGGGACGATTGTCAAAATCAAGAATGCTGGCAACACGGTCAGCGCCATCGGCACCAACAGCTCGATGGACATTCGCTTAGCTCTTGTCATGGACTCTTGCAGCGCGCGCTGAGTAACAAGGTCAATTTCATGCTGGACGAGTTCTTGAATTGGTGCTCCGGTTTGGCGACAAAGCGAGACCAGCTCGCTCACACCGGGGCTGACTGACTGACTCAGTGAAGCTCCGGCCGACAGTCTGAGACTGAATTGAATCAATTCGAGGGCTGGATGCGTGGGTTCTTTTAGTAGCGGAGCTAGCAATTGAGCAGACCAACGCACCCCAATCACAATGAGGATTAGTGCTAGCACCAGGGCAATCAAGCCAAAGGGATGAAAGATAGCAGCGATGGTTCCAAAGCCCGCTAATTGACCAATCACAAGAGATAACCCAGGGAGCCAGAGCAACAGTTTCCGGGTCGCTATCGGTACAGCATTAGCACTCGCTAATTCGGCCTTGAACTTCGCTAAATCGAATTCATAGGCAACTAAGCGCTGGGTGGCCTGACGCAACGGAGCACCAGTAATAATTGCCGCCCAAAGCATCTGCTCTATCGGCCGATCGCCATCTTTTCTGAGCCCGGTGATTTCCATGGCGGTATGCAGATTGACTCCGGCTGCCAACAGCGCACCGAACTTCGCAACCGCTGTCATGCCGCCACCTGAGTTATTTCAAGCTCAGCCCCAATTCGCCCTACCTGGGTGAGTTTGCGAATTCCTTCGACCCGCTCTAGTTGAAGCACTAGATCAAAGGATTGACCCACCATTTGTTTGGTGAGGTCTTTATCGAACCCGGAGAGCAGTCCCAATAGCGTAAGTCGATTAGCGAGATCAGCGATGCTCTTGCAGTGCAGGGTGGTCATGGTGCCGCGATGGCCGTTGTTCATTGCTTGAAGTAGCACCCCGAACTCGCTGCCTCGAACTTCGCCAACCACGATTCGATCAGGTCGCATCCGAAGCGCCTCTATCACTAACTGCTGCAGTGAAATGGCACCCAGCCCTTCCTGATTCGCGGGTCTTTCTTGCAGCGAGACCGCGGGCTCTCTAATGACCAACTCAGGAATTTGCTCAATACATATGATGCGTTCTTGGAGTTCGGCAATCAGTGCCCCAAGCAAGGTGGTCTTACCGGAAGAAGTAGCGCCGGCAATCACGATATTTTCGCGATTTGCCAGTGCCAACTTTAAAAATTCCAACTGACCGTTTGTCAGCATCCCCAACTCAAGTAGGTGCTCCAACCTCACTTGGACGGCTGGGTGCTTTCTGATCGAAACCAGTGGGACTGGACTCACGCCATGCCCTAGCACGACGTGAAATCTGAGCCCCGAAACTACAAAGTCGGAGATGGGTTTTGCGATATCGACTCGCGCTCCGGTTTGAAATCCCAATTCAATGAGGGCTTGCGAGAGTTCGGACTGGCTTTCGAAAGGATTGCTGGTTCTGTTGAGTCCTTGACCGACATCTATATAGGTATGTAGGTGCCCGTTAAGGATCAGGTCAGTCAACCCTTCTCGTGCGAGCAACTTCGTCAGCCGATCGGGTAGTTGGATTTCCATGCCTAGATGGTGCGCCCAAGCACTCGACCATCAAGTAGTGATTTATGAATCTGTGGAAAAAGAAAGGGCCGGCAGGTTTGGGGGAAACCTGCCGGCAGGCGACTGCGCATTGGGGGAACGCTGCAGTCGCATCTGACCTAAGTCAGGCCTAAATTTTATGCGGTTATTTCGCCTTTTGTCCCCCATTTGTCGAACAATCTCACAAGTTAATTGCAAACTCTCAGTTTTGAACCTTGGTTCCAAAAAATCTGGCATTATGTGAACGTCAACATCTGGAGGACGACGATGTCTGTTGAACATGAAATTGAAAACTTGCTGACCGAAGAAAGGCGCTTCGAACCCAGCAAGGAATTTGCTGCCAATGCAATTGCGCAGCCTGAAATCTATACCCGTGCGAAGGCGGCACGCCTAGAGTTCTGGGCGGATGAAGCCAGAAAACTGCACTGGCACAAACCCTTCACCCAAACCTTGGACTGGTCTAATGCACCATTTGCCAAGTGGTTCCACGATGGCGAAATCAATGTCAGTTACAACTGTCTTGACCGCCACGTCGAGGCTGGCTGGGGTAAGCGAGTAGCGCTGTTTTTTGAGGGTGAACCTGGTGATACCAAGGTCTACACCTACCTCGATATGCTCACCGAGGTCAAGAAGGCGGCAAACCTACTGCTCAAGCTCGGCATTGAACCTGGGGATCGAGTCGCCATTTACATGCCAATGATCCCAGAGGCGATCATTGCCATGCAGGCAGTAGCCCGCGTTGGTGCCGTCCACTCGGTCATTTTTGGTGGTTTCTCTGCTGACTCGCTGGCCTCCAGAATCCAAGACGCGGAAGCCAAACTGGTCATCACCGCGGATGGTGGCTTCCGAAAGGGCAAGGCTAGCCTGCTAAAGCCAGCAGTAGATGAAGCTCTCGCTGGCAACAAGTGTCCAACCGTTGAAAACGTTTTGGTGGTAAACCGAACTGACTCAAAGGTGGACTGGGTCGAGGGTCGTGACCTTTGGTGGGAAGAAGAGCTTCGCACCGTAGATCAGGAGCACGTGGCGCAGGGCTTCAATGCCGAACACCCGCTATTCATTCTTTACACCTCGGGAACCACTGGAAAGCCAAAGGGGATTCTGCACACCACCGGTGGCTATCTGACCCAAGCGTCATTTACCCACAAGAACGTTTTTGACCTGCACGAGGGACAAGATGTTTACTGGTGCACCGCAGATATCGGCTGGATTACCGGACACTCCTACGTGGCGTATGGCCCAATGGCTAATGGTGCTACTCAGGTGATTTACGAGGGCACTCCAGACTCACCGGACTGGGGCAGATGGTGGGACATCGTTCAGAAGTATCACGTGAACATCCTCTACACCGCCCCGACCGCGATTCGCAGCTTTATGAAGATCGGTCGCAGCGTCACCACGCACTATGACCTGAGTTCAATCCGAGTTCTAGGAAGCGTTGGTGAACCAATCAACCCTGAGGCCTGGATGTGGTACCGCGAAGTTATTGGTGGCAACAAGGCTCCAATCGTGGACACCTGGTGGCAGACCGAGACCGGCGCAATCATGATCTCGCCACTTCCTGGAATTACTGCAACGAAACCTGGCAGCGCTCAGGTTGCCCTGCCTGGAATCGAAATGCGAATCATTGACGACGAGGGCAAAGAGGTTGGTCCTGGCCACGGTGGTTACCTAACCATCACCGAGCCTTGGCCGTCTATGCTGCGTGGCATCTGGGGAGACCCGGAGCGCTACAAGGAAACCTACTGGTCTCGTTTCGATGGCAAGTACTTTGCTGGCGACGGGGCAAAGTTTGATGCTGATGGCGACCTTTGGCTGCTCGGTCGAGTCGATGACGTCATGAATGTCTCCGGTCACCGACTATCAACTGCCGAGATTGAGTCAGCTCTGGTTTCACATCCATTTGTTGCGGAAGCAGCCGTAGTTGGTGCCAAGGATGAGACCACCGGTCAAGCGGTAGTGGCATTCGTGATTTTGCGTCGCTCGCACCAGGATGAAATCGGTTCAGATCTGGACACTTCCAAGATTCTGCGCGATCACGTGGCCAAGGAAATTGGTCCAATCGCGAAACCGA
>JACCDJ010370365.1_pt1 | contig 12966 bp, 13 predicted proteins | sample 7444481 | NCBI WGS metagenome assembly JACCDJ01 (sample SAMN15323435, study PRJNA562643) | freshwater metagenome | isolation source: river surface water | place: USA:Blue River Watershed | collected 2017-08-15 | reverse complement strand
GGTTTTACTTAAAAGGTGCTAAATCATTAGAAAAAATGAATTTGGTGAAGCACGTGGTTTTTGATAAAACCGGAACCTTAACTCAGTCTAAAAACCCTAATATTTTTTATGAGGGACAAAAACTGAGCGAAGATGAATTGGATGTTGTTGCAGCAGTGGCCCAAGAGTCGGTGCACCCACATGCACGTCAAATCGCTAAGTTTTTAGATAGACCTAGAATCAATGGAGTACCTGTAACCAATTTACCGGGGCTGGGCATTAAAGGAAGTACCTTTGGAATGACGGTTGAAATAGGATCGCGGGAATTTCTGAATATGGCAGCAGATTTTGAATTTAAATACAAAGGAAGCTTTTTAGGAATCAAAATTAACGGTCAGTTCAAAGGTTATTTTGTTCTTAAAAGTGGGTACAGGCCGCAGTTGGAAGTACTTATGCAAAAACTTTCCAAGCATCTAAAATTAACCGTGTTGAGTGGCGATAATGATTCGGAGAAGTCATTGATTGAAAGGATATTTCCTGAGAAAACATTATTGATATTCAATCAAAAGCCACACGACAAAAAAGCATTCATTCAGGGTTTAGAATCTGCAGGATCACAAACCATGATGATAGGAGATGGGTTGAATGACGCAGGTGCTTTGATGGAAAGTAGTTTTGGATTAGCTGTAACAGATGATATATCTTATTTTTCACCGGGTAGTGATGCCATAATTCTTGGTGATGAATTGAAAAATCTCGATAAGTTTTTTGAAATGTCGCGCAGAATGCGAAAAATAATCTGGTGGAGTTTTGCAATTTCTATAGGATATAATTTTATTGGTTTGTTTTTTGCTGTTAGGGCTGAACTGAATCCAATGATTGCGGCAATTCTAATGCCTGCAAGTTCAATTTCAATTGTATTGTTTACGTGGGTTTCGTCGATGATTTCTGCTAAAATACTCAAATTGAGATATTGAAAATAAAACATGATAAAAATCATGTTTGTGTATGAGTAACATCATAGGATAGATTGTAAAATTAGTGTCATTTTGAACCATACAATATGTCAGTCATTATCATTCTCATGGTTCTAAGCATTTTGGTAGCAGCTTCATTTTTAGGAGCCTATATGTGGAGTGCAAAAACAGGTCAATTTGACGACCCTGAAGCAAATGCATTTAGGGTATTAATTGATGACAGTGTGAAACAAAAAACAGAAAAACAAACTAAATAATATGCAAATAGAAAAATTTTCTTACGACAACAAGGTGGTAAAATGGTTTGCTTATGCAACCATTATGTGGGGGATAGTAGGATTCCTTGCAGGCCTTTGGATTGCCATAGCAATGTGGTTTCCAGGAATGAACTTAGATTTCGCTCCAACAACATTCGGTAGAATGAGACCAGTGCATACAAATGCTGTGATTTTTGCATTTGTAGGGAATGGTATTTTTATGGGTGTTTATTATTCACTTCAACGACTTTGCAAAGCGAGGATGTTTAGTGATGTACTCAGCAAAATACATTTTTGGGGTTGGCAGTTGATCATTGTTTTTGGAGCGTTAACCTTATGGATGGGTTATACAACCGGAAAAGAATATGCTGAATTAGAATGGCCATTAGATATTGCCATCACCTTAATTTGGGTGGTTTTTGGTATCAATATGTTTGGTACAATTTTAAAACGCAGAGAAAGTCATTTATATGTTGCCATTTGGTTTTATATAGGAACTTGGATTACTGTTGCAATGTTGCATATTGTCAACAGCATTGAATTACCAATTGAATTTACAAAAAGTTACAGTTGGTATGCAGGGGTGCAAGATGCCTTGGTGCAATGGTGGTACGGACATAATGCTGTTGCATTTTTCTTAACAACACCTTATTTGGGTTTGATGTATTATTTCTTACCAAAAGCAGCCAATAGACCTGTTTATTCTTACCGCTTATCGATTGTGCATTTCTGGGCACTAATATTTATCTATATATGGGCTGGCCCTCACCATTTATTATATACCGCATTGCCAGATTGGGCTCAATCATTAGGGGTGGTTTTCTCTGTAATGTTGATCGCTCCAAGTTGGGGCGGTATGATCAATGGTTTGTTAACGTTAAGAGGTGCTTGGGATAAAGTACGTGAAGATGCAGTATTGAAATTCATGGTTGTGGCAATTACCGCTTATGGTATGGCAACTTTTGAAGGCCCGATGCTCTCATTAAAAAGTGTTAATGCAATTAGTCACTTTACCGATTGGACCATAGCACACGTTCACGTTGGTGCGTTGGGTTGGAATGGATTTTTAACTTTTGCGGTTTTGTATTGGTTAATTCCACGCATGTTTAGAACAGAATTGTATTCAAAAAGTTTAGCAAATGCGCATTTTTGGATTGGTACATTGGGTATTGTTTTATATGCTGTACCTATGTATTGGGCTGGATTTACCCAAGCCCTAAACTGGAAAACGTTCACTCCTGATGGAACTTTACAATACAATTTCTTAGATACAGTAGACATGTTACGTCCACTTTATATGATGAGAAGTATCGGCGGTTTATTATTCTTAATTGGTGCATGTTTTATGGTTTACAATATTTACAAAACTGTACAACAAGGTAATTTCTTGGCAAATGAAGAAGCGGAAGCTCCTGCTTTAGAAAAACATGTTGCTCATAGTTCCGATGGCTGGCACAGGGTGATTGAACGCAGACCCATTCAAATGTTGGTGTTGAGTTTATTGGTTGTTGCAATAGGTGGTGTTTTTGAACTGATTCCTACATTCCTAGTGAAGTCGAATATCCCTACAATTTCTGCTGTAAAACCTTACACTCCTTTGGAATTACATGGTCGTGATATTTATATTTCTGAGGGATGCTATACGTGTCATTCGCAAATGGTTCGACCATTTAGAGATGAGGTAAAACGTTATGGAGAATATTCTAAGGCTGGTGAGTTTGTCTATGACCACCCATTCCAATGGGGAAGTAAGCGTACTGGGCCAGATTTGGCAAGGGTAGGTGGCAAATACAACAATTTATGGCATTTCTCGCACATGTACGATCCAAGTGCGATCAATAGAACGAGTATCATGCCGCGATATCCATTCTTGTTCACTAAGGGAATTGACATTCGTAGAACGCCAAAAATGATTCGTGCAATGCAAACATTAGGTGTTCCTTATGAAGTTGATTATGCAAACAAAGCAAATTCTGATTTGGAAGCACAAGCAAAAACAATTGTTGATGATTTGATGCTCAACAAAGATGTTGTTCAAATTATGAAATTAGAGGGCATCAAAGATTTAACGCACACACAAATTGTTGCATTAATTGCTTATTTACAAAGAGTTGGAACCGATATTAAATCAGTTCCAGTAGCAAATTTACCAGAACATTAATCCCTCAAAAAAAAGAGCATGAAATTCATCAATTATTTAAAAACCATTGACGGTGTAAGTTTTTACCCAATGGCATCTTTAATATTATTTACAGCATTCTTTGGTGTGGTGATGTATTGGGTGATCAAAGCCAATAAGAAATACATTGAAAATGCGAAAAACATTCCTTTAAAAGATTAAGAATATGAAAAGAAATATTTTAAAAACTTTGGCTTTGTTCAGTATGTGCTTGAATCTACCCGTTTTTGCACAAACTCAAAATGCTGCAGCAACCACCGATGTTGCTGCAGCCGCTGCATCTGTTTCATCGGTAGCAGCAACTAAAGTTGGTGGTATCGAAAGTTATATCCCTTGGATTTTAGTCATTACAGCCTTGGCGCTTGGTATTGTGATCTTATTTATGGGGTCTTTACTAAGCAAAGTTGCAATTATGAAAATTCAGAAAAATGCAAAATCCTTGGCAATTATTTTAATTTCATCTGCGGCAATTTCATTAAATGCTGCTGCAGAAACGAAATTTGGTTGGGCTATTAAAACCCATCAATTGAATTATATGTTGTTGGGCGTGATCTTTTTTGAAGTATTAATCATTCTTTATTTTGCTTATTGGTTAAAAGTCATTGTATTGCCTCAATCTGAAAAAGTTGTTACCGAGCAAAAACCCATAACCAATGTTTGGTGGGATAAATTCAATAATTCTGTGAAAATTGAAGATGAAAAAGATGTTCAATTAGATCACGACTACGACGGAATTAAAGAATTAGACAATGCCTTACCGCCATGGTGGCTGTATGGGTTTTATGTAACTATTTTATTTGCTGTTATTTATATCTGGAGATTTCACTTTTCAGATGCACCATTGCAAGTTCAAGAATTGAAAAATGAAATTGCGGCAGCAAAAATTGCAGAAGAAGCGTATGCTAAAATCAATGCAAATAAGGTTGATGAAAATACTGTAGAATACAAGGCCGATCCTGCTTTAATTGCCGATGGTAAAGATTTGTTTGGTCAAAAATGTATTGCTTGCCACGGTCCCGAAGCCGGAGGAGGTCAAGGTCCAAATTTGACCGACGATTATTGGAAACATGGCGGTTCTATCAAAGATATTTTCAAAACCATTAAATATGGTGTAACAAATAAAGGTATGATTGCTTGGGGTGGTGAGTTAACCCCAAAACAAATCGAAGGCCTTGCTAATTTTATAAAATCTATCAAAGGTAGCAACCCTAAAGGTGGTTTACCAAAAGATGGTGAATTGTATGTTGAAGAAGGTGCAGCTGCATCAGACTCTACTTCGAGTGCGCAAGTGGTGAGTCCTACAGATAAAAAATAAAAATGATTCATCAAGAGGATAGAGAATCGTTTCGCGATAAAGTTTCAACAATTGATGAAGCTGGGAAACGTAAGTGGGTATTTGCATACAAACCATCGGGTAAGTTTTACAAGGCCCGTACTTGGTTATCTATATTTTATTTGTTTGTTTTTTTTGGTTTGCCCTTTGTTCAATACAAGGGCGAACCATTGATGATGCTCAATATTCTGGAACGAAAATTTGTAATTTTTGGCTTCGTTTTTTGGTCTCAAGATTTCTATTTGTTCGGAATTTCAATGATTCTATTTATTGTTTTTATTATTGTATTCTCTGTTGCTTTCGGACGCTTATTTTGCGGTTGGGCTTGTCCTCAAACCATATTTATGGAAATGGTTTTTCGCAAATTAGAATATTTAATAGAGGGCGATGCTCCAAAGCAAATGGCGTTAAAAAAAGCACCCTGGAATGGTGATAAAATCATCAAACGCGGAATTAAATATACAGTCTTTTTCTTTGTGTCATTCTTAATCGGCAATACTTTTTTAGCTTACATCATCGGGAAAGATGCACTTTTAAAAATCATCACCGAGCCTTTTGCTCAGCATGTTGGTGGTTTTTCATCGATGATTATTTTTTCCAGCGTATTTTTCTTTATTTATGTTTATTTGAGGGAACAAGTTTGCACCGTTGTTTGTCCTTACGGACGATTGCAAGGCGTATTGCTCGACAAACATTCGGTAGTTGTTGCCTACGATTATGTTCGCGGTGAGCCTCGAGAAAAACTGCGTAAAAACGCTGAAAGAACTGCGGGTGATTGTATCGACTGTTTGAAATGTTTGCATGTTTGTCTTACCGGAATTGATATTCGAAACGGAACTCAGTTAGAATGTACACATTGCACCGCTTGTATAGATGCCTGTGATGATATGATGGTGAAAATTAACAAACCAACAGGTTTAATCAAATACGCATCAGAAGCAACAATCGCCGAGAATCAACCTTTTATAATAACTCCTAGATTAAAGGCATATATTGTTGTGTTGATTATTTTATTGACCGCATTCATTGCCATTTTGTTTACGCGGTCATCGGTTGAAATGCAAGTGATCAAAGCATCTGGTCAATTATATGTTGAAACAACTGATGGCAAAATCTCAAACATGTACAATTTTATGTTGATTAACAAAAGTCATAATCAATATGATTCATTGGAAATGAAACTAGAAGGCGAGGGTGAAATTGAGTTGGTGAATGGGCACAAATATATATCCCTCAAAAAGGAAGGTAGCATTAAAAGCACCCTTTTTATTAAGATTCCTGCCAATAAAATTATGAAAAGGAAGCAAACAATTAAAGTGAATTTATATCATCGTGGACACTTGATAGAAGTTGAAAAAACAAATTTTTTAGGTCCAGTATTTAATTAAAAATCTATGAATTGGGGAAAATCAATTATTGTCGTTTACACATTCTTTGTGATAGGAATTGTTTATTTGGTGTATCGTTCTAGTCAACAAACCATAGATTTGGTTGATAAAAATTATTATCAAAAAGAAATTCAATTTCAAACAGAAATAACAGCATCTAACAATGCTAATCAAAAAGGATATGTGCCAGAAATTAAGAAGATTGATGGCATAGATTTTCTGGTATTGCCGTTGTTGAGTGGTGCTATTTTGAAGGGCACAGCAGAATTTTATTGTCCATCGAATTCTAAGTATGATGTTTTGATGAAATTGTCGGCTTCTAAAATGGCGCAATGGAAACTTCCAGAATCAGCTATTCACAAATCTAGTTATCAGGTTAAAGTAAAATGGTCGAATGAAAATCACGATACTTTTCAATCTGTAATTAATTATACAAAATAAATGCTCATTGATTTATTTGCAGGGATGCTTTTGGGTCTTGCAGGTAGTCTGCATTGTGTGGGTATGTGTGGGCCTCTGATTTTAATGTTTCCTTTCGATACCAATTCAAAAATCATTGGGTATACACAAAATGTTATCTATCATTTGGGACGGGTATTTGTTTATGGTCTTTTAGGTCTTTTGTTTGGTTTGGTATTTCAAATCGTTGATTTAAAATACTTTGAGCAGTACTTTAGCTTGTCGATAGGCGTTTTGTTTTTGATTTTATGGTACCGTGAGTATTATTCAAAACAAACAGCCAATCAGGGAGCAATCCAAAGAAATGTATTAATCTTATTTGGCAAGGCCATGCAATGGAGAACATATTTTGGAATGTTTTTAGCCGGCATGATGAACGGATTACTTCCATGTGGATTGGTTTATGGTGCTCTTTTAGCTGCTTTTGGAACTGGAACCACAGAGGGTTCAATATTGTTTATGATAGGTTTTGGATTGGCCACAATTCCTTCAATGATTTTGGTGTTTTCATTGAAAAATTTAATCACGGTTAAATTGAGGCAAAAATTGAGTCAATTGTTGCCATGGTGGTTGTTTCTTCTGGGTATTTGGTTTTTATTGAGGGGTATGAATTTGGGGATTCCTTATTTAAGTCCTAAAATTCACTCACATTCCACAGTGCAATCATCCTGTTGTAAACCTCTAAAATTGAATTGAACTTATTTTTTTTAGCAAAAAATAGAAAAAACTCGATTAAACCTATAAATTTGAGTTGAAATAATTCACGTTTATGAGTTTCGAACATTCACCATTAGACTGCAAAAATTGCACAAAACGTTTCACATCAGTGTTTTGCAAGGTCGAAAATGACTCGTTAGAACAAATAAATGATGAGAAAATTTGTACTCCTTACAAGAAAGGGCAAACCATATTCCACGAAGGTGCTAGACCATTTGGCATTTATTGTGTGAACTATGGAAAAATAAAATTGTCGAAATTTGGTGACGATGGCAAGGAGCAAATTCTAAGATTGGTCAAAGCCGGAGATTTATTGGGGTATAGGGCGCTGTTGAGTCAGGATAAATACAGTGGTTCAGCGGTGGCACTAGAAGATTCAGGAGTTTGTTTTATTCCCAAAGAGTTATTCATGGGGATTTTACAAAAAGACGGAGTTCTTTCGATGGAAATCATGAAACTCTTAAGTGACGATTTGCGCAAGGCTGAAATGAGCATCACTCATTTAGCGCAAAAGCCAGTGAGAGAAAGACTTGCAGAAGCATTATTGTTTATTAAAGAAACCTATGGTTTTGAAGATGACAATGCCACAATTAACTTAAAATTATCGAGAGAAGAATTGGCGAATCTTGTCGGCACAGCTACCGAAACAGTCATACGATTACTCTCTGAGTTTAAATCAGACCGTATTATTTCATTAGAGGGCAAGAAAATAAAAATCCTGAATTTACAAGAATTGGTGCATACTGCAAATCTTGATGATTAACCTTTTTGCATTTTTGCAAGAATAATCTCTGTTTTTAACTTAACTTCAAATAAATAATTGGCTTCTGAAGTGTCAATCGTTTCAGTGATCCATAAGTCAATATTTCCTTCATTGCACAATTTAGAATATTTGTTTTTGTGCATGATTCCAAATGAATGCTTTGGTGTGGCTGTAAATCCTAATAAAACACCTTTGTTTGTATATCTTTTATACATCGAAAGATGCTTTTGACATTCTCTGATTCTCTCAGCCTTGTAAATAAACACTTCAATTCCTTTGATTGATAAGTCCCAAAATTCTGAACCAATTTTTTTATAGAGAATATCCTTGTTGGCTAAAATATGAACTTGTTTGTTTTGAATGTATTCTGGATGGATTTCAATGATCTGCGAAATAGAAACTTCTGGTGGTAGTTCAAAATATTTGAAAAGACTAAAGTTAATTGATGTTGAGTTTAAAAATTCCTCAGCTTCTTTCAATTTATCAGAATCAATGCCAACTGGGATTCCAATTTTGCATGATTTATATTCATTGTTAACAAGATAATAATGGTAATGAGATTTCCATATTTGTAAATCCTGTAAATGTTGATTTTCAAGGATAAATATATCTTCAGCAATTAAATTCCCTAGTTTCAGCATTTATTTGAATGTAGATAATTGTCTATCTTTTATCACCCCAAATATAGGTTAAAACCGAACTTGCAAAAAGTGTTTTTTTGTAAATTGTAATTTAGTTAGTTGTTTTTTTAAGTTTTAGAATTAAAAACCCAACAAATGCGGCGGTGATACTTGAAATGAGAATGCTAATCTTAGCAATTTGAATGTATTCTTTATCTATAAATGCCAAATTTGTGATAAAAATGGACATTGTAAATCCAATTCCACCTAAAATACCTGCTGCCAATAGTTGCACCAAAGAGATTTCATCGGCAATTGTTGCTAATTTCAATTTACTGGCGATCCAGCAAAAGCTAAATATTCCGATTGGTTTACCTAGACATAATCCTACAAAAACGCCAATAGGCAGTGGTTCAATTAATTCTGAAAAGATATTGGTATTGAGGGTGATGGCTGTATTCGCAATGGCAAAAAGAGGAAGAATGAAAAACGAGACTGGAACTTGTAAAAAATGTTCAAAAGCATCAGACATTTTACTTTCACTGTTAGATTGACGGGGCAGAAGAAATGCAAAAACAACCCCTGCAATGGTTGAATGGATGCCAGAATGAAGCATGCAAAACCATAGTACAAACCCCAATATCACATACAACCATGTGTACGTAAAGTCTTTATAATTGAGAAATATGATAATTACACAAATAAGCAAAGACGCTAAAATCCAACTGAGTTGCATACCATGTCCATAAAAAATGGCGATCACTAAAATTGCACCTAAATCATCGATAATCGCTAAGGCGGTTAAAAATATTTTAAGGGAAATAGGCACCTTGTCGCCCAATAATCCAAGAATTGCAATTGCAAATGCAATGTCTGTGGCAGTGGGAATTCCCATCCCTCGAATGGTACTTGGTGAATTCAAATTGATGATTAGAAACAACAATGCTGGAACAATCATGCCGCCAAGTGCACCAATCATGGGTAACATTGCTTTTTTTCTATCGCTGAGCTCACCAATTACAAGTTCTCGTTTGATTTCAATGCCCACGAGTAAGAAAAATAGCGACATCAAACCATCGTTGATCCAATCTACAATGGAATGATTTAAATGCAGTTGCGGATGTTCAATTCCGATTTTTGTCCCCCAAAATTCTTGAAAAGGAAGGCAGTATTGAGAATTTGCAAGAAATAAAGAAACAAACGTGCCAAGGACTAAAAGAATGCCTGAAATTTGCTGATTTGCAAAAAATTCTTTGAAAATTTTACTCAGTTTTGCAGAAATTATTTTTTCCATAGCACCTCAAAAATAACCATAACTTCGCATTTAATTGTGAATGCCGAAAATTATATGTCGCGCTGCTTAGAATTGGCTAGGCGTGGATTGGGTTATGTAAACCCTAATCCATTGGTGGGCTGCGTCATTGTTCACAACAATAAAATCATCTCAGAAGGGTGGCATGTGGCTATAGGTCAAGCACATGCAGAGAGAATGGCAATATTGGCATTGTCTGATCGTTCAATTTTGAAGGATTGTGAACTCTATGTGAATCTTGAACCATGTTCGCATTTTGGGAAAACACCACCTTGCGCAGATTTAATTCTTGAACACAAATTTAAAAAAGTTTATGTTGGACTTGGAGACCCTAATCCATTGGTAGCAGGTTCTGGAATTCAAAGATTACAGGAGCATGGCATTCAAGTTGAAACAAATATACTTGCCCATGAATGCTTAGCATTGAATCGGTTTTTTTATAAATTCCATACAGAAAAACGACCATTTGTGACCCTAAAATGGGCACAATCTAAAGATGGATTTTTAGCTCCGTTTCCAAAGCAAAGATTTCAAATTAGCGGCGTTGGAACATCTGAAATTACGCATGCCTTGAGACGCCAACATGCTGCAATTTTGGTTGGAGTTGAAACTTGGAACATCGATCAGCCTTTGTTAAACAATCGATTGTTTGAAGGACCTTCCCCTAAGAGATTTGTTTTGGATCCTCATTTGAGAGGTCATTATACAGCCGATTCAGAGGTTGTTGTTTTCAATCGAAAGAAAACCGAATCCATTGGGCCTGTTCAATATGTTCAAATTGAAGAAATTGATATGTTGAAGGGTATTATGAGTTATTTGTTTGATCATCAATTGAATTCACTCATGGTTGAAGGAGGTTCAAAAACATTGCAATCGTTTATTGATGCGCAATTGGCTGATGAAATTCATGTGTATCAAAGTAAAGATACGGATATTGTAAATGGAGTGAATGCGCCATTACACCATTTTATTGAATATCAATCAGTTGAACTTGCATCAGATCGCCATTTAATTTACATCCCACAAAAATGATTTGGCTATTTTTAAGTATACTTTTTAGTACATCTTTGTTCATTGCTTTTAAACTATTTGGCCGGTATAAAGTAGATATGTTTTCGGCCATCATCTTGAATTATCTCACGTGTTTTATTTTGGGAAATTTGTATTTAGGGCAGTCACACATTCTTAAATTTGAAACACTTCATCAAAATGGATTTGTACATATCATTTCAACTGGAATTCTTTTTATTGGAACATTATTCTTGATGGGAACCGCCACTCAAAAGGTGGGTGCAGGTATGAGTTCACTGGCTTCCAAAATGCGTGTGGTTTTGCCCGTTTTAGTGGCCGTGTTGTTTTATCAGGAACACCTTTCTGTACTTCACATTGTTGGCATAATACTCTCTTTGATTGCAGTGGTTTTAATTTCGTTGAAAGAAGAAGGTGGCTTTCACTTCGATTGGGTCTTGTTGCTCGTTTTCTTGGGTAGTGGATTGGTTGATACTGGATTAAATGTCCTCAAAAATTCAAATTACACCTATTTTGATAGTGTGAAAATGTCGACATTGCTATTTGCTGGAGCATTTATTTCGGGGTTGATTATCATTGCATTGAAACCATCCCTCATTAAAAATTTAAACCACAGAAGTGTGATTGGCGGTGTTGTTTTAGGGACTTGTAATTTCATTTCGCTTGTGGTTATGTTCGAAGGGATTCATGCTTTTGCGGGTAAAACAAGTTTGTTTTTCACTTTTAATAATATTGGTGTTGTTTGTTGTTCTGCATTTTTTGGATTGGCATTTAAGGAAAAGCTATCTAAAAAAGGGAAAATTGGTTTGGGCATTGCAATTTTGGCAATTTTATTGATGATGTAATGTTGTTTTCTGATACATATTTTGAAATCACAACAAACGCGGAAGCGTCGATTCGAGAAAAAGGTAGTCGATTTTTAGCATACAGTTACAACGTAAAATCTGAGGAAGACGTTAAAAAACACCTCACAGAAATTAGGCAAAAATACCCCGATGCAACCCATCATTGTTATGCTTACATTTTAGGACAAGCGAGTCAGGCGCAACGAGCCAACGATGATGGTGAGCCATCGAATTCAGCGGGAAGGCCCATTTTAAGAGCCATTTTGTCGAAGCAAATTACCAATGTTTTGGTGATTGTTGTTCGTTATTTTGGAGGGACAATGTTAGGCATTCCGGGTTTAATAGAGGCTTATGGTTCATCGGCCAAGTTAGTGCTTGATCAATCTGGGCTTATTGAGAAGTTTATGGAAGAGAAATTTACCATTTCGGCTGAATTTCAACATGAACAGGAAATTCATCGGCTATTCAATTCCTATCAGGTGAGAATTGCCAACAGGGAGTACACGGAGCGTGTGACTTACGAGGTTTTTATTCGCAAAGGACAAGCCATCCAATTTGAAAAGCAGGCCAAAGAATCTTATTTATTAGACGTAAAGTCTGTAGTGTAAAGTTTGAAGTGATTGGAATTGCTTTAAGCCGTAATTTTGAACTATGAAATTTAAATTGAGTTCAATTTTTGCAATTGTTGTTTTTATTTTATTGTTGGGAGGTTGTGTTTCAGCAAGAAATAAAAAATGTCCTGATTTCGGTGGAGGAAGTTGGAATATTGAGCAGAAAGTATCGCCCAACTCTCATAAGGCAGTGCTTTTGGCAGATCAAAATGAAATTTCAAACGGATTTAATTTTGATGAACTTCAAATTGAATCAGTTGATTTGCTAAATCAAACACCACACAACTTAAAACTCAAGAAGAACTTCAAAAACCCAGAGCAAAAAGAAGTATTGAAGCGTATTCAGTTTGAACAAATTAAAAAAGAAACGAAAGCAAAAACATCGATTAAGCGCAAAATTGGACGTTCAATAGGGTGGTTGAGTGTTTTGAGTGGGTTGGTTGGAATGCTAAATATTGCTTTTATTGCATTTTCAGTATTGGCAATTCTGATTGGAT
>JACCDJ011541392.1_pt1 | contig 12971 bp, 7 predicted proteins | sample 7444481 | NCBI WGS metagenome assembly JACCDJ01 (sample SAMN15323435, study PRJNA562643) | freshwater metagenome | isolation source: river surface water | place: USA:Blue River Watershed | collected 2017-08-15 | reverse complement strand
TTTCGAGCATGTGGAAATGCAGTTTCTGAGCGATGTGTATTTGCGTTGCCCCGATTGCGACGGCCAGCGTTACCGTCCTGAAATCTTGGAAGTCAAAATCGAGCGACAACTGCCAGGCGCTGAGGCTCCATCTTTTTTGAATGTGGCCGATGTGCTGGCGCTCACCGTCAGCGAAGCAGCGCAACTGTTCGCCAAGGACCGCGAGGTGATCCGCGCCTTGCAACCGATTGTCGATGTCGGTTTGGAATATGTGCGCCTGGGTCAGCCGGTTCCCACCTTGAGTGGTGGCGAGGCGCAACGCCTCAAGCTCGCCGGGTATTTGGCCGATGCTGCCAAGACCGCTTCGAGCAGCAAGCAAGCGACAGCTCGCAAGGGCATGCTGTTTTTGTTTGACGAACCGACCACCGGTTTGCACTTTGACGACATCGCCAAACTGATGCGCGCCTTGCGCCGTTTGTTGGACGCCGGGCATTCGCTGATCGTGATCGAGCACAACCTGGATGTGATCCGAGCCTCCGATTGGTTGATCGACCTCGGACCCGAGGGCGGCGAAGGGGGTGGCTGGCTGGTGGCTGAAGGTTCGCCCGAAGACGTGATGCTGCACACCCGTTCGCACACCGGGCAGGCGCTGCGTGAGTATGTCGAGACCATGGGCACCTTGCTCGGCCATGGTTCGGGTGACCCTCTTGGCTTGCCGCATGGGGAGAGCGACGCCAGTCCAGTCGCTGCCAAGCAAGCACTTCAGGCCAATGAACCCACTGCCAAGTACCTAGGCGCGGTGCTGCACAACCACATCCGCATCGTCAACGCCAAAGAGCACAACCTGAAGAGCCTGAGCGTGGACATTCCGCGCGGGCAATTCAACGTGGTGACCGGTGTCAGTGGTTCGGGCAAATCGACTTTGGCATTCGACATTTTGTTCAACGAAGGTCAGCGCCGTTATTTGGAAAGCTTGAACGCCTATGCCCGCAGCATCGTGCAGCCAGCAGGACGTCCCGAGGTCGACGCGGTTTATGGCATCCCACCCACCGTCGCCATCGAGCAGCGCCTGAGCCGAGGCGGGCGCAAATCCACCGTGGGCACCACCACCGAGGTCTGGCATTTCTTGCGTTTGTTGTTCGTGAAACTCGGCACCCAGCATTGCATCCATGACGATGCCGCGGTGCAACCGCAAACACCCGAGCGCCTCACCGCCTTGCTCATGCGCCAATACCGTGGCCAGCACATCGGCCTGCTCAGCCCCTTGGTGATGAACCGCAAAGGGGTCTACACCGAGTTGGCGGATTGGGCCCGGCCGCGTGGTTTCACCCATTTGCGGGTCGATGGCCATTTCCTGCCGACCCAGGGCTTTCCACGCTTGGACCGATTCAAAGAACACACCATCGAATTGCCTGTCGCGTCTTTGAAAGTAGACCCTGCCAAAGAAGACACCTTGCGCCAAGCCTTGATGACCGCGCTGGAGCACGGCAAGGGCGTGGTGCATGTGTTGAGCCCCTTGGATGGTTTGCAAGAGGCTTTGTTGACGGGTGCATCCACCGCCCACTTGGGTGTGTTGCAAGCCTATTCCACCCGCCGCGCTTGCCCGGTCTGTGACACCTCGTATGCCGAACTTGATCCGCGCTTGTTCTCTTACAACAGCAAACACGGTTGGTGCCCCGATTGCGTGGGCACGGGCATCGCGCTGTCCAAAGCCCAGCGTGCCGCGATGGACGATTCGGTGCAAGACCCGAAAGAGCGCGGCCGTGAAAAAAGCTTTGCCGAGTCTGAGTTGGAAGACGCCAGCGAGCAGGTGTGCGGCAGTTGCCACGGGAGTCGCTTGAACCCGACGGCCCGGGCCGTGACATTTGAAGGCGTGGGCATCACTCAACTGGCCAGCATGAGCGTAGTGCAAATTTTGGACTGGTGTCAGGGCTTGAAGCTGCAAGGCCGCGACGCCGACATCGCCCGCGATTTGCTGCCTGAGATCCAAAGCCGTTTGGCGTTTTTGATCCGTGTCGGTTTGGGTTACCTCACCCTGGACCGTGGTGCGCCCACGCTCAGTGGTGGCGAGGCGCAACGCATCCGTTTGGCCGCTCAGCTGGGCAGCCATTTGCAAGGCGTTTGCTATGTGTTGGACGAACCCACGATTGGCTTGCATGCCCGTGACAACCAGATGCTGCTGGACGCACTGCGTTCCTTGAGTGACAAGGGCAACACCTTGGTCGTGGTGGAGCATGACGAGGACACGATTCGCCGCGCCGACCACATCATCGACATCGGCCCCAGCGCGGGCAAGCGTGGGGGCCATTTGGTGGCACAAGGCGTGGTCGCCGATCTGATGGCTGCGCCAGAGTCGCAGACTGGCAAGTACTTGCTGCATGCGATGAAGCATCCGTTGCAGGCGAGGCGTTTGGTGTCGTTGAATGGTTCGGGAACGGGCAAGTTGCGCGCCAAAGGCGGACGGAGCGCTTTGCCGGGCGACGATTTCGGCTTGCCGCATGAGGAGTCCGGCAAAGCGTCTGGCCGCACTGAAAGCCTCCACTTGCAAGGCGCTTCCATGCACAACTTGCAAAACGTCGACATCCGCATTCCGCTGCACCGACTGGTCGCGGTCACCGGGGTCAGCGGTTCGGGCAAATCCACCTTGGGGCGCGATGTGTTGTTGCACAACGTGGCCGCCATCGTGTCGCAGCGCAGCACCCAAGCCGGTCGAAAACAAGACGAAGCCGGCAAACACCCCGCTTGGGTCGGGTGTGCCAGCCTTGACGGCTACCAAGGTGTCGACCGCGTGCTGGAAGTTGACCAAACCCCGATTGGCAAAACCCCCCGCAGTTGCCCGGCCACCTACATTGGTTTTTGGGACACGATCCGCAAGTTGTTCGCCGAAACCTTGGAAGCCAAAGCGCGCGGCTACGGCCCAGGCCGCTTCAGTTTCAACACTGGCGAAGGCCGCTGCCCGGGCTGTGAAGGCCAGGGCATGCGCACCATTGAAATGAGCTTTTTGCCCGACGTCAAAGTGCTGTGCGAGGTCTGCAAGGGCGCGCGCTTCAACCCGGAAACCATGGCGGTGCGTTGGCGTGGCAAAAGCATTGGCGAGGTGTTGCAAATGGAAGTGGACGAGGCGGTGGATTTCTTCGCCGCCATGCCCACCATCAGCCACCCTTTGCAACTCTTGAAAGACGTGGGTCTGGGCTACTTGACCCTGGGTCAACCTTCCCCCACGTTGAGTGGGGGCGAGGCGCAGCGCATCAAGCTGGTGACCGAACTCTCCAAGGTGCGCGACGACATCACCCGCCGTGGCCAGCAAGCGCCGCACACCTTGTATGTGCTGGACGAACCCACTGTGGGCTTGCACATGGCCGATGTCGACAAACTCATTCGGGTGTTGCACCGCTTGGTCGATGGCGGCCACAGCGTGGTGGTGATCGAGCACGACTTGGACGTGATCGCCGAAGCCGATTGGGTGATCGACCTGGGCCCCGAAGGCGGTGACCAGGGTGGTCGGGTGGTGGCGGCAGACACGCCCGAGGCCTTGGTGAAGCTGGGCACCCACACGGGTCGTGCCTTGGCACCTGTGCTGGCGAGGGTTTGACGAGGGCTGGGGCTCTCTACAATCGCCTTTCTTTCTCATGAACATCCAGACACAACGCCGCATCGACGCTTGGGCAGGGCCCTTGTTGTGTGCCGTGGTGTCTCTGTGGCACCGCTGCTTCGGCGCGACAACCGTTCCGCCACAACCGATGCGCCGGGTGCTGGTGATCATGTTGTCCGAGATGGGCAGCATGGTGTTGGCCGGACCGATGTTCCAGCAGTTGCGCGCCCAGCATCCCGGGGTCGAGGTCCACATCCTGCAACTCCAGCGCAACCAGTCGGTGGCGCGCTTGCTGGGGTTGGCCCCGGAAACCCATTTGCATGGCATTGACGACCGGTCCTTGGGCGGCCTGCTGTGGGACCTGTGCCGGGTGTTGTGGCGTTTGCGGGCTTTGAACTTGGACGCGGTGATCGATTGCGAATTGTTCTCCCGCATCAGCGCCTTGTTGGCTTATGGCAGTGGCGCACGGTTGAAGGCGGGTTTCACCCCGCACACCCAAGAGGGTTTGTACCGGGGTTCGTTTTTCAACGCCGCCATTCCCTACAACCCTTATCGCCACATCAGCTTGCAATTCATCGCCTTGGTGGATGCCTTGCAAAGCCAGACACAACCGCGCACCAAGGCCCTGCGGTTGAACCACAAACCCTTGGACGCGGGCTTGGAAGTGCATTTCAGCCATGGCGACATGGCCGGTTTCACCCAAGCCTTGCACCGCGACCATCCGGGGTTCATGGCGGCCAAACAACGCATCTTGTTTTATGCAGGTGGCGGCTTGTTGCCAATCCGCGCATGGCCTGCCGCGCATTACGCCCGCTTGGCACGCGAACTCTGTGCCCAAGGACATGCGGTGGGCATCATCGGTTTGCCTGAGGACCAGGCTTTGGCGCAAGGGATTCAAGCGGCCTGTGGTCACCCTCTGTGCGTGAACATGGTCGGTTACACCAAAGACTTGGAAGCCCTCACCCGTTTGTTTTTCCATTGCGATTTGTTGGTCACCAACGATGGCGGCCCGGGTCACTTTGCCAGTTTGACACCGATACGCACCTTGATGTTTTTCGGTCCCGAGACCAGTGCCTTGTACGGCCCGCTCACGCCACGTGCCACGGTGTTGGAAAGCCACGCGGCTTGCTCACCTTGCCTGACGGCTTACAACCACCGCGCCACCCCTTGTGATGGCGACAACCAATGTTTGCAGCGCATCAGCCCCGAGCAGGTGCTGGCCTTGGCGCAAACCCAGTTGGCCTTGTGTGCGCCACGCGACCCCGCTTATGTCTGATCAGGCCATGAAGGTCTTGCCCTTTCATTTGCCCGCGCGTTTGGCCTGGGCCGAACCCTGGTTGTTGCGCCTCTACCGCTGGCGGTATGTGCGTTTTGCCACCGTGGGTGCCTCGGGCACCTTGGTCAACATGGCGGTGTTGTTCGTGTTGCAAGAATGGGTCTTGGCTGGGGTGCTTGACCCGGCGCAGCGTTTGTCCATCGCCTTGGCCTGCGCCATTGCCGTGGCCACCTTGAACAACTTTGCCTGGAACAGTTTGTGGACCTGGGCGGATCGCTTGGCGTCGGGCTTGCAAGCGCGTTTGGGTTTGAACCGCAGCACCTTGTGGCGCTTGTTGAAATACGCCTTGGCCTCCTGGTTCGGCATCTTGATTCAATACGCCCTCACCCTCTGGTTGTCGGGGCACATGCACTATCTCTTGGCCAATGTCATCTCCATCGTGGTGGCCAGTGTCAGCAATTATTTGACCAACGACTGGTGGACGTTCCGTCGCCACCAGCCGCCCGAGGCATGAACCGCAGGCATCCACCCACTTGGGTGTTGTGGTGCACCGTGGCGGTCATGGCTTGCATCTACGCCTGGGGTCTGAACAACCTGTACATGCCCAGCAATGGCGATGAAATGGTTTACGCCCACATCGCCCGCCTCACCGCGGCATCGGATCAATGGTTGCCCTTGTTGACCGAGATCCCCAGCATGCGCAACACCAAGCCGCCACTGTTGTTCTGGCAAGCGATGGTGGCCAGTGACTGGGGTGCCTGGAACCAGTTGTGGGTGCTGCGGCTGCCCAGCCTGATGTACCTGTCTTTGGTGTGTGCGGGCATGGCGGCCTTGTTGCACCGTTGGACCGGCGAGTGGCGCACCAGTGCCTGGGCGGTGTTGGCTTTCTTGGCTTGTTGGGGCACGTTCCGCTATGGCCGGCCCTACCTGACCACAGCGCCCGAGATGTTTTGGTACAGCCTGGCCCTGATGCATGTGCTCTGGCGAGCGGCACGCCCAGCCACCGCCGAGACCCACCACACGCTTGGCGAATGGGCTTGGTGGACCGTTTGGGGTTTGTTATTGGGTGTAGGCCTGTTGTACAAATCATTTGCCTTGGTCGCCCCAGTGTGTGTGGGCCTGTGGGCGGTTCGTTTGGTGTTGCTGCAGCAGTGGCGGTGGCCGTCGGTACTGGTCATCAGCCTGCAATTGGCCTGGATGGGTGTGTTGGCCCTGGCTTTGATGGCCTCCTGGTTGTGGTTCGATCCGCATCCCGCGCATGTTTGGCAAGACTTTGTGGTGGGTGAAAACGTCGGCAAGATGAACGCGGCGCAAGGGTATTGGGCGCAGCTCTTCAGCCTCAAAGGCGGTGTCGCTTACCTCACCGCTTATTTGCAAAACGCCGGCTTGATGATTCCCTGGGTGTTGGCGTTGCTGGGCCTGGCCTGGCGACACCGGCGCATGTCGCGCCATGAGGGGCGTGCGCGTTTGAGCCTGGCTTTGGTGGTTTGGTTGTTGGTTTGGTGGTGCGTGTTCCTGCTGCCCAGCCAACGCTCGGGTCGCTACCTGTTGCCCGCCATGCCCGCATTGGCCCTGTTGATCGCGTTGCATGTGCATGACGTGGGCCGCTGGCCGCTGCGTGCTGTGGCCCTGTTGTCCAGCCTGATGCTGGCTGTGCTGGCTTGGCTGGGATGGCATGCCCAAGGTCTGGGGTTGCTCCAGGCTGGGGAGGCGACGCTGTTGGCACTGGCTGTGGTGGGTGGAGGTGTTTTGTTGGCGCAGTTGCTGTGGCGTTCAGAGCCGCAGCCTTGGGCCGCCTTGGTCAGCGTGCTGTGTGCTTATCTGGGTTTGAACGCGGTGCTGTCAGGTTTGTCGGGGCCTGCGGTGCACTTTCAAGGCGCGACTGCTGATCGGCCTGTGGCCACCACGGTGTGGGTGCCTGTTGGTTTCAACGGGGAGTTCGAGCGCTTTCAATACCTGCTGCCCCAGGGCAACCGCATCACACCCGACGCCGACAAAGTCAACGCCTTGAGCGAGGGGCGCGACACCACCTCTGGCACCTGGTTTGTGGTGGCACGTCCCCATGGCGCGCCGCCATTGCCGTGTGAAGCCAGCAGTTGCGAGCGTGTGGCGGTGCGATGGGACTTGGAATTGCGCTTGAAACCGGGTCAGGTGCACAGCGGCAACATCCACCGACCCGATGAATGGCTGTGGCGTCAGGAGTGGTTGATGCGGGTGCGTTGAGACGCCCAGGTCCGCCACAGTTGCACATGGGCGAACAGCCACAAGCCGGGATCGAGCACAGCGTCCCAGGCATTGCCAGTGGGGGCGTGGGTGACAACGAACAAAGCCACGGCCATCAGCAAACAACTGGCGGCCCGCCCATGCCAAGACGCGGTCAAGCGCTCTTGAAAACCCGCCCACAACATCCAAACCCCTGCCAAGCCCCAGGCCCACCAGCGCGCCTCGGACGCGAAACCCCAAAGGTACAGGTCCATGGGCAGGCGGCCCCAGGTGTCGAGCATCAGCAACCAACCCAGCACCACCACCAAGCCCCACGCCACCGATGGGGCTTGAACCGTGGCAGGCGATGAAAAGATTTGGCGTTCAGGTGTTTGCAAGTCTGACCATGCGGCCACCACACACAGGCACAAGGTCAGCAGACTGGGCGTTTGAAACGCCAAACCCAGTGCCATGAGTGGTGTCTTCCACCAGGCGAGCAACAAGACCCAGGTCAAGCTGCACAACAGCCATGCCGCTCGACCGAGCAGGGGGGACAACAGGCGCACACTGGCCCAAGACAACACCGCCACCCAGGTCGCGGCATGCAGCAACTGCTGCACTTCCAGCGCAGGCAGGGCAAAGGCATGCCACATCAAGCCGTTCATGGTTGTCGCTCCCCGCTGGACTTCAAACGCCAGCGTTGCCAAGCGATGCCTTGGCGCAAATGGGTGTAGCTGACCCACAGGCGATCGTCTTGCCAGGCCAATGCAGGGTAGGCGTACTCCTCGCCAGCTTGGCCTTGGACCAAAGTGTGCGGGGCCGACCATTGGAGGCCGTCAGGGCTGTGGTGCCACAGGAGTTGGCTGCGGTAACCCTCTTGCGGGTTGCGAGCCATGACCACCGAACCAGAAGGCAAACGCAAAGCGGCCACCGCCGAATCGGTGTTGCTCAAGGGCAAGTCGTCCTGCAAAGACCAAGTCAGGCCCGCATCTTGGGTTTGCACCAGCGCCACCTGGTCGTTGGGCGCTTGGGTGCGCAAGTAAGCCAACCAGTGAGAGCCGGTGAGCGCGACGGGCGCCGCTTGCAAGATGTTGCGTCGCTCAGTGAAGCGCCGAACGCCTTGAAAGGCACCTTGCGGGCTGAACCAAGCGAACACCGGGTGTTTGGTGCCCAACTCGAAATACAAAGGCAACACCATGCCGCCATCGGCCAGCGGCAAAGGCGCATGGCGCACCAAATGGCTGATGTTCCAAAACCAACTCAGGGGCAACAAGCCCACCACATCCAAGCCCAAGGCATCGGCTTGCAAAGGGTGTTGAGCCTGACTTTGTTGCAGGTGCAGCACCCGTGCAGCAGCCCAGCCACCCATGCCGGTGGTCACGACAAACAAATGCAAGCGCTGTTCCCGGTCCAGCCAGGCCACGGGGTTGCCGATGCGCCGCAAGCCCTTGCCCAAAGCCGCGCCGGCGCTGTGTCGGTTCACCACGTCGGTGGGCGGCGTCCATGCTTGGGCAGCGCGGGACCACAGCGACATGACGATGCGCACATCCTCGGCCCCTTCGGCGCTGCCAGCAAACCAAAACGCCGCCAAGCTGAACTGGGGATCGTTGGGCAGGCTGAGCAAGTTGCTGGCGTGGGCGGCGGGTGTGCCTGGCGGTTGCGGGATCAAACCTTCAGCCTCCAGCACGAAAGGCCAGGGCTTGTCGGCATCCAGAGGCGCGGTCGCATGCACAGGTGTTGCCGCAGGGCGACCCATGGCCGATGGTGCGGGTGGCGATCCCCACAGCAAGCCCGCCACGCCCAACCACCACAGCAACCATAAATATGGCAGCAGTGAGTGGGGCCACAAGGCTTTGCGCATCGGACCCAATCAGCCGGCCGAACCGAGTGCCAAGCCGGCGTGTTCGCGCAAGGGGTGGAAATGGATTTTCGGGAAACGCTCTTGCGCCAATCGCACGTCATAAGGCGAGGTGCACAAGTAAGCCAGGGTGTTGGCTGCATCCAAGGCCATGCGTTGCGGATAAGCGTTGGTGAATTCACGCAACTCGGCCGGGGTGTCGGCGGTGATCCAGCGCGCACCGGTGTACTGGCAACCTTCCAGGCGCACATCGCAGTCGTACTCGGCTTTCAAGCGGTGCTGCACCACTTCAAACTGCAACTGACCGACAGCACCCAACAACATGGAGCCACCCATCTCGGGCTTGAACACCTGGATCGCACCTTCTTCACCCAGTTGCTCCAAACCCGTTTGCAGTTGTTTGGTGCGCAGCGGGTTCTTCAGGATCACGGTCATGAAGAGTTCAGGCGCGAAAAATGGCAGACCGGTGAATTGCAAATGGGCACCATCGGTGATGGTGTCGCCCAATTGCACGCCGCCATGGGTGGTGAAACCAATGATGTCGCCGGCATAGGCCTCGTCCACGGCTTCGCGGCGTTGGCTCAAGAACGTGACCACCGAGGTGGGGCGCAACTCCTTGCTGCTGCGCTGCACCTTGAGCTTCATGCCCGGGGCATATCGGCCAGAGGCCACCCGGACAAAGGCGATGCGGTCGCGGTGGTTGGCGTCCATGTTGGCTTGCACCTTGAACACCACACCCGCGAAACCCGTGTCTTCCGGTTGGATGGTTTTCTCCACCATTTGCTTGTTGACCAGCAATGAGCTTTGCCGCGGTTGTGGTGATGGCGCCAAATCCACCAAGGCGTCCAGCACTTCCATCACACCGAAGTTGTTCACGCCCGAGCCAAAAAACACGGGTGTTTGCTTCCCCGCCAAAAAGGCCTCGCGGTCAAACGCAGGCGAAGCACCCGTGGCCAATTCCATGCTGTCCATGGCGGTTTGCCATTCCAGGCCAAAGCGATCGGCCAATTTGCCTTGCTCGCTCAAGGGCACGGTTTCAAAGTCTTGTGGCAAGCGCTCGCTGCCCGACTCGAACACGGTCATGGCCTGGGTGCGCAAATTGACAATGCCGCCAAACAATTTGCCTTGACCCACGGGCCAGGTCATGGGCACGCAGGGCATGCCCAGTTCACGTTCAACCTCGTCCAAGATGTCCAAGGGATCGCGCACTTCGCGGTCCATTTTGTTGACGAAGGTGATGATGGGCGTGTCACGCTGTCGGCACACCTCGATCAGACGGCGGGTTTGCGCCTCCACGCCGTTGGCCGCATCGATCACCATCAAGGCCGAGTCCACGGCAGTGAGGACGCGGTAAGTGTCTTCCGAAAAGTCTTTGTGGCCGGGGGTGTCGAGCAGGTTGATCACATGCTCGCGGTAGAGCATTTGCATCACCGATGAGGCCACCGAAATGCCGCGCTGCTTTTCAATCTCCATCCAGTCGCTGGTGGCATGACGCGAGGCCTTGCGCGCTTTGACCGAACCTGCAATTTGAATCGCACCCGAGAACAACAACAGCTTTTCAGTGAGCGTGGTTTTACCAGCGTCGGGGTGGGAAATGATGGCAAAAGTGCGCCGACGGCGCACCTCTTCTAAAGCAGTGGTCATGGTGGTGTTTCGGGAAAGACTGCGCGATCATAGCCGTCGCAGTGCGACTCAAGCGCTGGGAGACGTGCGGTTTTTGTCGATGGTGTAAGAGCGAACAGCACGGATCAAGGTGTTGCGGTCAAAGGGTTTGGGCAGCACCTCGTTCACCCCGGCCGCCTTGCACCGGTCGATCGCATCTTGCGCCACATTGGCGGTCAGGGCGATGGCCGGCACACTGCGAAACGGTTCTGGGGCATTGCGCCGAATCTCGCTCACCACATCTGCCCCGTCGATGTCGGGCATGACCAAATCGATCAGCACCAATTCATAAAGGGTGGTGCGCATTTTCTCCAAGGCCTGGGTGCCGTTTTCGGCCTGCTCAATGATGGCGTTCGGGAAGCTGCGCAACAAGGTGGTGGACACCACCAAGCGGTTGACGTTGTTGTCATCCACCACCAACACATGGACAGGGGCGGGGTCTTGCGTGAGCGCGACATTGAACGGCTGCGCCAGGTTGGCGGGCGGTTCGGCCACTTCGATGGGCAAGCGCAGGCAGAACACCGAGCCTTGTCCGGGTGTGCTTTTCACCACCAATGAGCCTTGATGGCTTTGCACCAGGCTTTGGGTGATGGCCAAGCCCAAACCATTGCCACGCATGGGTTCGCTGATGCGCAGCGCCGCTTGCGCGTCATGCACCTGGGTGAACGGTTGGTAGATGCGAGAGAGTTGTTCGGGTGTCATGCCTATACCGGTGTCTTCGACTTCCACCAGCAACTCCAAGGGATGCGCGTCGCTGCGTTGCACCGACACCCGCATGTGCACATGGCCCGCCGGTGTGAATTTGAGGGCATTGCCCAGCAGGTTGATCAGCATTTGCGACAAGCGGTTTTGATCGATCCGAACCCATTTGGGCACATCAGGCTGGATGAACAACTTGTAGGACAGTTGCACCTCTTGGGCTTGATTGGTCAGGGTGTTGAAGGTTTGGGCCAGGACATGGGGCAGGTTCACCACTTGAGGGTGCAAGGTGAGTCGGCCCAATCGAATTTGTGAAAAGTCCAACAAATCGTTGATGACTGTGAGCAAATGCGCTGCGGCATGCTGGGCGCTGGCGACAAAGCCCATCGATTCCGCAGGCAGGCTCTTGTTGTCGTGCAGCAAGCCCAGGTAGCCGATGACCGCGTTCAAGGGAGTGCGCATGTCGTGGCTGACCATGGCCAAAAACTTGTCTTTGTGCGAGTCGGCCAGCAGCAAGGCCGAGGATGTTTTTTCCAAGCGCTTGTTGGTCTTGTTCATCAAGTGCAGGGACTGCGAGTTGTAAGAATCGTAGATGTAAATCAAGATGAGTTGGGTGACCACCAGCACAAATACACACAAGGTGCTGATGCTCAAGTCTTGCCAAGTCTCGCCAGGCCGAACCGGGAGATAACCGGTCATTTGGGCGATGTAAAGACTCAGCAAGCAAGCCACACTCACCACCACCCAGCCCAAAGCCCAGTTGCGTGACATGGAGAACACGGGCAGCATGGGGACCAAACCCAAAAAGATGACGTATGTGGAGGTGACGCCTGAAGTGATGGCGGCATTGAACATGATCAGTGCCAGCAAAACCACTTCAAAAACAGCATGGGTGTACAGCAAGGACACGCCGATGCGCCAAAACAATAGGTTGGCCAACAAAAAGCCTGCCGACACAATGCAAGACCAACCCGCCTGAGAGTTGTCCAAAAATGCCAGCAAAAACCCGACTGGAAACAAAAACAAACTGGCGCTGACCGAATTGATGACGAAGAAAAAGTCGCGCGAACTGCGCAGCTTGGTAGGCAGTTTTCGCAGCACCCAGATATAGAACAAATAATTTCGGTTGGTCATGGGTTCAGGCTTTTGTATGACCACAGATTCTAGGAGGCTTCCTCATGAAAAGTTTTCATTTAGAATCCGGGCACCGAGGAGCGCTGCAGCGTCCATGACGCGAGGCTCGGAACACGTCCCAACTGCGCTCACCCACTGACAACGTGAGGTGAGCACCTCGGTCCCCCAAGTGCTTGTTTTCCTGCGTCAGTGGCCCTGAACCTTTTAGGAGCCTCACTTGAACGCATCACTCAAACCCACCCAGACCACCGATTTCCACGTCGCCGACATGAGCTTGGCCGATTGGGGTCGCAAAGAAATCAAAATCGCCGAAACCGAAATGCCCGGCCTCATGGCGATCCGCCAAGAATTTGCCAAAGCCCAGCCTTTGTAGGGCGCGCGCATCACCGGTTCATTGCACATGACCATCCAAACTGCTGTCTTGGTGGAAACACTGCAAGCCCTGGGTGCCCAAGTGCGCTGGGCTTCTTGCAACATCTTCTCCACCCAAGACCATGCCGCTGCCGCCTTGGTGGCCAATGGCACGCCTGTGTTCGCTTACAAAGTCGAAACCTTGCATGACTACTGGG
>JACCDJ010037994.1_pt1 | contig 12975 bp, 11 predicted proteins | sample 7444481 | NCBI WGS metagenome assembly JACCDJ01 (sample SAMN15323435, study PRJNA562643) | freshwater metagenome | isolation source: river surface water | place: USA:Blue River Watershed | collected 2017-08-15 | reverse complement strand
ATGTTCTTGCATCACCGCGCGCCAGGCGCCGAGCTTGCGTTCAAAAGTCCAGGAGGCGTTGGCCGGGCTGGTCGAGGGCAACTTGTGGACCTTCACCTGATTAGCCAAGCCTGCCTGAGTCAGCGATTGTTCCACGGCGCGCGCATGGCGAAAGCTCTCGCCGCCGTTGTGGGCAATGCCCCTGAGCTGCGGGCATTGCCGCAGCAACGCCGGGAAGTCGTTGAGCTGCGCCTGGCGGATGGCGCTGTCCAGACTGCCCTCGCGTTCGCAACTGGCGTACACGTCCCAGATGCCCAGGCCCTGCGCCAGCGCACAGGCGCAGCGGCGGGCGTAGTCGCCATCTTCGGGCCAGGGGGCCTGCGGCCACAGCTGCTGCAGGATGCGCCAGAACTGGTTTTGCGGGTGCGCGTAGTACCGCTGCAGCTGCAGCGAACGCACGCCCGGAAAGCTGCCCAGCACCAGCACACGCGTGCCCGGCTGGACCAGGGGCGCCAGGCCCTGCAGCCTCATGTCCACGTCTCCAGGGCATGGAGCGCGGGCAGCACACGGCGTGCGTTGGCCGCCGTGGCCTGCGCGAGCACCTGCAGCTCCATGCCGCGCAGGTCGGCCAGCACCTGCGCAATGCGCGGCAGCTCGGCCGGTGTGTTGCGGCCCTGAGGCTGGCCTTGCGCACGCGCCTGGGCGGTGCGGTAAATCCACTGCGGAGGGATGTCCGGGGCATCGGTCTCCAGCACCAGCGCCGGCAAGGGCAGGTTGCGGGCCAGCTCGCGCAGGGCCGTGGCCCGCTCGAAGCTCATGGCGCCACCAAAACCCAGTGCAAAGCCCAGCCCGACGAAGGCCTGCGCCTGCTGCACGCTGCCGTTGAAGGCGTGCGCGATGCCACCGACCACCCCCGCCTGACGCAGGCCCTTGAGCAGCAGGTCAGCCGAACGGCGCACATGCAGGATGACCGGCAGGCCATGCTTTTTGGCCAGCTGCAGCTGTGCCATATAAAACCGCCACTGGCGCTCGCGCATGACCGGCTCGCACAGGGCCGCCACAAAAAAATCCAGACCGATCTCGCCCACCGCCACCAGACGCGGATCGCCCCGGGCCTCGGTCAGCGCCTCGTCGAGCGCCTGCACATCGTCTTCTTGGGCCTGCGGCACATACAGCGGGTGAATCCCAAGCGCATAAGCATCTCCGTGCTGCCGGGCCAGGGTCTGCACGCCGGCCCAGTCGTGGCGCTGCACGGCGGGCAGCACGCACAAGCCGACGCCGGCTGCGCGCGCCTGCTCGCGGACCGCGTCGCGGTCCGCGTCGAATTCGGGAGCGTCCAGATGGCAGTGGGTGTCGATCCACACGGCTTCAGGTCGGCGTTTCGCTCAGGTGCCCCTGCACCAGATGCAACAGACGATCGCAACGCTCGGCCAGACTGCGGTCGTGGGTCACCACCACAAAGGCCATGCCGCGCTCGCGCGCCAGTTGCAGCATGAGGTCGAACACGCCGTCGGCGGTGGCCCGATCGAGGTTGCCGGTGGGTTCATCGGCCAGCACGCAGGCCGGCTCGGTCACCAAGGCGCGTGCAATCGCCACGCGCTGGCGCTCGCCGCCCGACAGCGCCGACGGGCGGTGCAGCAGCCGCTCGCCCAGACCCACGCGCGTGAGCCACTGGGCCGCCTGCTGCAGGGCCTGCTCGCGCGGCATGCGGCGGATCCACAGCGGCATGGCCACGTTCTCCTGCGCGGTGAACTCGGGCAACAGGTGATGGAACTGGTAGACAAAACCCAGGTGGCGGTTGCGCTGCGCGCCCTGCTCGGCCGCGCTGGCGGCCGTGAGCGAGCGCCCGAGCAGCTGCACTGTGCCCGAGCTGGGCGCATCGAGCCCGCCGAGCACGTGCAGCAGCGTGCTCTTGCCCGAGCCGGAGGCGCCCACGATGGCCAGGGTTTCGCCCGTGCGGACCGTCAGGTCCACGCCGTGCAGGACCTGCACCTTGACGGCGCCGTCGGCATAGCCCTTGAAGATGCGGTGAGCCTGGAGCACCGGGGTATTGGATTCACTCATAGCGCAGCGCCTCCGCCGGATTGACTCGGCTGGCGCGCCAGCTGGGGTAAAGGGTGGCCACAAAGGCCAGCAGCAGCGAGATCACCGCGATCGGGACGATGTCGCTGGCCAGCGGCTCGCTGGGCATGCGGCTGATCAGGTAGATGTCTTTGGGCAGGAAGCTGGCGTTGAACAGACGCTCGAGCGCGGGCACGATGACGTCGATGTGGAAGGCCACCAGCAGGCCCAGGGCCAGCCCGCTGAAAGTACCGATCACGCCCACGGTGGCGCCCTGCACCACGAAGATGCCCATGATGCTGCGCGGGCTGGCGCCCAAGGTGCGCAAGATGGCGATGTCGGCGCGCTTGTCGGTCACCGTCATCACCAGGGTGCTGACCAGGTTGAACGCCGCCACCGCCACAATCAGGGTGAGGATGATGAACATCATGCGTTTTTCGACCTGGACCGCGGCGAACCAGGTGCGGTTTTGCTGGGTCCAGTCGCGAACGTAAAAGTCCGCGCCCAACTCCTGTTGCAGCTCGGCCGCCACGGCGCGTGCCCGGTGCAGGTCGCGCAGCTTCACGCGCATGCCACCCGGCCCTTCGAGCCGGAAAAGCCGGGCGGCGTCCTCCACATGCATCAACACCAAGGCCGAGTCGTATTCGTAATGTCCCGAAGAAAACAGTCCCGCCAGTCGCATCTGCTTGAGCCGGGGCAAGGCGCCGGCCGGCGTCACCTGACCGGACGGCGAGATCAACGTGACTTGCTCACCCGGCATGGTACCCATCGCCATGGCCAGGTCGCGGCCGGCCACCAGCTGGAACTGCCCGGGCACCAGCAGCTGCAGCACACCAGCCTGGCCGTCCTGCAGGTCACTGACCTGCGGCTCCAGCGCCGGGTCGATGCCGCGCACCATCACGCCCTTCATGTCCTCGCCACGGGCCAGCAAAGCCTGGGCAGCGACAAAAGGCGCCGCACCACGCACTTCGGGGTGATCCAAGAGGCGGGCACGCAGTCCCTGCATGTCAGGCAGTGCGCCGCCCGTGGCGGCATAAATCTCGATGTGCGAGACCACACCCAGCATGCGGTCACGCACCTCGCGCTGAAAACCGTTCATCACCGACAGCACGATGATCAGCGCGGCCACGCCCAGGGCAATGCCCAGCATGGAGACGCCGGAGATGAAGGAAATGAAGCCATTGCGACGGCTGGCGCGGCCAGCGCGGGTGTAGCGCCAGCCCAGCACCAGTTCGTAAGGCCAGGAGCGAAAAAGAGACATGGACGCTATTGTGACGAATCCCGGCAGTACCCAGCTTGCGCAGCGGCAGGACATCCGCTACCGTGCCGCTACCCAGTACCAGCCGGTCGGTAGCAAAGGCCCATCCATGACCCACAACCCGCCTCAACCCCTCACTGATCTTGCACAACTCAATGCCCTGTGCCAGCGCCAGCGTCAGGCTTTCGCGGCAGCCCCCTTCCCCAGCCTGGCACAGCGCAAGGACAAACTGCGCAGACTGATCGCGGCGCTGCAAAAGCACCAGAACGCCATTGTGGACAGCGTGAACGCCGACTTTGGCGTGCGCAGCCCCTCCGAAACCCGCCTGGTCGAAGTGCTGGGCCCTGTGCTGCATGCCCGCCACGCGCTGTCTCACCTGCGCCGCTGGATGAAGCCGCGCCGCCGCAGCACAGAACTCCTGTTCCTCACGAACCAGGCCTGGGTCGAGACCCAGCCCAAAGGGGTGGTGGGCATCATCGGCCCCTGGAACTTCCCGTTTTACCTTACGGTGGGTCCACTGGTGACCGCCCTGGCTGCCGGCAACCGGGCAATGATCAAGACCTCGGAATTCGCGCCACGCTCGAGTGCCCTGCTGCGCCAGATCCTGGCCGAATGTTTTGACGAAGACGAGGTGGCCATCTGCGAGGGCGGGCCCGAAGTGGCGCAGGCCTTCACCCGGCTGCCACTCGATCACCTGGTCTTCACCGGCTCGCCGCGCGTGGGCCGCGACGTCATGCGGGCTGCCGCCGACAACCTGACTCCGGTGACACTGGAGCTCGGTGGCAAGTCACCCGCCATCGTCGGTCCGCAGGCCGACCTTCGGGACGCAGCCCTGCGCATCGCGCACGGCAAGGCCTTCAACGCCGGCCAGATTTGCGTGGCCCCCGACTACGCGCTGGTGCCCCGAGGGCAGGCCACCGCGTTCGCGCAAGCAGTCAACCAGGCCTGGCAGCGCCTGTACCCCGGCATCAGCGCCAACCCCGACTACACCAGCATCATCACCGAACGCCATGCGCAGCGTCTGCGCAGCATGCTGCAGGAGGCCGAAGCCGGTGGCGCACAGCTGCTGCGCTGTGGCAGCGACACCGGACAGGGCCGCCAGCTGCCGCTGACGGTGGTGACCGGTGCATCGGCCGACATGCAGCTCATGCGCGAGGAAATCTTCGGCCCGATCCTGCCGGTGGTCGAGTACGACCGTCTCGAAGACGCCATGGCCTTCATCGGCGAACGGGAGCGGCCGCTTTCGCTCTACGGCTTCGGCCTGAGCGCAGAGCAGCGCCAGACCCTGTTGCGTGGCACCCATGCCGGCGGCATGACCTTCGACGACTGGGGCTGGCACGTCTTCCAGCACGACATGCCGTTTGGCGGCATCGGCAACTCGGGCATGGGCAGCTACCACGGCGAAGAGGGTTTCAGAGAGCTCTCGCACGGCAAATCGGTCATGCGCAAGCACCGCTGGTTCCCGGTGGCCCTGTTCTACCCGCCCTACGGCAACCTCGTGCAGCGCCTGTCCATGTGGTTCTACCTGGGCCGTGGCCACTGAGCGGCGCCGGGCCTGCGACAATCGCAGGCCATGCACTGCATCATTGCTTACGCTGCCAGCGCCCAACTGCCGCCCGATGCGCTGGACGGCCTGCACCTGCCGCGGCTGACGGCCTTGCTGGGCCGCCTGCAACGCAGCCGCCAGGACATCGACCCCACGGACGAACGCCCACCTGCAGCCATGCCGCACGAGCGCGCCCACGCGCAGGCGCTCGGCTGGGACCCGACGGGGCCGCTGCCCTGGGCGGCTTGGCAAACCGGTCGGGCCGATGCCACACCCCAGGCCTGGATCACCCCCTGCCACTGGCAGATCGGCATGGACCAGGTCTACATGCTCGATCCGGCCGGTCTGCATCTGAGTGATGAGGAATCGCAGGCCCTGCTGGCAGCCATGCAGCCCTACCTGCAGCAAGACGGCCTGCAGGTCCAATGGCGCGATGCCCTGCACTGGCATGCCCGTGGCGAATTGCTGGATGGCTGGGCCGCAGCATCGCTGGACCGCGTGATTGGCGCGAATGTGCGTCCCTGGATCACGGCAGGTCTGCCCGGCGCGCTGGTGCGCCTGAACAGCGAAATGCAGATGCTGGCCTACAACCACCCGGTCAACGATACCCGTCTCTCACGTGGCCTGTTGCCAGTCAATGCCTTCTGGGTGCACGGCGCAGGCCGGCTGTCGCAGGTACCTGAAACCCAGCGTGCAGGCGCTGTGCATTACCTGGACAGCCTGCGCGCCGCAGCGTTGCGCGGCGACGTCCATGCCTGGCGATCCGCCTGGCAGGCGCTGGACGCGCAGCTGCCCGACCCGCAAACCCCGGACCTGCAACTGACACTGTGCAGCGAAAACGCTGCCCACCACTGGCAGGTCGGCCCGCAGCACTGGCTGGCCCAATGTGTGGCGGTTGTGCGCCGCACCTTCGTCTCCCCCGACACCTCCTCGGCCCTGAAGGCCCTGATCACCGCATGAAACTGCTGACCCGCGACGTCCCGCCCCGCAGCGCCTGGGCGCTGGAGCAATCGGGCATCCACCCCCTGCTGGCGCGCCTGTACGCCGCGCGCGGCGTGCAGGCGCCCGATGAACTGGACGATGCCCTGGCCAGGCTGCTGCCACCCAACCAGCTCAAAGGAGCAGAGCAGGCGGCGCGCCTGCTGGCCGATGCCATCGCCGCAGACCGCCGCCTGTGCGTCGTGGCCGACTACGACTGCGACGGCGCGACCGCCTGCGCCGTGGCGGTGCGTGGCCTGCGCATGCTGGGCGCGCGACAGGTGAGTTACCTGGTGCCCGACCGGGTGGTCGACGGCTACGGCCTGACGCCGCCGATCGCGCAGCGGGTCAAGGCGCAGGGCGCCGATGTGCTGATCACGGTGGACAACGGCATCGCCAGCATCGAGGGCGTGGCTGCCGCTCAGGCTCTGGGCCTGCAGGTGCTGGTGACCGACCACCACCTGCCTGCCGAGCAACTGCCCGCAGCCGAGGTGATCGTCAACCCCAACCAGCCCGGCTGTGACTTCCCGAGCAAGTCCCTGGCCGGTGTGGGCGTGATGTTTTATGTGCTGCTGGCCTTGCGCGCCGAGCTGCGCCAGCGCGGGGCGTTCGATGCCACCACACAACCGAAACTGGACACCTTGCTGCCCCTGGTGGCGCTCGGCACCGTGGCGGATGTGGTGCGGCTCGACGCCAATAACCGCAGGCTGGTGGCGCAGGGCCTCAAACGGGTGCGGGCCGGCGCCCTGCCGCCGGGCATGGCCGCGCTGTTTCGTGCCGCAGCCCGCGAAGCCGCCCGTGCCACCACTTTCGACTTCGGCTTTGCCCTGGGCCCGCGCATCAACGCCGCCGGCCGGCTGGCCGACATGACGCTGGGCATCGAATGCCTGCTGACCGACGACGCGGGCCGTGCCGACGAACTGGCGCGCCAGCTCGACGCGATCAACCGCGAGCGGCGCGTGATCGAAGGCGACATGCGCGAGATGGCGATGGAAATGGCCGAATCGCTTTTTGAGGAAGGCGAGACACCGCCCCCGGCCATCTGCGTGTTCGATCCGGACTTCCACGAGGGCGTGGTGGGCATCGTGGCCTCGCGCCTGAAGGACAAGCTGCACCGGCCGGCCTTTGTTTTCGCGGCCAGCACCGCGCCAGGCAAGGCGCACGAGCTCAAGGGCTCGGGCCGCTCGATCGCCGGCTTTCACCTGCGCGATGCACTCGATCTGGTGGCCAAGCGCGCGCCGGGTGTGTTGCTGCGCTTTGGCGGCCACGCCATGGCCGCAGGCTGCACGATTGCCGAAGAGCATTTCGAGGTGTTTGAAGCTGCCCTCCAGCAGGTCGCCCTGGAGTGGCTGGACGAGGCCACGCTGCAGCGCCGCCTGGAGACCGATGGTCCTTTGCCGGCCGAATACCGGCGCACCGAACTGGTGGACATGCTGCAGCGGGAGGTCTGGGGTCAGGGCTTTGCGCCCCCCGTCTTCAGCGAAGAGGTCGAGGTGCTGTCTCAGCGACTGGTGGCTGAAAAGCACCTCTCGCTCAAACTCAAACACCAGGGCCAGCCGGTCGACGGCATCTGGTTCAACCGCGTGGAACCTTTGCCCTCGCGCACCAGAATCGCGTACCGGCTCGATGCCGACGAATGGCAGGGACAAAAGCGGGTGCGCTTCCTGATCGAAGCGGCCGAGGCCTGATCAGGCGGCAGGGGCCTTCAGGGGCAGCACGCCCGAGAGTTCGAGCTGCATCACGATCTTGTTGACCAGGGTGGCCACCGAAGGGCGTCCCGTCTCCAGCACGAAGTGGGCCGCGTCGCGGTAAAGAGGGTCTCGTGCTTCGTAGAGGGCGCGCAGCCGTCCCAGCGGATCGTCCACCTGCAGCAGCGGGCGCGCGGTGTCGTGACGCAAGCGGCGAAACACATCTTCGGGCAGGGTGCGCAGGTAAATCACGTGGCCACGCTCATGCAGGTGGCGGCGGTTGACCTCGCGAAGGACCGAACCACCCCCGGTAGACAACACGCCACGGTGGTGCTGGCTCAGGTCGTCGAGCACCGCCTGCTCCACGTCACGGAAGGCCTCTTCACCTTCGCGCGCGAAGTATTCGCGGATCGAGCAGCCCAGGCGTTCCTCGATGACATGGTCCGAGTCGACAAAAGGCAGCCCCAGCCGTCGCGCCAGCTGGCGTCCGATGGTGGTTTTGCCTGAGCCCGGCAAGCCGACGAGAGTGATGTTCAAGACCGTCTCACACACGAAAGCGAAGACCGGGGGCCGCCCGGTTCGCGCCAAAACCCCCAAGTGTATGCGAGGGACCTGCGGGGTCCGGCTAGGGCCGAGGGTCGGGTTGCGCCGCCACCGGGCCCACCAGCTCGGCAGCATGCACCGACTCGGCCAGCACGCGTGGCGTGAGGAAGACCAGCAGTTCGCTGCGTCGGCGCAGCTGCTGGCGGTTGCGAAACAGCCAGCCCAGCACCGGCACTTCACCCAGCGCGGGCACTTTGGCTTCGTCGTTCTTGTCACTGTCTTCAAAGATGCCACCGAGCACCACGGTGCCGCCGTCCTGCACCCGCACCTGGGTTTTCACATGCTTGGTGTTGATGGCGTAGCCGGCGCTGGTGAGCTGACCCACGCTGTCGCGGTTGACATCCACATCGAGCACCACAGCGCCCTCGGGCGTGATCTGCGGGGTGACTTCGAGCTTGAGGTTGGCCTTGCGGAAGGTGATCGAGGTCATGGTCGTTGCGCCCGTGGCGGTGGCAGTCTGGTAGGGCAGCTCGGTGCCCTGCTCGATCAGGGCCTTGGTCTGGTCGGCGGTGATCACGCGCGGCCGTGACACCACCTTGCCGCGGCCGTCGGCTTCGAGCGCCGACAACTCCAGATTGATGAAACGGTCGGCTGCCGCATTGAACAGGGATACCGCCACGCTGGCCGGCGCGACCAGCGTCTGTCCTGCGGCGCCAGCAGCCAAGGCCACCTGGTTACCACTGACTGCGCCCGGCCCTGTGGTTGCATTGGCAGCCCCGAGCTGGCCCACAGCAGTTGACTGGCCATTGACCTGCACTGTGCGGCTGGCCCCCACGCCCAGGCGCACCCCCAGCGACTCGCCGAACTGGTCGTCGGCCTCGACGATGCGTGCCTCGATCAGCACCTGCCGCACCGGCACATCGAGCCGGGCTACGATTTGCTTGAGCTCGGCCAGCCGCGACGGCACGTCGCTGATGAAGAGCTGGTTGGTGCGCGGCTCGGCCATCACGCTGCCGCGCGCGCTCAACCAGCGTCCACTGCCAGCGGGGCCACTGGCCCCTGCACCCGCGCCGCCCTGCAGGCGCTGCGCCACTTCGCCAGCACGTGCGTACTGCAAACGCACCGAAACTATCTGCAAGGGGCTGACGCCTTCGAGTGCGGCTTGGGCCTCCAGGGATTTCTTCTCGCGCTGCAGCCATTCGTCCTGTGGCGCCACCCAGACCACCCGCCCCTCCTGGCGGGCAGCCAACCCTTTGGCCTGCAACACCACCTGCAGTGCCTGCGGCCAAGGCACCTCCTGCAACCGGACAGAGACCTGTCCATTGACCGCATCGGTGGTGACGAAATTGAGTCCGGTGAAATCGGCGAACACCTGCATCAGGGCGCGGACTTCGGTGTTCTGGAAATTCAGGCTGATCGGCGGGCTGTCAGAGCCTGCCTGCAGGCCTGAGGGATTCGGCCACTGGGCCATCGCCGCCCCACACAGACCCGCCATGCAAAAAGCCACCTTCCACACCTTTTGGCACATCCCCATCATCGTTCTCCCGACCATGTCAGCTCCAGCGCCGTGGCCCTCTCACCCTTGCGGGCTGGCGCCAGCTCCACCCCTGATTCGCTGACACGCTGTACCCGGTAAGCCTCGCGACCGATCCGCTGCCCCGGGGCCACCGTGACCTGCGACAGCCCCTGGCCCAGCACCGCATGGGCTGTGCCCCCCTGCCACCACACACCCATCAGCCTCAATTCGCGCAGCGGCCACAACCTGGGGTCTGCAGGCAAGGGCTCTGTGGACGGGTTGGCGGCAGTCGCGGCGGCCGGGGCTGCAGCCGAAATGCGAGCGCCTTGCGGCACTGCAAACACCTCAGCGCCCCTCGGATCGGCTGCACGGGTGTGCTGCCAAACTGGCCAATCCCGCTGCGTGGACAAGGTTGCCGGCAGGCTTTGCGGCTGCAAGCCGAGCCGACCCTGCAATTCGATGCGGACGTCACCGGCCACCTGTCCGTCAGGCACGACCTGCCATTGGTCGACCAGCCACCAGGGTGCACTGGCATCGAGTGCCGCTTCCAGGGCCAGCCATTGGTGCCATGGCCCCTGCAGGCGCCAGCGCGCAGGCTGCTCGGGCAAATCGCCGACGGTCACCACAGGCTGGGGTTGCAAGGCCTGAACCTGCAAGCCATGCGCTTGCGCCCCCAGCTGCAGCCAGGTCCAGGCCGCCGTTGGCTCGTCTGGATGCGGCCAGTCCAATGCCAGCACCTCAGGCGCATGGGCCTGGCGCGTTGCAACGGGCATGCCCGGCTGCAAACGACTGTGGAGCTCAGCCACCTCGCCTTCGAGTGCGTCCAGCGTTGCGCTGTCGGGCCCCCATGCCAGCAACAGCGGCACACTGCCCAGCAGAAAAGCCAGCACCCTCACAGCCAGCCTTTCAAGCGCCTGCGGTTCCAGGGGCCAGTTGAAGCGGCCAACCTTCATGGCTTGCGTCCTCCCGGGCTGACGGAGGGCCAGGGCGCCTCCAGCACCGCCTCCACACCTGTGGCCTCGGGCCTGTGGGCCAGGCTTTGCAATGTCCAGGCCTGCTGCGAAGACCGAGACAAACGCGTGACGAGCGCAGGCGCCAGCTCCGCGCGCGGCAACCACAGCTGCAGCAAGAGCTTGCGCCCGTCACCCTGCCATCGCTGCAGCCGCAGCCCGGTGCGTTCGGCCTCGCTGCTCAACTCGGCATGCAGGTGCATGAGCTGCTGGCGCTGGAGCTGCCAGGCCTGCTGGCGCTCGAGCATGCGGCTGTGCAAACGCGCCAACACCTCGGCTTGTCGGGCCTGGGTCTGTTGTCTGGCCTGTTCCTGCAGGCGCGCCTGCAAAGGGCCGCGCTGCGCCAGCAGCTGGTCCTGCCGCTGCAACTGCCAAGCCACCACCGCAGCAGCCACCACCATGCCGGCCAGCAGGGCCCACAGGGCGGCTCGCCACAGCGTGGCATCCAGCATGCCAGCGCGCCTCGGGTAGCGAAGCAGGTTGAGCGGACGGGCGTTCAGCACAGCGCCCCCAGGGCAGCGCCGCAGGCCACCAGGGGCCTCCACATCGGGCCGTCCTTCAGGCGCGACCAGTCCACCTCGGCCCAGGTCCGCTGCGGTTCCCGGCTGAACTGCCAGTCCTGCGGCGACTCGGCCCACTGCTGCAAGGTGTCACCACGCAGGCACATGGCAGCACGCTGCGCCGCCTGGCCTTCAGGCTCGACCACCGGCAGTCGCCAGCCGGCGCTGCGCGCATGCTGGCGCCACTGCTGCAGCTCTTCGCGCAGACATGCCGCCCAGTGCACGCGCTGTGTCCCTTCGGCTGAGGCGCCATCGCCCTCACCGCGGAAATCGAAGCCCACCGCCTCAGGCTCGACGCCCCAGGCGGCGGCCGCTTCCAGCTGGACCTCGGCATGCATTCGGCGCGGATCGTGCGCCACGCCGTCGAGCACGCCTTGGCGACAGCGGTCCTCGCTGATCGCCAGCACCATCGTGCGCAGACGCGACGGTAGATGGTTGCCCAGGCCACGCAAGGTTTGCACCAACCAGTCGTCTCGCTCGCTAAGGTGCACCAGCCCCTCGGGTGCGTGGAGGTGCTCGAACACCACCACGCGCACACCCCCGGTCTGCTGCAAGGAGAGCGCAGCCAGCAGGATTTCCTGCTGGTCGAGCATCGCGCCCCAAGCACTGTGGCGCTGTCTGCGCCAGCTCGAGAGCGGCTTGGCCCATGGGTTCCATTGCATGCCGGGTCTCCTCCCTGTCCAACCCTGTCGGGCTGGTGCACTTCGTTTTTAGGAGGGCTGACACTTTATTTCAATCAAGATATAAGTAATTTTGTATTCACTTCAATGACTGACATAAGAAGACGTTGACGGCGGATTTTTATAATGCAACACCGTTCGCCGCGCCTCGCGGCCCGGCCGATGAAGGTCCTATGTCCGCCAAGCCCACCCCACCCAACGATTCCGCCCCGTCCGTCCGTGCTCCTCGCAGTGGAGCCAGCCAGTGGTTTGTCCGGGTCACACTGTGGCTGGTCGGACTGTTGCTGGCCGGTCTGCTGTCCATCCTGTTCGTGGCCGGGGTGGCCATGGTGGTGGCCTACCCCAATCTGCCCGACATTTCGGACCTGGCCGACTACCGGCCCAAGCTGCCCTTGCGGGTCTACACGGCCGATGGCGTGCTGATGGGCGAGTTTGGCGAAGAGCGCCGTAACCTGACACCGATCGCCGACATCCCCAAGGTGATGAAGGACGCGGTGCTGTCGATCGAAGACGCGCGCTTTTATCAGCATGGCGGCGTGGACTACCTGGGCATCCTGCGCGCGGGCATCGCCAACATGGGCCGCATGAAGAGCCAGGGCGCCTCCACCATCACCATGCAGGTGGCACGCAATGTGTATCTGTCGTCCGAGAAAACCTACACCCGCAAGATCTACGAGATCCTGCTGACCTACAAGCTCGAACACATGCTCTCCAAGGACCAGATCCTGGAGATCTACATGAACCAGATCTTCCTGGGCAACCGGGCCTATGGTTTTGCGTCGGCGGCCGAGACCTACTTCGGCAAATCGCTCAAGGACATCAGCATTGCCGAGGCGGCCATGCTGGCTGGTCTGCCCAAGGCACCTTCGGCCTACAACCCGTTTGCCAACCCCAAGCGGGCCCGCGCACGCCAGCTCTACATCATCGAGCGCATGGAAGACAACGGCTTCATCACGGCCGCTCAGGCCAAGGCCGCCAAGGCCGAGCCGCTGAAGCTGCGCAGCGCGGCCGACAAGAAGATCCTGCACGCCGAGTATGTGGCCGAAACCGTGCGCCAGATGGTCTACGCACAGTATGGGCCCGAAACCTACACCCGCGGCCTGAATGTCACCACCACGCTCCAGGCAGACGAACAGCGAGCTGCCTATGCCGCCCT
>JACCDJ011418801.1_pt1 | contig 12985 bp, 9 predicted proteins | sample 7444481 | NCBI WGS metagenome assembly JACCDJ01 (sample SAMN15323435, study PRJNA562643) | freshwater metagenome | isolation source: river surface water | place: USA:Blue River Watershed | collected 2017-08-15 | reverse complement strand
GCAAATGCCAGCACGAACCAAGGCTTGGGCAATATCAACTACTACTACCTGAACACAGGCGGTAATCGTTACCTCGGCGCTCAAATCCGAGCTGTAGGCGCGGCGTTTGGCGGTACAACATACACTGGTTGGCTGTATCTAAATTCGCTTGCCAGTACGTCCGGGCTACGAAATTATCTTTTTAGCTCAACCTTTGATATTACAGACAGCGTTGGGTCGCCGTATTTTCGAGTCTCCAATTCTGCATGCACCCCAGGAGATGAGGATAACGTAAACAGTCTTGGCAACGCAACGTACCGTTGGTCCGTCGTTTATGCCGGAACTGGAACAATTAACACCTCAGACATAAACGAAAAAGAACAAATTGCTGATCTGGATGCCGCAGAGCTTCGTGCTGCAACCGCGATCAAAGGCATGATTAAAAAGTTCAAGTGGAAAGACGCGGTCGCTGAAAAAGGTGACGGGGCGCGTATCCATGTAGGCGTCATGGCTCAGGAAGTTGAAGCGGCATTTCGGGCCGAAGGTCTTGATCCAGACCGGTACGGTTTATTTTGCAAAGATATTTGGTGGGAGCGTGAAGAAGACAACCCCTACCACGAACTGTACTGGGAAAAGTTTGTGCCCAACCCTAAATGGGTAGAAGGTGGGACCGAGCCAGCCGAAATCTTGGAACAGTATGACACCGAAGTCGAAGGCGCTGACCGGAGAGAAGTTGGTAAAGCAAGAATCATCGCCATCCATAAAGAGGAAGTCGAAGGCGGCGTGCGCAAAGAACGAAAGGGTATCCGCTACGACCAGCTGTTGGCTTTTGTGATTGCGGCTCTGTGATGTGGACCCAATTAGCGCATTTGCTTTGGTTACAGGCGCGATCCAAGGGGTCAAAACTCTGTGCGCAACTGTACGAGAAGCTCAAGCAGCTGGCAAAGAAGTTGCCAACCTGATTGGGGAAACCACAACTTTCATCAGCCAGGTGCTGGAGGGCACAGACAAACTCCAAAAGGCCGAGCAAGAAATCCGCACAAACCCTCCAAAAAATAAGAGCCTGCAAGTGCTTGCGTTTGAGGAGGAGATGCGGAAAATTGAGTTGAAGCAGCACTACGAAGAGCTGCGCCAAATGATTATTTATGAGTTGGGCTTGCCCGGCGGGTTCTGGGCAGATTTCCAAAACACACTGCACCGCATGGAGCAGGAGGACGCAGATGCAAAAGCACTCGCTGAACTTCAACGGAAGCAAGCAGAATGGCGACGAGACCAAATCCGCAGCGAAGTGGAAAACAACCTGCTGGCGGTCGCGGGAGTCATCCTGGTCGCAGCATATCTGGTGGCACTAATGTGGGCCGTCAGTCTGCATCGGGAGAATCAGTTGCCATTGCCGTGGGGCTCGTGATATGTATGTTGTGCCTTGTTGGATTTATTACGCTTACTGGTTTTCTGTATGCTGACTTGCAAGCAGCGCGGGGTGCCAACAAGCACATCGAGCGCAAGGTGAAAGAAGTGATCGAACGGTGTGATAAGGACTAAATATGGAATGGTTGAAACAAATCGCGCCCACTGCGGCAACTCTTCTTGGTGGGCCCCTAGCGGGTATGGCGGTCGATGCAATCGGTAAAGCTATTGGACTGTCCGACGCTACCAAAGAGCAAGTCAAAGATGCCCTGTCTTCCGGGACGCTGAACGCCGACCAAATGGCTGCTATCAAGCAAGCGGAAGCCGATCTGGTGCTGAAGGTCAAACAGCTCGATATTGACATGGAAAAGGTCCATGCCGGTGACCGCGCGTCCGCCCGAGATATGGCCGCCAAAACCGGGGATGTCCTAACCCCCCGCATCATTGCGCTGGTTGTGTTCATTGTGTGGGGTGCCGTTAACTGGAAACTGTTCAACGGTACGATCAGTGGCGATATGCGGGAGCTTGTGGCCCGGGCGCTAGGCACCTTGGACGGTACGTTGCTGGCGGTGGTGTATTACTACTTTGGCTCCTCTTCCGGCAGCAAAGACAAAACTGACTCTCTGGCAGGTAAAAAATGAACTTGACCCCCCACTTCACCCTTGAAGAACTAACAGCCTCTGAAGCGGCCGACCGCAACGGCTGGGACAACACCCCGAATGAACAAGAACTCGCAAACCTCAAACGACTGGCTGATTTCCTTGAACAGGTCAAAGTGGTTGTGGGCAACAAGCCTATCATGGTCAATTCAGCTTTCCGATCAAAGCTGGTCAATGATTCTGTGGGGTCTAAAGATACTTCTCAGCATCGCATCGGCTGCGCTGCTGACATTCGGGTTCCCGGCATGACGCCGGATGAGGTTGTCAAAGCTGTAATAGCCAGTAAAATCGGCTACGACCAGGTGATTCGCGAATTTGACCGCTGGACGCACATCAGTGTGCCCAACACCGAAGACGCTGCCCCCCGACGCCAGGCCCTTATTATTGACAAGTCAGGCACGCGCACCTACGCTTAAGCCTGTTTGAGGTAGCCAAATGCCACTGAAAAAGCTGACTTTGAAGGCCGGGGTGAACCGCGAAAACACACGGTACACCAACGAGAACGGTTGGTATGACTGCGACAAGGTGCGGTTTCGCCAAGGCACGCCTGAAAAGATTGGTGGCTGGATTTCCTTTACCCAAACATTCATTGGCACATGCCGGTCGCTGTGGAACTGGGTGACTCTTAGCGGACAGAACTTGCTCGGCGTTGGTACAAACGAAAAGTTTTACATCAATCAGGGCGGCGCCAACTACGACGCCACACCCCTACGGGCTACGGTCACTCTAACAAACCCATTCACAACGGTGTTGAACTCTGCAACGGTAACTGTGACTGATGCCGCTGGCGGGTACATTGAAGGTGACTGGGTCACGTTCTCTGGCATGACCCCGTTCAACAACGTGGACCTGAATGGTGAATTTAAGATCAGCAACGTCAACTCTACGCTAAACACGTACACAGTCACGGCTTCCACACTTGCTAACGCAAACGGTACGGGCGGCGGGACAGTTACCGCAGCATACCAAATCAACGTAGGCCCTTCTATTGCGTCCCCGTTTGCTGGTTGGGGGGCTGGTGGTTGGGGTTCTGGTGGCTGGGGGTCCGGCTCCGTTGCTAGTATCAATGCCATGCGTTTGTGGAGCCAAAGCAACTTTGGTGAGGACCTTATCTTTGGCCCTCGTGGTGGCCCTGTTTATTACTGGAGTGCCGCTGGCGGCGTAGGAACTCGCGGCGTCAATATCACGTCTTTACCGGGCGCTGACGCATATACCCCCACGAAGCAAAACATATCTTTTGTGACTGACACCAACCGCCAAGTCATGGTGTTTGGAACCACAGAGTATGGTACTTCGGTGTTCAATCCGATGCTTATTCGCTGGAGTGCGGCGGAATCTGTGACAGACTGGGAAATCTTGGCTACGAGTCAAGCCGGATTTCTTACGTTGTCCCATGGTTCCCAGATTGTTGGGGCTTTGCAGGCTCGTCAGGAAATCTTGGTGTGGACGGACTCCACTCTGTATTCGCTCCAGTTTGTGACCAATGAGCCGTGGTGGACTTCGCAGCTGCTTGCTGACAACATCTCTATTGCTAGCCAAAACGCCATGGCTGTTGCTTCTGGGGTGACGTACTGGATGGGTATCGACAAGTTCTATAAGTACGACGGGCGCACACAGACCCTGCGTTGTGACTTGCGTCAATACATTTTTAGCGACATCAACGTGTCGCAGTCTGCTCAGATTTTTGCTGGCACGAACGAAGGCTTCAACGAGGTGTGGTGGTTCTATTGCTCCGCCAACTCCACCGCTATCAACCGTTACGTGGTCTATAACTACGCTGAAGACATTTGGTATTACGGTTCAATGGGCCGCACGGCGTGGCTGGATTCTGGTCTAAGGGATTACCCTATGGCCGCTACGTACAGCAACAACTTGGTGTACCACGAAAACGGGCTGGACGACGCTACAACCAGTACGACGCTACCAATCGAGGCCTACATCGCTTCTGCCGAATTCGATATTGAAGATGGGCACAAGGTTGGTTTTGTGTGGCGTATGCTGCCGGACATCACGTTCCGTGGGTCTTCGGCCACTACCCCGTCTGTGACTATGTATCTGCGCCCTATGCAGAACTCTGGTTCTGGGTTCAACGTTCCCGAGTCAGTGGGGGGTTCAGCAAACTACCCTGTATCTAAGACCGGGACAGGTACGTCATATAACATCGAAGAGTTCACGGGACAGATCAACACCCGGGCGCGGGGCCGCCAGCTTGTTATGGAAGTGCGGTCAACAGGTCTTGGTGTCCAGTGGCAGCTCGGTTCCCCCCGTCTTGATATTCGAGCGGACGGAAGACGTTAATGACGTACGTAGTAACCACCACAACCGAGCTGCGTCGCGGGTTCGTCGCACCTGCCCTGCCTAACTCGCCTGAGACATACTCAAAGGCTGAGTTCGACAAGTTCAACAACGTTCTGCGTCTGTACTTCAACCAGATCGACAACTATTTGGGGCGTTTCATGACCTCTGCCAGCACTGAAGTGCCTATCTCATTCCCGCCCACCGCATTGGATGCGTTCGGGCGCCAGCGTGTCAGCCAGCCTTACACCCTGTTTGATAGCCAAAACCGATACGCTTCGGACAATCAGTTTGATACTTCAACCAGCGGCACCGGGTCTTTGACGTTCAATACCAATCAGGCAAGCAACAGCATGACTGTTACTTCTGGCGGCGTCGGTTCTGTTGTCCGTCAGACATTTCGTAGCTTTCCGTACCAGCCCGGCAAGGGGTTGTTGGTGCTAGCTACGTTTGTAATGGATACCAGCAGCAGCGCAAACCTGACGCAGCGCGTTGGCTATTTCAACACCCAAAACGGAGTGTTCTTCCAAAAGCTTGATGGCACAAACAGCTTTGTGTTGCGCTCAAACGTAACCGGTACGCCTAGCGATGCGCGTACAGTTAACCAAGCAAATTGGAACGGCGACAAGTTGGACGGTACTGGAGCCAGCGGTTACACCTTAGACCTATCCCATCCCCAGATTTTATGGATGGACTTTGAATGGCTGGGCGTGGGTTCCGTGCGTTGTGGGTTCATTATTAACGGCGAGTACATTGTCTGTCACACGTTCAACAACGCAAACACCTACGGTACAACCGTGTACATGACCACGGCTATCCTGCCGGTGCGTTACGAGATTACGTCCATCGCTGCGGTGGCAGCCACCCTCACACAGATTTGCTCTTCTGTCATATCTGAAGGCGGCTACGAAGCGATGTCGATTGACCATGTGGCGCGACGCACCACAGTCTTTACCACGATCGACACAGCGGCCACGTTCTATCCCATTGTGTCTATTCGCCTGGCTTCTGGGCGTACTGGTGCAGTGGTACTGCCCAACCGCGTACAGTTCCTGCCGACAACCAGCCAAAACTACGAAGTGGCGTTGTTGAAGAACCCAACGCTGACCGGCGCAACTTGGGCGGCTACGGTTCCTTCTGATAGCAACGTGCAATACGACGTTGCCGCCACCGCCATCAGCTCGGTCGGTACGATTGTGCAAACAGATTACGTCACCGCCAGCGGCAGTGCGGGCGTAAGCCAAACTAGCTTGCCAAATGATTACAACTGGGACTTGCAGCTTGGTGCTTCGTTGGCAGGCGTCAGCGACATTTACACTCTGGCTGTGCGCACAGTTTCGGGCGCGACAACGGGCGATGGTGTTGGCTCCATCTCCTTCTACGACCTGACGCAGTAAGGATAAAACATGGCTGAAATGACCGTTCGCGAAATTGTCGAAAAAGACCTTGAGAAAAACTACAAAGGCCGAGGGATAACGCTTTCAGACGCCGCTTTGTCTTTCAAGGAACGTGTCGATCAGGGTGAAAAACCATACCGTGCCGGTAACACCATTTTTATGACAAAAGATTTGGGCGATGCTGGTGTGGAGTGGCACACGATAAACCCAGAACCAAGCGCACAACTTGTCAAAAACGTCACAGCGTATTTTTTGCGGCTACGTGACGAAGGGTATAAATACGCCACAACGTACTACGATAACCCCAAGATCAATGAACTCATTACGCAAACCATCTTCCCTGCGAAGATTGAGCGTGTTAATGAAGGTGAAGACCGAACCTATCGGTCTGTTGTGAGGTTATGACATGGGATGGGCACGCAAAAAGGGTAGGCAACTTGAAAACGCCGTAGGCGACGTACTTGACACTGCGGGCGATGTAGTCCAGAAGGTCGGTAATACGGTTGAAGCCATTGTCAGCGACCCCAAAAAGCTGGTCGCTGTTGCCATCATGGTGGCATACCCCGGCGCGGCGCAAGCGCTAGGTGACTTCATTCTGGGTGAGGCGTTGGCTGTTGATGCAATGGTTGCGTCGGGCGCAATGACCGCCGCTGAAGCATCGCTAATTGGCGCTTCTACGTTAAGTTCAGGTTCTGCGGTCGCCGCTATTGTTGGCCAGACAGCTCTCAATACCGCGTTCAATGGTGGCGACTTTGAGGCCGCCGTCAAGGGTGCTCTGATACAGCAAGGCCTCCCTGCGGTTATGAAGTCTGATGTGATGACTTCTCTCAACAAAGATATGGTGAACGTACTCGGGAAGTACGGCGCGGAAGCAACCACACAAGCCGGGCTTGCTGCGATTATGGGCAAAGACCCCGTTGCAGCTTTTGTTTTCTCTGGAGCGCAGGCCGCAACAGATTTGATTATGAAGCAGGCTGGCGCAGGGGATATTCTTAAAGATATTCCGCCTTCCGCTCAAAACGCCGTTCGCGCGTCCATCACTGCTAGCCTAACTGGTAAAGACGCCGCCGCAGCGGCGGCGAATAGTTTGGTTAGCTCTGCGATCAAGGGTGCCCAAACTGCAATTTCGGCCGCAGCTAAAACGGGCGGAAAAACCATCCTGACCGGTGACCAGATTAAAGCGATTGGAGAGAGCCCAATCCAGCCCACAAGCGGCGCAATGCTGGACAACACCATCAAGTACGCGCAATTGATGCAAGAGGGAAAAGTGCTGGACGACCCTAGCACACTCACCTATGTTGCTTCTCTTTCACCTTCTGAGTACGCGAATCTTGAGCGCTACCAGATGTCTCGCGTACCGGAACCGGTAATCGTACCCCCCACGAGTAAGAACCAAACTGAAGTTGCCGACAGCACCCAGCAGCTGATTGACGCCATAACAAACCCGCAAGTTACCCCCGGTGGTGGTACGCAGGTGGCCGAAGCTGGAAATACGGGCAATGGGTCGGTTGTTAGCGATAGCTCAACAGGCAGCGTTATACAAGACATCTTGACGGGTGGTGGATCAAACCAACTCACTGAGCAAGAACTTGCCGACATTGTTGCCGGGGGAATTGGCGATGCGACCCTGACAGGCGGCACGGGACAAGATACGCTTGCTGGCGGTAGCCTTGGCGACGCAAGTGACCTAGCGGGAGGGCAAGATGCGGGTACCGGATCGAACCAACTGACCGATCAAGAGCTTGCGGACATTGTCGCTAAGGGCGTAGGCGACGCAACTTTGGCCGGTGGAAATGACGGCACTGCGTTTATACCTCCAGCCGGTCAGGTTTTTGATCCCTTTACTTTGACCTGGCGACCTGCAACAGCAGCCGACACAACTACTGGCGGACAAGATTCCGTAGCGGGTGGCGAAGCCACGACCCAAGGCGGCGCGAGCACCGACACGATTACTGGCGGCGCAAACACCGGCACGACTTTGGCCGGGGACGATGGCAGCACGTTGACTATCAAACCAGACGGAACTATTACTAGCACTGAATCCACTTTGACAGGCGGGTCTGGCGCCTCGGACATTATTACTGGGGGTACTACAACTCAGCCAAACAAAGAGTATTTTGCCGACGGTACGTACAAAGTCACGTATGAAGACGGTACAAGCGCCATATTCAACGCCGACGGAACGCCGTACTCGACCGTAGACAACACGGGCACAAACAACCTTTCGATCATTCTTGACGACAGCAGCCCGTCTGGGTACCGAGATTCTTTGGGTCAGCCAGTCAATCAAGACGGTACGCCTTATGTTGCCCCAGCGGGCAACGACACCCTGACGGGCGGGCAGTCTACGGTCACAGGTGGCCAATCTACGAACACGGGCAGTCAATCCACTGTGCCGGGCGGTCAATCCACTGTACCGGGCGGTCAGTCTACGGTTCCCGGCGGCAGCGGCGGGCTAAACCTGGGCGCGTTGCTGGCTCTTTTGGGTGCAGGTCAAGGCCAACAAGCTCCCACCGCACCGCCTGTGGTGGATATTGGCGAACAGCTCGATCTGGAAGAGGAGTTGCAGACAAGCCCGTTTGCAAAAAAGAAAACACAATCTAAAATGGCGGAAGGCGGGTCCATCGACGATCTGCTGGCCTTGTTACAGCAGAGAGGTTAAGCATGGACTACTACGAAAACGACGGCTCTTGGAGCGACGACTGGGCGGGTTTTCAATCCAGCGATACATACACCGATGACGACGGTAATCAATATGTTTGGACTGGCACAAACTGGGGCCAGATTGATACTGGCGGGATGGGCGGTGATACAACAACCGCTGCACAAGACCAAGACGCGTTCTATCGTTCAATCGGCTTAGACCCCGCAACTATTACAGACGCCCCCGCCGCTGACAAGGCGGCTATGGAAGGGCTTTATAGTGCCGCCGGTACCAACTCTGCCAGTGCTGGAGTGATCAAGACGCTGAAAGACGCCTTCTCCAAAAAAGATGCGGCTGGAAACGTCACTGGCTATGACTGGGCAAGGATTGCCGCCATGGCCCCCGCTGCCTTGAGCATGTTTGGGCTCGACAAAAAAGAAACCGGCGGGTACAAAGGCACTATCCCTTCGTTGAGCGCCACGCGCCAGCAGATTGAATACAACGACCCCAATCGCCGCGCAGGTTCTGGTGGGCGTCAATACTTTACTGACACTCAATACACAGCCAAAGGCGCTGAAGCAGCAGGCAAGGGTATCTCTGATGCGCAAGCTGAAGGCATCAAGGCTCTATACACAAATGCCGAAGCTCCTGTAAACAAGTGGGCTGGCACTCCTGCAACTCCCGCTCTGGCCCTGCCGTGGCAAAAGAAAGCGGACACCACTGGCGCTGCGGCCGCTACAAGCACTGCCGCTGATTTTGAAACCCCTGCGCAACGTGCAGCCAAGTTTGGCGCCGCTATTCCTGAAGCCATCAAGTTCCCGGAGCGTGCCGAGTCTGAGGTTTTGTCGAATCTGCGTCAAGGCAACATTGGCAGCAGCCCCACGCATTTGGGTCTTGGGCATGGTGAAGGTATCAACATGAACAATAACAATCCAAATTACAGTATTGGGAACCCCGATCAGGTAGTCACAGCCGCTAAGGGGCGCTATCTGCGGGGTCCGTCTGATGGTATGGCGGATGAAATCAACACTTCGATTGACAACAGACAACCCGCCAAATTAAGCCACGGCGAGTTTGTCGTTCCTGCTGATGTTGTGTCACACTTGGGCAACGGCAACAGTGACGCTGGAGCCAAGAAGCTGTACTCTATGATGGACAAGGTTCGTCAAGCGCGTACCGGCACCAAGAAACAAGGTAAGCAAATTAACCCGGATAAATACATGCCTGGAGGTTCTGTGAACAAATACGCCGCAGGGGGCATTGCGCAGCTTCCAACCAAAAAATTTACCAGCGGAGGCGTTACCGGCCCCGCTTCTGATACCACCACAGCGGGGGCTTTGGCTCCTTGGGCTGGGGACTACGTCACCAACATGCTGGGCCAAGGCCAAGCGTTGGCAAACCAGCCGTATCAGGCATACAAGGGCCCGCTTACTGCGGGGGCATCCGACCTACAACAACAGGCGTTTGCAGGTGCTAGCAATCTGGCCAGCACGGGTTATACACCGACCGAATTTACGTCTGGCACGTTTGACACCACCGCTGCACAGAAGTACATGAACCCGTACTTGTCCACTGCATTGGACCCGCAGTTGAAAGAGCTACAACGTCAGTCTGACATCCAACGTCTGGGCGACTCTGCGCGTTTGGCTAAAGCCGGTGCGTTTGGCGGTGGCCGTCAAGCCATCATGGAGTCTGAAGCGCGGCGCAATCTGTTGGACAAACAGAACCTTGCAATCGGCCAAGGGTATCAAACCGCATACGACAAAGCTATGCAGCAGTTCAACGCTGACCAAAACCGTGGCTTGGATACGCAGAAAGCGTCTGAACAGTCTCGTCAGTACGGCGCTGACTTTGGTATCAAGAGCCTCAACGAGCTGCAAGAGTCTGGTGCAACGCAACGCGCTATTGAGTCCGAAGGTATTGCCGCAGACAAGGCTCAGTTTGAAGAGCAACGCGATTGGCCGTACAAGATGGTCCAGTACCAACAAGGCTTGTTGCAGGGCCTGCCAATCAGTGCGCAAACCAATACGCAGAACATGTCTGCGCTCACGTCGCTGTTGTCTAACGCTGGTTACGCTGGTCAGTTGTACGATGCAATCAACAAAATCTTTAACCCGACAGCTGCTAAGACTAACTGAGTAAGAGGTAAAGAATGGACATTAACCAGCAACAGCACCTCGCAAACTTTGCTCCCAAACAGAGTTTGGATAAATACAGCAAGGGGGCTGACCCCCGTGTTATTAGCGGCATCGTGGCACTCAGCGAGATGCAAGAGCAGGCAGCGATGCGTCAGCGCGCAAACCTAGCCAGCGGCGCGGCTTCTGGTCAGATGCCGACTGTGCGCGACAAGATCATGGCACTGTTCCAGCAGTCCAACCCCCAGCAGGCGCAAATGCAACCCAACCCGATGCAACAAGGGATTGCGGCACGTGCACACCCGAACCTGCAAACGGCGCCGATGCCGGAAAAATACGCGCAAGAAGCCCCGCAAGAAGCCCCTGAAGAAATGTACTCGGGCGGCGTGGCGCGTTTACCTGTGCGCGACGACATGTTTGGCTATGCTGGTGGCGGCATCATTGCGTTTAAGAATGAGGGTTCTGTACCTGAGCCGGATGACACGTTGCCTGCCAGAGATGCTGAAGGTTCTCGCAAGCGCATGAAGCAGCGCACGGACATGACTCCTGAAAAAATGGATGTCACTGACTTGGACTTCATGTCGTTGCCCGAGCTGGAAAAAAGCGAGGTCTTGGCCCGTGAAATGGCTAAGATTCCTAAAGAAGAGCCCCCCGTTGCGCGTCCCGCTACTTCCCCTGCTACTCCGCGTGAGCCCTATGCTGGTCCTCGACATTACGATTTGTATCAACAAGGCGCAGCTTGGAACGCACGCAAGCAAGCGGCGCGTGAAGCAGAACGCAATGCTCCGCCTGCGCCTAGCATGACGAAGGAAGAGCTTGATAAAAAACGGACTGAGTTCAGAGAAGGTGTTGCATCTTTACTTGCAGGGTCTGGAACGCAGGGTGTTAAAGAGCCGATCAAAGTTGCCGCGATGCCTGAATCCAGACTCCCGAAACAAGAATCGGCGCCCCCGCCCACCCTTATGGATGGGCGACCCAATCCCGCATATCTGGAATTTATTCGCAGAGAAGGGTCACGTGACCGAGGCGCTGACCCGTTTGCGTACGACCAATCAAAAATGCCGATGCCTTCTGGTGGTATTCCTGCCGCGCTCCAGAAACCCACAGTTATTACTGGGGAAGGTACGCCGCCTAAACAAGCACCGGGCGGTGCACCCAAAGTCCCCGCTGCTAACGTGCCGGGTGGCGGGGCAAATAAAGATACCTCGGCTGCTGCTCCCGCAGGCAGCATTGCGGACATGCTTAATAAAGCATTGACTCAGCCTGGCTACAAACCCACAGCGCCTAAGTCGCTCGAAGCTTTGATGCAAGAAGACCGGGAAGCGGCAGCAAAAGTGCCCACTGCTCCCGAAGCTTTGGAGCTGATAAAACATTACGACCGTATGGCGAGACGCTACGAAGCCAACGATCAAGAAGAGAAAGCCCAACAGGCTATCAACGCTCGTAACAATCTTTGGACGTTCTTGACCAACACCCGTGGGTCAAGCCTTGGTGTTGCCGCTGGTAAAGCAAACGCCGCACTTCAGCCCCTGCTGTCGGCGCAGGAAACGCGTCGCCAGACTTATCAGAAGCAACGCGATGAGCAAGAAATGTTGCTAGGCAAATCTCGATACGAGATCGCTCAAGCTGAGCGCGCTCGTAAAGAGGGCCGCGTTGCCGACGCACGCAAGCACCAGCAAGAAGCTCAGAAAGCTGAGTTGGAAGCCGCTAAGCTGGCTGAACAAGCTCGTGGTAATACCATACAAGGTGGTCTTGGTGCATTGCGGAATGAAGAAACGACGCGTCATCATAAAGAGACCATGGCTAACATTGCGGCCAACCGCGAAGCCGCTGCACAACGCCATGCAGAAAACATGGCGTTCAATAGAGAAAAGTTTGGTACTAATTCAGACTTCCGCCGCCAGCAGTTGATGCAAACCAACCCGGCTTACAAACGCGCTACGGAAGAACTTAGCCAGATCAGTCCCGCACTGACTTTGGCGGCATCTCAAAATAAAGCGCCGCCTCCTATGATCGTTAGACGTGTGCAAGAGCTTGAAGCTCTGATTCGGAAATTTGAAACTGATGCTAACATTGGCGGCGGCAGTGCATCAGCTGCGCCTGCGCCGGATAGAAAAGTCATCGACTTCAATAAAATCGGCCAGAAATAGGAGCCGTAAATGCCATATTCGATTCGGATGCCGGATGGGACGCTCGTCGAGAACATCCCAGACGAGCTTAGCCCCGAGGATGCGAAGTCACGAATCATCCAAGCAATGCCTCAGTACGCCCCCAAAGAGCGTACTTGGGGTGAAGCAGCCAAAGACATCGGCGCTGGCGCCGTGTCGGGTATCGGCTCACTTGTACAACTTCCTGGGCAACTCTACGGCTTAGCCACCGGCAACTTTGAGAAGACCGGTTCGTTGGGGCTGGGTGAAAACATCCAGAAATATGGCGAAGAGATGAAGTCTCCGGGCTTGAAGGCCCGTG
>JACCDJ010808760.1_pt1 | contig 12999 bp, 13 predicted proteins | sample 7444481 | NCBI WGS metagenome assembly JACCDJ01 (sample SAMN15323435, study PRJNA562643) | freshwater metagenome | isolation source: river surface water | place: USA:Blue River Watershed | collected 2017-08-15 | reverse complement strand
TTGCGCCTTATGATGCGGCAGACGCCAAGGGCTTGTTGAAGTCTGCCATTCGCAGCGAAGACCCAGTTGTCTTCCTCGAAAATGAATTGGTCTATGGCCGCAGCTTTGATGTCCCAGTGGGCGAGCATATCGTTCCTATCGGTAAGGCACGCACGATGCGCCCGGGCCGGGATGTGACGGTTGTCAGCTATTCGATTGGCGTTGGCATCGCGCTTGAGGCAGCAGAGACCCTTGCAGCGGAAGGCATTGAGGCTGAGGTTATTGATCTGCGCACGCTACGTCCGCTGGATAAGGGGGCTGTGCTGGAGAGCCTCTCACGCACCAACCGTTTGGTCATTGTTGAGGAGGGCTGGCCGCAATGCTCCATCGCGTCTGAAATCATGGCGATCGCGATGGAAGAAGGCTTTGACGATCTGGATGCGCCGGTAGCGCGTGTAACGAACGTGGATGTGCCGCTTCCTTACGCCAATAACCTCGAAAAGCTGGCACTCGTTACGGCAGCAGCCGCAGTCGAGGCAGTCCGCAACGTTTGTTATCGACGCTAATCAAAGCTTCAGACGGCATTTCAGCTGCAAAGAGCTGGCCGTCTGTCTCTGATGACGTCGCTTAAATTTCGGCTTCCTCGGATGGGGGAAGCCGCGATTGAGGTGAAGCGTCTAGCGTCGATACCGAGTATCGGGATGCTTATTGGGGGCATGTAATCGATCACGACTTCGGTTAGCATCACTGCGCTGCCCGGCGGTGCGGCAATTGTTACTCCGTTGATTTCAGCACCCGGATAAGCGGTCCCGCTTTCGTTCACACCTTCCAAGAATGAACTGGAATAGAGGGCGTTTCCATAACAACGCTGCCAATGAATCCATTGACCGCCATTGGCATTCTGCTCGAGGCTTGAGATAACAAATCGCCTTCGATTGCTCGCGCCGATCGAACTTGATTGAAGATTGGCGGCGTTGATGATTTCTAAAATATCGCTTTCTCGAACCTTAACCGCCCCTAGGCCGTCGCCTTGCCGCATGCGCGCTGCATTATCAGCCATAATCGATGCAAGTGACTGCACCTGATTTTGTACATAGGCCATCGAAGCCCATTGGATCACACCATAGGCAATCGTGCAGATAAGAGGCAGCGTTAGAGCGAACTCAATATGCGCTACTCCCCGGATTTCGTCAGCGAAGCAACGCGCCAAGCGCTTTAGCATGAGCCTGTTCCTACAGGGGCCTGGGCCGAAAAAGGCTCAATTCTGAGAAACTTTTGGCTAGTCAGGGTTACCGTGTCGCCGAGCCCAAGTGCATCTGGGAGAGGGGCCAGCCGAGGATAGGAAACCGTCACCGAATATTTGATAACATCTTCTGCCTTTCCCCAACCTGATGTCGTGACATCGGTGTCGAAGTGGTCGTTGCCGTTCACATCAGAAAAGGTTTCGCCATTGTCACAAATGCGGTTGCCATTTGTATCGATGAAGTCTTCTGATGGGTTAGTAACCCGCGAGAAACGGTCCACATGCGTCAAGGAAAAGCTTGTTGTGGCTTGTGGGATAGTCGTCTGCATTAATTGCGTGACCTTCTCATTAATCTGGTCACGAATGGCGGGGTCTGCGGCGGAAGGAAGCGTTAAGTCTCGCGCCGCCTTCTCCATGGCTGTATCCAACAAGGCGCGCATATACGACTGCATCCCCAGTTCAATGCCACCAAGAACGATGACGAGTAACAAAGGAAGAATAAACGCAAATTCGACTGCGGTTGCGCCTCTCGGATCGCCACTTATAAAAGATATAGGTTTAATATGGTTCATTGCACGAGCCTTAAACGGGCGATCTTAGTCAGAATGTCGAGCAATGCTGCATCAAGCTCCTGAGCGTTTGCTGCTGCGATTGCATGATCCCTTCCCGCACAATTTATCAAACTTTGGTTCATGCTTGTCGAAAAGGCGATGGCCCAGACGGTTATACCTTTACGCCGAGCTGCCTCACAGGCGGCTTTCATCCGGTAGGCGGTGTTGCTGTTTAGGGATGAAACATGCTCATAAAGGTGGCCCGCTGGACCCCATCCAATATGGTAAACGCTGATATTCCGCTGATCCAAAGCAGGAACACCATAAGCGGTATAATGAGGCCATCCTGCCGCAATTTCGCCGTCCGTAAGCAGGATAAGATGGCGGCTGATCGGACCGTTGTTTGGTGCAGTTTGGTTTTCATCTTGGAATAGTCCGGTTGGAGACAAAAGCCTCGCCGCCCAGATCACCGGCACATCAAGATAGGTGGCGCCGTCCGGGACCAAGTTTGCCATGTAATCCTGAAGTTCCTGTCGAGACATCACCGACAGTTTCTTCGAAGGCGCCGGGCAAACTGAAGCACCTTGTGGTACTTGACGCATGTATTTGTACGTCGTGATTTCGGCGCTTGAAAACCCGGCTTCGGCGGACCAATTGCTGTCGGTAACAAACTTCCGCCAATAGATAAGACCTGGCAGTGAAGGTCTCCACCTGGTGGCATCATTATATGGTATCGTGTCGATATCCATGTCCGGCTGCGTCAGCAGTGACGCCACCGAATTCCAGTACCAATAAGGATGTGTGTCGCGTTCTTCGATGCAGCCTGCCCAGTTGACGACAGGGTCGTAGACGGTGCCATTGGTCAACCCCATGTTTGGCGCAATGATGCTTGATCCGTTCATATACGGGCTCGACGCATCCCCTTTGAGAGCGCTGACATCATAGGTAATTGGCGCATAACGGAAGAGATACCGCGGCGTGCCGTCTGCTGCCGTTACGGTGCCCGCATATTGACGGGACTGATAGGTCCATTGGTCAACCATCCATTCTTTGCGGAGCAGGCGGCCAACATTCACATTCTCTGAAAATGGCACAAAGCCGATGCGCACGCGCACGTCCGGGGATTTGAACTGCATGGCTTTGTCGTAAAAATCCATCACAGCCGCGCGCGCGCCATCAATGCGAGACAGGCTTTCTCCCGGGTCGGTGTTGATCATTGACAAGGTAGTATCGAAAGCAAACATCACATCCAGATTGGGCAGGTCCATGCGGGCAGCGCAGGATGCAGTAATGTCGCGCGTGGCGGCACCTCCTGCAAAGCCCGCCAGATTTTCCAGCGTTGCTCGAGCCTCGCCTTTGACCTCGTAAGCGTCGACAAGCGTCAGCGTTATCTGCGCGCTTTGGTTGCCATAGGCCCCGTGCGGAAAAGAGATTGCAAAGTATTTCTGACCTTCAAGGGTCGCCTGGTTGAATTCAGCGGGCTGCGAAAAGGCCTTTCTCGTGGCCAAGACGCTGGCATCGCAAGCGGATTGTAGCTGTCTCTTGGCCAGTGAAACCTGGCTGATGGTCAGGACACCCATCATCAACGCGACAAGAATGATGATGCTAAAGGCCGCCAGGATCATCACGCTGCCGCGTTTGTCTTGCATCAAATCGAGAGAAAAACGCGTCGGCATAGGGCTTTGGATCAATCTCTTTGTCTGGCGCATGGATCAGGCTAAGGCTCGATGAGCCTCCATCTTCCTGCATTTAGGTTAACATGACGCTTAAAAGCTCACCTGAAACTTGGCCGTCTGGCCATCTGGCGAGGCTATTGACGGTTTATGCCGCCGATCCCGCGCGTGCAGCGATGGCGCTGGCGATTGATGAGCGATTGGCTGGAGCCCTGCGCGCCGCGCGGGAGCCGATGATCGCGGCGATCCGGCTCGCCTGGTGGCGCGATGTGCTGGTGAAGGACGACGCTTCAAAAGGGCATGGAGAGCCATTGGTCGCGGCATGGCGGGCGTGGCAACCCGATGAAGTGGCGCGGGTACATGTCGATGACCTCATTGAGGGCTGGAGCGCGTTGGTCGATCCGGATGCGCCATCTCGGGCCACTGCAGACGCTTTTTCCGGCCATCGTGGAGGGGGGCTTTTTGCCCTGCTCACGGGCGATAGCAGCGCACATATGAAGGCAGCGGGACGCCTTTGGTCGCTGTGGGATCTCGCCGCGCATGTTGAGGATGAAGAGCTCGCCCGAACAGCGATGGAGACTGCCTTTGCAGCGTTGGCTATCGCGCACCCTCTCGCAAAATCGGCCATTTCTCGGCCAGCACGGTTGGCGCTTGCCGTTGCTCTTCCCGATATTCGATCAGGCCGACTCCCCCAAAAGGGTTTTTCGCCCCGCCAGTACCTGCGGCTCTTAAAGGCAGCATTTTTGGGCTGAGGCAGGCGTGGACAGGCTTGCCTTGTCGACGGACGGCGTTAGCATGAGGACGTCCTTATAAAAGGGGCGTGTAACATGTGGCGTTTCCTCACTGGTGCTGCAGCGATGCTGGTTCTTGTCGCCGCTGGATTTTTCCTTTCCCGACAAATGGCGGAGAGCGCCGTTCCTTTGCCTGCGCCACCCGTTGGCGCGGCTGGGGCTGACATGCCGGTGGTCAGCAGCGCGCCGGTGGCGGATCCTGCCATACGGGAGGCGCGCCGATTTACCCGTTACGATAAGAATAAGGATGGACTGGTCGGAACCGAAGAATATCTCGTAACCCGACAAAAGGCTTTTGCCCGGATCGATACCAATCGCGATGGTGTGCTCTCTTTTGCCGAATATTCGGCAAAGGCCACAGAGAAATTTCGCAAGGCAGACCAGAACCGTTCAGGCGGCCTCGACAGCAAAGAATTTGCGACAACCAGAGCCGTGCGTAAGGGACGGCCAGCGGTTAATTGCCCGCCTATAGGTCAACCAGCCAAAGCCGCAGAAATTGAAGGCGAAAGCGACGGGTGATCTCCCAGCCACTCGGCGAGGGAAAGGCGCGCACGGTCGGTGTATAATTGTTTGCGGTCAGCCTTGCGTTTCACGCCTTCAAGGGGCGGGAACAGGCCAAAGTTAACGTTCATTGGCTGGAATGTCTCTGCCATCGCCCCGCCGGTGATATGATGCAGCAGGGCACCGAGCGCTGTTTCAATCGGGGGGCGGGTGATCTCTTCGCCCTTCAACTCCTGCACCCAAAAGCGGGCCGCGAGCAAGCCAATGGCTGCGCTTTCGATATAGCCTTCGCACCCAGTCATTTGACCGGCAAAGCGGATCTGAGGACGCGACTTCAGGCGCAAGCTATTGTCGAGCAGGATCGGTGATTTGATGAAGGTATTGCGATGGAGGCCGCCGAGCCTCGCAAATTGGGCATTTTCCAATCCCGGGATCATGCGAAAAATCCGGACCTGCTCTGCATGTTTGAGCTTGGTTTGGAAGCCCACCATATTCCACAAAGTGCCCAACGCATTATCTTGCCGCAGTTGCACGACCGCATAGGGCCAACGGCCAGTCTTGGGGTTATCCAGCCCCATCGGCTTCATCGGGCCATGGCGCAACGTTTCCACCCCGCGTTCGGCCATCACTTCAATGGGCATGCAGCCGTCAAAATAGGGGGTGTTTTCTTCCCATTCTTTAAAGCTTGTCTTTTCGCCCTCGAGAAGCGCGGCGTGGAAGGCCAGGTATTGGTCTTTATCCATCGGACAGTTGATATAGTCCTTGCCATCGCCTTTGTCCCATCGGGAGGCCATCCAGGCCACGTCCATATCGATGCTGTCATGATGAACAATGGGGGCGAGCGCGTCGAAAAAGGCGAGCGCCTCTTCGCCCGTTTCCCGGGCAATAGCATCGGCAAGTGCCGAGCCGGTAAGCGGCCCTGTGGCAATGATCGCCGGGCCTTCGGGAAGGGTATCGATCCGTTCCCGCACCAAAGTGATGTTGGGGTGGGTTGCAATGGCTTGGGTGACGGCTTGGGTATAACCATCGCGATCCACAGCCAGCGCTGAGCCTGCGGGCACGCGGTGCGCATCTGCTGTCTGCATGATGAGCGACCCGAGCCGACGAAGCTCTTGATGCAGCAGGCCCACTGCATTGCGGTCAGCATCGTCAGAGCGGAAGCTGTTGGAGCAAACAAGTTCAGCAAGATCATCAGTTTGATGAGCCGCCGTTCGTTCTCCCGACCCGCGCATTTCAGATAAGCGGACGCGAATCCCGGCCTCTGCCAATTGCCAAGCCGCTTCTGATCCGGCGAGCCCGCCGCCGATGATGTGTACCTGATGATCCATGGCGCCCGCCTTAAGCTAATGCGTGCGTGAAGGCGAGGGGGTCTCATGCCGGCGGACGCGCATCCCCTTGCAGAAGTGCTTCGATATCTGGGGTCGGGCGGTCCACCATTTCTTTGGTGATTTCGCATACGATGCGGCGGCGCAGTTGCTCATGCCACTGCAGTCGCAATATGCCCATTGTTCGCGCCGGCGCGATGACTGCTAACGCTTCGATTTTGCCTGCCAACGCCCTTGCGTTCAGTTTTTTGGCGATCTGTTCGGCAAGGCGATCTTCGGCTTGTTGATGAAAATCTGTTTCGTCCATCGTCGGGCGGGCATGGCCAAAGCGCTGGTTTTGCGTCCCCGGCGCATCGGTATGCAGGTCCCGATCCTTCGCATTTGGTTGCTCGTCATGACGATCCGTTTGCAGGTTGAGCCGCGCGGCATCCCCGTCGTTGCGGAAGAGAATATATTTGCGGCCATCGGTGACGAGCACCAGCGCATCATGTGGAAGCTTCATAATCGGGAAAACAGAATAGGCTGGGCGATGTTCCGCTAGACAAGTGAGCGGGGCGACGGCACCTTTGTAAAGAGGAGGAGGGCATTATGACATTAAGTGCTGTTTTGCAGGGTCAGGACAGATCCGCCCTCATCAAGATCGTGCTTGCAGCGTCGGTTTTGGCAGGAGCGAGTTATCTTCTGGCTGTTTATCAGCAGCTTTCGGGCCCGATGATCATCTTTTGGAAGGGCTTGGGGGTTGGCTTGCTAGCCCTGTATGCCGCCTTAAGTGCGAAGGACCGGAATGGATTTCAGATCATGCTGGTTCTGGCACTCGGCGCGGCCGGTGATGTCGTGTTAGATATTCATTTTGTCCTTGGCGCAGCGCTTTTTGCAGTCGGCCATGTGCTGGCGATTAACCTTTATTGGCGCAACCGGCGCGCATCCCAAAGGACTAGTCAGCGTCTGCTTTCGCTTGCTCTCTTCTTGGGCGTTCCCCTGATCTCATGGCAATTGACCAAACGGCCAGAGGTGCTGTTCTACGCACTGATACTCGGCGGCATGGCGGCGATGGCATGGACAAGCCGCTTCAGCCGATATCACGTCGGGGTAGGCGCCATTTTCTTTGCGGTTTCTGATCTGTTGATCTTTGCGCGCATGGGGCCGCTGTCAGGGATGCTATGGGTCAGCATCGGCGTCTGGTCGCTTTATTATGCCGGGCAATATCTGATCGCGACGGGCGTCACGCAGGCTTCGGCGCTTTCGTCCCCGGCATAATGACCGCTCGTCCTGTCACCTTTCGATCGGCTAGCGCTTGAAGGGCTTCACCTGCTTGTTCCAACGTAAATCGGTTGGATATATGAGGGCGCATCACGCCTTCAGCAGCCAAGGCCTTGAGGGCAGCGCGGTTGCGCGCCCCTAAGGCTGGGTCTTGGCGACCAGCCTCGCCGGCGCGAAGCCCCATCACGGTATAACCTTTGATCAGCACGTGGTTGGCCGCAAATTTTGGCACTTCGCCGCTGGCGAAGCCAACAATCAGATACCGCCCACCCCAACCGAAACTGCGCGTGGCCATTTGGGCCAAGGGCCCACCAACCGGATCATAGACCACTTGGACGCCCTTTGAACCGGCGGCAGTGCGCACCGCCTCAAGCAGATCGGGTTGATCGTTCAGAAACGCCGCCTCCGCTCCCGCCGCGAGAACAGCAGCGCATTTCTCAGGTGTGGAGGCTAAGCCGATTACTCGAGCACCCAAATGCCTGCCAAGTTGAACAGCAGCCATGCCGACCCCGCCGGCAGCGCCAAGCACCAGAAGTGTTTCGCCTGGCTGAATCTGAGCTTTGTCATGCAACGCGTGCCAAGCGGTGGTCGCGCCAACATACCAGCTGGCACCTTCTTCATAGCTGAACTGAACGGGCAGCGGCATGACTGCTTCTGCGGGAACAATCGCTTGCTCCGCAAAGCCGCCAAGACGCATTTGCGCCATCACTTTATCGCCGGGTCTAATCTCCTGAACATCCGCGGCAACTTCCAGCACATCCCCAGCGATTTCCATCCCCGGCACATAAGGCGGGTCAGGACGGAACTGATAACCGCCGGTTGTCATTAACAAATCAGGAAAATTGAGACCTGCTGCTTGAACGGCGATGCGGACATGGCCCGGGGGCAGTGGTTCAATAGGAAGCGCTCGGATCTCAAGGGCGCTGGGGCCCTTGAGATCCGTACAAACAGCTGCGCGATAACTGCTGGTCAAACGCGTTCGATGATGATGGCGGGGGCCATGCCACCGGCGGCGCACATGGTAACTAAACCGCGCTTCAGATTACGGCGCTCCAACTCGTCCAGCACAGTGCCGATGAGAATCGAACCCGTCGCACCAATTGGGTGACCAAGCGCGCAGGCGCCGCCGTTTACGTTCACCTTCGAACGATCAAGGTTAAGGTCACGCATGAACTTTTCAGCGACGACCGCGAACGCTTCGTTGATTTCCCAAAGGTCGATATCGTCGACGGTCAGGCCGGCGCGCGCCAGAACCTTCTTCGCGGCAGGAACGGGCGCGTTGAGCATCAGCGTGGGGCAATCACCTTCGTTGGCAAAGGCTACCACGCGCGCGCGCGGCTTCAGGCCGTTCTTATGGGCATATTCCTTCGAGGCGAGGAGCACGCCGGCGGCGCCGTCCACAACGCCTGAACTGTTGCCGGCATGGTGCACGCCCTGCCAGTTTAAATCGGGATACTTCATCTGGATAAGCTTGCGGAAGGTCATCCCGCCGCCCAGATCAAAATCGGCCATGCCGTCGAACGATGCCTTCAGTTGCGACAGGCCTTCCAGCGTTGTTTCCGGACGCGGGAATTCCTCATGATCAAGCGCGACCGAGCCGTCTTCGTTATAAACCGTAACGAGCGATTTATCGAATGCACCTTCCGCGATGGCCTTTTTCGCCTTCATCTGGCTGTCATAGCCGAGCTGATCGACGACTTCGCGGGTGATGCCTTCCCGCGCTGCAATCGCGTCGCCGCAAACGCCTTGGTGCGACTGGGGATGAACCTTCATCAGGCGCATATTGCCCGAACCCATGCCGAGTGGCTTGATGCCAGCATTGGCTTCCTCAGCGCCAATGGTCTGGGTGTAGCTCATCATTTCGGTGCCGCCGGCGATCACGAGGTCTTCCATACCAGACATAATCGTGGCAGCGGCCAAGTTCACCGACGTAATGCCGCCGCCGCAAAAGCGATCAAGCGTCATGCCCGAAGCGCGGATATCATAGCCGGCGTCCAGCGCTGCCATACGGCCAAGGTCGCCACCTTGCTTGCCTTTCTGGGTGGAGGTGGACCAGATGACGTCCTGCACGTCCTCCGTCTTCAGATTGTTGCGCTCTTTCAGTGCTTTCAGAACGGTCGCCGCAAGATGTTGCGGGTGCATGTGGGAGAGGGCACCCTTGCCCGGTTTACCTACACCGCGCGGCGTGCGGCAAGCGTCGATAATATAAGCGTCAGCCATCAAACTCTCCCAGATCTGTAAAAATTGAGTCGAACTTTACCTTTACGTAAAGCCTTGCGCGTTGCAAGTCTGGTTGCGTGCTTATGCCGAAGGGTCCGGAAAGCGTATTTCAATATGAGTTCCGTGGTCGACATAGATGGTTAGACCTGCTCCTAATTGTTCGCACAAGGCTTCCACTATCGTGCAGCCTAGCCCAGCGTTGGGGTTGGCGGCATCTGATTTGCCGACGCCATTGTCAGAAACAATGAAGAGAAGGTCTGATCCTGATCGTCCGAGGTAAATGGAAACTTCGCCTACCTCCGCCGTTGGAAAGGCGTGTTTGATTGCATTGGTCATCAACTCGGTTGAAATGAGCGACAATGTCATCAGCGTTTCGCCCGATATTTTGAGGCCCGACGTCTCGACATGGCATTGGATATGGCGTGCGCCCGTTGCATCCACGAGGTCAGCAAACAGGCCTTTGAAATGGGCATCGAGCGAACCAGTTGCACTATCGGGATCATGAAGGCGGCGGTGGATGCTCGAAAATAGGCGGATGCGGCGTATCGCGTCGTCCAGAACTTCTTCGGAAGCACGGGGATGCCGTCGCATCTCGCTTTTTTGCATACTTAGGATGGCAACAAGAAACGCCATATTATTGGCGACACGATGTTGAAGTTCTCGGAATAAAAAGGCGCGCTGTTCCGCAAGCAAGGCATTCGTCGCGCGCTCTTGGTCCAGAATGCGTGCTGTTTGACGCAGGCGGTGAATAAGGCTGATCGCCAACAGTACCACAAAAAGATAGAAGATTAACGCCAGGAAAACCGGCGTGAAAATTGAAAGCTGGTGTTGTGGCGGCACAAAAAGAAGCCATGCGCTGATGCCGCTTGCCAATGCGACGAAGATGGCAGGGCCGCGCCCCGCAAAATACGCTGTAATCATCACAGCGGGGATAAAGGTGATGAATGGGAGGCCGGGTGGCAGATTATTCATCAACCGAAACCGAACACCCAGGGCCAGCAGAAATATGCCGACCGCAAAGGCATAAGCCAAAATTGGTCGCGCGGTCAGTCGATCAGCGAGATCTGAGGGGCGTCCAGATGGAGGAAGGCTCTGCATCGGATGAATAATCCCTGTTTTGGTTGCCGCCGTGAAAGTCGCCGAGTGTGTTTCGCTGTCGTTCGAGCGGGATTTCCGACGTACGGGATTAAGGTCTGGTCTATTGTGGGGAACAGGCCAAATGCTTACAGATATGTTAATTTCATAAAAGGAGAGGAACATGGCCGATTTGCCCGCAACACAGCTTCAGATGCAGACACTCGTCAAGCCGGAGGGGCAGTTAGAACTTTCGCTGGTAGAGGTGCCAGTTCAGGCCCCGCGCGACGACCAGGTCGTGGTGAAGATATTGGCGGCTCCCATTAATCCGTCGGACCTTGGTCTTCTTGTCGGTGCGTCTGATATGACGACCGCGAAAGCCACCCAGATTAACGGCCGCCCAGGCATTACTGCTGAGGTGTCCCCCGTCGGTATGCGCGCCATGGCAGGCCGTGTCGGAGAGGCAATGCCCATTGGCAACGAAGCGAGCGGGCTCGTTGTCGCGGCGGGCAATGCGCCCGATGCTCAAGCCCTGATCGGTAAAACCGTCGCGGCGCTTGGCGGAGCGATGTACGCCGAATATCGTACCTTGCCCGTCCAGATGGTGATGCCGCTGCCCGATGGCACTAGCCCGCGCGATGGGGCATCCTGCTTCGTCAACCCGCTGACGGCGCTCGGCTTTGTCGAAACGGTGAAGATGGAAGGCCATAAGGGCATCGTCCACACGGCTGCTGCCTCCAACCTTGGCCAGATGCTCAACCGCATCTGCATCGCGGATGGCATGCCGCTGATTAACGTCGTCCGCAATGCGGCGCATGTCGAACTGCTCAAGGGACAGGGCGCCAAATATGTGCTCGATTCCACGAGCGAGACGTTCATGGATGATCTGACGGAAATGCTGGTCGAAACCGGCATTACCTGCGCGTTCGACGCAATCGGAGGCGGCAAGCTTGGCAGCCAGATCATGACTTGCATGGAAGCCGCGGCGGTCAAGCGCATGACGGAATATAGCCGCTACGGGTCTGATACCTTCAAGCAACTCTACATCTATGGCGCGCTGGATGTCTCGCCGACCGTTCTGACGCGCAGCTTTGGTTTCCAATGGTCGGTTTCTGGATGGCTTCTGACGCCGTTCATGGCGAAGGCCGGCCTAGAAGTTGTCGGCCGGATGCGCGCGCGCGTCGTGGCGGAACTGACGACCACCTTTGCAAGCCATTACAGCCATGAGATTTCGCTCGAAGAAGCGCTCAACCTCGACACGCTCCACGCCTATAATGCGAAGCGGACGGGCGAGAAGTATCTGATCCTCCCGCACAAGGGGAAGTAAGCATCCTTCGTCATTGCGAGCAAAGCGAAGCAATCCAGTGGTTTGGTGCTACTGGATTGCCTCGGCGCTACAGCGCCTCGCAATGACGGGTTTTCTAAACGCTGGCTTCGGCGCTCATCACGATACGGCCATCGCCGCCGAGTGTGGCGAAAGTCAGCGTTTCGCCTTCCTGTTTCCCGACCAGATGGAGCGGTTCGCCCGCAATTGCGGGGCTTTGTCCGCGAAAGGCGAAGCGGGTGAGGCGGTTATCACCGAGTTCGCGCGCCGCGAGATCAAGCAGAAGCGTTGCCATTAACGGCCCATGGACGACGAGCCCGCGATAACGCTCAACGTCCATCGCATAAGGCAGGTCATAATGGATGCGGTGGCTGTTAAACGTCAGGGCCGAGTAACGGAACAACAGGGCCGTATCGGGTTGCAGCAGGCGATGCCACTGCCAAGCGCTAAGATCAGGCGTTTGATCTGAAGGCCTCGGGGCGGGTGCCGCACTGCTCGCTTCCCGATAGACGATGTTCTGCACTTCCTCGATCAATAGCTGGTCGGCTGCTTTCGTTTGATGCGCCACTTCGACAAACACCAACGGGCCGGTGGAGCCTGGTTTTTCCCTGATGGCTGTTACCTTGGAAATGCGCTGAACAAGATCGCCGACCTTCAAGGGGGCGATGAAGCGCACGTCGCTCGACGCCCACATTCGACGCGTAAGGGGAACAGGTGGCAGAAAGCTGGACGGGCTTTCATCGCGCAGCGGGTGCCCGTCTTCGCCTAAGTCTGATGTGCGCGCATCGGGCAGGCACAGGCACCAGTGCAGCCCCTGCGGCACGCCGGACTCTTGCGGGCGATCGAGCGTCGCATTGAAGCGCGCGAGCAGCCCCGGCGTTACGAAGTCCTCACGGGTTTCGCTGCGTCCGATCCAATCCTCCCACGTGCCCATTAATAGCTCCGGGGCAGGCCGAGCACATGTTCGGCGACGTAGGAGAGGATCATGTTCGTGCTGATTGGCGCGACCTGATAAAGCCGCGTCTCGCGGAATTTGCGTTCAATATCATATTCCGCCG
>JACCDJ010760988.1_pt1 | contig 13013 bp, 7 predicted proteins | sample 7444481 | NCBI WGS metagenome assembly JACCDJ01 (sample SAMN15323435, study PRJNA562643) | freshwater metagenome | isolation source: river surface water | place: USA:Blue River Watershed | collected 2017-08-15 | reverse complement strand
GATAGAGATTTTGGAAGCGGACTTGGTAGAGAAGTGATAGATGGTAATTTAGTAGATAGACAAAATATACAATAAAGATATTTATAAATAAACAATTACATTGGAAAAATCAGCAGAACAGCTTTTTGATTATCCCTTTAACAACAACCAATCCGTAGAAATGGCGGTATCGGATATTGGTGGAGGTGGAGGGGGAGAAACAGTGGTTACTTCACCACCGCCTCCATATGTGCCAACCAATGCAGTTGAAACATCAAATCCTTTAAATTTTTATTTAAAAACTCAAAACGGCGAATCTGCAGAATTTTTTGCGGATGGAGTTTCGTATGGTATTGGTCCAAGCACTACTGTTAGATACAACCCATCAACCGCATTCGGTTCTGTTAGAGTATTTACTGCAGTTACCAATAGTGGTAGAGTTTTAAGTAGATTTGAAGTTAGAGTAATTCCATTTACTTCATACGATAATACATATAGTGAAGGTATTAGAATTATTGAATATAGAAATGATGTAGCTCAAGACCCGAAAACATTTAATACAACATTTGGAACATATACATTGGAATTTTTTGTTGAATCAAATAAACAAACAACACCAATTGAGCCAACTCCACCGCCCGTTGTAAAAACTGTAAGTGAAACTATCACAAATCCAAATCCAAATATTAATTATGAAATTGTATTTGCATCGAATTTGGATAAAGAAATCGGTTCAGTATTATCTTTGAAATATGATATTGTAAGCTCCGATGATACTATAATTGAAACAAAAAGAATAAACGGAAGAAATGCTGCTACTGGTCAACTATCTAGAAATGTTTTAACCAATGGTAAAGTAAATTTAGAAGTAAGTGGAAATTTACCAGATGGTTATAGTATTGAAGGTATATATTATGGGTTAACTAAAAATGCCGGAGTTGATGTATCTTTTGATTACAATAGATTAACAAAACAAAATTATGCATTTTCTATACCAGCAACATCGCTTGGTGAAAGTGTAATCGTATTAGTTAAATTACAAAAAGAAGTTAAAGTAGCTGAGCCTGTTTTAACATTAAATTCAACTACATATAATGTATTTGTAAAAGAATCGGATACCGAAAAGGAATTAATTATTCCATTTTCTTCTTCGAATTCAGATATAGTTAGAGTATATTTTTCTGAAACATCTTTTATAGATGTACCATCAGTAGATGGTAAATTTAAAATATTTTTCCAAAAAGATTTCAACGAAGTATATGGAACAAAAAAGTTAATTTTAGTTCCAATAGGAAATCAGTATGGTGCTGGAACTAGAAAAGAAATATTAGTAACCTATTCAGCTGTAAATGATTATCCATCTATAACAGAAATAGTTGGGGTTGATATGTTGGATGTACCTGCTTTTTCTGACTTTAATTTAGAGTACGAAATAACATATTCCACATTTTCAACTACGAGTGTAGATGTGTTTTTAAAAGTAAGAGATGGTAGTTACATTCAATTTGTAAAAAATCTACCAACAAATGGTTCTTTAAAAATTAATTTAAAAAAATTAAAAGAAGCGTATCCAAATTGGGATGGTAGCGATAATATTACATTTAAGTTTAAACCATACAATAGAGGTGGGGTTGAAGAATTAGTTGGTAATGATTATGAAATATCTACTAAATTAAATTTACCATCGATATATTTGGATGAAACTTTAATTAGTAGTGCTTTATTTGAATCATTTGCATCATCTTTAAACATAATAGAGCCTGATAAAGAAAGTAAGTACCTAACCCATTTAGCTAATTTTGGAGATGATAATCAATTTTTAATTTCTTCTTGGGAAGAGGATAATTGGACTTTATCAAAAAAATCAGAAGATGAATTAGGAAACATATTTGTTAAACCACAAGATGAAGTTAAATCTTTAATATTAAAACTATATTCTCCGATTTCGGCTGATTTAACAAACAATTCAACGCTTTGGATTACCAAATTAATGGCAAATCCATTAGTTGAAACAGTAGTTTTAACCGAACAAAATGAATTAAAATGTCCACCACTAAAAGGGCCTAATTTTAATTTAGATATAGATTTTATTTCCGGTCAATCAACAAATTTTGAATCGCTTGATTCATTAATATTAAGTGCATCTGTTTCGAGTTCATCTCAATTGATATCTCAATATTTAAGTTCTTCGTTTACCGATACAAATGATTTAAACATTCAATATGTAAGTGGTTCAACTTACTTATGGAATAACTTCGTACATTTTAGTTCAGCAAAAGAAAGAGTTGATAATTTTGTATATAAAGTTAGATTGGTAGAAGTTTATGAACAATCTATAAATAATTCAACCGCATCAGTATCATCATCTATATTAAGTGAGATACAGGAAAGAGAAAAGCAACAACTTAAAAAAGACCAATTAGTAAATGGTTTCGATGGTTTTGAAAAATTCTTATATACATCATCATCTATGTCTTGGCCGTACAATGGTAGTAATAGATTACCATCTAGTGATACTGCAAGCGTTGCACCGTGGTATGATAATATAATCGAATTAGCGACATCCTATGATGTTAATAATTCAAATTGGGTTCAGAATAATATTCCACAATATATTGTAAATAACGAAGAAAACGACCAATTATTGTTGTTTTTATCTATGATAGGACAACACTTTGATAACATATACTATTATACAAAAGCAATAGAGAATAGTAGAGGATTGGGGTATAAATCAACAAATGGTATTTCTGATAAATTATTATACAATACTCTACAATCATTGGGTTGGGATGCAAAAAATCTTGCAGCAGATGCTAATCTATGGAAATATGTGTTTGGACAAGATTCTGAAGGAAATGATGTAGAAACAAATCCTGCAAAAGCAAGAACCAAAGAAGTTTGGAGAAGAATAGTAAATAACTTACCATACTTACTAAAGCATAAAGGTACAAGAAAAGGAATCTATGCTTTATTAGCTTGTTATGGTATTCCATCATCAAATCTTTCAATTTTAGAATTTGGTGGGCCAGAAATACATGGTTCTCCAAAATCAAAATATGAATTTGATAATATAACAACCGCTTTGAAAATGACAAATGGTTCTTATATTGAAATGGAATGGAAAGATACCGATAAGGGGTATAAACCAAATACAATAGAATTATTTATTAAACCAAATAAATCTGCACAAAGACAAACTGTTATTTCGGGTAGTGGATGGAGTTTACAATTGAGTGGCTCCGTTGATTCAGATTATGGTATAGTTGCATTTAATTTTTCAGGTTCAACCGCCATATCATCATCATTACTACCTATATTTAATGGTAATTTCTTTGGTGTAATGGTTCATAGTGGTTCACAAGATGGTTTACAATTATCGTTAAGACAAGCTAGTAAAGAAAGAACAATATTCCAAGATACAAATAGTGATAATAGTCCAAGCAATTGGAATTTAGGTTCAACTATTAGATTGGGAGGAAATTATAGTGGTAGTGTTGATGAATTCCGTTTGTGGAGTGATGTATTAGCAAATGGTAGATTCTTTGAGCACGTTTCATTTCCAGAAATGATTAATGGTAATCACGTATCATCATCAACTGATGATTTGTATTTCCGTTTAGATTTTGAATATCCTAAAAATTTAGCACAAACATCTTCTTTAATAAATGTAGATACAAACATATATTTTGAAACTGGGTTAACTAGAAATGATTATGAAAATGGAAGTACTGCTTCATTGTATTCAATGAATACTACACCATTATTATCAGCATCTGCAATAAATTTCCCTTCTGTAAGTGAGTATCCGTTCCAATTTGAAGTAATTGATAGAAGCGTTGTATTAACAATGCCAGATGCAGGTTCTACGAGATATTCTACAAATAAAGTTAGATTTGAATCACAAGAATTGGTTTCAGATTTATCTTCAAAAAGTAGAGCAACTAAAAAAGCATTTGACCAATCACCTGTTGATTCAAACAGAGTTGGTTTATTTTTCTCTCCTACAAAAGAGTTAAATATTGATATTGCTAAATCATTTGGTGGAATTAATTTGGATGATTACATAGGTGACCCATCCGACAAATATAAATCAAATTATAAACGTTTAGATGATTTAAGAAATTACTATTTCCAAAGATTTGATAATAGAGATATTTACGCATACATTAACTTAATCAAACTATATGAGAAATCTATGTTTGAAGATATTAAGAAGATGTTGCCGGCAAGGGTTAAAGCTACTACGGGTTTATTAATTGAACCACATATTTTAGAGAGAAGTAAAATTGCACAAAAGAAACCAACAGGTGATGAGTATCAGCAGGAAGTTAATATAAAATATTCAGATACAACAATAACAACCGCTGAAAATCAGCAAATTGATGTTAATCTACAAATCGATGATACTCAAACTTTATTTGGAGAAAATCAACAATATGATGTGGTATTATTACCTACATCCGACCAAAATGTGATAGCTGAGAATTATCAAAATGAAGCTAATTATAGTTATTACGATGAAAGTAAATTTACATCCGAATATTATCAAAAAGAAGTTATTATAGATGCTGGATTGAATGAACCTACTATTATTACAGAAATAGATTTGGGAGTAGATACTTATGGACAAAGTACATACGAAACAATCGGATTCGGTATTTATGCACAAAATGGCTCTGCTATTAGAACATATTTTGATAAAGCTGGTAGAGTAGCAAAAGAAAGAGTTAGAGTTCAGTTAGTTACAGAAGAAAAAGAAAGAATTGTGACTAAATTTGCAATAACTGCTTCTGCTAATGGATTAGGTGACCCACGTGGTGGATACGTTTCTGATATACAAACATATACGGAAACTAAATTAAATATTCAACCATTTAGTGGTTCAATTGTACCAACTATAAGTGGTAATATAATTGATGTTAAACCATTAAATGGATACTTACCAACACATTATAGAAACACAACCGATTTAACAAGAGGATTACAAAATTCTTTTTATAAAGGTTCTAAAAATACGGCAGCAACTACATTAGATGGAACTCCACCTATTGAAACATTTGTATCTAATCCAAATACATTGAAAGTTAATAAAGCAAATAGAGGAGCAGATGAACCAATATTGGAAATCGATTAACGGAATTTTAAAATTAATATATTTATACAAAACGAATAATAATAAACTATGGGATATTTAAGTAATACCGAATTAACAGTCGATGCTATCTTAACAAAAAAAGGTAGAGAAAAACTGGCAGCTGGGCAAGGATTAAACATTACTCAATTTGCATTGGCAGATGATGAGATTGATTACTCTTTATATGAGCCGGCACACCCATTGGGTTCAGCTTACTACGATGCATCAATTAAAAATATGCCTGTATTGGAAGCTAATCCTGATGAAACTCAAGTAATGAAATATAAAATAGTAACACTTCCTAAAAATACAACAAGAATCCCAGTTGTAGAATTTGGTGTTCCTAATATTTCGGTAAATCAAAGAAGTGGTGAGGTATCATTATCTCCAACTACATCTCCTGCTGGTAATAGAACAATTGGATATACCATTGTTTTAGCAAATAAAAACGCTGGAGATATCGTAGGTGAGGGTGTATCATCGGATATAGGTTCAGTACCTATTTTCATTGGTGATGATGTATCAGCAACTGCAGCAATTGCAAAAGGTTTAACTTTTAAATTTATTCCAAACCCATCATTAACTTCGACTATCAGAACAACTATAACTGTTTATGGTAACGAAACGGGTGGTTCACAAACGATTCCAGTAACCGTAACATACGTTCAATAATATAAACTATGGCAGTAATAAGAGATAATAGAGGAGCCCTTTTAGCAAGCAATATTTCGCAGTATTTAGCATCAGCTGCAAATACCGCTGGTACTCCTGTTGATACAAACGAATTGGTTAGAATTTTAAACCAATTTTTAGGAAGTGGTGAACAAGTTAGTTCAGATATCAATACTATTAGTAATGGTATTTACAAAAAGTTTGGTGCAATTGATAAAGTAACTAATAGAACTGAAATTGTAACTTCAGGAATATGGAGTGGTGATGCTGGTGATTTAAACGTAACATCATCAAACACATCATCTCTACAAGTTGCATCAACTAGTGGTAAATATTATATTGATTTATATAACTCACCAACCGCATCAGAAGGAGCTGAGGTTCAATTCTCAATAGGATATGGTGATGTAAACGGATATGGTGCACCGACTGTAACCGATGACCCTAATTCTACATTAGCTACTAAAGCTACATATAATCAATTTAAAAACGTTCTATTAGATTCAAGTGATAGTTTCTTTAGTGTATATAGTGGTTCAACCGCAGGTGCACATAATTTACAATCATTTTATGTAATCAATATCAATAGAGCTAGATACAAAGAAAGATTAGACCCAGGTAACGTTTCTATTAAATTATCAGGAACTGCAGGTGAAATAACTTTAATTGATGATAGTTTAGATTCTGACGGGTTAATATCAGCAGCTGGTAGAGTTTATAATTTAGTTAGTGGTTCATTGAATATTGGTAGTGCATTAACTGCATCTATCGCAAATTATTCAGCACCATCTAACGGACAAGGATATGGATTAATTTATCCTGATATGGGAGTTATCCTATTAAACCCTGCAGCATTACAATCTTCAGTAGATACTAAATTAGCAGCAGCAACCTCATCGGTAGCTGGAATTCATCATATAAATAGAGGTTCTAACTTTGGTGGTGTTGCTTTATTAAAAGCATTAGAAACAGGCGCTGATTTCCAAGCTCGCAGAACTGAAAACGTTTCTACATCACATTACTTCGTAAGAGCTAACAATAGAGAATTCAACTTCTCAAACAACCCAACATTCGTAACGGGTTCAGTAGGAGCATTTGCACAACCATTGTTCGAAAGAGACCCACACGTTTATATTACAACTGTAGGTTTATATAATGATGCAAATGAATTATTAGCAGTAGCAAAAACATCTAAACCAATTGAAAAATCTTTTGATAAAGAAATATCAATAAAGGTTAAATTGGATTTCTAATCAGAGAACAAATAATACAGAATGATAACCCAATCCGTTAAGATTGGGTTTTTCATTAATAAGATATTTATATGTGATATGTTAAAACGAATACCAAAATCGGATATTAGTATTAGGCCATTTAAGGCTTACAAAAATTGGAGCTTTGACCAAAGTTCCACAGGAAGTATTTCGTTATTAGAAGCAAACATATCATCATCCGAATTATCTGGCTTATATCCTAAAAATTCAATATACGGACAATTAAGAGCTCAATTTTATAATGGAAATGAAGATAATCCATTTTTAAGATTTGGAAGTAAATCCAATGTATATGAACCAAACGTTGGTGGTTCTGAAAGATTTTTAAGTAGTTCAGCAAAAGTAATATCAATCCCACAAATATATGTAGGAGAAGGTATAAAAAAAGGTTCTGTTTTATTTTTAGATGGCGCTCAAACTTATATAGATGATTCAAATGGTAATTTAATAGCTAGTACAGATAGTATTACACTTAATACAATTGATATATTAAATAACATCGTACAATTTACCGATTTATTAAATGCACCATATACCGCATCAGTTCAAACAGCCGTTGGAGATTTTGATATTCAATCGGGAACATTAAACTTAATTTATAATGGTGATGAGTATGATTTAGAAATTATAAGCTTTGATATACAATCGGGTATTATGGTTGTAGATGAAATAGAATTTTTACAAGGTGGAGCCTCGACTGATAAAATTGGTAATATATTTTATACGCAAGGTCTTATTGTAATAACTAGAAAAGTTAATGAATTACTATTATCAAATTGGACATTAGATTATAAATCAACCGAAACTATTTATGAGCACGAATATTTACTAATTGTAAATAACGATGAATTTAATGTTTCTCAAAACCCATCTGCGGTTGTAGAGATAGGCAAAATTGAAGAAAACATAACAGGCTCTAATGGTAAAATCTATAAAACAGTAACTAACGCTGGTACTAAATACATTCGTAAAAAATCAGTATTAGATAATGGAGATGTTTTAGATTTCAGATTTACATCATCTGTTAATCCATCTACTCATTTTGCAGGATTTGAACATTATGATTTAAGTGGTTCGGTAGATTCAACGGGTTCATTCTTAGCACCATTCATTACAACAATTGGATTATATGATGATGATATGGATTTAGTTGCAGTAGCAAAATTACCACAACCAATTAAATCAGAACCGGATATACCTGTAAACTTTATTATTCGTTTTGATACTTAACTTATATTTATACTAAACAATAGAAACTATGTCAAAGATTTTAGAATTATACAAAGCACAACAATCAGCTTTAGGAGTTGATAAAATTTCATTTGAAGCAGGTCAAGCTGCAAATACTCCATATAGTACGGATGATAAGAAAAAAGTAGATGACCAAGTATTAACTGCTGCAAAATTTAAGCAGGGTAGAGGCGGAGAATTAAAATCAGCAAAATACTCTGATTCAATAAAAAGATAATTTTTAATGGCTAAAAAAGTTACAAAAAAATCTAGCAAATGGGTTGCTAGAAAATATGGTTTTAAATCTGGCCTTGAAGAAAACATTTCCAATCAAATCGAAAGTAAAGGAATTGTTGTACAATATGAATCCGAAAAGATTCCATACGTTGTACCAGCCACTAACCATACTTATAATCCCGATTTTAAGTTACCTAATGGTATAATAGTAGAAACCAAAGGTAGATTTGTTGCGGCAGACCGCAAAAAACATCAATTAGTAAAAGAACAACATCCTAATTTGGATATCCGTTTTGTTTTTTCAAATTCAAAGAACAAAATCAGTAAAAACTCAAAAACCACCTATGGAATGTGGTGCGAAAAAAACGGATACAAATACGCAGATAAAGAGATACCCGAAGATTGGTTTTTAGAGCCATAAATTTGGTAATTTAAAATATTTGTCGTATATTTGTTTTGTGTTAAGTAGCAATGATAAGAATAAAGTAGTTAATGCTCTATCTAATGTATTGGGCAATGGCGTTACCCTAAAAGGTAACGAAATAGCATATTATTGTCCATTTTGTAATCATCACAAACCAAAACTACAAGTTAATACGGAAACTCAAAAGTGGCATTGTTGGACTTGTAATAGTGGTGGTAAAAAACTTACATCCCTTCTTCGTAAATTGGATGTAGATAGAAAAACTATATCTATAATTAGAGAAATCTATGGAGATAGTAATTGGACTCCACAACAAGAAGATGCCGAAACAAAGGTATTCATTTCACTTCCAAACGAATTTATTAGTTTAGCAGAAGAACCAAAAGGATTTAATCCTGAATATAAGCATGCTTTACATTATTTAACACAAAGAGGAATTGATATAAAAGATATTGTAAAGTATAATATTGGATATTGTAAAGATGGATTATATGCAAGAAGAGTGATTATACCATCATATAATTCAGATGGTTCATTAAATTACTTTATTTCTCGTTCTTATTACCCAGAAGAGAAGATGAAATATAAAAATCCGCCTATTAGTAAAAATATAATTTGTTTAGAATCACAAATAAATTGGAATGAACCAATTATACTATGTGAGGGTGTATTTGATGCAATTACGATTAAAAGAAATGCAATTCCATTATTAGGTAAGTTTCCTTCTAAACAATTAGTTGAAAAAATCTTTATGAATGGAGTTAATAATATTATTATCTCATTAGATAACGATGCTATAAACGAAGCTCTTAAAGCTGCCGAATATTTTAGAAAAAATGGAATAAACGTTAAGATGATGTATCTAAAAGATAAAGATGCATCTGAAATGGGATATGAAAAATTTTACGAAGAACTAAAGAAAACTAAAGAATTTTCTTCAGAAGAATTACTATTAAATAAAATAAGTCAATTATGAATTTAAAACGAATTTACCATATTGCGGATATTCACATTCGTAATGTACAAAGACATAAAGAATACAGACAAGTATTTGAAAAGATGTTTGAAGAAATCCGTAAAAGAGGAACGGATGATTCAATCATTTATTTGGCAGGTGATATTGCACATGCTAAATTGGAAATGTCACCCGAATTGGTGAATGAAATCAATTGGTTATTTACGGAATGTTCTAAACATTGTGAAACAATTCTTATTACAGGTAATCACGATTGTAATATGAATAATTTGGATAGAATGGATGTTCTTACTCCAATCGTAGATGCTTTGAAATTAGATAATTTTCATTATTTAAAAGATACGCAAATTTATTCAATTGGTGGAATTGATTTTTCAGTATTTAGTATTTTTGATAAAAAAGAAAATTGGATTACGGCTGATAAACTATCTGCTAATAAAAAGATTGCTCTATTCCACGGACCAGTTGATAATTCTCAAACCGATGTTGGATATGTTGTAAGTAGTAGGCATTTTACAACCGATATGTTTAACGGATTTGATTTAGCTCTATTGGGTGATATTCATAAAAGACAAGAGATGATATCGCCAAGCGGATGTAAGGTAGTGTACGCCGGTTCTTTGGTACAACAAAACTTCGGTGAAACATTGGATAAGCATGGATTTGTTGTATGGGATTTAGATGCTATGACTTACGAAGCAATCGATATTCAAAATGATTATGGATATTATACATTAGATGTAGATAATGGCGTAGTACCTATTGTATCTAATATGCCAAAGCATCCTAGATTAAGAGTAAGATTATCGAACACAGACACAGCCGATACAAAAAAAGTAATTACCGAAATTAAAATGAGATATGGGGTTGATGATTTCACAATCATCAGAACCGACTCTATGAATAAACTAAAAACAGGTAATAGAGTATCTAAATTGGACTTTGAAGATATTTCCGATGTATCATATCAAAATTCTTTATTGAGGGATTATATTCAAAGAATGATGCCATTTATTTCTGAAGAAGATTTAAATTCGTTAGAAGTAATTAATACCGAAATTAATGGTAGAATAAAACAAAAAGAATTAAATAGAAACATTCATTGGAAACCGGTACGATTTGAATTCTCTAATATGTTCTCATATGGTGAGAATAATAAAATTGATTTTGATAAGGTAAATGGATTGATGGGGTTGTTTGCACCAAATGCAAGCGGTAAATCATCATTGTTTGATGCAATATCTTTTTGCTTATACGATAAAAGTAGTAGAGCATTTAAGGCTCAGAACATTATGAATAATCGTAAATCTGATTTCTATTGTAAATTACAATTCCAAATTAATGGCGTAGATTTCTTTATTGAAAGAACTGCAAAAACGATTAATAAAGGTAAAAATGTAAAAGTAGATGTACAATTTTGGAAAGAAGAAGGTGGGCATAAAGAATCATTAAATGGTACAGAAAGAAGAGATACAAATACAGCCATTGAACAATACGTTGGTAGATATGAAGATTTTGTATTAACGGCATTAAGTTTACAAGGTAATAATGCTCTATTCATTGATAAATCACAATCAGAAAGAAAAGATTTATTAGCACAATTTATGGGGTTAGATGTATTTGATAAACTATATGAAACCGCATCTGAAGATATAAAAGAAGTAAGTGTTCTTATTAAGAATTTTAAGAAAACCGATTTCACATCCGAATTAGCACAAAAGGGTTTAGAAAAACAAACTAAAAAATCAGAATTAAGAGGTTTAGAAAAAACTTTGGAAACCAGATTATTTGATTTGGAAGATTTATCCAATAGAATATTAGGATTAACAAAAGAATTAGTTCCAATAGATGGTAATTTAGATTTAGAAAAATTAGAAAAGAAAAAGAATCAAATCGGATTTGATATTTTACACGTTCTTTCTGAAGAGAAATCTAAAAAAGCAAAATTGGATGAATATACGGAATCTATCTCTTCAATATCACAATCAATTGAAGAAAATAAAACAATAAATGGAAAACTAATTGAAGATGCCAAAAGAGAATGGGATGCGTATAAAAACGAAATAAATGATACGGAACATCAAATCGAATTGGTACAACAATCATTAGAATCTAATAAAGAAAAACTTTCTCATTTAGAAAAGCACGAATATGACCCAAATTGTCAATATTGTATGAACAATGTATTCGTCAAGGATGCTTTAGAAACAAAATCTAAAGTAGAAGAGCAAGAAGAAACATTATCGGAGTTAGGTAACAAGCATCAATCGTTAATTCAACAGGCATCTTATATTTCGGATGTTGAAGAGCAATGGGAAACATTATCCGAATTAAAATCCAAATATCAAAAAGCAATTGTAATTAAAGAAAAAACAATTGCAGAATTAAAAGGATTTGAAACTCAGCAAAAATTATATGAAACTCAATTAGAGCAAGTAAATTCTGATATTAAAAAATATCACGATAATGAAGATACTATTAAAAGAAATAAACAAATAGAATCAGTAATCCAAGGGTTAGCAAACACAAAAACTGAAATAGAATTAGAAACAAAGAATATAGGTAAACAAATATCAACTTTAAATAGTTCTATTTCACAAATACAATCGTTTATAGACAACATCAAAGGTAAGATGGATGAAGTTAAGGAGTTGGAAGAAAAGAACCGCCTATACACCTATTATTTAGATGCAATTAAACGTGATGGAGTTCCATATGAATTAATTTCAAAAGCTATGCCGGTTATTGAAAACGAAATCAATAACATACTTGCGCAAGTTGTTGATTTTGGAATCGTAATGGAGGTTGATGGTAAAAGTATCAACGCTAAAATCGTTTACGAAGACCAAGAATGGGCTTTGGAAATGTGTAGTGGAATGGAAAAATTTATTAGTGGTTTGGCTATTAGAGTTGCCTTAATTAATATTTGTGGATTACCTCGTCCAAACTTTTTAGTAATTGATGAAGGATTCGGAACATTGGATAGTGATAATCTTTCATCCTTATTTGGAATGATGCAATATTTAAAAACTCAATTTGATTTTATTTGGGTAATATCCCATTTGGATGCTATGAGAGATATAG
>JACCDJ010277942.1_pt1 | contig 13017 bp, 12 predicted proteins | sample 7444481 | NCBI WGS metagenome assembly JACCDJ01 (sample SAMN15323435, study PRJNA562643) | freshwater metagenome | isolation source: river surface water | place: USA:Blue River Watershed | collected 2017-08-15 | reverse complement strand
GTTATCAATATGATCTCGGATTATCAGTTTCACAAGCTACATTCCAAGCACATCATCTGGGTTTTGTTTCTCATCAAATGACGGGATTTAGCCATGATGCCATGTGTAAAACATTTGACTTAACCACCTTAGATCCCGTGGTAGTTGTCGCAATAGGTAAACAAGGTGATTCAGACATTTTGCCAGAACAGATGGCGACCCGAGAAAAAGCGGCACCAACTCGGAAAGAACTCTCTGAGATTGTGATTAAAGGCTTGATCTAATCTCCCAGAGATCTGGAAATACTGGATTAAAAAGAGTACTAGCTAGGTATTTAACGCCACTTGATCCGCCAGTACCACTTTTAGATCCGATAGTTCGCTCTACCATCTTTACATGTCGATATCGCCATTCTTGCAAGCCCTCGTCGATATCCACCAATTTTTCACAGATCATGGCTGCTTCAGGATCATCGCGATGGACTTTGATTAGTGCACTTTGAACTGCCTCATTTGGTAAATATTGATCTTTGAAGTCTCTATTTATGATTGCAGTTGGGATGGCTGCGCCACGCTTAGCTAAATAAAGCAGCACCGAATCCCACAGCGAACGCTTGCTCAACAAATCGGAAATTTCTGATTTAGCAGTAGGTGGCAAATGATTTGCAAACTTCTCATCCCTGCGCCCCAAAATCGCCTCTACTTTTCTAAATTGAGCTGACTGAAAACCGCTTGATGCTGCTAAGTAGCTTCGGAAAGATAGAAATTGAAGTGGAGTCATAGTTTCTAAAATATCTACCTGACTAACACAAGTTTTCATTATGGTTCTAATTCTGCCTAAAACTGCGAGTGCCCGGTGTGTTTCATTAGATTCTAAAGCTCGCTGTGCCTCTTGGAATTCATGAATTAATTGTTTAAACCATAATTCATAAGTTTGGTGAATTATGATGAATAACAACTCGTCATGCTCGGGGCCTTTTGACAATGGTCTTTGAAGGTTCAGCAGTTCATCAACTGCCAAGTAACTGGTGTAAGTAAGTGCTGATTCGTAATTTTCGCTCATGTTACGCGAGATCCTTCCGGCTGAATTCCTAGGTACTTCTTATTGGCTACTAGATCTCTCAATCGATCAAATCCATCCCAAACCTCGGTGTAAGAAGTTGGGAGCGGGCTAATTGCTAATCGAATTGAGTTGGGTACTCGATAGTCTGGGATCACATTAATCACTGATCGCATAGCAGTTGCAATCTCTTTGGCATCGGGGTGAATTAGCGAGATGTGCCCACCCCGCTCAGAGGCATCACGAGAAGTATTTAAAGTAAAACCAAGTGGCGCTAACCAGGCATCATAGAGTTCAATCATCATCTCTGTACCCTTCGCACTTTTTTCACTTATTGCCTTAATGCTCGCCGCCTCAATCATTTCGAAAGCGGTCTTAACACAACGAATCGCCATCAATCCAGGACTTGCAATTTGATATCCACGCATAGTTTCCATTTCGCGTTCAAATTTTTGGCCCATTTCAAATTGGTCTGCCTGTGCAAACCAACCTTGAATTGGCACTTGTAACTGTTTTTGAATTCTCTTATTTACATACAGCCATGCAGGAGAGCCAGGACCTGAGTTTCCATATTTATAGGTGCAGCCAACTGCTAAATCAACGCCATTCTCATCAAAATTCATCTCAATTGCGCCTACCGCGTGGCTAGCATCCCAGAGCATTAGCGCACCACTTTGTCTCACTAATTCAGTAATCGCTTTGATGGGTGAACGTGCACCTGAACGATATTGGATTACTTGTAATGAAACTAAAGCCACATCATCATTTAGATATGGTTTGAGAATCTCTGGCGTAATTCGTTCATATTCGGTCTGACCAGGTTCGTTATCAATTGTGACTAATTTCAGGCCAAACTGGCGCGCAATACCTTGAAAGATGTATCGATCAGTTGGGAAGTTTGCTGCATCAATAATGATAGTTTTTCGATTGGGCTGAGCTTGGATTGCAGCAAGGGCTAACTGATAGAAATTTATGGAAGTGGTGTCACATACCAACACTTGGCCAGCCGCTGCGCCGAGTGCGGCGCGACCAAGCAGATCGCCAACAGTTTGTGCCTCATCAATCCAATGTGCCCAACCTGCTACAACTTCGTCTCCCCATTCTGAAATCATGAAATCATTAACTGCTTGAATTGTTGCTTTTGGCAACCGCCCTAAAGAGTTTCCATCTAAATAACATTGGCTGGGATCGTTATTTACGAAGAGCTCTCGGTACTTTGCAAGTGGATCTGCGGCATCAAGTGCTAATGCATATTCGCGTTTTGTGACATCCATGGTGCAAGAGCCTACTCTTAGACCGCTATGGCGCGGAACCTCGTAAACCTAGAATCTGTAAATAAAACCTTTGACATCAAAGAGTTGCTTCGCGGAGTCAGTATTGGTATTTCGCAAGGTGATCGAATCGGAATAGTTGGCCGAAATGGAGCTGGTAAATCCACTTTAATGAAGATTATTGCAGGTGTCGAAGCACCGGATTCCGGAAGAGTAACCAGAAGCGGTGGCACCAATTTCGGAATACTCTCGCAAATTGATAACGCACCTAAAGGTGCGACTGTCAGAGACGTGGTGTTGGGTAATAGACCCACCCATGAATGGGCTAAAGATGCAGGAATCCGTGCAATTTTTACTGGACTATTTGGGGGATATCAAGAAGAGTTATTCACCAGAGGGTTTGCATCTTTATCAGGTGGTGAACGTAGAAGAGTTGGTTTAGCCAAGTTATTAATTGAAGATCTTGATCTCATCCTGCTAGATGAGCCAACTAATCACTTAGATGTCGAAGGCGTTTCCTGGCTTGCAGAGCATTTAAAGAATCGAAAATCATTGGCAGTCGTTGTAGTAACTCATGATCGTTGGTTCTTAGATGAGGTAACTGATCGAACCTGGGAAGTTATCGGCGGGAATCTCGAAGAATATGATGGTGGCTACTCTGCGTATGTTTTAGCGAAGGCCGAGCGCGCTCGCCAGCAGTCAGCTATCGAAGCCAGACGGAATAATCTTCTTCGTAAAGAGTTAGCGTGGCTTAGGCGCGGTGCTCCTGCACGCACCACCAAACCAAAATTTCGAGTGGATGCAGCAAATGAATTGATTGCAACCGAACCGCCACCTAGAGATAACACCGAGCTTTTGAAATTTAGTCAGAATCGATTGGGCAATACTGTTTTTGAATGCCAACACTTGCAGGTTCGCGCTGGCGAAAAAGTTTTAATCGATGATCTTTATTGGAATATTGGTCCAGGAGAGCGGATTGGAATTGTTGGAGTAAATGGTGCAGGAAAAACCACATTGATGCGAACTCTTGCTGGTGAACACTTTGCTTCAGCAGGTAAATTGGTAAAAGGCGTCACCGTTAAAATTGCGATGCTTTCGCAGCATTTAACAGAACTAGATCCAAGTTGGCGACTTCTAGAGGCAGTAGAACGTGTTGCAACCCGTGTTGAGTTAGGTGGGGGCCGAGAACTATCCGCCTCCCAACTATGCGAGCGATTGGGATTTGATAGAGAATCACAATGGACTCCGGTCGGAGATTTATCAGGTGGCGAAAAACGCAGATTACAGCTAACAAGGCTATTAATGGATAGTCCGAATGTATTGATGTTGGATGAACCGACCAATGACTTTGACATAGAGATCTTGACTGAGTTAGAGGATCTACTTGATAGCTTTGCTGGAACCTTGCTCGTGATTTCTCATGATCGGTATTTCCTAGAACGTACTTGTGATCGAGTAGTTGGGCTCTTAGGTGATGGGAAATTGACCGATTTACCTAGGGGTATTGATCAATATCTGGAATTACGAAGTAAGCAGATCGAAAAATCTATTCCGAATGTGACCTCAGATAAAAAAATTTCAACGGCAGCCGAAGAGCGCCAACTAAAGAAAGATTTGGTACGAATCGAGCGTCAGATGGAGAAGCTAGATCAAGAAATTAAAGAACTTCTGATTGCAGAGCAAGCAGCCGCATATGATGCCGAAAAACTTCTGCTGGCTACCAATAATCTAGAAATTGCCCAGAAAAGACGGGCAACGTTAGAAGAAGAATGGTTGCAAGTCACTTTGCAACTAGAAGGCTGAGATAATTTTCTGATGCGCCTAGATCTAATCGCATTCTTCACGGCGACGTTAATCGCCTTTCAGGCTCGTGTTAATGGTGAGCTATCCGCGAAGTTGGGCAATCCAATTCAAGCGGCTACTGTTTCTTTTGGTTCGGGGTTGATAGTTATCGCTCTTATTGCGCTCACCAATAAAGGAATGCGTCAAGGACTCACAGCAATCAAGATTGGCGTTAAAAGTGGCGGCCTTAAACGCTGGAATCTCTTTGCCGGGATGCTTGGTGGAATCTTCGTTGCAATTCAGACAAATACTGTAACGGTGATTGGGGTTGCAGTTTATTCAGTGGCTTCCATCGCAGGACAAACCACATCATCTTTGATTGTGGATGCATATGGACTATCTGGAGGCGTAAGACAAAAAATTACGTTTCGCCGGATTTTTGCCTCAATAATTACGGTATCAGCAGTATTGGTTTCAGTATGGGATCGCATTGAAGCTGATGATCTATCACTATTTCCAGTAGTGCTCTCTGGTTTAGCAGGCGCAATAGTTGGATTACAGAGAGCGCTAAATGGAAAGATAAATCTTTACTCTGGGCAACATTGGACTACATCATTACTTAACTTCATAATGGGAACCACATTTCTAGTCCTCTTAACTCTGTTATTAATTCCAACTGGTAGATATGAATTTGCTTCCTTACCAGCTACTCCTTGGTGGATCTACACCGGTGGAGTTTTGGGAGTCATCTATATCGCATATTCATCAAGCATCGTTCAACAATTAGGTGTACTTGCATATACCTTACTAAGTGTGGGTGGCAATTTATTTGGTGCGCTCTTAATTGATCTTGTTTTGCCATTACAAGGGGTCAAAGTCAGCGGTTGGCTAGTGTCTGGAATTTTTCTATCTTTTATCGGGGTTATCGTCGGTGGCGTAAGTAGCCAACAACAGAAGAGATAATCGACGCGCTGATGAAGAACGCCGCAATTGCATAGCTTGAACTTTTTACCCAAGGAATAGTTGCGGAGTAATAACCAGCGGAGGTAATCAATACCGCCCAGAGCAGCGCACCAACTGCATTAGCGCTAAGGAAAGAGTAGTAACGCATTTTGGCAGCTCCAGCGATTGGTGGTACGAAGGTGCGAATCCAAGGAAAGTACCTAGCGGCAACTACTGCCCACCATCCTGATCTCTCATAAAATCGTTCTGCTCTGGCAACCATTTTCTTAATTCTTGGAGAATCTTTTCGATCTAAATATGGCCGACCAAGCTTTCTACCAATTACATATCCAGTTTGATCACCAATAAACGCTGCCAGAAACACCACTAAACAAAGTAGCGAGATATCTATCGAATCATTTGCAGCTGCTACTAAACCTGCGCTAAATAGGAGGGAATCTCCGGGCAAGAAAAATCCAAGCAAAATTCCAGTTTCGACAAAGATAATTACAAATAAAATCACATAGAAAATTAAAGGTCCGAGCGTTGCTAATTGTTCATCAAAAGATGCTTGCAACATTACTTTGCAGCCTCTTTGACTGCAGCTGCAACCTTTTTGGCAACTTGCGGGTCAAAAACACTTGGAATTATGAAATTAGCATTGAGCTGTTCAGGTGCAACACAGCTTGCGATTGCATCAGCAGCCGCCACCAGCAATTTATCTGTAATCCTATGCGCGTTAGCATCTAGTAGCCCCCGAAAGATTCCGGGAAATGCAAGCACATTATTAATCTGATTTGGCTGATCGCTTCGACCGGTTGCAACAACCGCTGCATATTTTCTAGCAATTGCAGGATCAATCTCAGGATCTGGATTTGCCAAAGCAAAAACCACCGAATTGATAGCCATGGATTGGATATCTGATTCTTTCAAGATATTAGCAGCGCTGACACCTATGAATACGTCGGCACCTTTTAAGGCTTCTACTAATGAGCCATGAAACCCATGATTATCAACCCCATCTATCTCTGCGATACCTTCGCGATGAAAAGCCAAGACATTTTCAGCGCCACTGATCGCAAGAAGTTTGGCAATCGCAGTGCCAGCAGCTCCAGCGCCACTAATTACGATCTTCACACTTTTCAGATCCTTGCGGACCAACTTCAAGGCATTTTTTAGCGCTGCCAGAACTACGATTGCAGTTCCATGTTGGTCATCATGAAAAACTGGGATATCAAGAAGTTCACGAAGTTTTGCTTCGACTTCAAAGCAACGTGGCGCAGAGATATCTTCCAAATTGATTCCGCCATAAACCGGTGCAATTAACTGAACGGTTCTTACAATTTCATCAACATCTTGGCTGTCGATACAGACTGGCCAAGCATCGACATCAGCAAATCTCTTAAAGAGCGCAGCTTTACCTTCCATGACAGGCAACGCAGCGGCTGGTCCGATATTTCCAAGTCCTAGAACTGCAGAGCCATCAGTAACCACCGCAACTGTATTTCGCTTAATGGTTAGGCGTCTGGCATCAGCTGGATCTGCGGCGATCGCTTGGCTAATTCGGGCCACGCCAGGGGTATATGCCCTAGAAAGATCATCGCGAGTTTTTAAAGGGACTTTAGGCGTGACTTCGATTTTGCCACCTAAATGTAGAAGAAAGGTACGGTCACTTACTTTACGTACCTTTAAACCAGGGATTTTTTCAATCTCATCACAAATATCTTTTGCGTGGTTAACATCGATGGTGTCACAAGTGATGTCAACGACTACTAATTCCAAAGTTGATTCTGCAACGTCTAGTGCGGTGATAGTAGCGCCAGCATTTGTAATTGCAGTTGTGGCTTGCGCAACTGGTTGTCTCTCAGGTGCGCCTTCAATTCGAATTGTGATTCCGTAGCCAGGACTAGTGGAACTCATCAAACCACTCCGTAAAGTCGATCTCCAGCATCGCCTAAACCTGGGACGATGTAACCATGTTCATTTAACTTTTCGTCGACAGCACCAGTTACTAAGTGAACGTTAGTATTTGGAAAAGCATCACTTACAGCTTTAATTCCTTCGGGTGATGAGATGATACAGATTGCAACAATGTCAGTAGCGCCCAAATCAAGGAGATATTGAATCGCGGCAATCAATGTACCACCAGTAGCTAACATGGGATCAAGCACATAACACTGACGGCCTTTCAAATCTTTAGGCAAGCGATTTGCATAAGTTGATGCCTGTAATGTTTTCTCATCACGAACCATTCCCAAAAATCCGATCTCCGCATTTGGCATCAATCGGACCATTCCTTCTAGCATCCCGAGGCCAGCGCGAAGAATTGGAACTACTACTGGAGTTGGCTTTGACATCTCAACACCGGTCATTGGAGCAACGGGTGTTTTGATCTCTTTTGGTACGACTTTGATTTCATGAGTTGCTTCGTAGGAGAGCAGCGTCACGAGCTCTTCCACCAAGTGTCTAAAGGTCGGCGAATCCGTTTTCTCATCGCGCAACACCGTCAATTTATGCGCAATCAAGGGATGGTCAGCGACGTGTACTTTCATAATGCCTACCTTACAGGTCTTTCCATTGCCTTCAGATAGTGGAAAACTAGTGGGCAACGGGATTCCGCATGGAAGCAGGTGGTGATAATGAACTCAGATGTTGATTTCGCAGTCGCTGCTTGGCATGAGAATGGAACTTGGAAGTTAGAGATCCTTCCGGACCCTTATAACTTAGGTGGAGTAATCAGCGAATTGAAAGGCCATCAAACAAATGGTGGCGCGCTAGCTTTAATCTCCATTGATGAGGAATTCTTTATTTTAGTTCGAGTTCTGGGTAAACACATCAGCCTCTTTATTAGCGATGTTACTTGTGCATTGGATTACGAAGTTGCAAATGAATTCCTAGAAATCTCAGATCTGCCAGTTCCTGAAGCAGATGACGAACCGCTTCCTGGCGGACATATGGATATCATCGCTGATCTTGGTATGGGTCACATGGAGTTAGAAGCGTTATGTGATGACACTGAATTATTTCCAGATGAACAATTAGAAGCGATTGCAAAACGTTTGGGGTTCTCTGACGAATTTGTAGAATTACTGGAACTTTAAAGAGTAGATGAATCACCAAGAAGCAATGGCGAAAGCCATCGAATTAGCGCGTGCCACCATTACTACAGAAGATGTACCAGTTGGCGCAATCATCCTGGATAGCAAGGGTGAAGTCATTTCTACCGGTGTTAATCAGAGAGAAATGATGTCGAATCCGACTGCACACGCTGAAATCGTTGCAATTGAGAAAGCTGCTAGCGCGCTTGGAAACTGGCGTTTAGATGGTTGCACTCTGATTGTGACTTTAGAACCCTGTGCAATGTGTGCTGGCGCTATTGCGCAATCTAGAATTTCGAAATTGGTATTTGGTGCATGGGATGAAAAAGCTGGTGCGGTGGGTTCACAATGGGATTTATTAAGAGACCCTAGACAGTTAAATAAACCAGAGGTGATCGCAGGGGTGCTGAAAGAGGAGTGCGCTGCGTTGTTAACTGAATTTTTTCAACAGAGGCGTTGAGAAAATTTAATGTAGCAATTCGTAGTTTGGATTTAAGATCGTTAAATGACCATCAACTTCGCCAACCATTCCTTCGGCGCGAAGTTGTGCTCCGACATCTAAACCAGCCAACGAGCGTCTGCCTAGGAATTGCAAGGTAATTCCACCGGTTTCGTCCCACATCTCAACTTCAAGCATTGGTGCATCATTTGTAGGAGAGGTGCGCATTGCCGTAACTCTGCCTTGAACATGCGCTCGTTTACGCCAAACTACTTCACCGATATTTATTACTTTTTCAGAGTAATGACTAACTGGTTCTAGGTTTGTTGGCGGGACCATTCTCTTTGTAGGGCTTGCGACTGTCGCTTCCTTGACCCTGGTTTTGGTTTCATGAGCTTCATGTAATTCGATTGGTCTTTCCTCTAATAACTTAGCAACGTCAAATGGAATGATCGTCGCAACTACTCGAGGGATTTGTGAGATTGGTCGTGCAATCTGTTCCGCAGTTTGATCATGCAGTACCTTGCCAAGAACTCTTGAATAGGAGCGGCGTGGCAGAAGCAGAGTTAACTCATGGTCTCCATCTGCAGTAGCTCTGATTGCATAATCAAGCGCTGCATTAGTTAAACGACGATCCGGGCAATCAATCAATTCAAGCGAGACATCGCTAAGTGCTGGCGTTGCCTCCCATGCTCGTTTGATGTCATCTGCACGGCGATCATCAATTACAAAGTGCACGGCAATTAAAGTGTGTGGATTAAGACTTCTGGCATATCTAACGGCACCAACAGTCGCAAGATCAACGCTATCGACCAGAACTGTTACATCATGTCTAGTAATTGAAGTAGCCCTGGCACGCGCTTGCGCTAGTGATAACGCAGCTTGTTCGCGGACATATTGCTTGTTTAATCTAACCAGTGAGAGCACCAAAATCGGCGCCAAAACCAAGATGATCCAAGCACCTTGATTAAATTTAACTATTGAGAAGATAACTACAATCGCAAGCGATACCGATCCTGCAATAGTGTTAATAATCCACTTAGTTCTCCAATTAGCAGTCTTATGTTTCTTGGCATGGCGTGCCATTCCTAATCCAGCCAGCGTGAAGCCAGTGAATACTCCAAGAGCATAGAAAGCCACCAAGTGTTCAACTGAAGCCCCAGTGGTAATTACAAATACAACTGCACCTACCGCCAAGAAGATGATTCCGTTAGAAAAAGCTAGACGGTGGCCACGTTTAGTTAACCACTTAGGTAAGAAACCATCGGTGGCAACAAAGTTGCAGAGCAACGGGAAGGCCGAGTAAGTGGTATTTGCGCCAGCAAAAAGAATCAAAGTGGTGGCAAACTGAACATAGATGTACCAAAAATTGCCGAAGGCCCCATCGCCCATAATCGATTTTGCGATTTGTGAGATGACGGTTGGCGAACCGGATTCATAAGGGAGTGCGTAAATTTTGTGCGCAAACCAAGAGACACCTAGCACTAATGAGCCCAGCAAAATCGACATGATTATCAAAGTGCGTTTGGCATTTTTAGCTTCAGGCACTTGAAATAGCGCAACTCCATCAGAGATTGCCTCTAAACCAGTGAGTGAAGAGCCACCATTTGCAAATGCGCGAAGCAGAATAAAGATAGCGGCTGCGCTCAATAGCCCTTGTTCAGTACCGATCTTGATTGCACCTTCTTGGTTTGTTGAGAGCTGTTCTAAGGTGCCATTAAAAACTTTGTACATACCTACAATGAACACTACATACATGCCAACAATGAATAGATAAGTTGGAGCAGCAAAAGCTTTGCCAGCCTCTTTTACTCCGCGAAGATTGCCGTAGGTCAGAAAAGCAATCACAAATAAGACCATTTGCACTTTATACGGGGCTAAATTTGGAAAAGTAGAGATGATTGCTAATACTCCAGCAGAGGCTTGCACTGCCAAAGTAACAATGTAGTCAAGCATTAGCGCAACCGCAGCGATTATCGAAGCGGTCGATCCAAAGTTATCTCGCGAAACTATATAAGCGCCACCTGTTTTGGTGTACACATCAATAACGTTGGTATAAGAGAGTGTGATAATTAAGAGAATAAGCAAGACCACAAATGTAAGTGGCATTAATAGTGCAAAGGCCGCAAGTCCAAAAGCTGGCAGTAGCGCAATCAAAATCTGCTCGGAGCCATATGCAGAAGATGAGATGCAATCTGAAGAGAGAATACCGAGCGCGTAACGCTTTTTTAATCTTTGATGGCTAAGAGTATGGCGATTTAAAGGTCCGCCCAATAAACGCTTTTTGATCTTGTATGAGATGGGATCTTCAAGGTGTGCGTGATCCTGCAAAGTGACGGGCGCAGGAGCGCCATCCGTCCACGATTTAGCCACTAACTCTCCTTGTTAACTAACCTTAATTCTACTTCTCTTTTTAGGCTTTAACATCTAATACTTGTAAAGGTATGCTCTTAGCATGCGTACCGAGTTATTTATAGATGGTAAGTGGGTAAAGGGCAGTTCTACCGCACCCGTTTATGACCCTGCAGATGGATCGGTTATTGCAGAAATTCAACTTGCAGATGATCAACTCTGTGAAGCTGCAGTTACTGCGGCACATAATGCGCAATCTGAATGGGCAAAAACTGCGCCGCGTTTTCGTGCAGAGATTTTGCGTAAAGCTTATGAATTAATGGTTGCCGAATCTGAAACTATCGCAACTTTGATTTCGAAAGAGAATGGCAAAGCGATGCCAGATGCTCGTGGTGAAGCAGCATACGCGGCAGAGTTTTTCCGGTGGTTTTCTGAGGAAACAGTTCGGGTCGAAGGAGATTTTCGCAAATCTCCTAGTGGCGACAAACGTATTTTGGTTACTCATCAACCAATCGGAGTTTCGTTATTAATTACTCCGTGGAATTTTCCAGCCGGTATGGCGACCCGAAAGATTGGTCCCGCAGTTGCAGCTGGTTGCACCATGATTTTAAAACCCGCTGGTGAAACACCACTTACCGCCTTACATATTGTGGACATCATGGAAAGAGCAGGTCTACCAAAAGGTGTATTGAATTTAATAATGCCAGAAAAGACTGGACCACAAATTTCTAAAATACTTCATGATCCAAGAGTAAAAAATCTCTCATTTACCGGTTCCACCGAAGTCGGTAAGCATTTGATTAAAGAAGCTGCAGATCAAGTGATTCGCTGCTCAATGGAACTTGGCGGCAATGCTCCAGTGATTGTGCTTGATGATGCGAATATCGAAAAATCAGTAGCCGGAATTATTTTGGCAAAGATGCGCAATGGAGGCGCTGCCTGTACCTCTGCCAACCGTATCTTTGTCCAAAAAGGCATCGCCGAAGAGTTCATAGTTGCATTTACTAAAGCCATGGATGGATTTGTGATGGGCCGTGGTACGGACGAAGGAATCACGCTTGGGGCTTACGTCTCGATAAAAGAACGCGACAAGATTGCGGAACTAGTCGATGAAGCCATAAAAAATGGCGCATCAGTGCGTACTGGTGGTAAAAAACCAGAAGGTGGCGGTGCTTTCTACCCAGCAACTGTCATGACTGTAGATAAGTACAACTCGATTTTGAAGCATGAAATCTTTGGTCCGGTTGCGCCGATCGTCATCTTTGATACCGATGAAGAAGGAATTGCACTTGCTAACGACACCGAATTTGGACTTATTAGTTATGTCTTTAGCGGCGAACTCGGTCGCGCCATCAGAACTGCAGAAGCGATGGAATCTGGCATGGTCGCAATTAACAAAGGCGTAATCAGTGATCCCGCTGCACCATTCGGTGGCGTGAAGCAATCAGGCTTAGGGCGCGAAGGCGGTTTTGATGGAATACATGAATTCCTCGAAACCAAATACATCGGCTTCGATCTCTAGGCACTCAACTTTTTTATTATTGCTGAGTCATTAATTCTAAATTTATTTATTAAACCTACAATTCTATTTCTTCCATTTGAATAATATTTCAACTCGTAAAAAGGGTATGTATTAACACTAAAACTAGTTTCAGATTGTATATTTGCCCCAGGTAATGGAAAGTTTTGAATAACATCAACGTCTGTCTGAGCAAAGAACTTCTGCAACTTTCTAATTCTTTGGTATTTGAATTTACCTAAGTCCAATTCACGAACTTTTTCGGAAAATTCACTTGTACCAATCTTGCGAGCTTGGTAACTGATTTTGTTGTCTTCTAGTAAATACAAAATTTCTCCATTTGCAATTATTTTTGTTAGTTTCTTTTTTGTTAAAAGCAATTTAGCAATTGAGTTGTAATTATTAATGTTTTGAGTTAATAAAAATTTATAGAGAGCACGACTGTCTTCTTGGCTTAACCATTGACCAAGTTTTAAGCATTCTTCGTAATAGCTCACACAACTATTTTGCCTTAATCTGGCATGGGACCGCTATAAATTTATCTGAGGACCCATTTACTGGAATGACTTTTCCATC
>JACCDJ011179340.1_pt1 | contig 13018 bp, 12 predicted proteins | sample 7444481 | NCBI WGS metagenome assembly JACCDJ01 (sample SAMN15323435, study PRJNA562643) | freshwater metagenome | isolation source: river surface water | place: USA:Blue River Watershed | collected 2017-08-15 | reverse complement strand
TTGGTAGAGGTATTGACCAACGCCCCGTTCCTGCCACAAGCCCCCCAGCTTGCCCGGCTTGCCAAAACACGCGGGCTAGAGGGCAATTTTGGCATTCCCGTTGCGCGCGAACTCGTCTGGCTCGGCAGCGCGCCGCGCCGAACCCGCGTGGCCCAAACCGGCGACCCTGTCGCGAGCGCGATCAACGCCCGCATCCAGCCGCTTATTAAGGACAATCTGCCTTTTGAGGCAGAGGCGATCCTGTTGGAAGCGGCTGCAGGGCTTTCTTCCACCGGTCGGGCTGAACTCAACCAAAGGGTCGCTTGGTCTTATTATATTACAGGCGATGATGATGCCGCCCGGCGGGTCGCTGCGGAAGGTCAGCGGGGCGCTGGGGAATGGGCGGCCTTGTCGGACTGGACCCAAGGCTTGGCCTCTTGGCGGGCGGGTGACTATGCCGCCAGCTTTAGTGCCTTTGCAGCGGCAGCGAACCGCTTTCAGGATGATGAGCTGGAAGCCTCAGCCCATTTCTGGGCGGCGCGGGCCGCCATGGCCTCGGGCCAGCCGCACAAAGTTGACGCGCATTTGAAGGCGGCGGCGCGGGCGCCCGAAACTTTTTATGGCCTGATTGCACGGGAGCGGCTGGGCTTGCCCCGAAGCTTTCAAACGCTGCCCGATGATGTCGCCGAAGTTGCCAATCTGCCCAATGTCCGTGCAGCTCTTGCCTTGGCTGAAATCGACGAAATGGACCTTGCTGATGAGGTGATCCGCTATCAGGCGCGGATTGGCGACCCTGCCAAGCACGCGGCACTGGCGGCCCTTGCCGGACGGATGGACATGCCATCGACCCAGCTTTGGCTCGCGCATAACGGCCCGGCGGGGGCCAGAGCGCCGGCATCGGCCCGCTATCCTTTGCCGCGCAGCTGGGCACCTGAAGGGGGCTGGCGCGTCGATCGCGCCTTGGTCTTTGCCCATGCGCTTCAAGAATCCCAGTTTCGGACCAACGTGGTCAGCCCGGCGGGTGCCCGGGGGTTGATGCAGGTCATGCCCGGGACTGCGGCGATGATGGCGCGCCAAAAAGGGCGGTCAGACGTTGGGTCGCTCAATAACCCTGCGACGAATATGGAATATGGGCAGAGCTTTATTGAAAGGCTGCGCGATATGACGGTTACGGGCGGGATGCTCCCCAAGGTTATTGCAGCCTATAATGCTGGGCCTTTGCCGCTGGAAAGCTGGAACCAGCGAGACCGCGATGGATCTGATCCGCTGCTCTACATCGAATCCATCCCGTTTTGGGAAACCCGCGCTTATGTGACGATCATCCTGCGCAATTATTGGATGTACCAGCTGCAAGAAGGGCAGGAGCCCGCCAGCCTTGCCGCTTTGTCGCAGGGCATGTGGCCGCGCTTTCCGGGCATGCCGGGCCCGAGCGCGGTGCGGCTGACGCCGGCTGAAAGCTATGCCAGTGCCAATTGACGCAGCCCGGACCTTTGAGGCGATTGGTATCGCCGTTCTCACCATTTCTGACAGCCGGACGAAAGCGACAGATGGTTCGGGCGGGTATCTGTGCGGCGCGCTCCAAGATTTGGGGCACCGGTTGGCGGGCTATGAGATTGTTGCGGATGATATCCCGGCCATTCAGGCGCAGATCAAAGCATGGCTGGCCAATCCCGCCGTCCACTGCATCCTCACCACGGGCGGCACGGGCGTTACGGGGCGGGATGTGACGCCCGAAGCGCTCGCTGGGCTCGGCGGTCGGGAAATTCCGGGCTTTGGTGAGCTGTTCCGCTGGCTGAGTTTCGCCAAGATCGGGACGTCGACCATCCAGTCGCGCGCAATTGGCTATGTGATGGGCGACACCTATGTTTTCGCGCTGCCCGGTTCAACCGGCGCGTGCCGGGACGGGTGGGAAGAGATCCTTGTTCATCAACTCGATAGCCGATTTCGGCCGTGCAACTTTATCGAATTGATCGGCCGACTGGGCGAACGCTGATCCCGGCTTTGCGTAAATGCCAGAGGCTGTGGGTGCCCGCCCCCTAACCCCGCCCGCGTGCGGGCGAGGCTGGGGGACGGTTTTCCAAAAGCCTCATGCGGCCCGTAAGGCCTTCAATTGATACTCTTTATACTGCTTGCGCAGCTCCGCCTTCTGGATTTTGCCAGTGCCGGTATGGGGCAGGCCTTCAACAAACAGGACTTCATCGGGCAGCCACCATTTGGCAACAACACCCGCGAGATAGGTGATGACATCTTCCTCGCTGAGGCTTGCCCCTTCCTTGCGGACAACAAGGAGGATGGGCCGTTCATCCCATTTCGGGTGCGCCACGCCAATGGCCGCAGCTTCAGCGACGCCGGGGCAGCCAACGGCAGCGTTTTCCAACTCGACCGAGCTTATCCATTCCCCGCCTGATTTGATCACATCCTTCGCGCGGTCGGTAATCTGCATCGTGCCGTCGGGGTGGATCACCGATACGTCCCCCGTATCGAACCATTGATCGGCGTCGACCGCATCTTTTTCGGCCTTGAAATAGCGTTTGATGACCCACGGCCCGCGCACCTGCAATTGGCCAGAGCTGGTGCCATCGCGGGGAAGGGTGTTGCCTTCGTCATCGACGACGCGCAGTTCCACGCCAAAGGGTACGCGGCCCTGTTTGGTCACGATGTCGATTTGTGCCTCAAGCGTCAGATCATCCCAATCATAAGTGGGGGACCCCATCGTGCCGATGGGAGACGTTTCCGTCATCCCCCAGGCATGGGCAACGCGGATGCCTTGCTTCATCAGCCGTTCGATCATCGCGCGCGGCGCGGCCGAACCGCCAATCGTTACCAGCCGCAATCGGCCAAGCGAGGCATCGCCGCCGGCCTTCGCCGTTGCATCCAAATGCTGGAACAGGGCGAGCCACACGGTGGGCACGCCCGCGGAATGGGTAACCCTTTCCTGCAGCATCAGGCTGTGGAGCGTTGCCGCATCATTGGTTGTCGAAAAGACGAACTTCACGCCCGCCGCTGCCCCGGCAAAGGGCAGGCCCCAGCTGGCCGCGTGGAACATCGGCACAATGGGGAGCAACACCGACCCGCACGACAGATCAAAAACGCTGGGCGCGATTTCGGCCATGGCGTGGAGCATGGTGGAGCGGTGCTGGTAGAGCACGCCCTTCGGATTGCCCGTCGTGCCGCTGGTATAGCAGAGCATGCACGGATCACGCTCATCGCCCATGACCCAATCAAACGCGCCGTCCATCTCGGCCATCAGCGCGCCATAGCTGTCGTCCCGATCGAACACGATATAATGTTCGACGGTTTTCAGATGCGGCTTCAGCCGATCGATCACCGGCTGGAACTGCGCGTCATACATGAGCACCCGGTCTTCGGCGTGGTTCATGATGTAGATCAGGTCTTCATCGAACAGCCGGACGTTGACGGTATGGATCACCCCGCCGCAGCCAATGGCGCCATACCAAGCCGCCAGATGGCGGTGGTGGTTCATCGCAAAGGTGGCGACCCGATCCCCCGGCTTCAAACCCCATTTGTGGAACGCCTGCGCAAGCTTGCGGGCCTCGAGCGCAACGCCTGCCCAGCTGGTCCGGTCCAATTGGCCATCGGCCCAGCGCGTCAGGATTTCCCGCGAGCCATGTTCGCGTGCGGCATAATCAATCAGGTGCGTGACCCGCAGATCCCAATCCTGCATTTGTCCCAGCATATTTCCTCATCCTTTTTAGCGCTTTGTTTTCCCCTAGATGGCGAGCAAGCGCGCCGGACGCAAGGCCCGCTTTTTGGAGAGGTTCGGCGACCGATTCGGCGCGACGAGCCGTTTGCCTGAGGCCCAAGTGCCGACAGCCTGCGTTGAACGGAGCGAGTCTGGCGATGAGCTGTTGGGCCGGGACGGTTCATCCCGGCGACGCTTCCGTTCAACGCGCCACGCTTGGCGGTGAGCCGGGGGGCGGGCAGGGACAGTCTCAACAGTGTCCATCCACCAACAGGGGTTTCATCGTCGTGCGTTTCGTCCGTTTCTTTGCTGCTGCACTGATGGCGATTTCCGCGCTTTCGACCCCGGCTTTGGCGCAATCCAGCCGCTTCCTCCAGTGCGTGACCTATGCGCGCGCCGTTTCGGGCGTTGAACTGCGCGGCAACGCCTATAGCTGGTGGGATCAGGCAGAAGGTCGTTATGAGCGCAGCAACACCCCGCGCGTCGGCTCGGTGATGGCGATGCCGAGCTTTGCAGGGATGCGCAACGGCCATGTCGCGATGGTCAGCAAAGTCTTGAACGATCGCGAAGTCTTGATCGACCACGCCAATTGGTCGCGCCCGGGCATGGTGGAACGCCATGTCCGCGTGCTGGACGTGTCCGCCGCGGGCGATTGGAGCCGGGTGCGCGTGTGGCACGCAGGCTCGCGCGATCTGGGGATCACCAGCTATCCGGTGTCGGGCTTTATCTATACGCGTGGCGCCGCTTCCACCTTTGCGGACGCCGAAAAGGCGCAGGCAGAGCGTGGCGCGTTGTTGAGCGACGATATCTTTTCGCTCGCCGCGCTCGAGGGCTGAGCGGCCCAGCTTTAGGATTTATTGAAGCGTCACCCGGTTGTCGCCGTCATGGCGGCCGAAGAACTGCATCAGCTGGATGATCAACTCGGCCCGATCGGGCAGCTGATCGACCTCGAGCAGCGCTTGCTTGGCCGCCGGATCAAAAGGCGCGACCTGCGCGATGCCATTGACCAACGCTTCATCATCGAGCCGCGATACCGCTTCCCAATCGACAACATAGCCATGCCGTTCGGCAAAGCGCCGCGCCTCCCGCTCGATGCTCGAGCGTTCCAACAGCCCCAAATCATGGGATTCGGGTTCGGGAAGAAGGTCTGCTTCAATCTGGCGGAACGCGCCCTTAACCTGATGCTCCCGCCGGATGCGGAAGCGGTTCTGGCCTTCTAGAACGACATTATACCGCCCATCGTCCAGCGCCTCGACATGGACGATTTTGCCGACACAGCCGATGTCGAACAGCGCGGGCGGATCGCCCGCCCCGCGCGGCTGCACCATGCCGATGCGCTGATCGCTGGCCAGCGCGTGCTGCACCAAAGCGCGATACCGCGGCTCAAAAATATGGAGCGGCAAATGCATGCGCGGGAAAAGGACCGCGCCTGCCAGCGGAAACACCGAAAGCCGGGTGAGCGTTTCGACGGTCATCCGAACAGCGCCGCCGAAAGTTTGCGCCGGGTGGCAGCGACCCAGGGGTCTTCCAACCCAATGGCTTCGAACAGCTTGAGCAATTGGCTGCGCGCCGCGCCTTCGTTCCAATCTTTTTCCGCGCGGATGATATCAAGCAGCGCCTCGGCGGCCCCATCCCGGTCCCCTGCTGCCATCAGGCCGCCGGCGAGTTCAAAGCGGCTGGCATGATCTTCCGGGTTGGCGGCAACCTGAGCCTTCAGGCCGGCCAGATCGTCGACGGGCTTGGCATCCTTGGCAAGCGCGACGGCCGATTGCGCGCGGGCAATGGCTGGGTGTTTTAGCTGGTCTTCGGCAAGGCCGGTTAACACGGCCTCTGCTTCGGCCGCGCGCCCCGCGGCCAACAGCGCGCGCGCTAGGCCTGAAAGCGCCTCGGCATTGTCCGGGGCCATTTCACAGATCTGCTGAAAGACGCTGACGGCGCGATCCGCCTCACCACTGGCCAGCACGTCTTCGCCCATCGCGATGAGCGGCTCGATTTCCTGCTCCAGCGCCTGCGCCTCGCCTTGGATCGGCAGCTGCTTTAGCATCTGGTCGAGCACGCGGGTGATCTGCGCTTCGGTGCGGAACTGGGTGAGATCAGCGACCAATTGGCCCTGAAACACGGCATAGACGGTGGGGATGGACTGCACGCGGAACTGGGCGGCAATCATCTTCTGCTCATCGACATTGACCTTGGCAAGGATCACGCCCTTATCGGCATAGTCGGCTGCCACCTTTTCCAAGATCGGCGTCAGTTGCTTGCACGGGCCGCACCATTCCGCCCAGAAATCAAGGATGACAAGCGACGTCATCGACGGCTCAATCACGTCGCGGCGAAAAGCCTCCACCGCTTCCTTGTCGGCCGCGCTCATGCCCAGAGTTGCCAAAGTCTCACTCCCTCAAAGTCTTTCCCTCTATGTGGGGACTAGGCGGCGCGAGACAACCCAGAAAAGAGGTTAGGGGGATGAGGCAAAAATCCGCAACGATAGGCTTGCAAAGCGCAAGACCCGCTGTTAACAGCCCGGCTCCCGCGCAGGACATCGTCCGCGCCAACGCCAGAGCGGGCGTAGCTCAGGGGTAGAGCACAACCTTGCCAAGGTTGGGGTCGAGGGTTCGAATCCCTTCGCCCGCTCCAGTTGCCCAAGAGGATCCCGAGATCTAGTTATCGCGTCCAGCGGGGTTTTGCGCATCGCGGTCGATCATCGCCTCGAGATTCTTGGAGAAGCGCAGGAGCAAGTCGGCCATGAGTTTCGCCTCGTCGGGGCTAAAGCCCTTCAGGAGTTCGAGATGCTGCTCAACGGCAATGTCCAGAATCTGGTCGTGCATCGCCCGACCCGTTGGGGTTAGGAAAAGCCCCCGGCTCCGCCCATTGGCGTGCAGGTCGCCTGTGCAGATCAGCCCGCGCCGTTTCAATCGGCTCACGGCGCGGCTGACCGTTCCCTTATCCACGCCGATGGTTCTTGCCGATCGCATCGCGGTGATGCCCGGCAGGCGGGCGAGCAAGAGGAGCATGCGCCAATCCACCGTGCCAAGATTGAGCCGGTCTGCAAAATAACTGGCGGCGGCTTCGGTGAACTTATTGGCAGCGAAAGACAGGAGCATCGCCGGGGTGCGCGAGATGCTCAACGTTTGGAACGTTTCCCCTGTGTGCCCATCCTGCACGTCAACGAGAAACATATCGCGCGTAACGGCAGACGGCTTGGGAGTGCGCATGCCCCATTGCTAGCGGGTTTCCCGGCGGACGCCAAGCCACCAACCAGACGATCAATGTTGCACGTGCAACATTGATCGTCTAGGTTGATACCGAAAGATTAGGCGCCGAGCTGCTTTCTCAGTGCCCCGTCAGGGGGAGGCAATCGCCATGGCCAAGCAAGATTTGAAGCGATCATCGCCCCGGGCCGCCGGCACATCGACAGGGCGGGCCGTTTGGCTGGCATTTTGCGCGGTGCTGGGCTTTTACAGCCTCTTGGTCTGGGATGCCGGGTATCGGCAGTCGCCGATCCATACCAACCCCATGGAGGTTCAACAGCTGGATCGGGTGGAAGCCAAGAGCAATCTTGGCGTTCCTTATCGCGAGGTCGCTTCGGATGCCTTGGCGGCCTATCCTCTTTGGAACAATCTAACGGCCATGGTGACGGGCACCCGATTTGGCTTTGGCACCAACGGAAATACCGAACCCTTGCGCTTTTACGCGTCGATGACCTCAAATCAGAAATCGGTTCTCAGCGTGCACATGGCGCTGGGTGGTCTTGTGCTCCTGCTTGGCCTGTTTCAGTTCACGCCATCTTTCCGCAAGACGCACCGCAAAGCGCATCGGGCTATTGGCCTTGTCTACATTCTGAGCAACTTTACCTTGGCTTTCGCTGCCATTTTCCACATGCTGCATGCCGGCGTGGAAAACACCTATCAGGGTTTTGCCTTTCACATTCAGCTTTGGTTTCTGGTCATCAGCACCCTCATCGCCCAAATGCTGGCGATCTTCTTCCTGATGCGGCGCAATTTTGCGCTGCATCTGGGCTTTCAGGTCTATACTTTTGTGGCGTTCCTCAATGCGCCTATCCAGCGGCTCGACTGGGCTGTGTTCGGCGCGCTCTATCCGCATCTGACCCAAGGCGAAGTCAACAACCTCGTCAATATCCTGACCTTTTGGCAGTGCTTGTTGATTGGCTATGCGCTTTTCGCCTGGAACCGTGCCGCTTGCCCTGTGCGGCGGGACCTTCCACCCATCGTGTCGCAGCCTCTGGCGCTGAAAATCATGTGCGCACTGGGCGCGCTTGCTGCTGCGCTCACCTCACTGGCCCTCTATGTTGGCACCGCTGGCCTTGACGGCTGGCGCGCTGCGAAGGCGATCGTGCCGGCCAGCACTTTGGCGGCGGAGGCGACGGTGCTTTCAGGCCAGCCGTTGCAGGCAGCCGCGTTCGGCATGGTCATCGCCGTGGCAATTTTGTCGGGCGTCTGGCTGATGATCCGGAACGCGGCCGCGCGTGGCGTGCGCTGGCTGTTCTATGTCAGCGCGATTGCGGCGGGGGTGCAGCAAATCATATGGGGTTTCCAACTGGGAGAGCCGAGCATGGCCGTTACGTCCGGCGGCGGATTTTATCTTGTATCCGGCGCCTCGCTTGCCGGTTTCGCCCTGCTCGCCCTTTTCTTCCAAAGACGCGGCCAAGATTCTCTCTGGCATGAAGCCATGGTGTTTGCTGTCCATTTCGCTGTTGCGCCGGCGCTCCTTTTATGGGGGATCACGCTCTGGCATTGGCTGGATGTCATTCCCGCCTTCTACATTGCGCGCGGCCATGGCTATGTTCTGGCGGCAGGCGCGGCCATTTTGATCCCGACCTTTACTTGGTTTTTGCTGATGATGACGAGCCGAGAGACACGTTCGCGCATCATTTCCTAAGCCGGCCAGCGGTGTCCCGACGGGGTGAAAGGCTGCGACACGATTTCCATTCTTACTTTTCCTATAACCGGCAGCGCGTGCTATAAAGCAATGAAGTTCATACTGTTCTTCTCAAGGTACCCGCTTCCATGCCAACGAAAATCCTGATTGCGTCCCCCACTTATGACGGCTCGGTACGGGTTGAGTATATGCGGGCGCTGTTTCAGACGACCGACTATTTCAACAAGGCGGGGATCGGCTGGGATATGGTCGTCGAATCTTCGACCGTCCTCCACATTATGCGCAGCGTCATGGCCACCAAGGCGGTGCTGGAATCTGATTTCACCCATTTGCTGTTTATAGACACCGATATGGGGTTCAGTGCCTCGATCGTTCAGCGGATGGTGGAAGCGGACAAAGCCCTTATCGCTGCGATTTACCCGTATCGCGCCTTTCCCCTGCACGAGGTGGTTGAGGAAGCTGGCAAGACCCTTCGGCAGCTGATTTCGGAAAAAGCACCTTATGCCGTGCGCTTCGCCCCGGACACGACCAACATCACTATCACAGGCGGGATTTGCGAGGTCGATACGATCGGAACCGGGCTTATGCTGATCAAGACAGATGCTTTGCGGACGATGATCGACAAGGCTGGCATCGAGAAGTTTGCGAACCATTTCCCCTATGACCAATGGCTCAAAAACCCCTTTTATTACGCCTTTTTCGACCACATCATCGAAAATGGTATGTATCTAGGCGAAGATTATTCGTTCTGTCGCCGCTGGCAACGCCATATGGGCGAACCCATTCATGCGATTTGCGATACGGAAATCATGCATGTCGGCAATCTGCCCGTCATCGGAAATTTCATGGATAAGCTGCGGACTGGCAAACTAATCTAAACGGCTTTTCACTTCCCCGGGAACAAGCGGGCGGCTGCGGTGTCTGGCATGAGCAGCATCGGGGAAGCCGAACATGATCGAGCTGAGGCACAGCGCGTGGGAAGCCAAACTTACCCCCCAAATTGGGGGCAGTATCGCGACGCTCAGCTGGCGTGGCGCGGATATTCTGCGCCACGGGCGGGCATCAGAGCACAATCCCCTTGCGCTCGGCTGCTTTCCGCTGTTGCCTTACGTTAATAGGATCGCGCGCGGGCGCTTCGTCTGGCAGGGCGAAGTGCACCAGCTGCGCTGCGACCGTGATGATTCGCGCTGGAGCCTCCACGGGCTCGGCTGGCACCGCCCATGGGAAGTGGCCGATCAGGGTATAGACGCCGCGCGGCTGACGCTGGATCACGCGCCCGATGCAGACTGGCCATGGCCCTTTCATGCAGAGCAGGCTTTTGCGCTTTCAACCAAGGGATTGTTGGCCGTGCTTTCGCTGACCAACCATGCCGAGGGAGCCGTGCCAGTGGGGCTTGGTTTCCATCCCTATTTTCAATCTGGGCCGCAGACCCGGCTCACCACCCAGGTCGCAGCCGCATGGGGCGCGGATACGGCGATCTTGCCGACTACCCGCCTAGCGCCCGACGCTTTTGGTGATTGGGCCGCAGGCGACAGGGTGGCGCAGCTACAGCTGGTCGACAACGGCTATGAGGGCTGGGCTGGACGTGCCGTTATCGATCATGGTGATTTTCGGGTGGTGCTGCAGGCCCCCGAGGCACAGTTTTTCCACCTCTATATCCCGCCCGCGTCGCGCTTCTTTGTGGCAGAGCCCGTCACGCATCTGCCCAATGTGATCAACCGGCCAGACATGCCGCCGATGCCGGTGCTGGCACCCGGGGAAACGGCACGGCTGACGATGACGATCAGCGCCGAAGTGGATTAGGTCGTGCGTTTATGACAACGCCCGATCCATCGCGGCGCTGATCATTCAGCGACGCCCCGGCCTCATTTTCCGAAGATCAGCCGTCTTGCTGTGCTGTCATCAATTTCCATGTCGATATCGAGTTCCGACACAAGCGGATCAAGTACCATGCCCGGCGGCAGATCAACGGCGCCAATCGTGCCGTCGGCCAGATGCTTTGCCTGAGGGTTGTTGAAGGTCATGCTGCCCTTGAACGTCTTGCCATCAGCGCCGGTCACACGGACCGTGGCAGACTGAAGCTGCGGACCAGTCGACTGGATCGTCAGCTGCATATTGCCGGTTTGAGGATTGGTCCCGAACGACGCGCTAATGCCGCCCACGATGTTGATCGTCGCGCCGAGGGCATTGCTTCGCAGTGCGAAGGACAGCGCGCTCGTAATCGTATCGGTTGTCCCGTCGTAAAGGACACCGCTGATCGCAAGGTTCCCGCCTGCCAAATAGGTGCTGAGATCGGACGAGCAATTATATTTGGAACTGGTGTTGGGCGGCGGGTTCTGCGTCGGCGCCAGAAATTGGACTTGGGACACGGTGCCCATTGACCCGTTTGCTTGAGGCGCTGGGGCGGAATAGGTGAGGAAGGTGCCGTAATTGGGGTCCAGATTTTCCGCGATGGTGATCCCATCTTCTGAGGTAAATTGCACCGTGCCGAGCATAACGGGCGCTGCGTCATCGTCTTTCTCGCGACCCACCAGCTCCGCGACGCTGCTGGCAATATCCAAAACTGACCCTGCGACACTAATCCAATCAGACCAACCCATGACCCTTCTCCCCACGCGTTACAAAAGCCGAAAAGGCTCGTCGGCGGGAGGTGATCATGAAATGGCCCCGGTGTATCGGTGCGATTGGACCATTCGCGCGGGAACACCCACCGCGATGGATGAAATTCTGGCCAAGCAACGGCCCTTTGGCGTCCAGCAATGCGTTAATGGTCGACGATGGCGCAGACTTGGGTGGAAATGGATGATTTTCCCCTCCCGTCCTCAGCCCTTGGCCGGCGCGTTTGCCCATAAGAAATGGCGGTGTGGTTGTTGACCTTGAAAATCCCCGTGGCGGTGCTCATCTTTGAAAGGCGGCCCGGGCCCCTCTGGCAAGACACGTCTTGTGATGTCGGTCCGCATCGGAGGTTCCGATGATGAGAGGGGAGCTTGCCTCTTCCACTCAGGCGCGACCCTCCGATCTTAGGTGCTTTGAGGAGGATCGGATTATGCAGCATATCTCCAACGCAGGTCAGACGCAGTCGCTGAGGCGGATTATCTTTGTGGCAGGAGCGGCGCTCGCGCTCACTGCCTGTAGCGAGGCGGAGCAGGCAGCGAGCGAGCTCCAAAATCTGACCGATGCCGCAATTGACGCAGAAGGCGTGGCCGATAGCGTGCGCAATTCGGTTGATACAGGCGCCATCGAAGGCGCGCTAAAGGGTGCTGCCGCAGGCGCGTTGCGCGAAGAGCTGGGCGTGGTCGGCGCGGTGGTGGATGAAGACGCCCTGGTTTCTGGTATCGACAAAGCCGTTGACGGCAAGGTGGTGACGCGCACGGCCGAGCAGGCCGCCCGTGATGCCTTGGGGACCGCAGCGCCGCATGAGCAATAGCTTTTCTCGCCCAAGAGAAAGGTCGAGATCCTGATGCGCGCTCTCAACCGGATCGCTGTGTTCATCGCCGTGCTGATCAGCGCGGGGGAAATTGCCCGCTTCTGGGGCAATCCGCGCTTCTTGCCCATGGCGGTGGATGAGCTGCTCGTTGCTGCAGCCCTGCTTTGGGCCTGTTGGCGCACGCGCACGCACGGCACTGGGGGGCATGTGGCTGCGTGGAGTGGCTTTTGCGGGTTGATGCTGGTGCTGTTGATCGAAACGGCAGACCACCAGATCCACGGCCCCGCCAAGGCCGCCGGCCCCATTTATCTTGCCAGTCTTTCGGCGATGCTGGTGCTCGGCCTATGGGCCGTCCGCCGAGCGCTGCGGCTTTTGGGGGAGGGGCATCGGCGCTAGATCGATGCTTTGGACAAAGGCGCGGTTGGCTGCCCCATGGGCGTAACGGGCATCAGCGACAGTTACGCGGGTTCGCGTCGCGCTTCGCGTCACCTGCGCATAAGGCAAGCGTGACCAATAAAGAAAATCCCGGATCGCCTTATCCTTGCGCGCCTCGGCAATCGCGGGATCATCCATATGATGGAGCAAGCGGGCCGGCGCGAGCGTGAGCGGATGGGTGGAAAGCCAGTTGACCTCGCCAAACCCATAAGCATCGGCATTGGCAAAGACGATCTCCCGCTTGAAGGGGTTGATCGGCACCGGGTTGGCAACCACCATCTTCACCGGACCAAGCCCGCGCGCGGTCGCTTCTGCTTCAGCCATCTGCTCTGCCGCGACGCTGCCAGCTCCCATCACGCCGATATAGGCGGAGGTTGCGACGAGCCCGATAAGGGCGGGGTGCCCTGCCCTTAAAGCACCTGCCCGGCGTCGACGGCGCGATCGCCAAATCCCCAGCCCCAAGGCAAGCCAGAGCCAGAGGTCGATAATGAACAAGGTGTCACCGTAAAACCATCGCTCTGAAAAGGGCATCAGCAAGCGGATGCCATAGGTATTGAGGAAATCGAGAAAGGGATGGGACA
>JACCDJ010947768.1_pt1 | contig 13019 bp, 11 predicted proteins | sample 7444481 | NCBI WGS metagenome assembly JACCDJ01 (sample SAMN15323435, study PRJNA562643) | freshwater metagenome | isolation source: river surface water | place: USA:Blue River Watershed | collected 2017-08-15 | reverse complement strand
GTAAAAATACGAAATTTTAATGAGAAAAAAAAATTAAATAATATTGATAAAAAGTTTTTCCTTTACAGGGGTGATAAGCTTTGTGGTTGGGTTAGAATTTGTATCTAAAAATTGTATAATAAATTTACCTTCAAACTTACCTATTTTTGAGGTTTGAGCCTCGGTGAATCTATAAGTAATATAGTATTCGTCAGTTGTCTGATTGTATTTTTTAGTTCTTGTAGTTAACAACGCAGTACCATTTAAAATCTCTGGTTCACCGGTTTTATGATCAACCATTTCAAATGTTATATCCGAGTTTTCCAACAAATCGTTGAACGACGACTTATCGTTTTTACCGTCATCAATCAACCTCATCTTTAATATTGGGTCAGTTGCCCCTTGTCTGATAAAAAATTCCATTACTTAATTGTTAATAAAAATTGGTTTCCCGATTTAATTGGTGCAGTTTCACCTTCTTTCAATTCACTTGACATATAAAAGAATTGTTCTTTTACTACTTCAAATGGAAATTCAATTTCACCTTTAACCACACTCTTAATGTGTTCAATTGTTAACGGTTGGTCAACATTGAAGGTTCTTTTATATCTTTTAATTTTTTGTTGACCTTTGATGATATTAACATCAATATTTAATATTTTCATAATCTATTTTTCTATATTTTATTCTTTAATTATTAATCATCCCACCAAATGTAATCATTTGCCATTTCCTCACTATCGAAATCTTCAAGAGTTACTGATGTGATTGTTTCTTCACTAACCAAGAAAAATTCTTTTGTCCCCTCGCCTTGGAAAACGACCACAAATCTATCTTTTCCATCTATAGTATAATCCCAATTAGTGTACTCTGTTGTATGAGTGTTTAGTAGTGTTCCAGATAAACTGTATAAATTTATTTTAACAACATTTGTATCTGCGTCGATATAAACAACTATATACTTATCCGCACCTAATCGAATCCCCAATCCTTCACCATAATATTCAGGGAAAGATAATAGTGACGAAATTCCATTATTACTTAATACTCTATAACCTAATTGGTCTGGATTCCATAACAACAATCTACTTGGGTCTAAGAAAGTGGGTGTGTAAAAATCTGTTGGGTATTCTATGTTATTATAATGTTCCGTACTTGTAAATCCGGTACTTCCACTATAAACATAGTATCCTAAATCTTGGTTACCCGAATTTGTAAAACGTATGTATCCAACAGTACCATTTGTATTTAAACTGTAATTGTAGTTAGTATTCAATACCGGGTCCAAACTATCAAGTACCGAACCATCTTCACCGATTAAATAAAAGAACATATCAATGGCATTATTAGTACTAAGGTATACAATACCTCTTTCTTGCATTCTATAAAAATCACCATTTGTTATACCTGAAATAGGTAGCTCTAAATCGCTTATTGATGTACCACTTGTTGAAATTGTTAAAACACCTACCGTGTTGCCCGTTGTTGAACAAATTGATTTATATGTGTTACCAATATTTGACCACATATTCAGTGCACCATCCCCGTTTTCAATAAATGAATAGGTTGTAAATTGTGTTTGTCCATTTAACATATAAACAATATCACAATAGGAAACTCTTTGAGCAAAATTATATCCAGGTAACCCCTCAGTATATTTGTGGAAGAAAATGGCTACACTACCATCAACAACATTACTTGGCCAAAAACTTTCATCACCAGTCATACTAATGTTAGGATAATTCGAACCTCTTACGTGACTTGTTTCTGTTAATGTTTCAGTTGTGTGGTTATAATGAATTATTTTATAATCAACATCGGTATCATCATAGTTGTATATAACGGCACACATTTTATCTGTACCTAAGAATGTAAATTCTATATTACTGTATGAATTACCTGTAAGTGAAATCAACTCTAAACTATTACCATCCGTATCAAATATTTCTAAACTTGAACGTAAACTAGTTTGTTGATTTCTAGTTTCAACAACAATAAAATCAACAAATGTAGCAATATTATGTTCAACATATATACCATCCGTCCAAGTTTTAAATGGGATAACTGTACCGTCGGGTTTCATTATAAATGATGAACCATCTCCATTATGTGTCCATTCCCCACGAACCCATTTTTTAACGATAAACGAACCATCTCCCATCACTGAATCATATTCCCATTCAATATCTATATAATGTGTTGAATTATCCCAAGTATAAGTGTACACATCGGTTCCATTAAAATACTTTAAGATACCGTTTTCCTCATCTTCAAATGTAATCCATTTACCTTCTAAAGAACTTAAATCATAATATTGAGTTGTTCCACTATATCTCCCAACTTCAACATTACTTGCGTCTGTGAATATTACTAATCTTTCATCACTATTACTTCTACCATTAAAATAATAACCAAATCCTGATTCTGTTAATGGATATACATCTCTAGCATTCCAATAGGTAGAATCAACATTTAAGTCAATAATTTCAGCGGTTAAATCCGTAAAGTTTAATGTTGCTGCACCATAGTTGTCAGAACCAACCATTTTATTAACGTGAACAAACATTTGACTTTCAATTAAAGGTTCATCTATTGTTAACGTGTATGTGTAATCATACTCTGGCAGGTATAAAGAATATACACCATATGGATGTGAGTTAATGTTATTAAAAGGAATCGTCTTAGTCCCAAGGTTTACCGTGGTACCAGATGTTGATCCTGTATATGGTGTGAATGTCACCGTTGCGGTTTTCCCACTTAGATTTTCACTTAATATTCTTGCACCTATTGCCATTTTGATATAATTTTTTTGTTTACTTAATTTTTAAAATAAATTCGTTACCAGATAAAAACGGTAACACATCCTCATTCTTTAATTCATCTGACATATAATAAAATTCTTCTTTTACTATTTCAAATGGGAACCCTAATCCTTCCTTAATAACATTTTTAACGTGCTCAACCGTTAATGGGTCGTTAGTATTAAATGTCTTTTGGAATCTTTTTACTTTTTGTTTGTTCTTGATGATATTAACATCAACGTTTAATGTTTTCATAATTAATTTTTATTAATCGTTATAAATGTAGTCGTTTATTTCGTAATCGTCATCGGTGTTTTGTACTGTTACAGATGTGATGTTCTCTTCACTAACCAAGTAAATTTCATCTAAACCATCAATACCTCTCTTATATACAATAAATCTTTCATTAACACCAAAGGTATTATCCCAACCTGTCCAAGTTGTTGTTCCACTATTCAATAACGTACCGTTAAAATCGTACAATCTTATTTTAACTGTATTATTATCATTAATATCTTGATAGACAAACATAAATTTAGTTGCACCAATGTTAATAGTATAATCATCATATTCAGGGAACGAAAATTGTTGAGTTATTCCTGTTGAATTTATTATTCTAAAACCTGTACTACCATTAATACCGGCAACTACCATATCAGAATTTGTTTTGAATGTATTGGTTGCGTAATATGATGGAGTGAATACGTTGTTATAATAATCTGTTTGTGTAAATCCTGTACTACCACTATATACATAAAATCCTATGTTACCTTCCGTACTAACACGTATGTAACTATTTTGACCTTTACTATCGATAGTTGATGCCCACGGGTCACTTAACATATATGTCATTGAATCTGTAACAACCCCCAATTCGTTTACGTATTTGTATGATACAGTATTTGCATCAGTTGTGTAAATTTGGTGTATTGACTTATTACCTAAATAATGAGTATTGTACTGATAAACGTCTGCAACGTTAATATTCAAACTTTCAATTCGAGTACTACCAGACATAATTGTTAATACCGAAGCAATGTCATCACTATTTACACACTCAATTCTATATACATCACTTAATAAACCCCAAGAATTGATTCTTTTTCCTGATTCATCATTTGCAAATGTGTATGTGGTAAATGATGTTTGATTGTTGAACATATACATAATGTCACAAAACGCAACTGTTTTACCATAATTGGTCCATTGACCACTATTAGAAAGTTTAATTACCACAGCACCTTTATTCGCACCTTCACCACTTACCCAGAAATTTTGGCTACCTTGCATTTCAATATCTTGGTACGCAGTACCTCTATCGTGAGATGTTTCGATTAAATTTCCAGTGTTACTATTATAATGTATAATTTTGTATGCAACATCTACATCAAGATAATTGGAAAATACTATGGTGCGTTTATTTGTTCCGTGAAATACATTTTCATATTGATTGTATGTTGCACCTGTTAATGAAACGGTTTCTAAAATATTTCCACTTGTATCATATATTTCGAAGTTTGTATACGTGTTATCAGTTTCACCTTGAATTTCTGTAATAACATTGATAAAATCAGAAGATGGTGCTATATGATGTATAATATTCGTTCCATCTGACCAAGTTTTAAATGGAATAACAGTACCATCAGGCTTCATAATAAATGACTCACCATCACCATTATGGGTCCACCCAGACAAAGGTGAGTTTCCTCGTTTTTTAATTATAAATGATTCATCAGATGTGGTTGCATCATAATCCCATTCAATATCAATATAATGTGTTTCGGGGTTCCAAGTGTATGTATAAACTGACACACCGTTTGAGTATTTGAACACCCCATTGTCAACATCTTCATAAGTTACCCATCTACCCTCTAAAGTATTTCTACTTGCACTATCGGTTGTTCCACTATATCTACCAATTTCAATATTTTCGGCATCTGTGAACATTACTAATCTATCGTCACTATCGCTTTCACCTCTGAAATAGTACATATAACCTGAATTTGTTAGTTCATATATGTCACTACAATACCAATCATAGGAACTAATACCCAAATCAATAACTTCAGCGGTAAAATCGTTGAAATTTAACACTGCGGCACCCAAGTTATCTGAGTTAACCATTTGAGATACAAAAACAAATGATTGAACACTTGTATCTGGTTTATTTACCGTTAAGGTGTAGGTATAATCATACTCAGCAAAGTAAAGATTATAAACACCATATGGGTGTGTGTTAATGTTGTTGAAAGGAATTGTCTTGGTTCCAAGGTTTATTGTAGAACCTGATGTTTGACCCGTATATGGTGTGAACGTAACTGTTGCCGTCTTACCACTTAGATTTTCACTTGTTATTCTTGCTCCTATTGCCATTTGTGTTGATTTTGTCTATTATAAATACTTTATTCTGTTGTATCTTTTATGTTTTATTATTTTATATTTTATAATCCATATTTTGATTTGTCCGTATTGTAGTTACCTAAAACCTCCGCGGCAGTTAATGCTTTACCATATATTCTAACTATACCAATCTTACCGTCAAACCACTGTGCATATTCACCATTATTATATGAACCTATGTATAAATTCGTGGAGGTGTTTAATATACTTGCCAAACTATGATTCACACTACCTATACTTGTACCATTAACAAATGTTTCAAATGTGTTTGCTGCAATATTTGTAAAGACATAAACTATTTGATACCATGTATTAAGTGATACGGTATAGTTTGTACTATTTTGAATTAAAGTTGCACCAGAACCTGCACCTGAACCATATTGTCCATAGAATGTTGAAGATGTTGTTCTAATACTATATCCCACATTTGCCGAAAGTCCACCATTGTTGAATTTACCAAGTACCACATCATTACCAGCCACCGCCTGATTTACCCAAACTTCTACTGTCCAATCTCCACTTTGTGGTTCTAGTCCTATACTATCAGCGACAGAAATTTGAGAAGAGGTTCCATTGAATGTAAAGTATGGTGATGTGAATGTTACATTTGACATAGTTCCATGTCTACCCTGACCAGTCAAATCGTTAATTGTTGTTCCGGTACCTGGATATGATATTGGATTAGATGGATCATAATGTAAAACTAAACCAAGACCAGCAACACAATTAATTGTTGCCGACTTCGCAATAATATTTGAAGGATTTTCGGTTTCTCTTACCGCCACCCAATATGTTCCGCTTGAACCTATAGTTACACTACCAATATTTCCACCAACTATAGGCGCCCAAAAAGTTGAATTAAGTGCACTATTTTCGGTAGTGTGTACTCCTCCGGTATATTGATAATTATTGGATGCCGAACCAACAAAATCAGTTAATCTAATTGAACCGTTATTAGTACAAGTACCTGAAATACTGAAATTTAATGGAGGTAAAGTTACTGTTGGTGTAACAGTTGGCGTTGAGGTTGGTGTTGGTGTTAATGTTTCAGTCGGTGTTAATGTTGGTGTAACAGTTGGTGTGGGTGTTAGTGTGGGTGTTGGTGTAGGAGCAATAGTGCTGTACCAACAAAACTCAACATAAGTTCCACCAGTTATGCTACCTGCAGATGGTGTTAATGAAACTCTATATCCAGTACCCCCTAAGAAATAAGCCGAATTTTCCTGAACAACACTTGTTACAGTAACAGATGTTCCATTGATTGTTGCTGTTGCACCTGTTGGAATTGTATCAACATCAGGATAATCAGATTCTAACACATATAAAGCAGTATTTCCACTTCCGGTATAACCATATAAATGTTGTCTAACAGTGTAACAAACTTGATATAATGTTGGCGTTGCTGTTGGCGTTGGTGTTGGTGTATTAGTAAAAGTAGGTGTCGAGGTAGGTGTCGGGGTTTCTGTTGGGGTTGGTGTACTAGTTTCAGTTGGTGTAGGTGTTGGGGTTTCTGTTGCAGTCGGTATAATATCAAAATAAATTTCATTGTTAAATGTGTGTCTATTTGAAGTTGATACATAATCATTTACAACACTCAATGTTGTATAATTTATGTTATCGTTACTACCATATACTACCCAATTTTTAGGATCTCTTGGTTCAAAGTCATTTGCTGTCGCCCATTTATACCCCGTAAATATTTTTTGTTCTCCAAAATCAAATATTAACGTGGCACTATTTCCATAATTTGAATCAATAATATCTAACCATTTTGAATATAAATCACCATCAATAATTCTATTGGCCCCTTCTAATGCGTCTATGGTATTATAAGAACTAGGATTACTCATTGTCACACCAGACATACTTTGCGCAACACCATTAACCATAAAGACAAATTCAGAAGACTGAGTAAAAGGTATAAAGTTGTCTGGTTTTGTTGCTGTTATTACCCATTTATAGTATCTGTAACCATTAACATCAAATGGCGGTTCAGTAGTAGTTGGTGTTTCGGTTGGGGTTGGTGTTAAAGTCTCTGTTAACGTAGGTGTAGGTGTAGGTGTGGGCGTTTCCGTAGGTGTTGGTGTGGGAACAGATGGACAAGATCCACAATCAGTTCTATATGTTGCGATATTGCTACCATCCATATTAACTGTTTTATAATATCCACCATATGTAATAGTTCCCCAACCATTAAAAAATGTTCCATTTCCATTTATTACAAAATTATTTGATTCACAGAATGTTGGCCCGTCACCCGTTACATAAAATCTTGGGCATTCCCCCACAGAACAATTACAAGTCCCCTCAACTGAATCTTCTCCTAACGTTATTTCGCCATAAAATACTGCCGGTGGTTTTAATACACTATATTCTAAGTCATTATTAGGTATTAATGTGTATGATAAATCTGTATTTGGTATTAATGTATAATTAACATCATTATTTGGTATTTCAATTGGATTTAGATCATTGTTAGGTAATAAAACATATGTTAAATCACCATCAGGAACAAGTGTATATAATAAATCATTATTTGGGATTAACGTATGTGCTAAATCGTTAGATGGTATTAATGTATATGTTAAGTCATCGTTCGGTATTAACATATACACCAAGTCGTTATTAGGTATTAGTGTATATGTTAAATCGTTATTTGGTATAATAACGTATGTGAAATCGTTTTCAGGTATAGATGGTGTTACTGTTGGTGTTGGCGTTGCTGTAGGGGATGGGGTTGGTATTGAACAAGAAACATCACCACAATCTAAAACGACCCTTAAATCATCTAAATCATAATCAAATTCTGGGCCTAAATCAAGACCCACAATTTCATAACATACACCATTTCCAATACTATATATTATTCCGGTTAACCCACTTGTTAAACTTCTACCTATTTTATTGTGTGTTTGATCACAATCTCTTAAAAAGTAATAATAATATGTTATTTGAGTTTCGGTTGGTGTTGGTGTATTAGTAAAAGTATATGTCGGGGTTGGTGTCGGCGTAAAAGTAGGTGTAGGTGTAAAAGTAGGCGTCTCCGTAGACGTAAAAGTAGGTGTTGGTGTATTAGTAAAAGTAGGTGTAGGGGTTGGTACAACCTGACCATCATTAGGTTTAACCACAAAAATTCTTCTCGCACCAACTCTCGATGATATTTTACTAATCATAATATATTAACCAAATGTTGTAAATGTTCCTAAGATATTCCAAGATGAACCAACTCTAAGCGCTGTCAATCCTATTACATCAGTTTTATTTGAATTACCTGCCGGTTGTTCATTATTTGCCCAGTTAACAGTAACGCTTTGATTGTTTAACCTGTATGATGTGGCAATATATGGTGTTGATCCTTGTTTTATAACAAATGTTAATGATAATGCACTCAATTCTTCGGTTGGTACATTTGATACATTATATACATTATTATTTAATGAATTTGTTAAATAATATACAGATCCGTCATTATAGTCAAATTCATATGTAGATGTACCACCACTAACTTCAAGTACTATTTTTTCATTTACACTACCAATATTCAATGAACCACCAATTTCTAAATCATCTTGCATTTTTGCAGATCCACTAAATTCGTAAGTGTAACCTTCAGTAAATGTGTTTGTGTTAAATGTTATTTGACTTCCAGTATGAATTGTCATTTGCGGATCTTCCCATTGATTCTGCGCAAATAATTTTAATTTTGAAGGATGACCAGTACCACCAACAGTACCAACATATAAATCTTTACCTACGTTTAATAAGTAAGCATCATTTTCGTATCCAACAACCCCACCATTATATGTGCTTGAATTAATACCCAAGTTAACATAATGATTTGTTTCGTTTCCGTTATCCGCTGTTACAACAATATCAGAACTTGCTAAACTACTTGAATTAATGTTTTTTACATTAATTTGGGTATAATACTGGTTATTTCCTTGAAAGTGCGCAATATTAATACTACCAGAAGAACCTACATGTAATTTTTCAGCATCTGAACCAGTTTGATGTGTTGGTGTACCTATAACCTGAAATCCCGAAACAAATAAAAACTCTTTTACTACACCACTTCCTTGAACATTCAATGATCCAGTTACTAAAACAGAACCTGTAATCTTATGTAAATCATTAAGACTATTACCAAAACTACTTGATTCGTTAACTGTTAAATTTCCATTTATAAATTGACTACCAGTAAAATAGTGTGAACCACTATCCACTAGAATTTGTCTAAGATGTGTTAAATTATGTTGATAAGTTACCCCGGAATGTACTACTGGTAGTATGCCATTAAGCGGTAAATTTGCTAACGATCCGCTGGGTAATTGTGATATTTTTTTTCCTGCCATTTAAATAAATATTTTAATAAAGTATTGTATTATTATCTTCTGTTAGGGTATATTCTTCAGATTCTATTAATAATCCATCTGAAAAATATCCAATTAATTCATCTTCACATTCTAAACCACATATAAAGAAATCATATTGATTTAATCTTGTTAAGAAGTTATGTCTCACATGAACAAAATCTAGAGGTTCTTCATAATATTTTATTGATTTTATATTAAAACAACATACCCCTCTATGGTTTATATCCATTTGTTGTGATCCACCCCAAGATTGGATAAATGGTTGTGAACCTCTATTTGATGCTACAACCTCCTCCCAGTTTTCTTTTTTATATATTGGTCTACCGTTTAAATAAATTTTTAATGTACCCAATCTTCTTTGTCTTTCATCCGCCCACTTTTTGTTTAAAAATTCATAATTTTCTTCATAAGAAGCGATTTGAGTACTTGTTACGGCCGTTACTACTGTGTTTCGATAATCTTCAATTTTCCAACCCAGCAAATCATTCCAACCTCCATGATTTTCCACATCACAATCTGTATAGTGTTTATATCTATCGAATACAATTGTTATATTAAAATCTTTTGTTTGGTCTGTTGTACATAATTGAGGGGTGACGTCAGATTCAACATAATAACTTTCAGTATATCCACTAATAGTGTTACAATAACCAGAATATCTAGTTGCTGTCCACATTATTTTTCTATCTGAGGTAAAACCAAAAGATAAACTATTATCAGCGATACTTGAATAATCACTAGGGCCACCAGATCCGAAAAAATAAAATTTGCCACCGTCAGCCCAAGGTAATGACTCTCTATTAAATATAAAATCTAGTGTCCAACCCTTTTCTGTTCTTCTTTTTATGATCGGTGAAGAACATTCATTTGGTTCGGGTTGTATAAATTGATACGCCCATGGCTTAACACCATATTTCGGGGTAATACCACAGCATGCTGTAGGTCTTTGTAGTTTACCCACACATTTATAATAAAAATATTCATCAACAAAGCTTGAAATAATATCAGCTTCATTAGTTCCCATATTCAAGTCTATAAAGATTGGATCATTATATCCTGATATTTTCATATAATGCACCTTATCATCATTATCCTTAAACAAATAAACATCATTGTTTAAAATCTGATATTTGTGGTAAAAACTTAATCCATCACAAAAAGCATCAAAGCTTATCGTTGTTGAAAATCCGGAATATGGGTATGACGCATTATTTACCCTATTATCATATTCAGATAAGGTAATTGTGGTTCTAACACAATCAAAATCCTCTAAACTAGCATTTATTTTGAGAGTAGAGTAAGTTATTGGTGTTGATAGGTCTAAAACATCATCATTATGGTCATCTATAACCTTTGCTATCTCATAATCATAAAATTCTGAAGTATCTAGCTTAGAATCCAGTTTAGTCCCATAAAACTTTAAAATATTCTGGCTGTTCATATTTAGATAAATATCTTTCATAGGATTTGATATTTATATAAAAAACCAATTAGATGAATAATTTTATTAAACAAGTGATTGAAGAAAAGTTTGCGTCAAAAGCACAACAAAGATTTTTCTATGCTCAGGCCGGTAAAGGAGGTAAAAAGGGTAAAAAGTGGGCTAAATGGGCTAAAGAATTTTCAGCAGACACCAATTTCAAAAAAATACCAGAAAAAGCAGTGAAAGAAGACGAAATTGAAGAAATTGTTGACGATAAGGGAAATATTAAAAGAAGTGATGTTCCATTAGGTATAAAAAAGAGTACAATAGGTTCAAAGAAAAGAACAGACAAAGTTGTCAAAACTGGTGCTGGTGCGATGGGAACACATGGTGTTCACGGTACACATACAACTTTAAAATATTGGGCAGAATCTGATATGAGCGGAGCTTTAGGGTATGATGATACTCTTGGTGATGACGCGACATATGATGAAGCATATGAACATTTTACTAAAAAATTAGGATTACCTGAAGATGAAGCAAAGGAAAGATTGAAAGCCATGGGTTATATTCCTGATGAAAAAGAATTAGTTAGATTGGTTGAAAATCCTAAAAAATACATGAAGGATTATATTGAAAGTGTTTTAGTCAAAAAAACAGATGACTCAGACGTTTTGAGTAAAGACGAAAATAAGCCGGAATTAAATCCACTTATTAAAAAACAAATTGATTCCTTGAAAAAATCCTTAAAAAACAATAATATTTCTATAGATAAGATTATAAATCATTTGAAAAGTGAATAGTCAATTAAAAGATAATGTATATGATGTTCCAAATGATGTTTTGGAAAAAATAAATTCGGCTTTATCTTCTGTAAGCGATGAATCAACTCATGGCGTACAAAGAGCAAAGAGACTTTGTTCTGAAAAGAAAGTAACATATGGCCAATTAAAAAGAATTATACATGACATAAAAACGATAGATAAGGAAAATGATAATTTAAGATATGAGCTGTATGGTGGGGAATTGATGGAAAAGTGGGCAAAAACATTTTTAGATGGTCAAAGAGGATTAGTTAAATCAAAAAAACAATCATCACAAAAAATAAATAATTTAACTGGAATGGATGGTGTAAGAAAGAATCCATTTCTTAATACCCATAAAAAATCTGAAGAGAAACAAACCTACACAAATTTTTTAAAGTCTAATTCAGATAAAACTTCAGTATCACCAATAACCTCAACAGGTATTTTCGAAGAGGTTGAAAGAATAAAAAAATTAATGTTATAAATTATGCCAACACAATTAGAAATAATCGCGGAAAAACAAAGACAAGAACATCTTTCTAGAAACGCATATATTGAAAAAAATGGTTATTCATCAACACATGAAAATGCATTATCAACTGGTGATGATAAAGGTAAGGGTGAAACAGATAAGATCGGTTCATCCACTGATATTCAAACTAGAATGAGTAATCTTGTTAAAAACACATATTCTGGAGAGAATTCTTATGGTATAAACAATCCTAACGCACTATCTGATGGTGACGAAAAAGGAAAAGGTGAAACAATTACTGTAGGGTCAAAAACAGACATTAATACTAGAACAGAATTATTGTCTAGAAACATATATAGTAATACGAAGGGTTACGGAGTGAATAATCCAAACGCTATTTCAGATGGTGACGAAAAGGGTAAAGGTGATAATAATGGAAAAGTTGGATCATTAACCGACATTAATACAAGAACAGAATTAATAAACAAAAATGTTTATAATGGCGATAATGGTTATTCAAGCATTCACCCAAATGCATTATCTGATGGTGATATAAAAGGTAAAGGTGATGTAAATAATCAAATAGGATCTTCAGTGGATATTAATAATAGAATTGAGTCAATTGCACGAAACAAATACGGGGAAGCTAAAAGATATCCAGATTTTTAATATGAAATTAGAAGAAATAATTGAAGAACAATACGATTCAATTTTAAAAACCAGTAAAAATAGACCGTTAGTGGATGCTATTGTTAATAGACATCC
>JACCDJ011000842.1_pt1 | contig 13024 bp, 12 predicted proteins | sample 7444481 | NCBI WGS metagenome assembly JACCDJ01 (sample SAMN15323435, study PRJNA562643) | freshwater metagenome | isolation source: river surface water | place: USA:Blue River Watershed | collected 2017-08-15 | reverse complement strand
GCTTCTCTTCGGCCACTAATTGGGCCAGGATGCGAACAATCGCATCGCTCAGATCTGCTGGAGTCAAGGGAATTCCTAAAAACGCGCTCGGATAGGCCAATTCTACCCAAAAGCATGGGTCAGGCGGGAGGAGACTTCTTTACTTAACCGCGCCTGCGGTTAGGCCACGCACGAAGTAGCGCTGAAGAGCGAAGAAGACAATCAACGGAATGATTAGGCTCAGGAACGAGCCGGCGGCAACATCCTGCCAGCCGCCACCATATTGGCCGAGCATTCTCATCAGCTTCCACGTCATGACAGGCTTTTGCTCGCCCACAAAAATAAACGCAATCAGATAGTCGTTCCAGACCCAGAGAAACTGGAAAATCGCAAACGAAGCAATTGCCGGAATCGACATTGGCATCACGAGTCGCCAGAAGATTTGGTAGTAACTCGCTCCATCCATGCGGGCTGCCTCAAGCAAAGAAGGGGGAATAGTGAGCATGTAGTTTCGCAGGATGTAGATTGCCAGCGGCAGGGCGAAAGCCGAGTGCACTATCCAGGCTGCCGGAAAATTGCCGATGAGTTCGATGCCGGTGGTTTGCTTGAACCAAACGAAACCCTTGAGCACCGGAAAGAGCGCTGACTGAAGTGGCAGAACCATTAGCGCAACTAGTGATGCGAAGTAGATTTCACGTCCCTTGAACTGAATGAAGGTAAAAGCGTAGGCAGCGTTTGCGGCAATAATCAGCGGCAATACTGTTGCCGGAATTGTGACGATCAGAGTGTTGAGCAAGGCATCGAGCATGCCGCCCTGGATGGCGTTCACATAGGGCTCAATCGACCACTGGGTGTTTAGCGGATCCACTATCGCCGTCCACCAGCCAGTTTGAGCTGCGGCATCTTGTGGGCGAAGCGATGTGATTAACAAACCGACAGTCGGCGTTGACCAAACAGCAACCAAAAACAGCAATACAAGTGTTGTGCCAATTTTGAAAGAAGAAATGCGCTGCAGAATCTTTTTCATCGGTTCTCCTCAACCTGGCGAACGCTTCGAATCTGCAGCCACATCAGCGGTGCGATGATCACACAGAGAATAGTGACAACGGCCGAGGCCGAACCGAAGTTGGAGTTAACGAAGAGCTCTCGGTAGTAGGCAAAACCGAGAACGCTGGTGTTGAAGTTTCCACCGGTCATGGCAAGCACGATGTCGAAGATTTTCATAACCAGAATCACCACCGTGATGAAGACCGACATGATGGTGCCGCGAATCTGCGGCACAACAACCTTGAAGAATGTAGTGGTCGCATTCGCGCCGTCGATGCGAGCGGCTTCGATTGTTTCTTCGGGCACACCCTTGATTGCGGCAGAGAGCATGACCATAGAGAAGCCTGCCTGAAGCCAAATGATGATGATCATCAAGAGAAACGAGTTCAGTCGACCGGCGTCAATTGTCAACCAGGGCTGCGAAGTGCCTCCAAAGGCCTCAACAATTGCGTTGAGCAAACCAATTACCGGTCGGCCCTCCGGTTGATAGGTGTACAGAAAACGCCAGATGGTTGCAGCCGAGATGAAGCTGATGGCCATCGGCATGAAGATCAGAGATTTGAAAATCTTTTCGCGGGCTGGGCCAACCTGGTTAGTTAGCGTGGCAAACATGAGGCCGATACCAACGGTTAGCGCTGGCACGAAAAGAATCCACAAGAAGTTGTTGAGCAGAATTCCTAAGAATTCGGCTGAAGAAAAGAGTTCAATGTAGTTGTCGAGACCGACGAACTTGCGGCTGCCGGCATCCATGAAAGACCAAACCAAGGTCACAACAAGCGGAACAAACGAAACAAGAATTAGCAGCGCTGCTGCAGGAAGAAGAAATGGAACGGCGCGAAATTTCTCTTGGGCTTTGGCCGGTAAAAATCTAACGGCACGGTCGAGCAACCAGTAGAGACCCCAGCTTGCGACCACACCGAAGATAATCGATGCGACTCCGAAGATGATGTCGCCCATTTGCAACCCCTTCGTTTGTGATTCTTGGATTAGAGAAATCTGGTGGTGGGGCGAACCCCACCACCAGACTCTACCGACTTGAAATCAAGCCGTTTGTAGCTTTTTAGTACTTTGCCTGGATGGCTGCTGCTGCAGTTGCCCAGTCGACCTTGCCAGCAACCCAATCGGTTCCCGATAGCCAGAACTGTGCGTTGACAGCCGATGGCATGCGGTCAGAACCGTCGAAGCCGAATACCGCAGCCTTAGCCATGGTCTCTCCAACGGTCTTGGTTAGCGAGTTAGGGTACAAGCTCGTGTCAAAGGTTGAGTGTGGTGACACGAATGATGACTGTGAAGCCATCAAGGTTCCGATCTTGTCGCTCAAGATGAAGTCGAGAACCTTGGCTACGTCAGCGTCGTTAGTGAACGCTGCTGCTAGGTCTCCACCACCAAGAACGCCGGCCTGGCCGCCCTCAGGAGCTGGAAGTGGGAACACGTTTGCGTTGGTGTAGTCACCAGCAGCTAGTTCAGCCTTGATGTTGTCGGGGAAGAAGTCGGTGATGAATGATCCCTGACGAAGCATGAAGCACTGACCCTTGGCCTTGCCACCGGTCTCGAATAGCGGTGCAGTGTTACCGAAGTTGTCGGTAGCCATTGCAGCACCACCACCGTTTACGTTGCCCTGTGCTAGAAGAGTTGATGAAACCTTCTCAGCTGCGCGAGTTACCTCAGGCGAGTCGAAAGTTACCTCTCCGGCGATCCACTTGTTGTAGACCTCTACACCGTTGTAAGCAAGAACGTACTGCTCTAGCCAGTCGGTGATTGCCCAACCAGTTGCGCCACCAGATTCGATACCAGCACACCATGGGTAACCGCTGCCATCAGTCTTGATCTTTTCGGTCAAGGCAGTTAGCTCTGCGTCAGTGGTAGGAACGGTGTAGCCATTAGCAGCGAACGCTGCTGGGTTGTAGAACACGAGGGTCTTGACGTTTGCAGAAACTGGAAGACCGTAAACAGCGCCGTCCTTAACTGCAAGGGTGTCCCAACCCGGAACCAAGGTCTGCTGCATTGGTGCGATGTCGGTGATTTCACTTAGTGGAATCAAGTTCTCGCTCATGTCTAGCAGACCACCTGGCTGAGGCCACATTGCGATGTCAGGCTGCTGACCCGCAGTAACTTTTGCCTTGATGTCTGTGTCGAATGATGCAAGCGAGGTGAAGGTTACCTTGATGCCTGAAGTCTCACTCCATGCATCTAGTTCAGCCTGAAACGCCTTTGCCTGTACTTCGCCGTAACCACCAAAAATGGTTACCTCTCCGTCACCGGCAGGCTTACCAGCGGCACAGCTGGTCAGCGCTGCGGCTGCAACAGCTGCAACAGCTGCGGCAGCGAGGAAACGCTTTGCTTTCATTAATTTGTCCTTTCAATGGAACGCAGAAGGCAGTTGCCAACGCGCGCAATCCAAATGCTAGACCCGCTTGGGTGCCAGCAATGGCTCAAACCGTCCTTTTTTGGTAACGATTTGTAAACGCTTACATAACGGCGCGTCGAACCAGGCCAAACTCGGCATTTGCCGTGACAGCTATGGGGTCGCTCAGCTCGCCGACGAACTCGCCGTCAACCTCGTTCCAGAAGCCAATTAGGTTCCAGACGCCATCGGTGCCCTGAATCAGGCGAGCGGCATAGAGCCCCGGCGCGTCAAAGCAAACGGCCTTTGAGATGTCGAGGTCTGAAAGATCGGCATTCACCGCCAGGCTGTAAACCCCGCCGAGCTCGCGAGCTTTTCTCTCGCCGCTTATCCATCTGTGACTGCAGCAGAAGAGAATAATCGGCACCCCGTCGACAATTTCAAACTGAAAAACCTCTGTCTCTCCGAATCCGGCTGCGACCTTTGAAAGCGGTTTCTGAACCTTCCAGTTCAAGAGGTCGCTTGATGTCGCGTGGCCCATGACGCCGCTTTCTTTAGCGGGCCCACCCTTGCCTCGCGCGGTGAGCAGCATGTGCCAGATTTCTTCATCGGCGTGAAACTTGAAAACCCACGGATCGCGAAACGCCTCATCGTGCCAAGCGGAATGGTCGAGTTTTGCATAGTGATTTTCGTCGGCACGCACGAGGGCTTGGTTAGAAACTTTTTTCCAAGTCATTAGGTCATCCGATGTTGCAGCACCAACCGACTGAATGTCGCCACCGTCTTCGCGACTTGTGCCGGTGTAGAACATCCACCACTTGCCATCGTCGTTTTTGATCACCGAACCAGTCCAGGTTGTGTAGCTGTCAAAAGCAGGTGACTCAGAAATAGCTAGGGCATCTGCAACCACAGTCCAATTGATTAGGTCGGTTGAAACCGCATGCCCGACCGAAACGTTTCGATGCCGGCGATCTGGATCGCCAAGTGCTCTAGATGCCTGCAGATAGAAGGCGTGATGAGTTTCACCATCTCGAACGAACCAAGAATCCCAAACCCATTGACCAGCAAGCCTCAGTGACATTCAAACAGCATATACTTTGAGAGAACCCTTAGCCCCCATAGCTCAGGGGATAGAGCGCCGCTCTCCGGAGGCGGAAGCGCAGGTTCGATTCCTGCTGGGGGCACGTGAATCTAACCGAACTACTAAATGCCCAAGAGTGGATTACGGGCGTTGTTGCCGATGTCGGCCCGCTATCAGTTCTGATTGTCTGCGGAATCCTGTTCGCCGAGACCGGTTTGCTCTTCGGTTTCTTCTTGCCTGGCGACAGCATCCTGTTTCCCATGGGGCTTATGATGGCCACCGGCATTCTCGACTTTCCGCTCTGGCTCGCCTGCCTGATGTTCACCGCATCCGGCTGGTTGGGAGACCAAACGGGTTACTGGATTGGCCGCAAAGCCGGCCCCGCAATCTTCAAAAGGCCAGACTCAAGATTCTTCAATCACCGCAATGTTGAACGCACTCAAAAGTTCTTCGACCGCTTCGGCCCCAAGGCCATTATTTTTGCTCACTTTGTTCCGGTGATGAGAACTTTTGTTCCGGTGGCAGCTGGCGTTGGAAAGATGCCATACCGCCGCTATCTGAAGTACAACTTCATCGGGGTTACCTGCTGGGCAACCGGTGTCACGCTGGTTGGTGCGGCCTTGGGTCAGATTCCATTCGTTCGCGAGAACGCTGTTGTCGTGACTGTTTCGTTTCTGATCATCACGACGATTCCGATTATCACCGAACTAATCAAGGCCCGCCGCGAGCGAAACAATTAGTTGCTGAAGCGCCATAGCGCGATGGCTCATTGAGTTTTTAATCTCCGGCGGCATTTCTGCGGCCGTAATCTCGAAACCTTCTGGAATGAAGATTGGGTCGTAACCGTGTCCAAAACTCCCCCGCTCTTCACGGGCAACTCGCCCCGGCCAAACTCCGGTGAAACTCTGTTCGCCATGCTGGCTAACCAGAGCAATTGTGCAAACGAAAGCTGCTGCGCGGTTTTCATCACGGATGTCTTGCAGCTGCGCCAGCAGTAGACGGCGATTTGCAGCGTTGTCTCGCCCGCCAGCCCAGATTGCAGTAAAGATTCCTGGCGAGCCGCCAAGAATTTCGACGGCGATGCCGCTGTCGTCGGCAATCGAGGGCAGGCCGGTGTGCACGTAAGCCGCGCGAGCTTTGATCAGCGCATTCTCAAGAAAGGTCGTTCCGTCTTCAACGGGTTCAGGGCCGTCGTAACTAACCAGTTCTAAACCGGCCACGGCAGGCTCAAGAATCTGGGCAAGTTCTTGTAATTTGCCCTGGTTGTGCGATGCGAGAACGAGCTTCATGCTCTTGCTAGGCCAGCGCGTTTTTCTGAATTTGAGTTAGCGATGCCGTTCCTTTGAGGGCGAGGTCGAGAAGAATGTTCAACTCGTCGCGATCAAATGGCGCGCCTTCTGCGGTGCCCTGCACTTCAACAAATTTTCCAGAGCCGGTAACAACAACGTTCATGTCGGTTTCGGCTCGAACGTCTTCGGTGTATGCAAGGTCTAGCATGGCCACCTGATCGATTATTCCAACCGAGACTGCGGCGACACTATCGATTAGCGGCTTCGACTTTGCCGGAATGTGTTTGTTTGCTCTGGCCCACTCGATTGCATCGTGAAGCGCAAGATATGCACCGGTGATTGCAGCTGTTCGAGTGCCGCCGTCGGCCTGAAGCACGTCACAGTCAATGACGATGGTGTTCTCGCCGAGTTCGCGCACATCGATGATGGCTCTGAGCGACCGACCGATTAGCCTCGAGATTTCGTGAGTTCTTCCGCCCACTTTTCCTTTAACTGCTTCTCGATCATTGCGGTCGTGAGTTGCTCTCGGCAGCATTGCATACTCGGCAGTGACCCAGCCCTCGCCTTTGCCAACTTTCCAACGAGGAACGCCAGGCGTAAACGAGGCCGTGCACAAAACCTTGGTTGAACCAAATGAAATAAGCGCAGAGCCTTCAGCGTGTTCGCTCCAGCCGCGTTCAATAGTTACCGCGCGAAGTTGGTCTGCAGCGCGACCGTCAATTCTGATTGTCATTCTTGCCTCTCTAGGGTTTCACGTGTTCAACACTTGCGACCTCTGGGCCCAAGAATCTGCGTGCCAAAACTCCGAACGATTCTTTGTCGCCGGTGGCCAAAAATCGAAGCGTCGGCTTCGAAGAAGCGGTGCGCAGTAAGTCGTGTTCAACCAAAGTGCGATAGACATCTTTTGCGGTTTCTTCTGCGCTAGAAACAAGAGTCACGTCTTCACCCATAACGTAGCTGATCGCTCCGGTTAGCAGCGGGTAGTGAGTGCAGCCAAGCACCAGAGTGTCAACGCCAGCCTCGCGAATTGGGGTGAGATAGCCCTCGGCGACTTTCAATAGCTCTGGCCCCGAGGTGATTCCGCGTTCAACGTAGTCAACGAAATCAGGGCAGGCAACGCTCGTAATCTGCAGGCCAACCGCGGCGGCAAATGCGTCTCCATAAGCCTTCGAGTTGATTGTTGCCGAGGTGCCAATAACTCCTACGCGATGGTTTCGCGTTGACGCAACCGCCCTGCGCGCTGCGGGCTGAATCACTTCAACCACTGGGATGCCTCGGGCTTCTGTGTAGCGCTCGCGTGCGTCTCGAAGAACGGCGGCCGAAGCAGAGTTGCAGGCGATGACCAGAAGCTTTACACCCTCTTCAACCAGACGATCCATGACAGTGAGCGCCAGGTCTCTAACCTCTTGGATGCTCTTCGGGCCGTAGGGCGAGTTTGCAGTATCGCCAAGGTAAACGATTGATTCGTTTGGCAGCTGGTCGATGATCGCCCTGGCAACAGTTAGCCCACCGACTCCTGAGTCGAAGATTCCGATTGGGGCATCATTCACGAAAATTAGTCTAACTGCGGGCCGTTTAGGCGCAGGTAGGCTGGAAGCGTGCTAAACACAACTGCCCTGCTTACAGACCGCTATGAGTTGACGATGCTTCAGGCTGCTCGTCACGCTGGCACGGCAGATCGACGTTGCGTGTTCGAGGTTTTTACTCGCCACTTGCCCGCCGGTCGTCGCTACGGTGTCGTGGCCGGCACCGGACGTCTGCTAGATCTGCTCAAAGATTTTCGCTTTGACCCCGAAACAATTGCTTGGTTGAGGCAAGAAAAAGTCGTCGACGAAGGCACACTCGAGTGGCTCGCGAACTACAAGTTCAGCGGCAACATTTCTGGCTATCGCGAGGGTGAAATCTTCTTTGCAAATTCCCCTGTACTAACAGTCGAATCGACCTTCGCCGAGGCAGTTTTGCTAGAGACACTTATTCTCTCGATTTTCAACTCTGACTCCTCGGTTGCGGCTGCGGCCTCGAGAATGGTCACCGCTGCCAACGGAAGATTCTTGGCTGAAATGGGCGGTCGCCGAGTGAACGAGCAGGCGGCGGTTGCCGTAGCTCGAGCCGCTTACATCGCTGGCTTCGACGCCACCTCAAACCTCGAGGCTGGTCGCACCTGGGGCATCAAGACCATGGGAACCGCTGCCCATTCTTTTGTCTTGCTGCACGACACCGAAGAGCAGGCTTTCAAGGCACAACTCGAAACCTTTGGCGAGCAGACCACCCTTCTGGTTGACACATTCGACATAGACAACGCTGTTCGAAAAGCCATCGCACTCGCACCAAATCTCGGTGCCGTTCGACTCGACTCGGGAGACCTTGGCGTTGAGGTGAACCGGGTTAGAGAATTGCTCGATTCGCTTGGCGCAACCAACACCAAGATCACGGTGACGAACGATCTAGACGAATTCTCGATAGCCGCTCTCGCCACAGCAGCCGTTGACTCTTATGGCGTCGGCACATCGGTTGCCACCGGCTCTGGAGCGGCAACCGCCGGCTTCGTTTACAAGCTCGTTTCATTTGAGAGCGCCGACGGTTCGTGGCACAGCGTTGCAAAGAAGTCGTCGCAGAAAACGAACGTCGGTGGCCGCAAGCATGCGGTTCGCCGAATCGACTCACGGGGCACTGCAACAGCAGAGGTCATTGGCTCTGAGGTGTTAGTTGAAAAAGACGCCAACGACCGAGCACTGACTGTGAGCCTGGTTCAAGCGGGAATCGTGAACGCCGAGTTTGTTGGCGTCGAAGCATTAGAGCGTGCGCGCCAACACCACAAAGCAGCGAAGGCAGAATTGCCTCTTCAGGGATTACGCCTCATGCGCGGCGACGCGGCAATTCCTACCGAGCTGATCTAAGCCACTTAATTGTCGGCCGGCTCGTCTGGGTTCGGCATTGACTCGTAAATCTCTTTGCAGGTTGGGCAGATCGGAAACTTCTGCGGGTCTCGACTAGGAGTCCAAACCTTGCCGCATAGCGCAACCACCGGAGTGCCCAAGACCGCCGACTCGACGATTTTCTCTTTCTTTACGAAGTGCGAAAAACGCTCGTGGTCACCCGGTTCAACATTTTGAGTCTGCTCTTCAAGAAGAGTTGTCGAACCGATTTGTGGCTCAGGTTGGTTTTCGTTCATGCTGCCTATCCGAGGTCGTCTGCGTTGCCAAGAGTAACCGAAATCTTGTTTGTCTTGCCATCGCGAACATACTCCAAGGTTGCCTTTGCCCCTGCGGGTTGCTGCCTAACCGCTGCGGTGAGCTCTGAGGCCGAAGCAATCGCCCGGTTGTTGAAACGCACGATCACGTCTCCGGATCTGATTCCGGCAGCCTCGGCGGCGCCCCCGGCGGTTACTTTCTCAACTCGCGCACCTACCGAGAAACTTGCGCTCGCCTCAGAGTTTGTGGCATCGCTAACCATCGCGCCGAGCAATCCGTGGCTTACCTTGCCGGTCTGCATGATCTCGGTTGCAACGCGCTTAGCAATGTTAGAAGGAATCGCGAAGCCAACTCCGATGCTTCCGGCTCGAGAACCAAACGAGCTGCCGGCGGTTGCGATTGCAACGTTGACACCGATTAGCTCACCCTTTTCGTTTACAAGTGCGCCACCCGAGTTGCCCGGGTTGATTGCGGCATCGGTCTGAATCACATCGATGTTGATTGGCGGAGCAGAACTCTGGTTGCTCCAAAGTTCGAGTCCGAGACCGTCGGTGTCAGGAGCTGCCGCTGAGGCAACCTGAATTGTGCGATTCAGTGCCGAGACGATTCCCTTGGTGACGGTGTTCGAAAGACCGAGAGGCGCACCGATGGCTACTACGTTGTCACCGACATTTACCTTGTCGCTGTCGGCAAAAACAATCGGTGTGAAAGTAGTCGGTGCATCGATCTTGATGACGGCTAGGTCGATTGTCGGGTCGGTGCCGATTAGCCGAGCCGAATAAACCTTGCCGTCAAAGGTCTTAACTTCGATCTCTGGCGCAGCAGTGGCGCCATCGAGAGTCACAACGTGAGTGTTGGTGAGAATGTAACCGTCTGCGGTTAGAAATTCGCCGCTACCGTTTCCGCCTTCAGATCCAGAAGATACGGAGATGGTTACCACCGATGGCTGTGCGACAGCAGAAGCCGCGGTGACCCAGGTCACACTGTCGGCGTTGTTCACGACTATCGGCGCTGGAGATTGAATGTAATTGAAAGCGCTGATGGCAACCGCGCCACCGACAGATCCGCCAACTACGGCGCCGAGGGTTATTGCGGCAGTGCCCGAAAGCAAGGTTGTGCGCTTGGCCAGGCGCTGCTTGAGCGTTGGCTTCTTTGGCGCTTCTGGCACTGGCATGTCATAAAGAAATTGACCGTTGTAGTTATTCATCAATGACCTTTCGACGGGGTAACTGCCAGAAATTGTGGCAATTACACCTGAACAGTCTATGAATGCATCCTGTGAGTTCACTCACAGCGGTAGCTGCTCGGCTTCACCTCGCAACTTGCTGAAACCAGCCTCGCGCTTAGCCTCGGTGGCTTGATTGCCTCATTTTTGTCTACCCTCAGTTCGAGTTCGGCAGTTGCGGTTACCGAACCAACGCGAACCCAAGGCTCAACTAGCGAGAATCGGGCGCTAGCCAGATAGGCGACGCTTAGAGCAACCCGTTTGGTTCCCTCGGCAGAAAAAGATGCGACCGCAACGGGCGAACTCTGAGCCGGTTCGAGAAGCCACTCGAAGTCGATAGGTGTGAAGCGAACGAACCCGAGTCGCCCCAAAATCACTGCTGTCTTTTCGTGCTCGCCCGCGTCGCTCGTTAGAACGACGGCCTCACCCACCCGAAGAACACTCTGTGAAGCTGCGATTGACAACACCCTTGGCGACAGCGTGGCTTCGGCGCTCTGCAAGCTATTCTCTTGTATCAGCTGTGTTGTCGCCGGCTTGCCGGGTTTCACGACCACCTGTGCCGCCGGCGGAGCACTGGGCCCAACAATCGAGCAGCCCGCTAGAGTCGCGGCAACAATCTGTTGGGTGGTTCTTGCCTCAACCGCACAGCTGATCGAGGGTGCAGTTTTAGCCGGTTTGGAAGTCGTAGTTTTTGTTGGAGAACTTGGCCGTGATGTGGTGCTCGAAGTGTTCTGCTGCGATTGGGTTGCGCAAATCACAACCTGGTTTCGAGAGATAGCCGAACCAGAGGCAAAGCCCGAACCCTTCGAGGGCAGGCACGCTGCACTTGCCGGCACAGATGCAAGCCCGACAAAAATCAGACCGCAGACTAGTGCGAAAGTTTTGTACTTCACGCGATGAAGATAAATCAAGCGAGCGGCCTGCGCTGAAGTTCTGCACAGTTCTCAACTTGTGTTGGCAAAGAAAAAACCCAGACACTAGGTCTGGGTTTTTTGTTTCGTTGCGGAGGCAGGATTTGAACCTACGACCTCCGGGTTATGAGCCCGGCGAGCTACCGAACTGCTCCACCCCGCGATGTGCTTCTAAGTTATCACGGGGTGGAGAAAGTCTCAACCTAGTTAAGTAGCTTGAGCAACTGTTCGATAGCTGCGTTTAGTCGAGCATCGGCCTTGCCGTATGCGGTCCAGTCGTTGGCAGCCATTGCCGCAGCCTTGTCTGCGATTGCGCGCTCGGCAATTGCCAACTGAGCCTTAATCTGTGCATTCACAGTGATTGGCTCTCCCGGTTGCTCACCTTCGTCTGGCAGTGGGGTTCCGGTGTCGCCACCAAATAGCACGTCAAGCGCGCCGCTCAGTGTGTCTTCGAAGGCGATCTTGTCACCGAAAGCAACAAGCACCTTCTTGAGCAACGGATAGCTGGTTTCACCAGTTGACTGAATGTAAACCGGCTGCACGTAAAGCAAGCCACCGCCAACCGGTAGGGTCAGCAGATTTCCGTTTAGCACCGTGGTTGAACCCTGACGCAAAATGTTCAGCAGCTTCGAAACTTCACTGTCTGCAGAGAAGTTGTTTTGCACTAGACCCGGACCAGGAATGTTTAGGTCTTTTGGAATGCTGAGCAGGGTCAGCTTGCCGTAGTTCGAGCCAATCTTTCCGGCTTCTGAACCGGCCTCACTGTCGGCTACCAGATAACCTCGCAGAACGTTTCGGCTCTGCGCGCTGGTTGCTCGCGGAATGAATGTTGTGTAAAGCGAGAACTTAGTTTCAGTCTCTCCAGGCAACTTCATGCTCAGGTAGTAAGGCGGCTGCAGGGTGCTGCCGTTAGCTGGCGATACCGCTCCGGTCGGATCGTTCGGCGTCATCCAGCCGTCAGACTGCGAGTAGAACACACCCGCATCCTTGACGTGGTAGCTGCCGAGAACCGCGCGCTGAATCTTGAACAAATCGCTCGGATAACGCACGTGGCTGATTAGCTCACCGCTCATCTGCGAAACGGGAAGAAGTGAGTTTGGGTAGATCTTTGACCAGGTCTTGAGAATCGGGTCGGTCTCATCCCAGGCATAGAGCTTCACGCTGCCGTCGTAGGCATCAACTGTGGCCTTGACTGAGTTGCGAATGTAGTTGATCTTTCCGCGAGTAAGAGTGCGCTCGCTTGCAGAGTCGGCGATGCTCTGGCTGTAGTTTTCGGCGCTCGAATATGGGTAGTTTGCCGAGGTTGTGTAACCATCAACAATCCAGAGCACTCGCCCGTTAACAACTGCCGGATACGGATCGCTATCAAGAGTCAGGTATGGAGCGACTGCTTGAACACGCTGTAGCGGATCGCGGTTGTATAGAATCTGCGACTTGTCGCCAATTGCATCGCTGAGCAGAATCTGCTCACTCTGGAACTTCAGCGCATAGGCAACGCGCTTTACAAAATTGTCGAGCTTTGGCCCACCGTTGCCGGTGAATGTGTAGGCACTAGCGCTAGCACCGGTGCTGTCTGGAAAGTCGAGCTCGCGCGGACCATCAGCGGTTGGGCCGACAATCGAATAGGCTGGCGAGTTTTCACCGAAGTATATTCTCGGTTCAAACTTTCCGAGCAAACCCTCGTTCGGAATGCCGCCGTGCAAGAAGGCTGGTTGCCCGTCGACCTCGCTCTTGTTTCCGTAGGCGGCAACCACGCCGTATCCGTGGGTGTAAACGATTGTGTTGTTATACCAAGACTGCGATGAACCAAGACCCGACTGGTTCAGTTCGCGAACTGCAATAACGGTGTCTTGGGTCTTGCCGTCGATCTGGTAGCGACCAACGTCTAGGTGGTTAGCGAAGCTGTAGTACTGCTGCACCTGCTGTAGCTGCCTGAACGCGCTGCTAACCAGACCCG
>JACCDJ010750396.1_pt1 | contig 13030 bp, 9 predicted proteins | sample 7444481 | NCBI WGS metagenome assembly JACCDJ01 (sample SAMN15323435, study PRJNA562643) | freshwater metagenome | isolation source: river surface water | place: USA:Blue River Watershed | collected 2017-08-15 | reverse complement strand
CCTACGACCAACGGATTAAGAGTCCGCTGCTCTACCAACTGAGCTAAGAGCCCCCAAATACAGCACCCAAGAGGGTGGTGGGTCGTGCGTGACTCGAACACGCGACCAACGGATTAAAAGTCCGCTGCTCTACCGACTGAGCTAACGACCCACTGTCTGTAGAGCCCATGATTCTAGCCTGAATTTGGAAGGCGCTTCAGCCTCCCATCATCATCAGGCCAGGGTTGCCGCCGGAGGCGGCCGTGTTGAGGCTGATGCTGCGCTCCACCACCAAGCGCTCCAGGGGCACCTCTGCACACCCAGGAGAAAGCGCCGTCAGGCCGACGATGGGCCCCTCCCGATCGGCCAGTTGACGTGCGAACGCCACGATGCCGGCCGGGCTGTCGTGGATCAGGGCCGCATCCACGCCCGCAGGGACGTCCCCGGCTGGCGCAGCAGCCACGGCCCGAACGGCCTCGGGTAACCGTGCCCAGAGGGGGCCGGCCGCTTTGTCCAACACCACCTGCCCCCCGACGGCCAACACCGCCGCGATCTGCACCAGCAGATCATCCTCTGCGCAGGAGTAGTCACCGACACGGCACCAGACGCGATGGCGGGGACCCACCTGGTAAAGGTTGCGCTCTCCCGTGGGGCCGGGCAGCAGAGCCTCCAGCCCGGCCGCGTGGCTGTTGGCCATCTGCAGGCATGCATGAGCCACGTGCGCGCGGCCTGTGGCCACGGCCCACTCGTACAGGGCGTTCAAGGGCTTGCGGGTGCACATCTTCGGTGGGGTACCGCCGGCCTCTTGCACAGCACGCTTTGCGGCATCAACAGGGCCATGCGCCAACAGCCGCAGCAGGTACAGAGGCCCGCCGGCCTTTGGGCCTGTTCCAGACAAGCCGTCGCCACCGAAAGGTTGCACACCCACCACCGCGCCGACCATGTTGCGGTTGACATAGGTGTTGCCGCAACGGGTGTCTCTCAAGACCTGCTCAATGAAGGTATCGATCCGGGAGTGCACGCCCAAGGTCAGCGCATACCCAGTGGCGTTGATCTGCTGGAGCAGCTGGGGTAACTGATCCCGCCTCCACCGCAACACATGCAGGACCGGCCCGAACACCTCTGTCTGCAATTCGTCCAGCCGCTCAATCTCAATAAGCGTGGGTGGCACATAGAAGCCCTTGGCAGCTGGGTAGCCGCTTGCGTTCACGCTGCGGTGAACCACACGGTCCGCATCCTTCATACGCCGGACATGGGCTTCAATCGCTCGATAAGCGGGCTCATCAATCACCGGCCCCATATCGGTCTGCAGCCGTGCAGGATCGCCAACGCTGAGCTCCTCCATCGCCCCTTTGAGCATGACCAGCAGGCGATCCGCCACATCCGCCTGCACGCACAGGACCCGCAGGGCTGAACAGCGCTGACCAGCCGCCTCGAATGCGGATGCCACGGCGTCTTGCACCACCTGCTCCAACAGGGCAGACGAGTCCACCACCATGGCGTTTTGGCCACCCGTCTCGGCAATCAGGGGCACGGGCTGCCCATGCGCATTCAAGCGCGGCGCGAGCACCCGCTGCAGCAACTTGGCGGTCTCCGTCGAGCCCGTAAACATCACCCCCTGCACGCGGGCATCTTCGACCAGTGCCTGCCCCACTTCACGACCACCGCCGGGCAGCAACTGCAAAGCACCGCGTGGCACACCTGCGTGCCACAGCAGGCCGACGGCCCAGGCGGCAACGGCAGGCGTCTGCTCAGCCGGTTTGGCCAGCACCGGGTTACCCGCTGCCAAAGCCGCGGCTGCCTGGCCGATGAAGATCGCCAAGGGAAAGTTCCAGGGGCTGATGCACACCACAGGCCCCAGCGGCAGGTGAATGGCCTGTGCTGGATCTCGCCGAATCTGCGCCGCGTAGTAGCGCAGGAAGTCCACGGCCTCTCGCCACTCGGCCACTGCATGGGCCCAGGTCTTCCCGGCCTCGCGCACCAGCAAGCTCATGCCGGCTGCGGCCTGCGCCTGCATCAGATCTGCCGCCTGCTCCAACAGTGCCGCCCGCTGTGCTGCAGGCGTAGCCGCCCAGTCCACAGCAATCGCCTGAGCGGCTTGGAGCGCCGACTCCACCTCATGCGGCATGGCATACCGAACTGAACCCAAGACATCACGGGCATCCGCGGGGTTGCGCAGCGGATGCTCCGGTTCCCCAGGGGGGATGGAGCACGCCACGGCCAGCATGGGCTTCACTGACCAAGGGGTTTGCGCATGGGCAGCCATCTCCCGCACCAGGGCGCCAAGCGTGGACTCATCGGCCAGGTCCATCCCGCAAGCGTTGCGACGGGCCGTGCCATACAAGGCGCCAGGCAGTGGAATTTGAGGGTGGGGCAGCCCCGGCGGGCTGCCATCCACGGCCGCTTCAGCCCAAGTGCGTTGCACAGGGTCACACACCAGATCGCCCAGGGCCACCGTGGGGTCGGCCAGCTGGTTGACAAAAGAGCTGTTGGCACCGTTTTCCAGGAGACGGCGCACCAAGTAGGCCAGCAGCGTTTCGTGCGTGCCCACCGGTGCATAGATGCGGCATGGGCGGCCCAGGCCGGATGCACCCACCAACTGTTGGTACAAGGTCTCGCCCATACCGTACAGGCACTGGAACTCGTACTGTTCGCTTTGGAACGGGCCAACGGCCTCTTCGGCCATGTGCACGATGGCCGCAACCGTGTGGGCGTTGTGCGTGGCGAATTGCGGATAGATCGCATCGGGTGCAGCCAGCAGTTTGCGGGCACAGGCCAGATAGGCCACATCAGTGTGATGCTTGCGGGTGTAGACCGGGTAGTCGATCTGACCTTCGACCTGTGCGCGTTTGATTTCACTGTCCCAGTACGCACCTTTGACCAAGCGCACCATGAGCCGATGCTCCGTTCGACGCGCCAGGTCCACGAGAAAGTCAATCACCGCCGGGCAACGCTTGCAGTACGCTTGCACCACAAAGCCAATCCCGTGCCAACCGGCCAGGCTCGGCGCTGTGCAAAGCGCCTCCAGCAGGTCAAGCGACAGCTCCAAGCGGTCCGACTCCTCGGCATCGATGTTCAGTCCGATGTCGTAGTGGCGCGCCAGCTGAACCAAGCTCAACACCCGCGGTAACAGCTCGTTCATGACACGGGCGTGCTGTGCTCGGGTGTAGCGTGGGTGCAGGGCCGACAGCTTGATGGAAATCCCCGGTCCGTCTTTGACGCCTTGGCCCGCCGAAGCGCGGCCGATGGCATGAATGGCCTGTTCGTAGGCGGCCCCATAGCGTTGCGCGTCGTCGTGCGTCAGGGCGGCTTCGCCCAACATGTCGTAGGAGTAGGAAAAGCCCTGCGCTTGCCTCTGGCGCGCGCTGGACAGGGCCTCTTCGATCGTTTCCCCCGCAACGAACTGCTCTCCCAGCATCTGCATGGCCAGTTGCACAGCCTGTCGGATCAGGGGCTCACTGCCTTTGATGAGCAGGCGTGCCAGCGCACCGCGCAGATGGCCATCTTTTGGTGGGGCCAACAGCTTGCCCGTGAGCATCAGGCCCCAAGTTGCGGCGTTCACAAAGAGCGAATCACCCTGCTCCACATGGCGCTGCCAGTCGCCGCGGCCAATCTTGTCGCGGATCAAGGCCTCGCGTGTCGCGTCATCCGGGATGCGCAGCAGCGCCTCGGCCAGGCACATCAACGCGACACCTTCCTCGCTTGAAAGTGAAAAGGCCTGCATCAGGCCCTGCACACGGCCGGCACGACCGACTGGCGAGGGGCCATCCCGCAGGCCTCGCACCAGTTCTCGGGCAAGCGCGTCGGTGCGCTTGGCAAGGTCCGGGCTGGCCTGGGCCAATGGCAGCAGCGGCGCCATGGCCTGAGCCTCCGGCAAGCGCGAGGCCTGGGCCACGGCTTTGCGCAGGGCGGCCCGGGGATCCAGCCGCCCCCCGTGGCAAAAGCGGACACCCGGGGCCGAGGTCGAGGGGTATTCAGCAGCTGGCGGCACGTCGATACGGGCGTTCATGGCCATGTCGATGAGTTCAGACCATCACCATGATCCGCAAAATGAACAGAATTTTTTGCTAAATTTGCACGCATCCACTGAACTATTGACAGCCTATGCCCGATCTTGTCGAGTTGGATCGAATCGACCGCCGCATTCTGGAGGTGCTGCAGCGCGATGGGCGCATCAGCAACCTCAAGTTGTCCGAGGCTGTGGCGTTGTCACCCACCGCCGTTCTGGCCAGGGTGCAGCGCCTGACGCGAGAAGGCTACATCCTGGGGTACGAAGCGCGCCTAAACCCACTGAAGTTGGGCGCGGGCATGTTGGTGTTCGTGGAGATCTTGCTGGACCGCACCAACGCGAATGTGTTCGAGCAGTTCAGGGCCGCCGTGCAGGTGCGGCCCGAGATCTTGGAGTGCCACCTGGTGGCCGGCGGATTCGACTACCTGCTCAAGGTTCGCACCGCCGACATGAACAGCTACCGTGCGTTCTCAGGTGAGGTGCTGTGGCAGTTGCCGGGCGTACGCGAAACGCGAACCTATGCAGTAATGGAAGAAGTCAAGCACAGCGCGGTGTTGCCGCTGTAAACCGCAGGGCGGTGCATGTGCTTGGCCATCAAGGCCCATCAAGGCCACCTTAAGGGCGCTGGGCCTCCAACAGTTGGCGCAGGCACTCACTGGCCGCTGTCATGCCGAAGGTGGCGGTGACCACCACCGATGAGCCGTAACCATGGCAGCTGAGATCGCGCGCCGAACGATCGGCGACGGGCTCACACGCGTCAGCGGCGCTCCCTACCGGGCCCTCAGCATCGGCCCCTATCGGCCCCTTCACCGCTTCGGCGGAGTACACGCACCGCACCCCGATACGCCCTTGGCGGGGGGCGGCGCCCTCGCGCCGGAGCCGTTGCCGCAGCCCCGCCAGCAGGGGGTCGTGCGTGGTGGCCGAGAGGTCGTCCACCGCCACGGCCTGCGGCATCTGCTTGCCGCCGGCGGCACCCACGCAAACGTGCAAAGCGCGGCTGCGCAGCGCCCAAATGGCCATGGCCCGCTTGGCAGCGGCCTGGTCGCAGGCGTCAATCACGGCGTCCACTTCGGTGGGCAAGATGCCTGGCCAATTGTCCGGGGTCACAAAGTCTTCAACGGTGGTGACCGTGCAGCCGGGGTGGATTGAGGCCACGCGCTCCTGCAAGGCTTGTACCTTGGCCATCCCCAAGGTGGGCATGGTGGCCTGCAGCTGTCGGTTGAGGTTTGACTCGGAAACCTGGTCCAGGTCGATCAGCACCAGCTGCGCCACACCGCTGCGGGCCAGGGCTTCCACAGCCCATGAGCCCACGCCGCCAACGCCCACCACCGCCACACGGGCCGCACGGATAACCCGGTAGCCCCGCTCGCCATACAGGCGCCTCAAACCGCCGAAGGCACGGTCCTGGTCAATCGGATCGGTGTGCACGGTTGACCATCCCAGCCATCACCTGGCGTGGCATCAGAGCGAACGCTCAATTCGCCACATCTGCCACTTCAGTCCGATCACCGCACCCACCATGATGAAGGCCAAGGCGATGAAACTGCCCAAGGCCAGGGTGGACACCCCTGACAAGCCTTGTCCAATGGTGCAGCCCATGGCGGTCACGCCGCCCAGGCCCATCAGCACCGCGCCCACCAAGTGGTTGACCAGATCTTCGGTGCCCCGAAAAGATTCCCAGCGAAAGGTACCGCTGCGCCAGGCCGCCAACCAGGCCCCCAGGATCACGCCGGGTACCGTGACCACGCCCAAGGTGAGCACCTTGCTCTTGTCACTGAAGTAGGTCAGCCAATCCACGGCGTAGCCCACGGGCCCGACGAAGGTGAAGCTCTCCATGGCCTTGGAGTTGGTGGCCAGGACCACCGACTCGAGGGTTTCCGGATGCTCGGCCACAAAGCCCAACACACCCGACACCCACCACAGGGCTGCCGTCAGTGCGCCAATCCCAATGCCGCCCAGCAGCACGTCCGCGCTGCGGCCCTCGGGCTTCAGAAGGCTCCACAGCACCAGACCACCGCCCAACACGAGGCCGGCCCACAAGGCGCCCTGTGCCGTGCTGATGCCGACCGCCGACGCCAACACGTCACTCAAATGCTGGCCGCCGGGCAGGGTGAAGGCCACGGGGTCCAGCCATTGAACGCGGGCCACGCCAAAGGCGCCCCGCATGGCGGTCAATGCCGCAATGGCCATCACCGCAAACACCACCAGAGACTTGAGGTTGCCGCCCCCGATGCGCACCAGGGTTTTGCTGCCACAACCGGAGGCCAAGACCATGCCCACGCCGAACATCAAGCCGCCCAAGGCCAGGGACAGGACCGGCACGCGTGGTTGGGTGTAGAAGGTGCGCAGAGGATCGATCCAGGCCGCCGCCACCATGCCGTTGAAACCCAACATGGCCACGCCGATGGCCAGCGCCCACATGCGCATGCGGCTCCAATCCCCGATGTTGAGGATGTCGCCCACCGCACCCATGGTGCAGAAGTGGGTCTTCTGCGCAATCAGCCCGAACACCAACGACAGGGCGAACGTGGCCCACAGCACCTGATGGCCCAAGGCCACCACATCAACTTCCTGCATCAAGGGACTCCGCTCGACGGTTGTTGGGCCCCGGCAGCCCGTCCTGGGCGCCCGGCTACTTCAGGGGCAGGCTGGCCAGGCGTTCTTTGCCGGCCTTGGCGGCTTCGCTGTTGGGGTGCGCCTTCATCAGTTCACCCAGGGTGGCGCGCGCGGCCCTGCCGTCCTTCATCTCAAGCTGGCAATTGGCAATGGCCAGCAGCGCCTCGGGCGCGCGCGGGTGGTCGGCCGCAGCCGCCGTGACGCGAAAGGCCGCGATGGCCTCTCGGTAGTCGCGCTTGCCATACAGGGCATTGCCCAGCCAAAACTGGGCCGATTCGGCATAGCCGGAGACGGGCCAGCGGCGCACAAAGGCCGCCAAGGCTTGAGACGCGGCGTTGAAGTCGCCCGAGCGCAACTGGGCCACGGCCTCTTCGTAAGCGCGTCGCTCCTGGGGCTCGACCGTGATCTCACGGCCGTCCACGGTGACCTTGACCGGCTCCAAACGCCGCACGCGCTCTTCGGTCACGTTGAGCAGGTCGCGCTGCTTGCGCTGCAGTTCCGAGAGCTCGCGTGTGAGGTTCTCTTGCCCTCCCCGGCTGGCGGCCAGCTCGGCGCGCAGCTGGTCGAGCTGGCTGTTGAGGTCCAAGAGGGCCTTGCGCAGGCCCTGGAGTTCCTCGGTTTGGGCTTGCGCGCGTTGGTCGGTTTGTGCCAGGCGCTGCCGCAGTTCCAAAATGGCCTTGCGGGCCTCGTCATCCGCAAACAGAGAGGCCTGGCTGGGCACAGCGGCCAGGGCCAACAGCAGCACAGCCGAGTGCCGTGCCCCACGACCAAGCGCGCGCAGCACGTCAGCGGTCCTTGAGTTCGGCGCGGCGGTTCTTGGCATAGGCCGCCTCATCAGAGCCCTGAACGGCGGGGCGCTCCATGCCGAAGCTCACCGGCTCGATCTGGGCGCTGCGCGCGCCCAGGAGCGTCAAGGACTTCACCACCGCCTCGGCACGCTTTTGGCCCAGCGCCAGGTTGTACTCGCGGCTGCCCCGTTCATCGGTGTGGCCTTCGACGGTCATCTTCAGACCCGCGTTGGCCGCCAAGCGCTTGGCGTGCGTGTCAATCACGGGGCGCGCGTCGTCGCGCACCACGAAACTGTCGAAATCAAAGTAAACCACACGGACCAAGTTGTCGCCCGCAGCGGCACGGCTATTGAGGTTCACCGTGGACACACCCGACTGCGCACCGCCGGCAGCCGCACCCGGCGCTCCTGCGCGGGCATTACGGTCTTCTACGGGTACCTTGTTGCCGTCTTCGAGGTTGACGCTGGAGGCGCAGCCGCCCAAGACCAAGGCCGTTGCAGCCAGCAGCAGGCCGCTACGGAGAGTGAAAACAGAATGTGCACGCATGATGAGGTTCTCGTGGGTTCTAAGTGAATGGTGCTCGAAGGCGGCACCTTGATGGATGCGGGGCATGGGCGGAAGGCCGAACACCCGGACGCAGACGGGTCAGCGCCCGAAGGGCCCCCAAGCCGGTTCGCGGATGTCGGCACCAGAGGATGCCAAACGCGCTTTGATTTTACCGTCCAGCGTGGTGGTCATCAAAAGCTCGCGTCCGGCCGCACGGGTGTTGTAGACGATGAGCTTGCCGTTGGGCGCAAAGCTGGGGCTTTGGTCGTCGGTCGAATCGGTGATGGCGGTGGCGGGCCCGCTGCCGTCCAGGGGCTGCACCACCAGCCGGTAAGCGCCACCCTGGCGACTGATGTAGGCCAGCATGCGCCCATCGGGGCTGATGGCCGGGCTGAGGCTTTGAGCGCTGTTGAAGGTCACCCGCTCCGCAGGCCCGCCCTCGGCATTCATGCGGTAAACCTGGGGGCTGCCCCCACGGTCGCTGACGAAGTACAGCAGCCGCCCATCGGGCGAGTACACCGGCTCGGTGTCAATGGCCGAACTTTGGGTCAAGCGCTTGAGGCCGCTGCCGTCGCGGTTCAGGCTGAACAGCTGCGAGCCCCCTTCCTGCGACAGCGTCATCGCCAACCGCGTGCCGTCGGGCGACCAGGCGGGCGCGCTGTTGCTGCCCCTGAAGTTCGCCACCATGCGGCGCGCGCCGGTGGCCACCTGCTGGATCCACACCACGGCCTTTTGCGACTCGAAGGAGACGTAGGCGATCTCTTTGCCCCCTGGTGCCCAAGCCGGTGAGATGATGGGCTCGTTGCTGTTGAGCGCCACCTGCGCGCCCTCGCCATCGGCATCGGCGATGCGCAGCTGGAAGTTGCGGCCCTGCCGCGTGACGTAGCAGATCCGGGTGGAAAACACGCCCTTCTCGCCGGTCAGGCGCTCGTAGATGTTGTCGGCGATGCGGTGGGCCACCAGGCGCAGGTCGGCTGCCACGACGGCTTCGCTACCACCGCCCAAGTCGGTCGCCTTGACCACATCCCATAAGCGGTAGCGCACATCAAAGCGCCCGTCGGCCAAGCGCGTGATGGAGCCACCCACCAGGGCATCGGCACCACGGCCCCGCCACTCGGACATGGGCGGCAGCCCGGTCTCTTCCACCACTTGCACGGCCTCGATGCGGCGGAAGAACCCGCTGCGCTCCAGATCGGCCATCACGATGGCACCCACCGGTTGCGGCGCACTGTCCTCACCCTTGAAGCGTGCCACGGCAATCGGCAGCTGCGTGGCACCAACGCCACCGATCTCCACACGAAACTGGGCCCCAGCCTGCAACGGGTGGGTGCCCAGCCCCACGAGGCCCACAGACCCGGCTGCCGCGCCGCATGAGGCCAGGAATCGACGGCGGGAGGCGCTGTTGCTGAAAGTACTCATGTCTCCGATTTTAGTGAAGGGGTGTCGCGATAATCGCCACTGATGTCTGATGCCCCATGACCCAAACCACTTTTGAGGAACCACAAGCACCCGCCGCGCAGGCCACTGCGCGGCCCTGGGCTCAGCGGATTGCACGGCTCAAGCCCTACGCGCGCGGGTCCCTGCCCGGCATCTGGGCCGCTTTGGCCGCTGCAGCCGTGGGGGCGGCCACCGAACCCCTCATCCCGGCCCTGCTGAAGCCCCTGCTGGACAACGGCTTCAGCGGCCAGGGGGACTTTCCCCTTTGGGCGGTGCCGGTGGCGCTGCTGGGCCTGTTCTTTGTGCGGGGCTTGTCCAGCTTCGTGGCCAACTATGCGCTGGCGTGGTCCACCAACCGGGCCGTGCTGCAGCTGCGTGCCGCTCTCTTTGACCGCCTGCTCGACGCCACACCGAACCTGTATGCCCACAGCAGCGCCAGCGCCCTGACCAACACGGTGGTGTACGAGGTTCAACAAGGGGCCAACCAGCTGGGCGGCGCGGTCCTGGGTATCGTGCGCGACGGCCTGACCATCGTGGCCCTGCTGGCCTATCTCTTGTGGCTGAACTGGACCCTCACCCTGATGGTGCTGCTCTTGGCGCCCGCCGTGGCGGCCGTGATGCGCACGGTGTCCCGCCGGCTGCGCAAGCTGGCCGTGGCAGGTCAGCAGGCCACCGACCGCCTGGCCTATGTGGTGGAGGAAAACGTCTTGGCCTGGCGCATCGTGCGCCTGCATGCCGCGCAGGCCGAGCAACGCCAACGCTTTGAACACCAGAGCCGTTCGCTGCGCAGCCTGATGCTCAAGTCGGTGGCCGCCAGCGCCATCAGCTCACCCTTGACTCAAATGCTGGCGGCCGTGGCCCTCTCCGGCGTGATCACCGCCGCGCTGTGGCAGCAAGGCCAGGGCACCGTGGGCGGATTTGTGGCCTTTGTCACCGCCATGCTGCTGCTGGTGGCGCCCCTGAAGCACCTGAGCGACGCCACAGCCCCCCTGGCCCGCGGCATGGCCGCGCTGGAGCGGGGCCTGGACCTGTTGGACAGCAGCCCCCCCGAACAAGGCGGCAAGCACCGACTGGCCCCAGGAGAGCGCCTGCGAGGTGAGATTGACTTTGCGGGCGTGGGGCTGCGGTACCGCGCATCGGGGCCCGCCGCGCTCAGCGACATCAGCCTGCGGGTGCCCCCCGGCCACACCGTGGCCTTGGTGGGTCCGTCTGGCTCGGGCAAAACCACCCTGGTGCAGCTGCTGCCCCGATTCCTGGAGGTCAGCCAAGGCGAGATCCGGCTAGACGGCATACCGCTGCCCGAATGGGACTTGCAAACCCTTCGGGAACAGTTCGCGCTGGTCAGCCAAGACGTGGTGCTGTTCAACGGCAGCGTGGCCGAAAACGTCGCCTTGGGCAGCGCAGGCACCTCGGCACACCTGGGTGATCCACAGGTACGACAAGGGATTGAGAGGGCCTTGCGGGATGCCAACCTGCTGGAGTTCGTGCAGGCCCTGCCGCAGGGCATGGACACCCCAGTGGGCCACAACGGTGCCCGGCTGTCCGGCGGCCAGCGGCAACGACTGGCCATCGCGCGCGCCCTGTACAAGGACGCCCCGGTCCTGATTCTGGACGAAGCCACATCGGCGCTGGACAGCGAAAGCGAGCGCGCCGTTCAGGCGGCCCTGGAGCGGCTGATGCGGGGACGCACCACCATCGTGATCGCCCATCGTCTGTCGACCATCGAGCATGCCGACCGCGTGGCCGTCTTGGCCGAAGGCCGTTTGGTCGAGCAAGGCACGCCCTCAGAACTGCTCACCGCACAAGGGCTCTACGCGCGTTTGCACGCGCTGCAGTTCCGCAGCGACGCTTCCCATTCCTAAAACCAAGCGACACCCACCATGAGCCAGCCGCTGCCCACCGCCAACCACAGCCCGGGCGCCGATGTGCGGCCCATCAGCCGCTGGCCGGTGCCTGCGGTGGCCGATCTGCCCGAAGACCTGAGGGCGCGCATCCTGGAGGTGCAAGAAAAGGCGGGCTTCGTGCCGAATGTGTTTCTGGCCCTGGCCCACCGCCCAGCGGAATTGCGGGCCTTCCTGGCCTATCACGACGCCCTGCTCCTCAAACCCGAAGAGCCCCCCGCGCCTGACGGCACGCCGCGCGGCTTGTCCAAAGGGGAGCGGGAGATGATCATCGTGGCCACATCCGGGGCCAACCACTGCCTGTACTGCGTGGTGGCGCACGGGGCCATCTTGCGCATCTACGAGAAAAAGCCCCTGCTGGCCGACCAGTTGGCGGTGAACCACCGCAAGGCGGACATCACACCGCGCCAGCGAGCCATGCTGGATTTCGCCATGAAGGTCTGCCTGGACTCTGCCGCGGTCGACGAAGCCGACTGTGCAGCCCTTCGGGCGCACGGCTTCAGCGACGAGGACATCTGGGACATCGGCGCGATCACCGCCTTCTTTGGCCTGTCCAACCGCATGGCCAACTTGACCGCCATGAGGCCCAACGACGAGTTCTACCTCATGGGTCGGGTGCCGCGCAGCAAAGGCTGAACCATCCGGCTGGTTCGCGCTAGAGCAGCACGATGTCGTACTGCTCCGGGTTCATCGAAGGCTCGGCCGTCAAGGAGATTGGCTTGCCGATGAACTCGCTGAGGCCGGCCAGGTGGACGCTTTCTTCGTCCAGCAGCATCTCCACCACCGCCGGGCTGGCCACCACCCGAAACTCCCGCGGCTCAAAGCGCCGCGCCTCGCGCAGGATTTCGCGCAGCACGTCGTAACAGACGGTTCGGGCCGTCTTCACCTGCCCACGGCTGTCGCAGGTGGGACAGGGCTGGCACAGCAGGTGCGCCAAGGACTCCCGGGTGCGCTTGCGGGTGAGCTCCAAAAGGCCCAGCTTGGTGAAGTCCCCCACGCTGGTGCGGGTACGGTCGCGCGCCAGCTGTTTGTGCAGCTCGGCCAGGACCGAATCGCGGTGCTCCTGACGGCTCATGTCAATGAAGTCCACGATGATGATGCCGCCCAGGTTGCGCAGCCGAAGCTGCCGGGCAATGGCACCAGCGGCTTCCAGGTTGGTCTTGAAGATGGTGTCTTCGAAGTTGCGGCCGCCCACAAAACCACCGGTGTTCACATCGACGGTGGTGAGCGCCTCGGTCTGGTCAATCACCAAGTAACCCCCGCTCTTGAGCTCCACGCGCCGCTGCAGGGCGCGCGAGACTTCGTCGTCGATGTTGTGGAGGTCGAAAATCGGCCGCTCGCCGGTGTAGTGCTGCAGCTTGGCCACCGCGCCCGGGGTGTAGCTGGCGCCGAAGGCCTGCAGGTGCTCAAACTGCAAACGGGAGTCGATGCGAATGGCCTGCGTGTCGTCGTTGCTAAGGTCTCGAAGCACGCGCTCCGCCAAGGTGAGGTCTTGATGCAGCAAGCTGCCGGGCGGCTGGGTTTGGCTGCGCTGCCGAATCCTGGCCCAGGTTCGCCGAAGGTAGGCGATGTCGGCAGCCAGCTCGGCGTCGCTGGCATCTTCGGCATTGGTGCGCAGGATGAAGCCGCCGGGTTCTGCACCAGCAGGGTCGGTCCCCTGTTCGGCCAGGGCCGCCTGCGTGGCAAGGGACAACACGCGCTGGCGCAACTGTTCGCGCAACTCCGCCGATTCAATCTTTTGGGAGATCCCAATG
>JACCDJ010528998.1_pt1 | contig 13031 bp, 10 predicted proteins | sample 7444481 | NCBI WGS metagenome assembly JACCDJ01 (sample SAMN15323435, study PRJNA562643) | freshwater metagenome | isolation source: river surface water | place: USA:Blue River Watershed | collected 2017-08-15 | reverse complement strand
CTATTACTTCATTGACTTGTCAAGGCCCGATGGTGAATATGGGTATGAGTATTTCTGACCCAAATTCATTTTATAATTTATTTGATTCAACTGAACAAGCCGTTCCAAATACCAATTCAGGCTATGAGTTATGTTTTATACGAAGAATTTCAAAGCAAACAAATAAATACGCAACACGAATAAAAGCGGCTTCTGATGCTGTGCCGCAACAAGGAGCATATCCAAATACAAGTCTTGCTAATCAATTAAAAATTGTGGCAAGATTAATCAAAGGTGGATTAAAAACGAAAGTCTACTTAGTAAACTATGGTAGTTTTGATACACATGCAAGTCAGGCGGTTGCTACTGATACTTCAACGGGTACACATGCAAATTTATTAGGTGCTGTATCAGAAGCGATTGGCGCATTTCAAAATGATATTAAAAACCAAGAAATAGAAGACAGGGTGATTGGAATGACTTATTCTGAGTTTGGAAGAAGAATCAAGTCCAATGCAAGTGGTGGAACAGATCATGGCGCTGCAGCACCCTTATTTTTATTTGGAAAAAATGTGAGAGGGGGTGTATTTGGAGAAAATCCAACCATACCAACTACTGTTTCGACTAGTGATAATGTGCCCTATCAACATGACTTTAGAACGATTTATAATTCTATTTTAAAGCATTGGTTCTGTGTGAAGGAAACAGACAACATGCAAATTATGTTGAAGCAATATCCAACAGTAAACCTAATCAATGCAAGTGCATGTGCAATTGAAATGGCTAATCCTGTTTTTGAAAAAAACGCCATGATTGTAGCTTACCCAAATCCTTTTAATAACCAATCGAGAATTGAATTTAAAACAGAAGGTGGGCATACCCTTGTTCAACTTTTAGACGCCTCTGGAACTGTTATTAAATTATTAGTAGACGCCACCTATAGTTATGCCGGCATGAATAGCGTTACCATTCATGGTAAAGAACTTTTATCGGGGGTTTATTATATAAGAATACAAAATGGAATTCATCAATATGTGAAGTCCATCTTGAAAATCTAAATTGGAGCCTGATTAACAAAGCGCATCAAATAAATTGATGAAATCATGAAGAAGTTGGATGAATTAATTCTTTTAATTTAAACTTTTAGAATAATTATTGGTCTAACTTCAATTCGCATGACAGACCAAGCACTAATTATACAATTTCAAGCCGGTGAAGCTAAAGAGAGCGCATTTACACAATTGTTAAGGCGACACCGTGAATCCGTATTTTTCCAGATTAAAAAAATGGTGATAGAGCATGCCGATGCAGATGATATAGCGCAAGCTGTTTGGATCAAGGTTTGGAATAAATTAGATGGATTTAAGCAAGAAAGTGCATTTAGTACCTGGCTATATAGGGTGGCTTACAATGAAACATTGAATTTTATAGCTCAAAAAAAGCGGATTCAGGGCCAAAACCAACTTAGTCCATTTGACCATGAATTAGAACCGTCTTCCAATGCTGAATCATTAAAAGAGAGTCAAATTCAAATCAAATTAGAGCGTGCTATTTCAGAATTGCCTGAAAAACAACGATTTGTGTTTATGTTAAGGTATTATGAGGCTTTAGATTATGAAAAGATTGCATCCATCACTGGCACTACGGTGGGTGGCGCTAAAGCCAATTACCACCAAGCGGTTAAAAAAATGACAGAATTAATACAACTAGATTAAACCATTGATCTTTAAAGAGGTCTAAATAATAGCATGGAAAACGAAATCATTTCAAAAGAATTAGAAGCTGCATTAAAAAGCTTTGAAGCAAAAAACAATCAAGTGCCGGAGGGCTATTTTGATTCGTTTGAATTAGAATTGATGCAAAAAATTAAAACAACGTCAGCTAATACTCCAAAAGCTACAATCATTTCCCTCTTAAACAAACAAAAAAAATACTTAGTTGCTGCAAGTTTAATTTTAGTGTTTGCTACTGGCTATCTTTTATATGATATTGAAAAGAATAAAATAAATTCTCAGGGAGCATTAGTTCAAATTGAAGCATTACCTGATGAAGTAATTGAAGCTTATTTAAATGAAAACGAAGTGGTGGCTGAAGTAGATTGGAATGATGCAATTGAAGCAATTGGTGTTGAAGTAAATTTGAATAATTAATTTTTTTAGATTGGTAGCTCTTATAATCAATTTCTAATTAAACTTTTTCTTGAATAAAACATCTAATGATTAAATAATAATTTTATGAAACAATTACTTTCTCTATTTGCATTTATGCTGACAATGCTTTTTGCAAATGCTCAACAAAGACCAATGCATCGAAAAGGAGCAATGCCTCCTCCACCACCGCCAATGGAAGAACGTATGAGTAAAGAGAAAAGAGCACAGCTTGAATCTTTTAAAATACAATTCATTACAAAGAAATTAAATCTTACGTCAGAAGAAGCTGAAAAATTTTGGCCAATTTATAATGAGCAAAAAGATGCCACTCGTAAATTGATGCAAGAACGCAAAGAAGATGAGATTGCCTTACAAGAAGCCATGTTGGTGATAAGAAAAAAATATAAAAAAGATTTGACCCCAGTCTTGAAATCAGAAGACCGCATTAACCTTGCTTTAAAAGTAGATAGAGAGCTATTGAATAAAATGCGCAACGAAATGATGCGCAGAAAAAGACCACCAATGCAATAAGTTGAATCGGGTTTGAATAAGTTAAGCACTAACCGGGGGGTTAGTGCTTTTTTGTGCAAAATATTTCAATTATTTTTCAAATAGTTCCAAGTGGTATTCTTGAATCAATGCAGGATTTTCTGGACTCAATGTAAAGGTTAATTTTAGATTTTTACTTGCGCCTTCTAGTATACAATAGCCTCTTAACTGATTTTCGGCAACCATCTTTCCAACTGATTTAATTGTACCCGCTTTTTCAAATAAACGCTTTGCTTCTGATTTTAATTCATCAATTAAATAGTCGTCAAAAAAGTTTTCTGCAAAGATTGAAGGTATATTATCCCAGGTTGGCAATAATTTAATCAACTCCATTTGTCGTTTTGCAAGTATTGGTGAAACAGCTACTAATCTAGGTTTTAATTTTGCAAGATTTACCAATGTATCTAATATAATTACATTCATGGTTGAAGTAGGCGCATAAGTATGATTGGCAAAAAAGACAACTCCTATTCCATATTCAGGCATGAAGCGCCAATTACTTCCAAAACCAGGTAAGCCTCCACTATGTCCAATACTCGTTTTTCCTTCGGCGTCATGCATCCAATTTAAACCATAACTATAACTAGTTGTGGTTGCCAACCTCTTTCCTGAAGGAAATTGATAACTTGGATTTAAGCCAATGAAAGTATAAGGCAGGTGCATTTCTCTTACCGTACTTCTTTTGATGACTTTGTTTTCGGCATCATTTCTTTCTGGCCAAGCTGCTTGATGCAATGCGACATATTTTGCAAAATCGTCAATAGAGGTAATCATCCCCCCCATGGCACCATAAATACCATCCTTTAATAAAGGAACATTGACCCAATTACCTTTGATTGTTCTGTAACCATTTGCTAAAAGCTTTTTAGGTATTGTCGTATACTCGTAAGTAGTATGTTGCATTCCTAATGGATCTAAAATGGATTGTTTAATATAGGCATCATAGGTTAAACCGGATACTTTATGAATGATATAACCCAGCATCGCAAACCCAAGGTTGCTATACTCGTAATTTGTACCTGGCGTATTTGAGAAAGAAAGTTGGTTGTTGATAAGTGCAATTAAATCGGCTTCAGAATCAGATAGTTGTCTGTCCCCCCATGGATTGTCTTCTGGAAATCCTGCTTGATGGGCCATTAAATGTCGAATCGTAATTTGAGTACCATCTTTTGTTAATGCCTGCCCTTTCATTTCAGGAATATATTGCGCTACAGGATCATCTAATTTTAACTTACCGGCGTCTCTTAATTGAAGGATCGCCATAGTGGTAAAGCTTTTAGACATGGAGGCAATTCGAAACATGGTCTCGAAATTTGCAGGGATTTTTTCCTCTATATTCGCCCAGCCACCTGTGTTCTTATATAAAACTTCGCCGTCTAAAACGATCGCAAAAGCGTATCCTGGAAGATGGTGTTTTGTAGCGTAAGCTTTATATAAACTGTCTACTAAAGGCATGATTGCTTGAAGCTTTTGCTTTCTATTTTCATCTGCAAAATAGGCTGGTTTAAAGTTTTCTACATTTTGTGCCTTGATTGGATTGCCCGCAATTGATAGCAAGAGATAGCTTATAAATAGGATTTTTTTCATAGGGTTGTATTCATCACAATTTAAGTTTTAATTCAAAAAAAAGAGCTAATTTTCTACACTTAAATAATTAGCTATGCGTAAACAATTTTTTCTAGTATTATTTGCCTTGCCGCTTTTCCTTTTTGGTCAACAGAAGGCGAACTATGATCTAGCTGCAAGATTTTCTCCAAAGAAATTAGACAAGATGATTTTCTCCCTTTCGGTAGATCCTCATTGGTTAAAACAATCTAATAAATTTTGGTATGTGTATGAAACAAGTGAAGGAAAACAATGGATGATTGTAGATCCAACAAAGAATGAGAAAAAACAAATGTTCGACAAAGAGCAATTGGCTGCTGCACTTACTAAGATTGTGAAAGATCCATTTGATGCACAACATCTTCCAATTGATTCATTGAAATTTATAAAAGATGAAAACTGGATTCAGTTTGAAATTAAAAGTAGCATCGATATAGATAAGCCAGGTGCAACTAAAAAAGATGCTAAGCCAGAGAAAATTAAAAAAGTATTTTATTTTGAATACAATTTAAATACAGCTCAATTAAACGAATTAGTAGATTTTAAAAAGCCGAAAAGAAAACCAAATTGGGCGAATATTGCGCCTGATCAATCTAAAGTAGTATTTGGCCGAAATAATAATCTATACTTTATGGACAAAGCAAACTATGAAAAAGCTTTAGTCAATGAAGAAGATAGTACGATTGTTGAAACTGCTATTACAAAAGACGGCGTTCAAAATTTTGGTTGGCATAGCGATGGTGGAGAGACCAATGTAGACGCAGAAAAAAATAAAAATAAAAGAAAGCCGGTATTTGGATACTGGAGTGAGAATAGCAAACAACTTGCTATTGTAAAAGTAGACAATAGAAAAGTGAAGGACCTATGGGTAATCAATAGTATTGCAGATCCTAGACCCACACTAGAAACTTATAAATATTGGATGCCGGGTGAAAAAGAAGCGCCTGTTGATCACTTAATGATCGTGGACATGGTGAATTACACAAATAAGGAAATCAATGTATCACAATACAAAGATCAAGATATTGCAATGTGGAATAAATCTGCTGCGGTTAATTCAAGAGATGATGAGTTTAGACCAATGATTTGGTTAGGAACGAATGATCAATTATACCTTGCTAGAACAAGTCGTGACTTAAAGAAGATTGATCAATGTGTAGTGAATACAATTACTGGTGAAGTGAAAGTGTTGGTTGCCGAGTCAATGAACACTTCGATTGAAATTAAAAAACCCGAATTAATAAAGAATGGTGCTGAATTAATTGAATGGAGTGAACGTGATGGTTGGGCTCACTTGTATTTATATGATGGCCAAGGAAAATTAAAAAATCAAATCACGCAAGGTGCATGGCATGTGGAAGAAGTAATTGGTGTAGATGAAACTAAAAGAGTAGTTTACTTTACAGCAAATGGTAAAGAATCATTAGCAGGTGGCGGTAAAGAAGATCCTTATTATATGCATTTGTATAGAATCAATTTAGATGGAACAGGTCTACAATTATTAAATGCAGGAAATTTTGACCATAGCATTAGCTTAAATGATAACAATACCTATTTTGTGAATAATGCTTCTAGAGTAAATACAACACCTATTTCAACATTGCATAGTGCGGATGGCAGAAAAATAATGGACTTAGAGACTGCTGATTTAAGAAGTTTATTTGCAACAGGCTATAAATTTCCAGAAACATTTAAAGTTAAAGCTGACGATGGTATCACAGATTTATATGGCGTAATGTATAAGCCTTATGACTTTGATAGCACTAAGAAATATCCAATTATTGAGTACGTCTATCCTGGCCCACAAACTGAATCAGTAAATAAAACATTCAGCAAAGGCATGGATCGTATCGATCGCTTAGCTCAATTAGGGTTTGTAGTCGTAACAATGGGTAACAGAGGTGGACACCCTGCTAGAAGCAAGTGGTATCATAATTACGGTTATGGCAATTTAAGAGATTATGGCTTGGCGGATAAAAAAGCAACGGTTGAACAATTAGCAGATAGATTCACTTTTATTGATCGCAATAAAGTTGGTATTCATGGTCATAGTGGTGGTGGATTCATGAGCACTGCTGCCATGTTGGTTTACCCAGATATCTTTAAAGTAGCAGTTAGTAACGCAGGTAACCATGATAATAGTGTTTATAATAGATGGTGGAGTGAAAAACACCATGGCGTAAAGGAAAATATCTCTGACAAAGGGGATACCACTTTCAGCTACATGATTGACAAAAACCCAGACCTTGCTAAGAATTTAAAAGGCAAATTATTATTGATTCATGGTGAAATTGATAATAATGTTCATCCTGCAAATACATTAAGAGTGGTGAATGCATTGATTAAAGCAAATAAGCGCTTTGATATGTTGATTCTTCCTACTCAAAGACATGGTTTTGGAGATATGAATGAATATTGGTTCTGGAGAACGGCAGATTATTTCTCTAAATATTTATTGGGAGACAATACAGAACGCCCTGTAGATATTGATGAGCTAAATAGAGATATAGAGCGTAAGAAATAATTCGTCAATTTTAAACTACTTGCAAAAACGCTCCGAAATTTCGGAGCGTTTTTTTATTTCAAATATTTTTCACATTTTTTCCAATAGCCAAAGAAACTTGGAAAATAACCTGACACTTCCGGGAACAACCAATCTCTTTGTTCTTGAATACCTTGATAATGCTGGGCTGTAGGGTGTTCTTTAAAATACAGTTCGATATTAGAACCACTATTTACTTTGTTTTTTTCAGCTTGGATTGTTTCAATGAATGCATCAAAGCTGCCTACAAAAATTTGCAGATGATGGATATTGGATTTTGCTAAATCTACTACAAATTGCAACACCTTCTCTGTAACCGGAAATTGATTAAAGTGGTCGGGCTCTAATAATAAGATTCGATTTGTCGCCTCCTGTTCATGCCATAACGGATCTAGATTAAAACTATTGTAGATACAAAATGGATTGCTGAAATTTACTTTATCATAATCAAAAAGAGCTGAGGCGTTCTTGGTTTTTATGTTTTGTAAAATTTCGATTGAATTCAATTCAAATTTTTGATCCAAAGGGTTTGGCCATTTTGTTTCGAAGCTAAAATTAAGTTCATCCTTTACATTAAATATAGCGCTATATAAATTTTCATATGCAGTGTCTAAAAATGTACCCAATTGATTTGTATGTGTGTACTTATTGATATTTTCCTGATTAGCCACATACTGCTTGCTACTAAACGTACCCGCTACCCATTGCCAACTTAAAAAATTAGCTGCAGGATCATGGTCGAATAAATGCGCATACATCCACTTTGCACCCGGCAGCCAAGCTGCTTTAAAAATATTAGAATGCAACATAGATACATACATACGTATATGGTTGTGCATATATCCTTTGTCATATAACTGATGGATGGCCTTGTCTAGGGCAATGATACCTGTACCTGCTTCTTTAAGAGGAATTGGCAAATCATATAATAACACATTTGATTGCGAGGATTTTAAGTCTTGTAAAATTTGGCTCCCCTTTGCTTGCCAAACTCTTTGAAAATATTCCCGCCATGCCATTTGCTGCATGAATCCTATCCATTCTTGCTTGGTATACTTCGATTTCAGGAGCTCCATCACGATAACAGGACTTAGAAAGCCCCTCGAAATAAAAGGCGACCATGCTGTCACTGCACCATTGGTGTAATTTCTGGTCGCATTATATTTTCCAGGATGATATGCATTAACCTGATCTAAAAGGGCCGTATAGGTCGTGTTCATTGAAGTCAATTAATCGTGTTCTATATTGAACAATTTTGGCTGACAAATGTTTAAAATACATGCAAGTTCAGCTCGTTTTTCCGCATCAATTATATGACCAGACCGAATTAGGTGAGGAAGGTGGGATTTTTTACATCATCGAGTCTGATCTATTTTTTCTTCAGTATCAGTTTCACCAACAAAAACTACTATTTCATAGAGCGTCTATGAAATATTATGCCGATCAACTTGTTCAAAAGGGATACCAATGTCATTATATTGATGCGCATGATCCGCAATCCAATATTGCCGTTTTATTTAAAATGCTTCAATCTAAAGGGGCTCAAAAAATCAAATTGTATGATCCTTGTGATAACTGGTTAGATCGACAATTAAAAAAAGCCGCAAAAGTTCAGGGCATAGAAATCATATATCTTCCTAGTCCAAATTTTTTAAACAACCTTCCCGAAGATGTTCAACTACTTGGTCATAAGAAAACCTATTTTCAAACAAGTTTTTACACCGAACAGCGCAAACAAAGAAAAATATTAATTGAAAAAGATGGAAGTCCAATAGGAGGACAATGGAGTTTTGATGCAGAAAACAGAAAAAAAATTCCTAAAAATACACCTATCCCTGCTATTCATTTTTTTAGCTCCAATAAGTATATAGAGGAAGCAACACAATATGTGAAATCTTCCTTCAAAAAGAATCCAGGAAAATGGGAGGCACCATTTAAAACTGTTGAAAAGGAATTATACTATCCTGTCACACATGCGGATGCAAAAAAAGCAATGGAATTGTTTATTGCAGAAAAGCTCGATTTATTTGGTATCTACGAAGATGCGATGGTAGTAGCGGAGAAAACTTTATTTCATAGTGTACTAAGTCCATTGATCAATGTAGGTTTAATTCAGCCTAGTGACTTTTTAAAGGCGCTTTTAAAAGCCTATGAAAAAGGAAAAGCGCCCATCAATAGTATCGAAGGTATTGTAAGACAAATAACGGGATGGAGAGAATTTGTGCAACTGACTTATCGTAAAATTGGAAGTCAACAAAGAACAAAAAATTTCTGGGGCTTTACTAGAAAAATGCCTGCTTCTTTTTACACAGGATCTACAGGTATTGCACCAATAGATACCAGCATTAAAAAACTGCTTGTGTCTGGTTACAATCACCATATTGAAAGATTAATGGTCTTAGGTAATTTTATGTTGCTCTGTGAAATACAACCCGATGAAGTGTACCAATGGTTTATGGAAATGTATATAGACGCTTATGATTGGGTGATGGTACCGAACGTCTATGGTATGTCACAATTTGCGGATGGTGGAATGATTACCACTAAGCCCTATATCTGTGGATCAAATTATTTAATGAAGATGGGAGATTTCCCTAAAGGAGATTGGCAAGCCACCTGGGATGGTTTATTCTGGCGATTCTTATCTAAACAACGAACCGTTTTTGCTAAGAATCCAAGATGGGCTATGTTATTAAGTACCTGGGATAAAATGCCAGAAGATAAAAGAGCTACTCATTTGAACCATGCAGAAAAATTTTTAACAGCATTAAAGTAAAAGAAATAATACAATGGAAAAAATAGCCTTGATCCATCCAAGACCGGCTGAACCTATTTTAAGACCAGAATGGGAAGAAAAAGATAGAGACCGCATTATTGAAATGGCCTGGGAAGACCGTACGCCATTTGAGGCTATTCAATTTCAATTTGGATTAAGCGAAAAAGAAGTGATTGAATTTATGCGTGCCAATTCAAAGCCATCGAGTTTTAGAATGTGGCGTAAACGAATGGCTTCAAGAAAAACAAAGCATGCAGTTTTGAGAAGCACCGATGTAATAAGGTTTAAATGCAGTAGACAAAAAACGAGTGGCAATAAGATATCAAAAAGATAGCGCGACGAATTCGTCGCGCTATCTTTTTATTTTATGTTTTTTGCACCCCTCGCTACAGTATTGAACTTCATCCCAACACCTTTCCCATTTTTTTCTCCAACTAAATGGACGACCGCAGGTCTTGCAAATTTTTTCTGGTAGATCTTGTTTTTTAACCCCTTTCATATTACCATAACAAAACCAAGGCTCAATTGTTGAGCGATTAGCTCACTAAAGGTTGTTGTTCTTTTACCCATTCATTGATGCCGCCGCTATAGTTGGCAATATTTGTATACCCTTCTTTCATCAATAAAGAATAGCCAATGGCTGCTCTATCACCACCTTGACAATGTAAAATGACTGGCTTATCTTTTGGCACTTTATCTAAATTTTGCAACAAGGTGCCTACAAATACATTTTTTGCGCCAGCAATATGACCACTGTTAAACTCAGCCACACCTCTAATATCAATGATTTCTGCATTGGTATTAGATTTAACTGCATCGATGGTTATCATATTGGACTTTGATAAGTCGCCACTATATACTTGTGAAATTTTATTGGCATCTATAAATCCAAAAATATTATCTAAGCCAATACGCATTAATTTTCTAGTTAAGTCATCTACTTGACTAGGCGCTGCAATTAAAATGAATTTTTCTTCATAAGTAACAAACCATCCCATCCAAGTTGCAAAAGAATTGTTTCCTTGAATATTGATGCTTCCTGGGATAAAGCCATTTTGAAATTCTAATTTATTTCGAGTATCAATTAATTTAATGCCTTTATTTAAAGCATCTTTTAATTCAAGGTCATTCAATTCTTTGATTTTTGGAACTTCAGTTAATAAAGGACGATTTACTTTATTCAATTCCTTCATTTTAGCAAAATACTTAGGCGGTTCGGGTTGATCAGTTAATAAAAATTGAACAAAGCCGGCTTTATCTGCACCATATTGGAATGCCCAGTTTCTTTTTTTCTCGTAACCAACTGTTGTACTTGGAACTGCACCCAAAGCCTTTCCACATGCAGATCCTGCACCATGACCTGGCCATACTTGAATAAAATCTGGTAAATCGGAAAATAAATTAATTGAATGATACATTTGCTCCGCACCTTTGTCCTGCGTACCTACTAGTCCTGCTGCTTTTTCCAATAAATCAGGACGACCAATATCACCAACAAATACAAAGTCACCAGTAAATAACATCACCGGCTCTTTACTTGCTGGTGTATCAGTTAATAAAAAACTAATGCTTTCTGGTGTATGTCCTGGCGTATGTAATACTTGAATTTTTAGATTCCCCACCATCACTTCTGAATTGTGCTTCATGCCCTCATGTTCGAATTCATATTCCCATCCTGGACCGCCTTCATCTGATAAATACATTTTAGCGCCAGTCACTGATGCTAATTCTCTCGAGCCAGTTAAAAAATCGGCATGAATATGTGTTTCAAAAATATGCGTGATCTGCATATTATTTTGTTTCGCAATTTCTAAATACGTATCTATGTCGCGTTTGGGATCAATGACTGCGGCAACACCCGCTTTTTGACAACCAATGAAATAACTAGCTTGAGCTAAAGTTTTGTCGTAAACGTGTTGAAAAAACATAATAATAATTTTTATTGAATTTGAATAATCTGTCCTAACTGTTTTCTTAAATAGTTTTTAAAAAAGTACAGAAAACAAAGGTGCCTATTATTAATGCTAATAATTGTGACAAATATCACAAATCTACAAGTTTGTCTTTTAATATAAAAACTAGCTTGAAATTTCTGTTAATTGTGCAACTCCAGAGGTAATAGCAGCTTTTGAAACCGCATTTGATACCACTTTTAAAAGCCTATTATCAAATGGCTTTGGCAAAATATAGGTAGGTCCAAATTTGATTGGTGACCCGCCATAAATATCAATGACTTCCTGAGGAACAGGCATTTTTGTTAAATCTGCTAATGCGTGCACTGCCGCTAATTTCATAGCCTCATTGATCTTAGTCGCTCTAACATCTAAAGCTCCTCTAAAAATATAAGGGAAGCCCAACACATTATTTACCTGATTGGGATAATCACTTCTGCCTGTAGCAAAAATTATATCCGGTCTTGCTAGCATGGCCTTTTCGTAACTAATTTCAGGATTCGGATTAGCTAATGCAAAAACAATGCAATCCTTTGCCATAGATTGAAGCATTGCCTCGTTTAATATATCCGCCTTAGATAAACCTAAAAACATATCGGCGCCCACCAACACATCTTCTAATGTAGATGTGATTGGCATGTTTTGATTGGTAAATAATTTTTTTCGGCCGTCTAAATTATCACGATCTGCATGTATTAATCCTTTGGAATCAAACATGAATAAATTTTCGCGTTGCACACCCAAGGCTAAATAGATACTTGCACAAGAAGTAGCAGCAGCACCAGCTCCATTGATTACTACTTTAATATTTTGTATTTTTTTACCAGTCAATTCAAGTGCATTTAATAATGCAGCAGCACTCACAATGGCTGTACCGTGTTGATCATCGTGCATGATTGGAATATTCAATTCAGCTTTTAATCTTTCTTCGATTTCAAAACAATCTGGCGCAGAAATATCTTCTAAATTAATTCCACCAAATGTTGGCGCTAGAATTTTTACTGTTCTAATGAACTCTTCTACATCTTTTGTGTCTAGTTCTAAATCAAAAACATCGATATCTGCAAATATTTTAAATAATACAGCCTTTCCTTCCATTACAGGCTTACTTGCCAATGCACCTATATCGCCTAATCCCAAAACAGCTGTCCCGTTTGAGATCACTGCTACAAGATTTCCTTTTGTTGTATAATCGTATACTTTACTTGGATCCGCTTCAATAGCCAAACAAGGTGAAGCAACACCTGGAGAATAGGCTAATGCTAAATCCTTTTGAGTGGCAGTTTCCTTTGTTGGGTTTACTTCAATTTTACCGGGTCTACCTTTTGCGTGATAATGTAATGCTTCTTTTTCCATATAAATTATAATCTAGGGAAGGTAACAAAGAAATAGAAAACGCAGTCAAATTGACTGCGTTTTCTATCGTTATGAGAACGTTACCATAAAAAATAAGGTCCAGTTACTCTTTTAAAATCCCG
>JACCDJ010215559.1_pt1 | contig 13031 bp, 19 predicted proteins | sample 7444481 | NCBI WGS metagenome assembly JACCDJ01 (sample SAMN15323435, study PRJNA562643) | freshwater metagenome | isolation source: river surface water | place: USA:Blue River Watershed | collected 2017-08-15 | reverse complement strand
TGGCAACGCTCTATCAGGATTTTTCGGTCCGCTGCCGGATGAAGCGCTTGCCGGCAGCGCCGCTTGGTCTGCCGGCCTTTCATCGCCGCTTGGCGATGGCCATGGCCGGGATATTGGACGACGAAGCGGCTGAGTGGCGCGATGTGGTGGCCTTGGCCGGGCGCGTCCCCGACGATATGTTGGCTCCCTTCCTTCTGATTGCGTGCGCGGCTGCCAAAGGCGCGCCGTGTCCGGGCGATGAGGCTTTGGCGCGGGCGTATGGCACCAGCTCGCCGGGACGCGTGCGCCGGCTCATAGAGCATATGGAAAAAAATGGGTTGATCGTCGTGCGGACCGACTTCGGCGGTAGACGCTCTATCGGTGTGCCCGATTTGGGCAAAACCACGGCGCTTTCCGAAGAGGCCCCCGCCTGACGCGCGGCTTATTGGAAAGAACTGATCAGCACGATCGCCATGCCGAGCACAACTAAGCCAAGCGAAATCGCCAGCACATAGCGCATTATGTGCGGGGTGCTGCCCGCGCGGGCGCGGGTGCTGCTGATATGCTGCTCGTCCTGCTTATCCATATCAGCACAACGCCGCGCCGTTTCGCTTGTTCCCGAGGCAATTGTTCGCGCACCGGGAACCAAAGGGCGCGCAATGCATAGTCCTTCCTTTCCCAGCGAGAGAAGGAACCTATTATGGCAACTACCTTAGAGCAGGGCCCAGCATTGCAGTGGCCCGAGGAAAGCCGGCTCAGCCGGACGCAGATCGGCATGACGCTTGGCGCTGTCGCCGCCGGGATTGTGATTGGGCTGGTCAGCAGCATGGGTCGCAAAATTGCAGTCCAGTCTGCCGCCACCCGCAATCGTGATTGGGACGAAGTTCTCCAGCTTGAACACCGCGCGGTCGAAGCGCTGCTGAATGAACTGCTGGCAACCGAAGGAAGCGAGACAAGCAAGCGGACAGCCTTGCTCGCCAAGATCAAACAAGCGTTGCTGAAACACGCCATTGAAGAAGAAAACGCAATTTATCCGGCGCTGAAGCGGATCGACGCGCAAGAAGAAGGCGACGGGCTCTTCGAAGAGCATGCCGAGATCAAAAAGGCGCTTTACGATCTCGACCGCATGGAAAAGGCGGATGCCACGTTCTTGCCCCGCGTGCGCGACCTGGCTGATCTCATCTCACGCCATGTTCAAGAAGAGGAATCCAATCTTTACCCGCGGCTAAAGCGGTCGATGACAGCCGAAGAATGCACGCAGGCGACATCGCGGATCTGGAAAGAAGGGCTAAAGCTCGCCTAACCCTGATAGACGGCGACACGAAAAGAAAGGGCGGCCCGAAAGCCGCCCTTTTTTGTCAAAGGCCATAATGACGGCCGATTTGCCCGGTATAGTCATCGCCATAATCAGGCTCATCATCTGCGGCATAACGAGGAGCGCCCGTCAATTGCTCGCGCGTGATATCCACGACATAACCGCCCGCTTCGGTGTCATAGGTCAGCTTGTTCCACGGAATGGGGTAATAATCGCTGCCAATGCCCAAAAAGCCGCCGAACGACATGACGGCAAATTCCGATTGGCCGCTTAGCTTGTCGATCATGATGTGATGGATCGTGCCAAGCCGTTCCCGATCTTGGCTGTAGACAGCGGTTCCTTCGACCCGGTTCGAAGCGATCAGCGGATTATTGCTGGTTTCCCAATCATTGAACATGCCGCCGCGTGCGGCGCTTGGCTCGGATGCGATGGTTTCAAGGCGGGCACCCAATCCCGTGCCGGCAGGGGCCTGCCGCGTGCCTTGGTCGGGATGCGTCCCGGCTTCGGCTGCGCCGCCAAGACGGGATCCTTTGCCGCTTTCTCCGCCGCTGCCGCTATGGCTATTGTCCACATGGTCGCTGGCGCTTCCGGTGCCAAGGGACTGGCGTTTGTCATTGGCCGATGTCGGTCCCGATCCTGTGCCTTTGCCGACCCCGGACCCGGTGGCGGTCTTGCCGTTGCTATCGTCTTCTATCGCCATGGTCATTCTCCTACCTTAGGTGGAAGGAGAACGCCGCTAAGACGCTGCTGATCCCAACAGTTGGCCGCTTTTCGTTGATTAGATGACGGGAAGCGACCGATGGTTCACGCCGCTGCCCGATCGCGCGCCATGGCTTGTGCTTCGCGATGGAACAACAGGGCTTGGGCGATCGTGGCGGTAAGGACGGCCGCATCAAAGGGCTTGGTGATAAGGTAGGTCGGCTCGGGCCGTTCACCCGTCAACAGCCGTTCTGGAAAGGCGGTCACGAAGATGACTGGCACGTCCATATCGGCAAGAATGTCGCGAACCGCGTCAATCCCGCTCGATCCGTCAGCAAGGCAGATATCCGCCAGCACCAATTCGGGCCGCACCTCATTGGCAAGCTTTACGGCTTCGTCGCGGGTGCGCGCAACGCCGGCCACACCGTGCCCAATATCCCGAACGATGGATTTAATGTGCAACGCGATAATCGTTTCGTCTTCGATGATCATCACTTCGGTGCTCAACTCATCGGCGAGCTGTTGGCGGGCTGTTTCGATATCCGCGCGGACATGTTCTTCATCGACGTGGAGGATATGGGCGGTTTCAGGGACCGAAAAGCCTTCGACCGCCGTTAGCAGCAGGGCCTGCCGGGACCGAGGGGTGAGATGCGCAATCGGCCCGGAAGATTTCAGCGCGGAAATGGTTTCCGAATGCCAGAGATGGTGGAAAATGCGATAGAGCTCTAGCCGTGGCGGTCGATTCAGATCAAATTCCCCCGGCGCTTCTAGCAAGGCTTCCAGCGTTTCGCGAACGGCGGCGTCTCCGAGATGCTGTGAGCCGGTTACCGCGCGCGCATAGCGCCGCAAATAGGGCAGCTCGGCTGCGATATTGGTCATGAATGACATAAGTCCTCCCGCTTCAGAGGGTTAAACCACCGTGACCAAAGAAAGTTCCCTGGCCTTGGAACAATAGCGTCAATCGTCCGTTTCTTCGACGTTGGATCAGGGTGTTGGTCCGCCAGAGGGGGCAAGATTGGTGACTTTTATAAGCAAATCAGACATCGTGGCAAAAGCGGTTTCTTTGAAAAAGCGAGGGTCGGTCACGATGTCGGGGAAAAGCAAGCCCCCAAAGGGTGTGAAATCATCGAAGGAGCAAGGGTATCCCGTGGATGATCCGGTTGGCTCGGCGTTACGACGGCTTCATGATGACGTAGTGGCGGAACCGCTGCCCGAGGATTTTTTACGTCTGCTTGGTGAAATCGAACGCAAGATTGCCGGGCAGACAGGTGAGGAATGACCGAAGCCGCCCCCCCTTCTCCGGCACGGCTTGACCAAGATTTTCACGACCAACTTGTCGCTATCATCCCCTCCTTACGCGCCTTTGCCCGAGGCTTATGCGGTAATCGCGATCTTGCTGATGACATGGTTCAAGATGCAATGACGCGCGCTTGGGCGGCCCGGCAAAGCTATACCCCCGGATCCAATTTTCGGGCGTGGATGTTCATGATCTTGCGCAACCATTTTTACACGACACTTCGCAAAAACGCCCGCATGGTTTCTTGGGACCCGGAAGTTGCTGAGCGCGTTCTGGTGACAGGGCCGACCCAGCATGATCGCCTTAATGTGCAAGATGTCCAAGCGGCGCTGCTCAAGCTGCCTGCCGAACAACGCGAAGTCTTGTTGTTGATTGGCGCTAATGGCGTCTCTTATGAAGAGGCTGCCGAGATCATGGGATGTGCCATCGGCACGATCAAAAGCCGCCTTGCGCGCGGCCGGGTAGCGTTAACTGCCTTGATTGAAGGGCCGCCAATTGGCGACGATGCGAACCCCGGCAAAAAGGGCGGTCGAACCCCCGCTTTGTCGTCGGCCAGCTAAGCGAAGCCGCTTCAGCGTCCCTCAGGTTGTGCGTCCTACGGGCTGGGCGGGCTTTCAGCTGACCACATAGCGTCGAGCGCACGTGCCAGTTCTTGCGGGGTAAATGGCTTTGTCAGCATCTGCCACCCGGGAGCGAGATCGTCAGGCACATCCTGATTGCCCGTGACGATCAAGACATGAACCCCCGGCCGAGCATCGGTGACTTCGCGGGCGAGCTCAACGCCCGTCATTCCGGGCATCTGATAATCGGTAATCAACAGGCTGAGACGCGGCACGGTGTGCACCATGGGGAGAACCCGTTTCGGATCTTGGACCGCAACGGGCGCATAACCCATGTCGCGCAGCATAAACACCATCCCAAGGTTCAGGAGCGGATCATCATCGACAACCAGAACATCCGTTTCACAGTTCATCATTTGGTCCATGTCCTTTCGTCAGCCCCTTTTCGATGGTTCCCGCGATCTCGGTGCTGGTTCGGCGCGGGACGAGGATCATCGTCAGGATGAACAGCGAAAGCACCAAGCACAGCGCATTAGGGACAATCAGCGCCCAATCGCGCTTCAACAGGCCGTATCCCAGCCAAAGGGCAAAGGCTGATGCGGTCAGCACATACATGCCAGCAGAAAGCCCTTGGGTGTTCCGCGTCCAGATGATCTTCCAAGCCTGAGGCGCGAAGCTGGCGGTAGAAACAATTGCCGCCAGCACACCGACTATCTGCCCGATCGCGGCATCCGCCATGGCGACCTGCCTTTCAGCAAGAAAAACTGGCAGATAAAAAAGAGGTTCCCAAAGTGGTGATGCAGCTGCCTGACCGTGATGTTTGGGTCACACCGGTGCGGCAGCCAGTGCTGGCATCAATGCCCCGCTTCGATCGAGGCCGCGTCCGGCAAGCTCCCCAAGATCAGAAGGCGCACCTGCGGGTTGATGATGGGAGCAAAACCCCGTGCCCAGGGTTGTTCGCCAACCAATTGGGAGTTGCGCATGGCTGAAACCTTATCGCCCGTCCTGTCTGATGTCACCGAACATAAGGTGACAGAGATCTTGAAACAGCTCGCTGAACGTCGCTGGACGCTGGCGATGGCAGAAAGCTGCACAGGTGGGCTGCTGAGTTCCCTATTCACCGATGTGCCGGGCTATGGCCATGTCTTCGTTGCTGGCTATGTGGCGTATAGCAATGCAGCCAAGGCCCGCATGTTGGGTATCTCGCCGCACCTGATCGACGCGAAAGGGGCCGTGTCCGAAGAAGTGGCGCGGGCCATGGCCGAAGGCGCGCGCGACCATGCAGGGGCAGATATTGCTCTGTCGGTCACGGGCTTTGCCGGGTCAGGAGCCGCAGGCGCTGAAGTTGGCCTTGTCCACTTCGCCTGTGCCCGCCGGGATGCGCCCACCGTGCACGAGGAATGCCATTTTGGGGACCGCGGGCGAGGAGACGCGCGGCTGATGTGCATTCGCACCGCAACTGCCTTGCTCCACCGGATTTTATCGGTGCCCCCCACTGCTTAATCGCCGAAACGGCGGGAAAAGCGGGAAGCGGGCGTTGGATTGCCCGATCGATTAGTAACTGGGCGGGTCGCTTGCGGGGAAAGACTCATCGGCGGCTTGATCGACCTTATCCCAATCATCGCCCGGATTATCGCGCATCCCTTCCGGGCCGGCTGATCGCGTTTGGTCGAAATTGTCAGGCGCATGTTCGCCCGGGGCAAAGGCCGCCGCCTTATCATGGCCGGTGTCGTCTTCCCGCAGCCGCCGCCATGCAAAAACGGCAGCACTCGTCACGGCAGCCGCGCCTAGCGCAACCTTGCCCAGCGTTATCCATGGTTGCGGGGTGAGCCCCAAGGTTGGCTCTTCTTGGTGCGCCTCCACCTTGCGGTCTTTGTCTTTCGCTTTCTTCTTGCTGCTGCTGCTGCTCATCATGCGTCTCCATTGGGTGTTGAGCGGAGAACGCAGCATGGCGCGCCAAGATCCAATCTACCGCGGAACTTTCCGATAAACCTCCTGTTTTGTTCGAGGATAAGAGGGCTGCTGTCATGGGTAACACCGTAAAGCCGGATCATCAGGGCCAGCCCGAAATCACGGGGGTCGAAGATCAGCGCCGGGCGACGACGCTGGACAATGGCGACGGCATCAACAGCCCATTGGGCAAAGATCGGGCGGACGACGCCACCCTGCCTGGTGCCGGGGCCGATAAAGGCCCGCCTCAGAGCAGTTAACCGCCGGCAAGCGGGCATGCGTCGGGATGGTTGATTTGCGCTTCTCGCATCGGTCGCACCACGCCGAGGAGGCCAGCGCGGTAGAGCTGTCGGAACTTTAAAGCGAACAAGGGGTTTACCTCTTGGGCCTGCTGCTTTTCGGTGAAGCCTTATTGCTCCTCTCTATGCTGGAGAGTGGCAGGCCCATTTCTTGGCGGAAGAGGAAAGAGCCGTGATCGCTCGAAAACTGCCGAATGTGACGCTCAAGACCCGGGTGCGGGACGAGACCCTGGGCGGGGATAACCCTTTTCGATGGCAGGATGTGAACACGGGTGACCTATTTCGGGCCGGACGACACATTGTCTTTTCCCTGCCCGGCGCGTTCACGCCCACCTGCACGACCGAACAATGCCCGGCCTTTGAGCGCGCTTATGATGATATGCGCGCGGCTGGGGCGGACGATATATGGTGCATCGCCGTGAACGACGCCTTTGTGATGTACCAATGGGCGCGGCATTTGGGGCTTACCAAGTTGAAGATCCTGCCCGATGGGTCGGGCGATTTTACCCGGCGCATGGGGATGCTCATCAATAAGGCGCATCTCGGGTTTGGCTATCGATCTTGGCGGTACGCTATGGTTGTGGATGATGGCCAGATCGTCGCCTGGTTTGAAGAACCGGGAATCAACGACGCCGGCGACGATGATGATCCCTACGAAATCTCAACCCCCTTCCATGTTCTTGGGTGGCTGCGCGCGCATCCTCGTTAAGCAGCGGTGTTGTCTCCTTCTACGCTGGCGACCTCACTTGGGGCAGCAGATTGGCTGCGCCGATGCGCTGCTGCGTCAAGGACCGCCCCTTGCCCGGAACTTCTGCCGCCCCGCCAAGGTTGGCCTCGGGTGAAAAATGGGAGATCATCATGGCTGACAAGATGTTGAACGCACTCCAGTTGCTTGCCGAAGACCATCGCAAGGTCGAGCAATTGTTCGAAAAGTTTGGAAGCGCGCGCGGTGCTGCCGCCCAGCAAAAGATTGTCCAGCAGCTATGTGAAGAGCTGACGATCCACACAATGATTGAGGAAGAGATTTTCTATCCCGCGCTGTGCGGTAAGATTGAAGACGATCTGCTCAACGAAGCGATGGTCGAGCATGATGGCGCAAAGACGCTCGTCCTTGACCTCAAATCTGCCGCGCCGGATGAGGCATATTACACGGCAAAGGTCACGGTGCTGCAAGAACAGATCGAGCACCATGTCCGCGAAGAAGAAAAGCAGCGGGAGTCGATATTTGCGCAGGCGCGCAAAGCTGATGTCGATCTTGATAGGCTGGGCGAACAGTTGATGGCCCGCAAGCAAGAGCTTCGGCAACTCGCGCAATAAGGCGGATTGCCAGATCCAAAGATGGAAGCGGTAGGCTAACGGCGCCCACCCAGGCCGCAAGAAGAAGGCCGGCCCTTTGGGGTCGGCCTTCCTTTTCCTGCCAGGGAAATTTTAGGCGGCAGCCTGTAGCCGCTCTGAAATTGCTGTCGCGCCCAGATAGGCCGGATCGAACCACGCGATGCGCCGCATCGACGCCCAGTCGAGAATGGTGAGCCGGCGCGATTGAAGTTCAATCAGCCGCATCGCCCGCATTTCCTGCAAGGTGCGGTTGACGTGGACAGGCGTGAGGCCCGCCAAGTCTGCCAAATCCAGCTGGGTCAGTGGCATTTCACAGCTTGGTCCCGAGACATGGCCGGAAAGCGACAGCCGGCAATAAAGCTCACACAGCAGATGACAGAGGCGCTCCATGGCGTTTTTTCGCCCCAGATTCACGAGCCACTCGCCCTGAACTTGCTGGGCAAATCGGGTTTGTCGTCCCAGAAAGCGCGTCATGCCGATATCGACGGACGTCTGGGCCTCCAGCTCTCTGCGCGCCGCGCGGATTGTTTGAAGCGGGGTGAGCGCGACCACGGATTGAACGGTGCGATCCCCATCCAGCCAGCACGGGTCGCACACATCGCCTGCGAGGTACAGCGCCGTAATCTGCCGGCGGCCATCGGATAATAGCCGGTAGCGCCCGGCCCACCCGTTGGTAATTTGGTAAAGATAGTCTGGGCGGTCGCCATTGCGCACGAGGTGTTGATGCTGCCTTAGGCTATGCGATGAACCCGTCAAACCTTCGCCGGTCTCGTTGCAGGGCATTTGCGGCACCCAGGTGTCACGTTGCTTATGGGCTTCGTAGAGCACAATTGGTCCCCTTCTCTTCTTGGAGAGGGAAACTCCCGATGATCAAAATCGTTCCACAGATCAGCAGTAATGTTCGATCAATAAATGGTTGATCAACAAAGGTTAAACGCGCCGGGCGTTTTTTTGACGCATAGGGAACAAATTTCGTCGCGCGCCGTTGTTCCTTGGCGAGACTGTCAACCGCCCCGCTCTCCCCTCCCCCCCGTGGCTCGGCGGTTGGTCAGCAGTTTCGCAAGATGCCGGGTGCCTGTTCCCGGTGTCGGAGTGGACAGGGCTGGCGAAAGCCAGCTCTTTTTGGCCCATCACCCCTCAAGGGTGGTGGGCCATTTTCATAAGAGCGGTTTTATAAGGGGTGGCTGGGAGCCGCTGTAACGCCTGCCCGCCGTCCTGGCTTTGGGGAAAGGGAGGCAAGGGCAGGGGCCGCTCACGACCCTGCGCAAGAGACAGGGCCTAGTTTTTGCGGCCGGCGTCGGACTTCTTGCTTCCGCCCGAGATTTTGTTGACCGTGGCCCAAGCGCGGCGTTCAGCCTCATCTTCCGGCACGCCGCGCTCCTCATAGGCTTGTTCAATATGCTTGGCCTGTCGCTTTTGCTTATCGGTATAGGCGTCCTTGTCGCCGCGCGGCATGGCCCTTCTCCTTAAAAAACGATGGTCGCGTCAGGTTCTTCTTCGCCGGTCCATGCAGCGTTATCGTCTTGTGTGTTGCTCAAAACAGCGCGGCAGGCCTCGGCGCATTTGCGGCAGCTTCGCGCGCACACCTCGCAATGGGCATGCATCTCGGCATGGTTTTCGCACTCGGCAGCGCATTCCTCGCACGTCTCGGCGCACAGCGTTAGCAGTGCGTCAAAACGGGGGGATCGTCCGCTCGGCTCGCGCATCGCCTGACGCGACAAAGCGGTGCAAATATCCGCGCAATCAAGGTTGAGGCGGATACAGCGTTCCAGCCTTCCGGGGTCTTCCTCAGCAAGGCACGCATCGGCGCAGCCCGTGCAGATGGCCGCGCAGCTTATCGCTTCGGCAACCGCATGAGCCAACGCGCGATTTTCGCAGCCCAAGGGGTGCGTCGCAAAGAGTTGGGGGATCGACATGGAGATCCTTTCTGACGTGCGTTGCTGCAGGCAACCGCGTCTTCATCTAGGCAGAGGCAACAAACCCCGCAGCGCCGATGGGGGGCAATGGCGCTGCGGGGCGTTCCCGCGTCAAGCGGAAACGATCTGAAGCTTCGACGAACGCTTGCGCCGCATGCTCGAGCCAACAAGCGCAAAGCCCGCAATCAAGGTGGTCCAAGCGGCCGGTTCAGGCACGCCGCCTAACAGGCGCGCGAAAGAAAGCGTGCCGGCATAAGAACCATTGCCGCCGCTCGTTCCGGAGACGACAAGCGTCTGGGGGCCAGCCGCTACATTCAAGCCATTGAGATAACGGAATTCGACATTGCCGGTTGAGCCGACTGTGAATTCCTGCCCGTTGATCGTCACGCTCGTGAAATCAACGTTGTTGTTGAGCGCGGCTTGGAAGATGGAAGAGATTGTGGCGTTGAAAATACCGGGGTCGCCAAGGTTAAAGCTATAGCTATCGGTAAAGGATCCCCCGCCGATGGCCAGGTTCTGAAAGACGCCCGAAAGCGATCCGTCGGCCGCCGGGGGCGACAAGGTGAGTGTGTGAGCAGCGTGCGCCGCCGGGGCGACCGCAGTCAGGGCGATGCACGCAAGCGCAGCGCGGAGGCATGAGCTTTTCATAAGCAGACCTTTCTTGTTCATTTGGCACATGGAGGACTGCGGCAACGGGTCGCCTAGGGCAAAGTTCCGCTTTTGTTGCTTTGAGTTAATGGTCCCGCGACGAACGGTGTTCTGAAATGCGGCGGATCTCATGGGCAGGCGGCTGCCCCCTTTTTCCGTCGGGCGCCTGTGTGCGGTGGGAACATGGCGGGACGGTGCTGGGTTGTGCTGAAGGGCAGCCAGCGCCGCCAGCGCCGCTATGTTCATTCAATAGAGGAGTTCAGCATGCGCATCTTTATTTCCGTCGCCGCAATGACGCTTGGACTGGCCGGCTGTGATGCCAATAATGACAAAAAGGCGACAGCGCAGGAAGCTGGGGCTGTGGTGGATCAAACCGTGGATACCGCAGACGAAAAAATCGACGCCGTGGGCGAAGATCTGGATCGTGCGGGTGAAAAAGCAGAAGCGGCAGCGCGCGAGGCTGGCCAAGATGTGAAAGAGGCCGGTCGTGAAGCGACACGGGACGTCAAAGGGGTCGGCAAAGACGTGAAACAGGGAGCCAAGCAAAGCGCGGACAAGGTGGATCGCGCCGCCGACACTGCGGGTCGAGAGCTGAAGGAAGACCAATAAGCTTTCTGACCAAAGCCCTGCTGTCGCGCTGTGCTGCGGCTTTTAGCGGCAGCGCAGGTTGCCAAAGCCAGAGCTGGCAGTAGGTTCATGCCATGACCGAAGCACGTTATCTGACCGGGCAGTTGCTGCTCGCCATGCCGGGGATTGGCGACCCGCGGTTTGAACATGCCGCGATCATGATGTGCGCGCATGATGCCGCAGGCGCGTTGGGCATCGGTATCGGCCATGAACTTGACGGGGTCACCCTCCATGGGGTGCTCCAACAGCTGGGGATTGATCCGGGAGAGGCGCCAGATGTACCCGTCCATCACGGCGGGCCGGTCGAGACGGGGCGCGGATTTGTGCTCCATTCGACTGATTGGGGTGGCGAAGGGACGTTATCCGTTGCCGGGCGCTGGGGGCTGACCAGCACCCAAGATGTCCTCAAAGCAATCGCCGCCGGACGGGGGCCATCGCGCTGGTTGGTGGCGCTTGGCTATGCGGGGTGGGGTGCGGGCCAGTTGGATGCCGAAATGCACCAGCATGGCTGGCACGTCGCAGCGGCGACCGATGCCGTGCTGTATGACATGCCCGCCGCCGAACGCTGGACCAGAGCCTATCACGCAAGCGGCATCGATCCGCGCCTTTTGTCGTCAGCGGGCGGCACAGCCTGAACGTGACCGCTTGGCCTTGGTTAGTATAAGGATATAAAGAAAACTTTATATCGGGTTGCCAAGCGCGCGCCCAGCGGCTAGGGCCCGCTCATTCATTGATGATGCCGGAGAATTCCCCGTGGCCCATGATTATGTCGTCGCCGACCTGAGCCTTGCCGATTTTGGTCGCAAGGAAATTGAAATTGCTGAAACCGAAATGCCGGGCCTGATGGCACTGCGCGCGGAATATGGCGCGTCCAAGCCGCTCAAAGGCGCGCGCATCACGGGCTCGCTGCACATGACGATCCAAACGGCGGTGCTGATTGAGACGCTGGTTGATTTGGGCGCCGAAGTCCGCTGGGCCACGTGCAATATCTTTTCGACGCAAGACCATGCCGCCGCCGCGATTGCCGCCGCGGGCATCCCCGTTTTCGCCGTGAAGGGTGAAAGCCTTGCCGAATATTGGGACTATGTTGGCCGCATCTTCGATTGGGGTGATGCGACGGCCAATATGATCTTGGATGACGGCGGCGACGCCACGATGTTCGCGCTGTGGGGCGCACGCGTGGAAGCGGGCGAAGAGCTGTTCGAGCCGTCAAACGCCGAAGAAATTGAATTTGTCCGCGCTTTGAAGGCGTTCTTGAAGGCCAAGCCGGGTTACCTCACCGCGTCGGTCGCGCACATCAAGGGCGTTTCGGAAGAAACGACGACGGGCGTCCACCGCCTTTATCAGATCGCCAAGGACGGCAAGCTGCCTTTCCCGGCGATCAATGTGAACGACAGCGTCACCAAGTCGAAGTTCGACAACCTCTATGGCTGCAAAGAATCGCTGGTCGACGCAATCCGTCGCGCAACCGACGTGATGCTTGCGGGCAAGGTCGCGTGCGTTGCCGGCTTTGGTGATGTGGGCAAAGGCTCGGCCGCGTCGCTGCGGCAGGGTGGCGCACGCGTGCTCGTCACCGAAATCGATCCGATCTGCGCGCTGCAGGCGGCGATGGAAGGCTATGAAGTCGTGACGATGGAAGAAGCGGTAGAACGCGCCGACATCTTCGTGACAGCGACGGGCAATGAAGACGTCATCACCGCTGAACATATGAAGGCGATGAAGCCGATGTCGATCGTCTGCAACATCGGCCACTTCGATAGCGAAATCCAGATTTCGGCGCTCTCCAACTATAAATGGGATGAAATCAAGCCGGGCACGGACTTGGTTGAATTCCCGGATGGCAAGAAGATCATCATTCTTGCCAAGGGGCGTTTGGTGAATTTGGGCTGCGCGACGGGCCACCCGTCGTTCGTCATGTCCTCGTCCTTCACCAACCAGGTGTTGGCGCAGATCGAACTGTTCACCAAGAACAGCCAGTATGAGAACAAGGTCTATGTGCTGCCGAAGCACCTTGATGAAAAGGTGGCGGCGCTGCATCTCGAAAAGCTGGGCGTGAAGCTCACCAAGCTTAGCCCGAAACAGGCGGCCTATATCGGCGTGACAGCCGAAGGCCCGTTCAAGCCGGATCATTACCGCTACTGATCCGCATCGCATGCATCTGGCGGTATCTTTCCGCCGCTAATGACAGTAAGAGGCTCGGCATGGTGCCGGGCCTCTGTGCGTATTATCGATGGTCACGCTAACTCCCAGCCTTGCCGTTTTGGCCGGGGCGGTCGTGGCGCTTTGGCTTGTCGCCGGCTTTTGGGCGTTGATCGCGGGCGTGCGTTTGCAGCAGCGATCCCGGCAGGAAGCCCGCCAGCTTGATCGGTTGACGCAGCTTTTGGATGGCGCTCCGGCAAGCCCGCT
>JACCDJ011701582.1_pt1 | contig 13034 bp, 17 predicted proteins | sample 7444481 | NCBI WGS metagenome assembly JACCDJ01 (sample SAMN15323435, study PRJNA562643) | freshwater metagenome | isolation source: river surface water | place: USA:Blue River Watershed | collected 2017-08-15 | reverse complement strand
AGTGTTCTCCGAAGTTTGTGTTGCCTGTGCCAATTACTCCTCTGAGGAATTGTCTGTTTTCTGGTACGTTGAGGAATGCCCTGACCTGCCTTGGGATCGCTGACTTTTCACTACCGCCTCCGTAAGTTGGAACAACAAGTATATAAGGAACGCAAACGCCAACGGTATCAGCATCAGCAGTATAGTCAATTGGAATTCTCCTTGCGTTGTTAGTCAGCTTTTCTACAAAGCGTTTAGTATTACCAGAATAATTAGAGAAGTACACAATATCTAAAGACACATGCACTCCTCACAAATTTGGGTTAGATATCTATTCTACCACAATGTTTAAACCAAGTCAATGTTGAACTGACGCAAATAGCTGTCAATTTCTGCCTTGGGTGCGTGAATAACATTGCGAGGATTATCTTCAATGAAGTCTTGCTGTGGCTTGCGGTCACGGAACTCGTGGATTTCAACAACGGTGTTTCTGTCACGAGGTGTGTGAGAGATAGCTCCGAACACAGCACCACAGACAGCGTCTGCAAGGTCCTTAGAAAGCTTTCTAGGGTGGTCTACACGGTTCTGTTTTACAATCTTTAGCTCTGTAAGCTCTTCGAACAAAAGTTCGATGTTGGGCATTACAAGACGGTCTTCGTAAATAAGCATGGCTAGGTCCTCGTAGTGCTTCTTGGCAACAGAAACAGTCTCAGTACGAATACCAACAGCCTTCAACTCGTTCTGGATATCGAATGAGTTCCAACGGTCAAAGCTGACCATGCCCATATCGAATCCAATACGACGTAGGTTCTGAATCCACTGCTTGACCTCTGATAGGTTTACAGGACCTTCTTTACGAGGTTCCCAGTATGCCACAGCATCTACCACTACAATTGGTACGATCTGTTCATAGTCTCTCATTACCTGGACAGATACCCACTTTTCTACGTGAGCAATTGCAACAGCACACTTGTCGTGCTTCTGTGCAAGGTCAGCATGGATAAAGTATTTCTTGTCTGGGTCAGGCTTGAATGTCTCGTCAAAGCGTCTAGCAGAGTCTAGTGGATTGCGGATGGTCATTGCAGCACGAACCTTGTCACGGTCCTTAAAGAATGCATCTGATGCGAATGTAGGGACACAAGCAAAACGTTGCATAGCATCACCCATGTCTGTGAAGAATGCCAACTTAAAGTCGTCAATCTTACGAGTAGGGTTTACCACCCATGTAGGACGCTTTAGTGCAAACACACCTGGATACTTGTAAGAGATGATTGTGTCTTCATCCCACTCAATCTCAAGACTGTTTCCATCAGCATCTTCTGGCAAGTCTGGATTCAAAATAAACTTGTGAGTCTTTGTTATAACTTCCTTCTCAGCAATAACCTTGTCGTACTGGGTTGAGATGAAGTCTCCAGGATAACGAGGGAACGATAGTAGTGCCACCTTGCCTAGGTCTGGGAAACGAGAGTCTACGGAAGCACGGAAGGCTTTGTAGATGTTGTCTGCTGTTTTACCTTGGTCGTTACCAGATGTAATCTCCTGTGCGAAACCAGAAATCTCGTCAAGTACTGCTAGGATAAGGTTGAGACCCTCGTGAGACTCACGCTCTGAGTGACCAGAGTAAACAGTAACAGACTTATCAAACTCAATGCTTTCTGCCTTAGCGTAGAACTTTCCAGCAAACCAGGGTGAGCGTTCAATCTTGGTCTTAAAACCCTTAAAGAAAACGTTCTTAGCCTGTTGTGCGTTAATAGCCACGTTAATAATATCGATAGCGTCACCTGCTGGCTTGCCAAAGTAGCGAGCTGGGTCCTTAAGACAAAGTAACTTATAAACGATATAGGCACAGGCTACAGTAGAAGTAAAGTCCTTACCAGAACCCTTACCAAGTTGGAGAATGACTTCGTTCTTAGTATACTTCTTGTAGTATCTACGACCTTCCTCTTCCCCCATAATTTCAATGACATCCTCTAGCTTGTAGATTTGACTCATTGCCTCAACAATGTCGTACTGGTGGTCAGACAGTGGTGGCTGTCCCAGATAGTCTGGACTCTCCACGAATGTCTTTGCATCTACAGGCATCTCCTCAAAGTTATTATCCTTGAGGACTTCTAGGAAATCATTGAACATTGACAATTGTAATCGTCTCCTGTTCCCTGGCTACCTGTGATAGCCTACGCATAATCTCGTCACGAACCTGTGGGTATTCGCTGGCGATATCTTTTAGAATGTTCATTAGGATATCTTGCTTACGCTCAATCTCAATCATCTCTTCGGCTAGTTCCTTGTTCTCAAGAAGACCTGCCTTCTGTAGCATATCAATACGGCGTGACTCTAGGTCCATGACCAACTTGATACCTGCGGTCTTTGCAGTTAGATTGGCTGTGGTAGTTGCATCGTCGATAACTTCGTATGCTTTCTGAATTAGTTTAGAATAGTGGGTGTCTGCACCAACAAGTGCTTCTTTGGCACGAGCACGGATAGCAGCATTGTCAGAAGCCATAACACGCCACTGGGTAATGTGTGCGACAACTTTCTGTCTAGGTAGAGCAAGTTCCTTAGAGATAGCGGTTGGCTCTTCGCCCTGTAGATATTTTTCTACAACCTTATTCATCTCATCTAGGTGCTCAATTGTTAAATCTTCAAGTGACATTTTTCTTACGCTTTCCCCTACGAGTAGGAATTCTCTTGATACGCTCTACACTAAAAGAGTATAGTGCTCCTGAACGCATCTTTTGTACTTCAAAACAATCTACCCAGGTTGCCCCAGTTATCTTGTTAGTTACAATACTATCAAACTTAAACTTGCGTCCGTGCTCATCTTGAATCTTGATTAGGTCGCCTTTTACGATTGTAAAGTTACCGTGCTCAACTTCATACACACGGTCAAAGTTAGTTACTACTGGTTCGCTCTTTTTACGTCTAGCCACGGAACTCTCCCTGCAGTCTCTTAATCTCGTCTTGAATGTAGAAGATAGCCTTCTCTAGGTCCTGAATGGTCTTAGCCTCATCCTTGAGACCAGCTCGCCATAGATACTTGAATGCATTACCGATATTAAAGTTACGGTGTCTGGTAATCTGGATACACTCAACACCGCTTGGGTCAGAGGTGTAGTGTGGTGGGTGGTTTACTTGGTCTACTGTGATGTTTAGTTTAGTGCTCATCGTTTTGATTTCCTTAATCCGAATTTAGCTAGATAGACGTAGATGGTTTCTACGCTAGTACCGCATTCCTTTGCAATTTGTTCAGGCGTTTTCTTGTCAATGTGGTAACGCTTTTTTAACCATACCTCACTAGTATACAGCTTTGCCATTACTTTGTCAACCTTTCCCAGTTATTAATTGCGTAGTGTCCAATGCCGATGGCATCTGCTACGTCATTATCTTTAACTATCTTATCGTACTGAACCTCAATGAAGTGGATAGTTTTCTGTTTACGCTGTTCTCTTGTCTGTGTCTTAATCCACGAGTCAGACTTGCCAGGGTTATCTAACTTCATCTTGGTAATCTCTTCTTTGCTTGGCTTCTTATTACCAATAAAGTTTTGCCATGTGATTGGTGCTACCGAACGGATTTTTCGTACCCTGGCAGCCCCTAGGATGGCTCCCTGGACCAGTGCAAGGTCTGCTGCGGTCTTAGGACTATTCATAAACACTGTGTGCTCAATGACGATTGCATCTACATTATCTAATGTGTCAAAGAATGCTTTCACCTTTGCTCCTGCGTCTACGACTTTATCGTATGTGGTTACCCCAACAAAATTAATCTTACCAAACTTGACAAGTTCCTGGTCCTCAAAGATTGAAAAGGCTAGGCTGTTGGTACTTGCATCAATTGCACAGATTGTTTTTGGTTTTGTTGAAACATCAATCTTTACCATCAGCCAGCCCCTTCAAGTCTTTTAGAGCCTTAAGGACTTCGCTAGGGTTAACTAGGCAGACCTTACATAGAACGTCGTCATTGTAGATGGATAGACCAGTACCACAAGACTTACACTTTCTATTCTTGCCAATTCTATTTTTAATTTTAACTAAGAGATACCTTTCGGCAATCTTCTCTTTTGTTGCAGCCTCTCTACATTCTACTGAGCAGTAGATTTGGTAAGAGAGATTTGCGGTGAACTGATTGTCACACCACTCACAGTGTTTGTTCTTCATTTAAAGGCTCCAAGGATTTAATTTTAATCTCTCCAAGCCCAGCATTGTCACAAGCTTCCCTGATAGGACAAGTCTTGCAAATCTTAGAATTGCTACGATAGTTCTTCTCTGGCAGGGTTTTGTCTTCCCATGCCTTGCGAACTGTACGCATCCATTCGAATGTGTTCTCTACCCACTCATACATATACTGATTTAATTCTACAGGAAAAATCAACAGTTCGTGATTGTTCTTGTTCTCATAAATCAGAATAGCTTTATTCTTATTAAGAATCTTCATGTAGATAAGCAACTGGACTAGGTGTCCTAGCTTTGGCTTACCTGCAGTCTTACGATACTCAAAACCTTCGTTAGGCATTGTCTTGATTTCTCCAAGCAATTCCTTGTCTTCCCAGTTTAGAATAACGTCACCATATCCGAAGATAGGTGGGTTCTCATAAGTAACTTTAAATTCAGAATCAACTAGGAGACCTGGGACGTTGCCCATTGCTTCCTGGATTCTTTCGTGTGCCTTTGTACCAGCGGTCATGTTAGCACCGCCATAGGCATCTGCGTTGTCTACAAAGTTTGCACCCTCAAAGGCTAAGTACCAGTAACGAGGACACTCTCCGTGAGAGAATGCAATCGTGCTTGGTGCGAAGGTCTTCTTGGTCTGAAACTTATCTACACGATTGATAATATAACCAGAGTTAATCTTTTCAATCAGTGCTTCTTTGTCAAGGAATGATGGCTTCGAATTTGGATTCGAATCAATCTTCTTGAGCATTACTTGTTGCAATAAACTTTTTGCCATAATAAACACTAGCGAGTGATGTATTTAAGAGCCGATACGAGGTTGTTGATTGCCTCTGCAGCGGTGTAATAAATATTCTTCTTCGCTCTGTCTCCTTTATCTACGTTAGTTAGCCATGTGGCTTTGAAAGACATCTTCGCTGCAATTGCTTGCAGACGAACGATTTCTACTTGTGCAACATTTAGCGGAATGTCTGGCTTCAAGATTACCTTTGCGATGAAGGTCAGGGCTGTAGTCAGCTCTTCGTCATTCATGTAGTCAGCAATCTCTGCGAGACCATTAACCTGTTCAAGTGTTGTCTGTGTTTGTTCCATTGTGTTTCCTTAATGTTGTAGTTCTATTATACACTATCTGGAGGCAGTTGGTCAAGTATCATCTCAAGTAGCGATAGCTCAATGATTGCTAGTCTTGTTTTAATACCCTCCTCGCCAAGGACAACTACGATTGCTGGATTATCGTTATTACGAATAGCATCTGTAGTTGCCTTAGCCCATACCTCTTTGTTCAGGGTAAAGGATTTACCAACCTCTTTGAAGTCAACGGTAAACCCTTCCCATGACGCATCCCCTTTGTGAGTTCCACGTCCAGAGTTCTTGTGCTGTTTAGCACCTAGTCTCTTAGACTCTCCCCTCTCACTCAAGGCAGGAACACTCCTGGTCTACACACGGAACGCATATAGCACCCTCTGGCATCCCTGGTCCACTGAACAGGTGGCAATAACAATCTGTAATGCTATGATTCATTCTCGTAATCCTTCTTGGTCTTTTTAGTGTTTAGACTAACTACGGAGATGTGCCTTTCTGGACACATCCAAGTTAGCTCTTTTGTGTTTGGGTAAGACCTAAGAGTCTTTACTTCAGCCTTGCAGGTGTGGCAAGTGAATGAACCTTGGTATACGCTATATTTCGCCATTAACCTTAGCCTTAATCTCGTCTTGTAGGTCTAGGTCTTCTCGTACCCTTGCTACAAACTTATCCCTACCCTGAATCTTATTGCCATCAGGAAGGATGTACCAGGCTCCTGTACGCTCTACAATGCCCATCATCTCTGCAGTGTCAACCAAGTCTCCAATGCTGTCTATGCCCACCATAGGACCTCTGAAGTAGAAGTCATACTCGCCAGACTGGAATGCTGGTGATGTTTTAGAGAACTGGACTTCCCAGCGTACCTTGCGACCTACCTTTTCTTCAATGAGCTTATCGCCCACCGCAATCTTGCCTTTGATTGCTTGATTGTCTGATTCAGACGAGAAAAGTTTAATAACAGTTGAACTGTAGAACTTAGTCGCTTGCCCACCCGTAGGCTGCTGAGACGTATACATAGCACTAATATTATTACGAGATTGACTAATGAGTACAAAAAGCGTAGGCTTGACTTTATTATTGGCATAGTTGAGCATCTTCCATGCGTTACTAAAGTCTCTAGACTCTGCTCCAATTTGCTTGGTGTTTTCAAGTTGCTTGAGTTCATCTGAATCCTTCTCAAAATAAATAGCAGGTAGTAGAGATGTGATTGAGTCAACCACGATTAGGTCTACACCAGCGTTCATCAAATTAGTACCTACATCTACCATCTCGTTAATTGTACGAGCCTGTGAGACGATTAGGTTGTCTGTATCTACCCCAAGAGACTTAGCCCAGTCCTCAGAGTATGACATCTCAGCATCAATCCATGCACAGAGCTTTCCCTCTTCTTGTGCTAGGGCAATCATCTGTAGGCATAGTGACGACTTTGCAGACGACTTACTACCCCAGATAAGAACCTGACGACCCATAGGTAGCCCACCATTTAAAGCACGGTTTAGACCGAAGCTAGGTGTAGCTTGATATGTTGTCTTAAACCCAGCACCGTTAGACAAACGCTTACGAATGCGTGGGTCTAGTGCTGCCATTGCTTCTTCAATAGTTGTCATTAAAACTTTACTCCGTGCTTCTGTGCTCGTAGCTTGTTTACACTTGTCTTGTTTTCAAAAGCGTAGTCAAGTGATACATGGGTGTATCCGTGTTCTACTAGACCTGCGTATAGGTCAAAGGTACGAATGAGAATGTCTGCCATTTCATCTGCTACCGCCTCTGGTCCGTGAGACTTGCGAATAGCCTCCATAACCTCTGTAGCCTCTGATACAATCATCATAAGCTGCTTGGTCATAAAGATATCGACCTGCTCTTGTGTGGCTTCTTTGATTACATCCCAGAAACCTTTCTCTACTGCTAGTTCATGCAACTCTGTTGCAATATCGTCAAATGTTAAATTAGACATTGAATACATCCTCCATAATTGTTGTTCCGTCTTTGGTTTTACCCAAAGAGAATTTGTATACGTTACCTTCGTCAATCTTCATGTATGCCTTAGCATATGTAGTTGGGAAGACTGTAACGCTGTGCAGAGTCCTTGTGGCATCTGCAAGTACTAGTGAAGCCATCTTCTTACCAGCCTTGGTAATTCGTGACTTGAATGACACTACAAATAGTTCATCATCCTTGTATGGCAACTGACGGTAGTTTAGAATCTTAATCAGACCGCTAGCGTTACCCTTTACTTCATCTGCAGGGATAGCAGTTACAATCCTGTTATCGCTTGCTAGAATGATGTAGGTACGACCAGCCTCAACTGTTGACTGCTCTTCGTCGAAGATGCCAACACTACCTGTCTTATCTAGAATCTCAACTCGTGACCATCCCTTGCCACGCTTGATACCCTTGACCATTCCCATGAGAATGAACGAACCCTTTTCCTCATACTCTTCTACGTCATTGATAAATGCGTGGTAGTGCTGTGGAATAGAGACGTTGAACTCTGGTAGGTTGAGATACTCATACAGGTTCTCCTTAATCTCTTCATCGTTACGAGGGTTATCGTCAAACGTTGCAGCACCAATCAAGCGTAGTGCCTGTAGAGCACGGGAGTTAACTCCGTTACCCTTACCGAATGTGAACTCTTCTAGCTCCTTGTAGGAGTTGAATGGACGTGCTTCGATATACTTGCTTGCAATGTTATCACTAATAAACTTGATAGATGATAGACCAAATCGAATTGCCTTACCCTCAATCTTGAAGTCCATGTCGGATTCATTGATGTGTGGCAGACGGATAGGAATACCCATACGCTTTGCTTCAATCAGGTACTCTGTGCGAGCATCCTTGTCTCCCTCGTTCTTTAGTAGCGAATACATGAACTCTAGTGGGAAGTGATACTTCAGCCATGCGGTCCAGTAGGATAGCGTTGAGTAAGCGACAGCGTGAGACTTGTTGAATGAGTATCCAGCGTGAGCCTCAAAGTCGTGCCACAGCTCTTCTGCGACCTCTGGGCGTAGGAAACGTGAAGCACCCTTTACGAACTCGTTCTTAAACTGGTCAAACTCCTTGGCATCTTTCTTCTTACCAATAATCTTACGGACCTTATCAGCAGTAGCCATTGTCATACCGCCAAGTTCCACACAGGCTTGCATAACCTGTTCCTGATATAGAATACATCCGTAGGTGTCTACAGTAAACGCCTTTAGGACTTCGTGGTGGTAGGAGATGTTCTGCTTACCGTGCTTACGAGCAATGTAGTCCTTACCGATTGTGTTCATAGCACCTGGGCGTACCAGAGCGTTAGAAGCAGCCAACTCGTTAAAGTTCTTGACACCCATCTTGACTAGCAGGTTGGTGTATGGCGTAGCTTCACACTGGAACACACCCTTGGTGTATCCGTCAGATAGCATACGATAGACGTTAGCGTCCTCCATGTTGATTGCGTGTAGGTCAATCTTCTCGCCAGTACGCTCTTCAATAATCTTGGTAGTGTCCTGAATAACAGATAGGGTCTTTAGACCCAGAGCATCAATCTTAATCAGACCAATACGCTCTGCCTCTTCCATGTCTACTGCTACTACTGGAATGCGGTCCTTGCTGCCTGGAGTTGTGCGTGTCTCTAGTGGAGCATACTTGAAGATAGGCTCCTTAGAAGTTACAACACCTGCAGCGTGGATACCAGTACCACGAATGCGACCACGCAACTGCTCACCGTAGTATTCAATCTCTGGATACTTCTCACGGAACTCTGCAGTTGACTTGGATGTGCAATACTCATCCCAGTCGTCTACAAGCTTAAGTACTTTGTTAACGTCTGGTAGTGGAATGTTTAGCACACGAGCAATGTCACGAACGATACCCTTGCCCTTGAACTCCAAGAACGTAGCAATCGAAGCAACGTGACGATACTGGCGAACCAAGTAGTCCTTTACTTCTTCACGACGAGAATCCTGAATATCTGTATCGATATCTGGGAAGTCATTACGCTCTGGGTTAATGAATCGGAAGAATAGCAGACCGTGAACAATAGGGTCAATGTCTGTAATCTCTAGGGCGTAGCATAGCAGCGAACCTGCAGCAGAACCACGACCTGGACCCACCATGATATCTTCCTTCTTAGCCCATGCAATCATAGAGCGTACAACTAGGAAGTAAGGACCAAACTTCTTATCCTTAATAATCTTAAGTTCTTCATCAAGACGGTCTAGGTATTCCTGCTTGTCAGCAAGACCCTTAGCCTTGAGACCCTCAATGGCTAGTTCGTATAGTTCCTTGTCTGGGTCCTGATACTGAACAGGCAGTAGGTCTGCGTAGTCCTGAATGTCATAGTCTTCAATCTGGTCTGCAATGTCCTTGCTGTTCTGGTACATGTCCTCTCGGTCAATGCCCTGAGCAAGCATGGCATTACGCATCTCTTCGTCAGACAGTAGGTGAATGTCGAAGTCCTTGAACGACATTTGACGGTCTGCACCATACAGGTAGTCTAGCTTATCGTTAAGGTTGTCGAACTCCTGTGTGCCAGCAAATGTAGTATCTGCAACAGTCTTGTTAGAGTAAGAGTTTAGGATTAGTTTAAGTTCCTGAATCTCTTTCTGGCTAGTGTCTGCGTGGTGGCAGTCTGGAGTAATAACAGGCTTGATACCAAACTCGTCAGCAAGTTCAAGTAGCATCTTGTTTACTTCTGCTGGGTTGTGTGGCATTACCTCAATGTAGTAGTCGTCACCAAAGGTATCCTTAGCCCACTGAATGTGTTCCTTGGCTACGGCTAGATTGTCTGCCTCAATAGCCTTGCATAGATATCCTGACAGACATCCAGAGGTTACGACTAGACCCTCTTTGTACTGCTCTAGAACCTTCCAGTCAATACGAGGCTTCTTGTAGAAACCCTCTGTCCAGCCAATCTCGTTTAGCTTGTTAAGGTTCTCTAGACCTACCTTGTTCTTGGCTAGGATGATAAGGTGATTGTAGTTTAGGTTGAGTAGGTCAGTCTTGTCCTTCTCTTCGTGGTCAAAGCGGTCTTTGCAGATGTACCCCTCAACGCCAAGGATTGGCTTGATACCTGCTGCTTTGGCAGCACGATACATCTCTCGGTGTCCTGATAGTGAACCGTGGTCTGTGATTGCGATAGAGGTCATGCCAACAGCAAGAGCACGGTCAACGTATTCTTGTGGGGTAGCAATGCCATCAAATAGGCTGTAGTGTGTGTGAACGTGAAGTGGAGCGTAGCTCATTGTTTCCTTAGTTAGTAGTTATTGTATTACAATTATAAGTCATGCGACTGAACTTGTCAAGTGCTTTGAAGGCAGAAGTGGGGGCAGGGAACGAATCACCTACCCCCACAGCCTTAGTGGTTACCAGTCAATGTTTGAAGATGTGACTGATGGAGTGTCCATGCCGAAGTAGAACGAATCCTGCTCTGCATAAGGAACCTCACGAACGACCTTCTCAAGGTCAAAGGTTTCCAGTTCTCCCCAAGCGTATGGCTCGGTGTCTGGCTTGGTTGGAAGAAGGGTGTAGTTGGTTTCAGTTCCCTGACCATTACGCTTCATCTTCCACTCAAGGTTTGAGATTGAACCAGTCTCAATAGCGTACTCACGAATGGTGTTGAACGCTGACTGCTTGCTGATTCCCTGTGACCATACTGCAACGTATGGTGCTTCAGTTCCATCATCGATGATTACGTTACCGTACCAACGAAGACGTGAACGCCAACCTGACTTTGGCTCCTTGCGAGCCATCTCACAACCGAAGCAGCGACCCTCTGAATCGATGGTACATGCTGCCTTACGCTTGTAGTCCTTTGGATTGGTGTGCTCTGCTACAACCACGGATAGACCACGGCTTTCATTGTAGCTTGCAGAATCGCTGTCTAGCTCTTCTACGAATCGAATCTTGGCAGCCTGTCCGTCAGCTAGCTTTACCCAGCGAACCTTCTGCCCGTTACTTTCAAATTTTGGCTTGTCAACAATAGCGTTGATATCTTTAAGCCCACGAATAATACTCATGTTTATTTTCTCCTAATTTGTGTGGATTTCTATTGTAGCATACCAGCGATGGTCTTGTCAAATGTTTCTTCAAGTTTTTTGATTTCTTCATCTGGCATATCGCCAATATCCTTGTATTGCTTATTTAGTTGTATAACGCTAACACGATTACCAAGACGTTCAATAATCTTGTCTTTCATGTTACCGCCAGCTTCATCGTTATCAGCAATGACATATATCTCATTGAAGTATTTTTGAAGTAGGTCTGTTTGTGCATTGGAGACGTTTGCTCCTAGCGTTGCTACTGCAGCAAAGCCACACTGGTCAAGGCGAATTGCATCGAATGATGATTCGACAACATACACCTTGCTTGATGTCTTTACTCTGTGTAGATTGAATAGTACCTTTGCCTTTGGTAGCCCAGGTGTGTTCTTGAAGTCTTTACCCTCAACGGAGCGACCAACGAAGCCTACAGCCATTCCGTCTGGCGAGTGAACTGGAATGGTAACCATGTCCTGCTTCTCGCTATAGCCTAGGTCAAACTTCTTTACGGATGCTTCTGTAATTAATCTACCATTGTAGTATCTCATGGCACGAGGTGAATCTAGTGCTTGCTGGTTTAACCTCTTAATCTGCAACTCGTCATACTGAACATATGTTGGCTTCTCAACGAGTGCTTGATTAATCTGGTAAGAAAGGTCAGTCTCTGTTTCCTTTGACTTGATATAACGTACCGCTTCAAAGTAGGTACGACCAGAGGTGTGCATGATAAGCTCTGTAAGACCGCAGACGTGCTGACACGAAAAGCAGAAGAAGAACCCACTACGCTTATCTACTTCACCAGCAGGTGAGCGTGAGTTATTGTGAAAAGGGCAAAAGATGATGTAGTCAGAATCTACTTCTGATTCGACGGTGATTCCTGCCCCAATGATGGTTCTTTTGATTTGTTCTTGGCTGTAAGAACTTGTGTGCCGTCTATTCCTATTGTCCATTCGCTTTTTCTTCTTCCAACATATGTTCCGTATACTGATAATTTAAATCTAAATGTTTCTGTGCTCTCTACATATTCTATCGTAAAGTCTGGGTCTATGTCAAGTCTTAATGCATATCCACTTAATCGCATCTCCGCTGTTAAGAGTCTAATGTATTCCAACCTTAACCTAGCAATGGCTGACTCATCGTGGATAGTGCCATCCAACTTAAACTGTTTAATTGGTCTATGGTGTAAATTCGCCATACTCCATTATAACGAATTTTAGTTGTCTTCGTAGTCTTTATACTTGTACCAGCCCTTGTCGAAGTCTACCTGAACCAAGAACTCTCCCATGAATCCGTTACGGTTCTTACGGAAAACACACTCAAGAATGTCAGAGTTGGTAGCACGACCAAGTGCTAGAACCCAGTCAGCATCGTATGCAATCTGACGTGACCAAGCGGTCTGTCCAAGCGTAGGAACTGTATCCAACTTGGTTACATCGTCTGGTGTAGCAGATGAGATAGCGATGATAGGCATCTCTTCGCTAATAGCCATAAGCTTTAGTTCACGAGAAAGGTTCTTCATACGAACAGTCTCATTCTCTGACTTCTGGTTTGGAGACATCAACTGTAGGTAGTCTACAATGACGAAGTCTGGCTTGTACTGATCAATCTTTCCACGGAGTACTGCAGGAGTGATGTCTCCACCAGTATCATTAGAGATGATGTGGAACTGTGGCTTGCCAGCAAGTTCCTTCTTGTGCCAACGCTTTAGGTCTTCAAGTTCTACCTCGCCATTGGACAGTTTTCGGTGTGAGAATAGACCTTCGCCCATGATGGTGAACACACGGTT
>JACCDJ011640173.1_pt1 | contig 13036 bp, 11 predicted proteins | sample 7444481 | NCBI WGS metagenome assembly JACCDJ01 (sample SAMN15323435, study PRJNA562643) | freshwater metagenome | isolation source: river surface water | place: USA:Blue River Watershed | collected 2017-08-15 | reverse complement strand
GGATGCTTTCCAAATCCAATTCATCCGGCCAGAGGGATACCAAGGCCAGATCTGTGGAATTTTCCTGTAAGTGAGCCAAAACTTTGTATCGGTTGGAAACTTCCAGGCTAATTTCCACATGGGGGTGAATTTTCATGAAATCAGCCATTAGGTAGGGAATAATGTATTTGCCTGTAGAAACTGCAGAGATTCGAATCTTTCCTCCAAGCAATCCCTTGAGTTCCAACATTTTTTCTTCGATCTGCCCAAGCTCTCCAAAAATCCGGTCTGCTGTATCCACCAACTCTTGCCCAAATTCGGTGATGTGAATTCGCTTTCCAATGATTTCGGTGAGAGGTACTTCAAACTGTTCTTGTAAGTTTTTCAATTGAATTGAGACCGCGGGTTGTGTCATGCTCATGGCCTCCGCTGCCTTGGTGATGCTTTGGAACTTGGCAATGGCTTGAAAAGCCTTCAATTGATGTAGGGTGATATTCATAAAGTAAATTAATTTAAAAAGCATAACGAATAAAAAAATATTATGTTTTATTTTTTTTGAAAAGTAGCATAGGTGATATTTGCGCCATGGATTTTCAAATTCTTCTGAATAACCTTACCAATCCAAGTTTGCTCTTTTTTGTATTGGGCATATTGGCAGTCAAGTTGAAAAGTGATTTAGAGATTCCTGCAACGAGTGCTAAGTTCATCGCGCTCTACTTGATGATCTCCATTGGCTTTAAAGGTGGACAAGAATTATCTCACAGCACCTTCAGTGCCACCATACTTTGGTCGCTTGGTTTTGGGGTTTTCCTTTCTGCGTCTATTCCTTTTTACACTTTCTTTCTCTTAAAACGAAAACTGGGCGTTCCCAATGCAGCTGCTATCTCGGCCGCTTATGGCTCCATTTCAGCAGTGACTTTCGTGGCGGCGGCAGCTTTTTTGGAGGTTCAGGGAGCAACTTTTGGTGGCTATATGGTGGCCGTAATGGCCTTAATGGAAGCCCCAGCGATTATTTCAGGGATGATTTTGCTGCGCAAATTTACTCCCTCAAAGACTGAAGGAGGGTTTAAACAAATGGTCATTCACGCCTTTACCAATGGTTCTGTTCTGTTGATTTTGGGGAGTTTGGTGATTGGCTTGATTGCCGATGAAAAACAGGCGGAGGGAATCAAACCTTTTGTAACGGATATCTTCAAAGGGTTTTTGGCGGTTTTCTTACTAGATATGGGAATCACAAGTGGAAGAAAGTTGAAAGCGTTTTTCAAGACGGGCTATTTTTCTTCTTTGTTTGCGATTTTGGTACCGCTAGTCAATGGAGTAGTCGTCGCTTATGTGAGTCAATGGATTAGTCCAGAAGTTGGGGATCGATTGATTTTTGCTATTCTGGCTGCCTCGGCTTCCTACATTGCTGTTCCGGCGGCGATGAAACTTTCCAATCCGGATGCAGACGAGGGGCTTTACGTACCCATGGCTTTGGCTGTCACTTTTCCGTTCAACCTGACGCTCGGTATGCCAATTTATTGGATGATTATTCAAGCAACCTAAAGGGGATAATCTACTGTTAAAAATCGTTCTCTTTCTGAAGGGGTAGGCATTCTGCAACTTTCTCTTCTGCCAAACCAGGTAAAGCGATTGGCTCCAATCCATTGGTAGATACTATCTCGAATGCCCTTCGGAAGAATTATCAAGGGATAAAGCAGTGGCCAGCCCCTACGTAATTGTCGCGCTACCCGCAATGCTGCAGTACTCCCAAGGTAGACTTTTCCTTTTTCAACCAAAATTAGACTGTCCAAGTAAGTGGAAGGGTAGTCAAAGTGCTTCAATACGCGCTGTCCCGCAGGACTTTGCAAGGCTGCAAGTCGTAGTTTTTTCTTGGTATCCCGCTTCATTACAAAATCAACTGAGGCATTGCAAAGGCTACAGTGTCCATCAAAAAGAAGGATGGAGGGAGATTCCATCAGCGAATGAGTTGAATGGTGCCTTTCAGCGTTTGCTGCTTTTTGCTTGGGTCGACCACATCGAAATACACCGTTCCCGAATAGTAGTAGGTGCCCGCCGGAAGTTCATTTCCACTTTTGTCTTTGCCGTCCCATCGAATAAATGGGTCATTCTCGGCAGCACTTTGGCTTGCATAGCGGAATACTTCGGTTCCCCAGCGATTCACGATAAATAGTTCTACCTGGCTCACAAATCTTGGGCATTTTGAAAAAGGATTGTCAAAAGCCATGAAGCTATCGTTGAGCCCATCGCTGTTGGGAGAAAATGCATTCGGCAGGAGGTAATTGGGGCAGTTATCCACGCACACCACATTACTCTTTGGACTTTCATTACCAGAGCGGTCAACGGCAGTTAGGTAGTAGCAGCCTTTGTAGTTTGACAGGTTTTGAAGCGTGGTACGGAGTTGCTGGGCAGTAAATTGGCCTATTCGAGTAAAGGTTCCATCGGGTGTTCCCTCAGGATTGAAATACAAACGGTAACCACTCAATTGATCGTCGCAGTTGCCGCTGAAATTTGGTTTCCAGCTCAATTCATGCTCGTATGCGATCGTGCCACATGATTCCTCTGAGACGTATTCTGTACAATCAGGACCTTCAAACGTCAAGACGGGTGCACAAGGTAGGCGATTGTCATCCGGCTTGGCGCAAATGATCTGAGATCGGTTGACGAAGGGGTAGGTTAACCCAGCAACATTGTAGGCCCCTTTGGTAATGACGTAGTAGCAATACTCCAGGTCCTTTTTCAATTTGACCCCATTGAAGTTTCCATCATCGAGGTATAGAAATCCTTTCTGTGTCACATCTACCTCGGCAATTTTTACAAAATTAGCCACGTCCGATGCTGCTGCATCCGTGCGATTGCGGTAGACCTCATGTTTGTATTGGGAAATGGAATTGTTCCAAGGAACAGTAAATGCCCATTTTAATTCGATGGCTTCGTTGATGATTGTTGGTTCGAGTCGAACAGAAGAAGCCTTTGAAGAAGTATCCACCTTGGTATTTTTGTCCCAAAGCACCACTTTGTAATTGTACACCAGGTTTTTTGTATTCAATTGTTTATCTGTAAACAAGGTGTCTACTGTTTTTCCAAGAGAAATTCGGTTTTGGGAACCCGTGAATCCTTCGCTTCGAATCAACTCGTAGGAATAAGGGCCTGGGAATTGGGTTTTATCCAGATCGTAGGGAGGAGTCCATTTGACAAAAATCTCTCCATTTTTATCATCTGTAGCTGTGATGCTCACATTGGTCAATAGGGGTACATCCACATCAATGGTGAGGCAAATTTCTTCCGAAACAATACTTTCTCCAAGTCTCGGTGAAGGGAATGCCGCTACGAGTCTGTAGCAGTAGGTATTGCCAGGTGCCAATCCCACACCACCATTGGTGTCCGTGAAGGAAAATGTGGTCATGTCGGTAGTGCCAACCAATTCGTAGCCTGCTCGGATCCCTGTTTCACAAGAGTCCGGCTTGTAAGGATCTGAATTGATTCTTCGCCAAACCTGCATTTCTTGTGCAGAATTAGCGCAGGCATAGGGGTCCCAACTTAGTTTCGCCGTTCTTCCAGGAAGTTGCTCTAGTCCGTCCCAGACGGGAGGTGGACCAATGACTTTAATTTTCCAAGTCTGAATATCTACTAATTTAGGTCCAGTGAGTGGTTTGTCGGTGATACGTACACGTACCTCATACTCCCTTTCCCGCACATGATTGCAGATCGTTTGCCAATCAAAATTTACAATTCCTGGCTGAACCTGAAACTCGTTTTCTGGTTTGTAGGTGGCTGGAGAAGTATTGATTTCCATAGGCTCCCCAAAAACTTCAATTTTGATAGGATCTCCATTCGGATCTTGCCCTTGGATGATTTCCTTAATTCGTGTCCCTGCCACCACGCAAAGGTCAGGGGGAAGGATCAGCTTGGGGCGTTTGTTGTTCGAGTTTTCGATGAGGATCTGCATGTCCCGGACTACGTAGCCTATTTCTACAAATTTCCCTTCGATTTTGCGCCATTCGGTGATGCGCATGGCCACGTTGAATTGGCCTGCCGTGCCAGGAGAATCCCATACTAGGTCTCCAAAAATTGGGTCCACTCGTAAAAAAGCGGGTACTGAACCATCTTCACGTCGCTTGCTAAACTCCGCATTGGAGGGGTCTCGGTAGTTATTGACTACTCGCTCAAATCCCTGCTTGGGGATTTCAAGTTTGTAAGAAAGGCTATCCCCATCAGGGTCATAAGCTCCTGGATTGTGAATGTACCGAATATTGACCGCCCCATTATCTACTGGAGGAATAGTAAGTACGGGTGAATTGTTGACTCCGATAAAAGGATCAATGGTGATTTCGGTTTCCACATAAAAAGGGGTGTCTACCGAGTTGTCCATATTGAGTGTAAGGTCGTTTCGGTTAAATTCCAGAAATCGAATCTTGTACTTACCTGGACCTTGAAAGGTGTGGGTGATGACAAAGGTGTTTTTTTCGATCATGTCCCCGAGATCTTCCACCAGCGAAAAATCGCTTTTTGTATTGAGCTGCTCTTCCCGACCATCTCCAAAATTGATTCGTCCAGGACCAAATACCACAGAGGATCGGGTATCCGTATAGCCTACTACCGTGATTCGGTAGGTGAGCGTCTGCACCGAAATCCGTTCTGCGATGATTTCCCCTGCACGAATGTGCGTAGCCCATGCGTGGGTAAAGGCTGAAAAAAACGTGATACAAAAAAGGACAAAGTAAATTCTAAACTTCATAACGGTCAAGGTGACTATACAATTGGCTACTCGGTTGATGAGGTCTATTTGCTGGACTTTCGATCCCCGATTCATCCCTATATACGAAGTAAACGGAAGTAGGGAGAAAAACCTTCAAAAATTAAAACAATAAAATTGAACAGACTGTTGAAATCCGTGAAAAAAATAAGTTTACCCTTTAAAATTTAAACCTTATTTAGAATCATTTAAAATAATAATGTACATCTTGCATGCATTGGATACTAGTCTTCTCAGATGTAAATTTGGCCACCTGAATAGCAAAACCACTTCGTTTTAAACTAATCGTTATCATTTATGAGTTGGGTTACCAAAACCTTGAATAGTACTCTAGGAAGAAAATTAATCATGGCCCTTACTGGCCTTTTCCTAATCCTGTTTTTGACAGGTCATGTGTCTGGAAATTTGCTTCTTTTTAAGGGAGACGGCGGTCAGGCATTTAACATGTATGCCAAGTTTATGACTACCAATCCAGCAGTGAAACTCTTGTCCTACTTGACCTACATCTCGGTAATTGGACACATTGTCTATTCCATTTTCTTGACTCAACACAATAAGTCTGCAAGACCTGTATCCTATGCAACTTCCAATGGTAGTAGCAACTCTGCTTGGTCTTCTCGGAACATGGGAGTTTTGGGAACGATCATCCTTATCTTCTTGGTAGTACACCTGCAAGGATTTTGGTACCAAATGCATTGGGGTAATGTTCCCACAGTTGAGTACGAAGGGGAAACTTATAAGAATCTTTTTGAGATCGTTTCCTTTGCGTTCCAAAATGAATTGCTTGTTGGAGGTTATGTACTTGCTATGGTCTTTTTGGCTTTTCACCTTTCACATGGGTTTGCCTCCGCTTTCCAGACCTTGGGTTTGAACCATAAAAAATATTCTCCTGCAATCAAGGCCATCGGCCAAGTATATTGTATTGTGGTACCTGCATTATTTGCGGCGATGCCACTTTATATTTATTTCACTAGCTAATTAATAGTCCTTTATGATACTAGATTCCAAAATTCCTGCTGGTCCTTTGGCAGAAAAATGGACTAAGCACAAGTTTAACAGCAAGCTGGTCAATCCGGCAAACAAAAGAAAATACGATGTCATCGTAGTGGGTACTGGTTTAGCAGGTGCTTCTGCCGCAGCATCTTTAGCAGAGTTGGGATACAATGTCAAGGCCTTTTGTTTCCAGGACAGCCCTCGTAGAGCGCACTCGATTGCGGCTCAGGGTGGGATCAATGCTGCTAAAAACTACCAAAACGACGGGGACTCTATCTACAGGCTTTTCTATGACACCATCAAGGGTGGAGATTACCGTGCTCGAGAGGGTAACGTGTACCGCTTGGCCGAGGTGTCTGTCAAAATTATCGATCAATGTGTAGCACAGGGAGTTCCTTTTGCTCGTGAATATGGAGGGCTTTTGGCCAATCGTTCCTTTGGGGGAGCTCAAGTTTCCCGTACTTTCTACGCGCGCGGTCAAACAGGACAGCAACTCCTATTAGGCGCCTACTCTGCCTTGAGCCGTCAGGTAGCCAATGGAAAAGTAAAGCTGTTTCCACGTACAGAGATGATGGACTTGGTGGTCATTGATGGCCAAGCCAAAGGGATTGTTACCCGTAACTTGGTTACTGGTGCAGTGGAAACGCATGCCGCACATGCTGTGCTTCTGTGTACTGGTGGCTATGGCAACGTGTTTTTCCTTTCGACCAATGCCATGGGTTCTAACGTGACAGCGGCATGGAGAGCGCACAAGCGCGGGGCGTTTTTTGCTAACCCTTGCTTTACCCAAATTCACCCTACCTGTATTCCAGTATCGGGAGACCATCAGTCCAAGTTGACCTTGATGTCTGAATCCCTTCGTAACGACGGAAGAGTGTGGGTACCAGCTACGCAGGAGATTGCAGAGAAACTTAGAAAAGGACAAATCAAAGCAAACGATATCAAAGAAGAGGATCGCGATTATTTCTTGGAGCGTAAGTACCCTTCCTTTGGTAACCTAGTACCTCGTGACGTGGCTTCTCGTAATGCCAAATACGTGTGCGACGAAGGACGTGGTGTAAACGAAACAGGAGAGGCAGTATTCCTAGACTTTCGCGATGCGATCAAGCGTGATACGCGTAAAATCATTGAACAGAAGTATGGAAACCTCTTCGATATGTACAAGCAGATCACTGGAGAAGACCCTTACGAAATGCCGATGATGATCTATCCAGCGGTGCACTACACCATGGGTGGACTTTGGGTAGACTACAATTTGATGACCACCGTGCCTGGCTTGTATGCCTTGGGTGAAGCCAACTTCTCTGAGCATGGAGCCAACCGTCTGGGTGCTTCTGCTTTGATGCAAGGACTCGCGGATGGGTATTTTGTAATTCCTTACACCGTAGGGGATTATTTGGCACAGCTAGCACCTACCAAAGTGGACGAAAATCATCCTGAATTTGCTCGCGCTAAAGAAGAAGTGAAGCAGGGAATTTCCCGTCTATTGAAAATCAATGGAACCAAGCCAGTGGATTACTTCCATAAAAGGTTGGGCAAGATCATGTGGGATAAGTGTGGTATGGCCCGAACTGAAGCTGGGTTGAAAGAAGCCAAAGCTGCTATTCAAGCCTTGAAAAAGGAGTTTTGGTCGGATGTGAAAGTGTTGGGCACCAACGAGGAACTCAACCAAACCCTCGAGAAAGCAAATCGTGTGGCTGACTTCTTGGAGCTTGGTGAATTGATGGTGGATGATGCCTTGAATAGAAACGAATCCTGTGGAGGCCACTTCCGTGAAGAATACCAAACACCGGATGGGGAAGCTTTACGTGACGATGAAAACTTTGCTTACGTAGCTGCATGGAAATACCTAGGGGAAGGAAAAGAGGAAGAGTTGGTTAAAGAAGAGTTGATCTTTGAAAATGTGAAACTTACCCAGCGTTCCTATAAATAAGTTGTTGACAATCACTTCAAGTTGAGGTGCTATTGGCTTTTTCTTTCCTAAAGGCAAAAAAAGCCAAAGCCCTTAACCCAAAATAAAACTAGCGTAGACAGATGAAATTGACTTTAAAAATCTGGAGACAGAAAAATGCAGCTGATAAAGGGGGATTTGCTACCTATGTAGTAGACCATGTGTCTAAGGACATGTCTTTCTTGGAAATGTTAGACGTCTTGAATGACCAACTGACTGAAAAAGGGGAAGACCCCGTACATTTTGATCACGACTGCCGTGAAGGCATCTGCGGGATGTGCTCCCTGTATATCAATGGTAAACCACATGGCCCGCTACAGACTACTACCTGTCAGTTGCACATGCGTTCTTTCTCTGATGGGGAGACCATCACCATCGAGCCTTGGAGAGCAAAAGCATTCCCAGTGGTAAAAGACTTGGTAGTCAACCGCTCTGCCTTTGATCGCATCATTCAGGCTGGAGGATATGTGTCTGTGAACACCGGAGGTGTACCTGATGCCAACGAGATTCCAATCCCAAAGACCGTAGCGGATCTAGCCATGGACGCAGCGCAATGTATCGGTTGCGGTGCCTGCGTAGCGGCTTGTAAAAATGCTTCTGCGATGCTATTCACTTCGGCCAAAGTTTCCCAGTTGGCCTTATTGCCACAAGGACAGGTAGAGCGCAAGACCAGAGCAGAAAAAATGGTGGCTCAGATGGATGCAGAAGGATTTGGGGCTTGTACCAATACCGGTGCTTGTGAAGCAGAATGTCCTAAAGGCATTTCCATCACCAACATCGCACGTATGAATCGTGAATACTTCTCAGCAGTAGTGAGCAGCGATAATATGTAATCTTATTTATGACAACTGAAAAGGGCAGGTATTCACCTGCCCTTTTTTATTTTTTCTCCATCTGATTGATCCACTCTCGGATGAGGGCCACACCCTCTGCATGGATGCTGGTTCGCCCGAGTTCAGGCATGGCAACGCCTATTTCGGTAGAATTCATGCGATGCAAAAGAATGGAAGCATCACCATCTCCCGGTACAATGTCGTAGGTATGTGAGCCAGAACCCTTTCCAGCGGCTACGGGGGTTTTATACACACCCAACTTCAAAGGATCTTTTTGTCCATAGGTAAGAAATAGTCCTGATGTGCTTGCAGGACCCTCTGCACGATGGCAATGGGAGCAGTTGATGTCCAAGTAGGCCATGGCCCGATCGTCTAAGGCTTGACTTTGGTCCTCGTAGTTCACCAAAGTCGGATGTGCAGCTTTGCCTTTAAAACCGACCAACTTCCCTAATTTGGTCCAATGCGCCAACTGGTTTTCTGTTCCGCTTCCGTAACCATAATCATGGTTGAGGTGTCTAGTTTGTATGCCTAAAGGAGCAAGGGATTCATTTTTATTGTGGCAACTCTTGCATTGATTTTTGTTGGGAACCAAATAATTGATCACCTGCTCTTTGCCTGATTGGTTGATGAAGCGAACCTCTTTTTCTGCGCCCACTACTTTCAGAACCGCATCTGTCTGCGATTCATTCCAAAGGTAGGGATAGGCTTCCCAGCCGCCTTCCTCGTGAATCATCAAACGGGTTTCGATAATTCTTCGCCCTCCTTCTGGCTTTCTAAAGTCTGCAGGATAGTAGAAATTCTTGATCAAGATTGTTCCCTGGGGCAAATTCAGTTCCTCTCCCACTAGACTGGCTTGGGTATCCTCGGGAAGGGAGACGAATCGACTTTTTAATGCATAATCTGTAAAGAGGGAAGATGCAGGTTGGTAGGGGAGAATGCTAGAGCTGGGGCTTAGATTTGCCATTTCTCCTTCAAAAAAATCATAAGTGGAGAGTTTGCGGTAGGGGAACTTGCCTGAAGGTTCTTCAGGAGCCAAAATTTCTTCCGGACTCGTTACCTGCACTTCTTCTTTCTGCTGGGGTTGGCAGGACCAGAGCAGGGAAAGGAAAAGGCTAGCAATTGCCCATTTTGAAAAATTAAGACAGGCCCCTTCCATGCTTACAATATTTTTGAATGGAGGATACGCAAGGAGTCTTGCCCTGCAGGGGAAGGCTTGCAATTCTGAAAGGGAGCATAGTCCTTAAATGCGTCGATATTGTCCTCACCTTCCATCAGGTAGAATTGGGTAAATCGAAGGGACTCCATAGTGGGCTCCTGGATGCAGATCCGCATGGGATTGCTATCAATGGACGAGCTTACGGATTCATCCCAGATACCGTCGTAGATGATGTCTTGGGTTTTAAGCCATCCATGTGCATTGTACAGACTGACTAGTTGGCCTAGTTCTCGGCTTAGGTCAGGGAGACTAACTAAGGATCCCCTGTCGTAGCTATTATCATGGACAAAGATGTCTGAAGTATAGGGAGACCAATTAGGTGCTTCTGCTGGAAAGCCAGTTACTTGGTAGCTGGCAATGGCTACCCCATAGGTTTTGTTGCGTAAAATCCGGTTGTTAAATATCTCCACCTCTTTTGCTGCCAACAAGACAATGCCTGATCCAGGAGGGATCATGGTGACCGTATTGCCATTGGGGCCATCACCTAGTGGGGTAGCAAAATTCTCGTGGTTATTGTCTACAATATCGTTGTCGTAAATGCGGGTTTGCCGTCCATCTCCTTTGGGTAAACCTGGGAGGTTAAAAACCAAAATTCCTCCGGCATTGTCTCGGGCAATATTCCCATAGACTTCGGCTCGGTCACAGTTTTCGATTTCTATTCCGGCCACATTCCCAAAGGCTAGGGAGTTTTTGACTACAATGTCTTCGGATTGGCCAACATAGATGCCCGCATCTTTGGAATGGGAGGCTATGCAGCCATCAATGATTACATTTTTACATTGTACGGGATAGATGGCGTAGGTTCCATTTTTGGATTTATCTCCATGTGTCCAGGTGACATTGATCTTGCGAAAGGTGATTCCCTCGGTATGTTGGGCTTTGATGCCATCCCCTGGAGCATCCTCTATGCTCAGTTCTTCAATGGTAATATCCTTGCCCACGATTTTCACCCCTTCGCCCCCGGACTTCAACTCTCGAAAGGAAAGCACTGTTTTGTCCATCCCATCCCCTTGGATTCGAATGGAGGTTTTGTTGTCTAAAATAAGTTGGGTTCTGAGTTCGTAAAATCCTTCTGGAATGCGGATGGTACTGGAGTCTTCCGCAAGAATAAAGGCTTCTACCAAAGCTTCTACTTCTTCAGGAGTGGCACGACGCAACCCTGAACTATCATAAGTCTGTTCGTCGGATTGGGTGCTGCAGCCAAAAATTAGGAGGCCAAAAAAAAGAAGAAGGAGAGATCGAATCATTTCGAAGGAGGGCTGAACTCGCTTTGCCTTAATTTAGTATTGACTTTACTGAAAATTCTGTTCAATTGTCAACCTGCCTCCGGGTAAAGCAAGGTGGGTTTGGGTTTTTAGTTAAGAAAGGAAATTTGAGAAAAATTGGGTGGGAATCCAAATAGAAGACTTAGACTGATAAGTTGAGGGATTAATTTTTCAGCCTGTATTCTTAAATTTCACAGAATAAAAATCCGTCTCCAGTTAGAATTTAACATTTCTTGTTTTAGTTTTAAGAAACTATTTATACCCTCTGTTATGAAAAAAGGACTATTGATATTCGCATTTTTAACTTTTGCGGTTGCTGTTCAAGCCCAAATAGGTATTCGTGCCGGTATTGGCTCCTCAAACTTCTCCAATGGAGATGTTCAACGTGGATTTAACTCCTTGATCAGACCTCACATTGGCGTCTACTATGGGATGAAGGCAACTGAAAAGATAACGGTAGAACCGGGTTTATTTTTTTCAGGAAAAGGAATGAGCACCACAAGTAATATTACTAACAAAAAATTCGAAGAAAGTTTGAGTTACCTAGATATTCCGGTCCTGGCTCGCTATGCTGTGAATAAAGACTTCAATGTCTTTTTAGGTCCTCAGGTAGGGTTTCTTCTGGCAAGAACTTATACCGAAGAAAGTGTAAAAATCACCGATACCGCACCTGTGGGAGGCTATGAAATTGGAGGGGTTTTTGGCCTTGGCTACCAATTGACCTCTGGAATCAACCTTCAAGCGAGCTATGATTTTGGGATTACCCCTTTTAAATACTTTCAAGCAGACGTAAATAACACTGTTTATAAACTTTCGATCGGCTATACTATCCCATCTAAACTGAAAATTTTGCCTGAATAGAGGAGGTTTATTTCTTTAGTCGGCTAGGGTTATCTTCAATGAAAGACTTCCAGCCCTCATTTCTTCCTCTCGTTTGCATCCTTCCTTCGTGAAAGTGGTGGCATAGTGCCACGGCTAATGCATCTGTTGCATCCAACAGTTTGGGTAGTTCTTCAATGCCTAGTAAGGTTTGCAACATTGCGGCAACCTGTTCCTTTGAGGCATTTCCGTTGCCCGTTACGGATTGCTTGACTTTTTTGGGAGAGTATTCGGTAATGGGGATTTCTTTGGATAGTGCTGCTGCCATCGCTACTCCCTGTGCACGTCCCAATTTAAGCATGGATTGTACGTTTACTCCATAAAATGGAGCCTCTAAGGCAACCGAGTCAGGAGCAAACTCTTCCAAAATCCCACTGATCCGTTCAAAAATCTTCTTTAATTTCAATTCGTGAGTCTCGTACTTCTTTAAGTGTATGACACCATACTGCAAGATTTTGTATTTTTTTCCTTCTGTCAAAATCAAGCCATAGCCCATCACAGTGGTACCTGGGTCAATGCCTAAAATGATTTTTTCTGTAGGGAGTTTCTTGTTAGTGTCTTTCACGAACCCAAGTTACAAGAATTAAGGGTGAAATACATGCTTGTCATATGTAAGCAAATGTTGGATTAACGAAAGTAGATGAATAGGTACGCCTCGAATTTTCAGCCTACATTTTCAAGAAGATTCCTTAATTTTAGGCATTAGCGCAGAAATATGAGTGACGAAGAATTTGATGTTTTAGACGAATTGTATTTTGTTCAGACCTATACCTTCCTTCGGGAGACCTTGGCATGGGAGGATAAGCGTTTGCTGGATACACTCACGTCTCTTGTAGAAAAGGGTTGGGTCAAATGCTTTACAGAACCGGATCAAGAATGCTTTGAAGCCGTCAATCTTCAGGAAGTAGGGAAGGAACTCCTTTATTTAGCCACAAAAAAGGGTTTAATGGCCCATACTACACTTTAAGGTGCAATCGGAAACTTACAAATACCAACGGAAGGAATTGGAGTTGAAGGCATTGTTAGAAATCACACAAGCCATCAATGAAAACCAATCCGAAGAGGTGCTGCTCACCATCTTCAAGTTTACCTGTTTGGTTCATTTGGAAATCAAGTCCCTCATCCTCTATGTCGCCAAAGAAGAAGACTTTGAGCAGCGGATTG
>JACCDJ010496717.1_pt1 | contig 13036 bp, 9 predicted proteins | sample 7444481 | NCBI WGS metagenome assembly JACCDJ01 (sample SAMN15323435, study PRJNA562643) | freshwater metagenome | isolation source: river surface water | place: USA:Blue River Watershed | collected 2017-08-15 | reverse complement strand
GCCATTCCAGCGACCCTCAAAGATTCCGATGTGCTCACATGGAACTGCGAAATCCCTGAGTACAAACCCGAGACAATCCTGCTCACTTGTGCCGACGGGGGATGGATGGTCCACTCAATCACCTGGAGCAAGTGGGGAATAGGTGGCGCCGAAGGCATTGGCATCTTCAGAGAGAAGTTATGTGAACCTAGTTGTGCCGAAGGCGAAGTCGCAGAAGAGAAAGTCAAGGTAAAGCTCTCCGATCTAGTCGAGCGCGAAGGAGAGTTTTACTTAAGAACTCTAGACATTAGTACCGCATCAGGTAAAGATTTCATCTCTGGAAGAGCCAACGAGCTGGAGTGGGATGTCATGGAGTTTGCTGAAATGATGAACTGGAACTCCCGATGAAATTTCTAGATCGTTATGAAGTAATCGAGGGCGCAGAAGTTTTCTCAGGTGGTCAAGCAAGGATTTATCAATGCTTAGATACCTTTGAAGGTATAAAGGTGGCAGTTAAAACAACTGATTTATCCACTGCTTTGAGAGCACGTACTCATGAACGAGATGTAAAATCTTTAAAGCGTTTAAGCCATGACAATATTATTGAACTATTGGATTGGGGCGCAGAAAACAATATTGGATTTGTCGTTTTACCACTCATGTCTGCAAATCTTGACACGTACCTAGCTAGCAATACAAAAATTTCCAACTCAGACAAGATGAGTCAAATAATCGTCCCATTGGCTAGTGCGCTGGCTTACGCACATGAAAATAAAGTTTTCCATAGAGACCTTAAACCAAATAATGTACTCATCGGACAAGCCGGAAATCCTGTCCTTACTGACTTTGGTGCAGCAAAGCTTTATGGACCCGAAGAAAGTGAGACGACAAAGGTTTTCTGGAAATCTATGTCATACACTCCAGATGTGCCCGGCACACCTTCACAACACGATGTCTATTCATTTGGAATTATGGCGGTTCAGATAATCACCGGTGTTTTGCCTAAAAATCTTGAACAAGCAATTGAACTGCTTGAAACTAAGGGCGAAAGAGGGAATGCAGTTTTTAGCGCTGGCACCAAGGAGATACTCCTCAAATGCCTTGAACTAGATCCCAAGAATCGATATTCAAATGCCATTGAGATGTACTCGAAATTTGTGGAGAGACAAAAGTCACGTGAGAGGGAAAAAAACGAAAAATTATTCTTCGCCTGGATTCGAATTGACGATAACGTGCGAGATCACTTGCGTCCTCTTCAGAAAGGCTATGAAAATCTAAGTATTGCTCTGAATGATCAGTTCAGTAGTGACTCAGAGTTTTTTGCTTATCCAAGTAAAAATGATAATGATGGCACCTTTCGTTTAAATGAATTTATTGTCATTACCGACAGATTGCAATTGAAGCTCAAACAGAATAGCCAAAAAGATGGCTGGTATGTCTCTGACGGTAAGGTCCGAGATTCACAGGCTCTTGAGATTATGCGTGTAAACGGATTTCCATTAAACAAACTTGGCGTCAAATGGGGCGTTCATAAACATAACCCAAATCCTGAGAAAACTTCTAATGGGTTTAAACATGTGAATCAAGCAATCTCAGAGTGGTTACAAAAAGGTGCGCCAGTCGATAAAGGAACCATATATGTCGACCAAGATGTAGATTCTCTTACGAGTAAGTGGTTAAAAACGCTAGATGCTCGTGAAGATGTAGCTACCGTTAATTTCAAACCTTTACGATATAAAGATGCGAAGATTGATGGGTTGCGGATTGCCCTCAGTCTTGACGAAGCCAAGATTCAGGACTTAACCGAAGATGCAGGAAGTCTCGAGTTGGAAGGTACTTTTTGGAGAGTTCCCTTTAATCAACCCGAGATAGCAGAGGTCGTTGTCCAATTAGGCAATGAATTGGAATTGCTTTTGGGCCGTGAACCAAGGGGGAAGATTAAACAAACAGGTAACTTGATTCCTGAAGTCGAGCGTGGACTAGCTTCACAGTTGAGGCGTCAGCGAGATGCAATAAGTTCACTTGTGAATAGATCTTCAGTAAATCCTAAACTGGGAGATTATCTAGCAAATTTGAGTCAGATTAATCAAGATGCTGCGGTTTCTGTCATGGAGTGGAAAGACGACAATCTTGATGATTCAAAGAAAGAAGCGGTATCAAAAGCTTTAGGAACTAAGGATTTTCTCTTAGTAAAGGGACCGCCAGGAACCGGTAAAACAAGTTTTATTGCTGAATATGTTCATCAGGAAATTAAGCGAGATGAGAATATTCAAATACTTCTTGTCAGCCAAACTCACGTTGCACTTGATAACGCACTAGAAAAACTCGTTGAGAATGGCATCTCTGAATGTGTTCGCCTTGGACTGCCAGATGACAATCGGATTGCAGATAGCAGTAAGAAACTCCTAGTTGACGTACAAATGCGTGAATGGATGCTCAAACTCCGAGAAAATTCGGAAGGATTTATTGTCAACGAAGCATCTAAAGCGGGTGTTGGAATTGATGAGGCCCGAGCGCTGTTAACTATTCGCGAGATTAAACAATTGAAATCAACTGTAAAGAGCCTCGAGGAAGAGAATACTTCTGAGAACACAACATTGTCTGTAGATCAAGAGGATGTCAATCAAGTTACTTTCACAACCAGCCAGATACTGACTAACAAGAAAAATGAAATCGATAGACTTATCGAATTGCTCACCAGACAATTGGAGGGAAAATTAACAATTCCCGCAGACCACGAGAATATCGATTTTTCTCATATAGAGGGAGCGATTCTGGGAACACATCAACTTTCTTCACAGTTCATGGACATTGTTGATACTCAAGCCAAATGGCTAGAACGTGTTGGATCTTCAAGCCAGTTGACACCTGTATTCCTGAAAACAAGGAGACTACTTGCTGGAACTTGCATTGGATTCATGTCTATGATGGAAGTTCGAGACTTAAAATTTGATATTTGTATTATCGATGAAGCATCGCGAGCCACGATTCCACAGGGTTTAGTGTCAATGGTGAAAGCAGAAAAATGGATTGTTGTCGGAGATAGTAACCAGTTGGCACCCACAGAGATAGAACTTAGAAACGCAGAAGCCAAAGAAATACTAGGAAATTACGAGATAAGGATTGAGGATACCGAAGAGTCTATTTTCAGTTTCATCGAAGATTCATTGCCCGTAAGTAAGCAAGTAATGCTTGATACTCAGTACCGAATGCGAAATGAGATTGGACAGATGGTTTCAACTCTCTTTTATCATAATGAAATCAAATCAGATGGCCCGAAAATTGATGAAGCACAAACTCAGTTTTTTAGAGCAATAGAATGGTCAGACACATCTAATATGCCAAGTCAGAGCAAGTCTGAGTTTAGAGATAATCTCTCGTATTCAAATAGAGCAGAGATTCATGCAATTCAACGGAGTTTGAATGCCCTTAAGAATGCGATAGACCTCAAAATCATTGAGACTGAGAAACTCCCTCTGAAAAGCAATCAGAAATTGAAAATCTTGATTATTGCACCATACTCTGCACAGATAATTCAGGCGCGAACGATACTTGGCAACACAAAGATTTATCCGTTTGATATTGAATTCAACTCGATTGATGCCGTGCAGGGGAGAGAGTCGGATATTGTCTTTTTCTCGTGTGTACGTAGTAATGATCGACAGGAAGTGGGATTTATGGGTCAAAAAAACTGGAGGAGAATTAATGTCGCCTTGTCCCGTGCAAGGCTGCAGGTGCACATCATCGGAGACTCTTACTTTTGGACTAATACGAAATCGGATCTGAAAGACGTACTCGAGTACATAAGAGAGCAAGACTCTTCCCAATTTCTTATCAGAGATTTAGCGGCAGAATTGGATATCTGATGATCGATCGGTACAAATTACTTGAAAAGAAGTTTGCTAATGTTCACAACCACTTGTTACTTGTGGGCATCGAGAATATCGCAATTCCTGTCACAAAGGTTGAACTTGAAGTTTTAGGGCAGCAGATAGATTCGATTTTGCCAACTACAGAATTTATCCTACGTTTTGTTGATTTGGGCATCAATGATGTTGAAGCACTCTCAAATGCATTGGGCTTTGATAAACTCCTGATAGAAAATCTGGTAATTCTTGAGGAAGCCAACGGAAATCTCAAACTAGATTATGCATCTTCAACCATGAAGTTGACGTTTCAGGGGCGCGAAACACTCACAACTAAATTGGCCACCACACCAAAGATTACGACAAAGTCACTCCTGTTTGACAACTCACTATGGGCTTTGGCTCATTGGAATTTGGGAGATTTTCAGACCAAATCATCCTTGGACAAAGCTAAGGTTGAATACACCACCTTAAGCAAATCAAAAAAGTCTCGAGTTTCTCAGACTGATTTTGATATCACCTTAGTGAATAGGGAACTAGCGAGACAATCCAAGAAGATTAAATTCGAGGCTCATCAACTCCATCGAATAGTAAATAGAAGAAATGGTTTCAAGATAGCTAAGATTATGATCTATTACTCCGAAGGTGTTGGCTCGGATTTCCTTCTCATAGTCGATGATGAAAGGTCGATTGAGCACGAGAATTATCTGAAATCTCTGGGGGGTCTGCAGAGCCTAGGGTTTGACTTCGAAAAGGTTGAATCAGGAGAAAAAATCCTCGCTATGCAGGTTGCTGATATTCCAGGTGAAGTGATTGAAAATTCTGGTGATGGTGGTTCGATTCTTCCATACGAGCATGCGCCCTGGTTGGAGCATGCACTTGAGAACTCAAAAAAGCGACTTTTGATTATGTCTCCTTGGGTAAATGATCGAGTGGTAAACCGAGCATTCATTGAACAGATTGAGAGACTCCTGAGCAGAAACGTTCAAGTCGTGATCGCATGGGGATTCGGTACTGACCGTGAATCAGAGGCTAAGAAGAGTAGTTCATGGTCTTTAAGACAACTGCTGAGACTGTCTCGCAGGTATGACAAGAATTTTCGCTTCATAAAAATGAACGAAAGTCATGCAAAGGTTTTAATCTCAGATGATGTTTATATAGCCACAAGCTTTAACTGGTTATCCTTCATGGGCGACAAGCGAAGAAAATACAGGACTGAGTTTGGTGAAATGCGTAACCTTCCATCCATTGTGAATCAAAGATACGATTTAATGCTCGCGGAATGTCAGCAACAAGGGCAACCGATGACTGAGGAGTTAATTCCCTAAAAAGATTATTGCTATCCCTTAATCTCTGTCCATCGTTTTCCACCAAACTTTGCCTGAACTTCGTCATCAAGTTGATTGGCAACTGTTGCAACGATGAAAGCTGCATGTTTCAACTCACCTGCCGTAATGTCATCGCCCGCCAATGTGTACATGAAGAACAAGTCACATGTTCCTTCGTCATCCAGAACAACATTAATTGAGCCAAGATTTCTGCGAGCATCGGTAGCGACGTATTGAAAGAGTGCTGGTGAACGTGGAACATCGGCGACCAACACAGCCCTAATTCTGACTAAGGTAGCTGGTAATTCATGCTCTGCCACAAATTCCTTAATTTTTGTCGCATCGGGGCGGGACATCTTTACAACATCAATCCACACTTTGGTGGACTGATATTCGAAGGTGATATCCCCATCTGAATCTAATTCGGCCCAGGAGAAAATTTCTTTTGTGTACTTAAACACTCTGTTCTTCACATCATCAACTAAGGCCACTGCCATAACCTACTTTTCATACTCGTTGAGGAGCTCTACTTTGCGCCTACCTTACCTGTTGAAATTATTCCGGTATATGAAAGACTCTTCTCCTTGCACGACTTAAGCACTGAGGGAGGTCTAGCGTGGCTTATACCCCGCCCGAGAAAATCGGGAAGTGGTTACGCGTTAATCGTCTAGGTAATGGGGCCTTTGGCGACGCGTGGGTGTATGCAGACTCTACGGTGAAGAATGGGTACGCGGTAATCAAGTTTCTCTTTCAGTCAGAGGAGCCAATTACGGTGACAAAGCAACGCTTTAAAAAAGAGCGGGATATTCTCTCAAAGCTTGATAACCCAAGAGTATGCAGACTTCTAGATGATGATTTGGACTCAAACCCTCCTTGGATCGCCACAGAGCTATTCGGTGGTCGCCCGCTGAAATCAGAAATCTCGAAAACATACCAATTAGATGAATTTGAATGGGTGCGTCTAGCGAACGATGTACTTGAGGGTCTGACATATGTGCATTCTCTAAAAATCAAACATCGAGATTTAAATCCAGGAAATATCGTTAAGACACCGGCTGGCTACCGAATTATTGACTTTGGAATTTCTTCACAAGGCCATGCCCAAGGATCCTACTCTGGAAATCAAAGAATATTTCATAGACTTTACGGTTCACCTGAAATGTATGATGCCAATCAACAAGTTAGTGAAAAGTCGGATGTTTTTTCTCTAGCTACACTTTTAGTGTTTGCTGCCACGCACAGATCTCCATGGTCCACGGATGAGAGAGTTTCCTCTGACAAAGAAGTCACTCAAGGTATTTTTCAAGAAGTTGCCTACAACATTCAAAAATCAGAGCCTGAGTATTACGGCATGAGCACAAATCAAAAAATGCTCTTACGGGGAATGCATGAGAAGGACCCTGCTAAACGACTCTCTGCGGAAGATGCCCTAAAAGAGCTAAAAAAACTTTCAGACCGAGAATTTGTTAATTATCTAGCTGCTGGCACACCCAAGAGACCTGCCAAGGTGGCGCCAGTTAAGGTTTCTACCCAACAAGTGAGGAAATCTGCACCAAAACCTAGACTTGCCATCTCGCGTGATCGTGTAGAAGTTATTGAAGGGTCAGCATCCATTGACCCAGCCAAACTCAAGATTTCAGGTGACTCAGTACTGGTTGAACCAAGTTCTTTGCCTGGGGAAGAGACTGTTAAGCCGTCCCGTTCGGCCGAGTTCATTAGAAAATACTGGAAGGAACTACTCATTGCATGGGTTTTCACCCCTTTTGGGTGGATCATTTATAGGCTGGCCAGAGATAGAAAACTTCCAACAGGGTTATTTAAATCTGCGCAAACAAAGAGCCTTCGTGTCTGGGAGATTTCTTTTATCGTTCTCCATGCATTTTCTTTTGGATTGCTAGCACCGATTGTTGGTATCCCATTGGCTCTTAAGCTGCGAGACAAGGCAACCACAGTTTTCATCGCCATAAATACGATATTTGTAGTTGTTGGATTTAACGCGATATTTACCACGCCAGACGGAGGAACCCTCCCAACTATTCCAGGCCTGATTTTTCTATTCAACTACTTGGCGGGCTTCTTCTTACCCCTAGCAATACGTCTGGGAAGATTGCAAAACGCAGTCCTTGCCTCAGAGACCCAGGACAAGGAAGCTGTTGCCCCATCGAGTGATGAAGACAGAATTGATCCGTTTGATGACGAAGATTACTTCGCGAACGCTCAAGCAAAGTTAAAGAAAGAGCCAAAGAAGAGTTGGAACGATTTACGAGATGCAGTCACCGAGATTTTAAGCCACTCCGGAATTGAGCGCTTCAGTATCGAGTTTGCACAGTCAGATATCTCTGGCATCTATTTCCAAGGTTTTCTTGAAAAAAGTGGCTGTATCACCATTGAGGCGGCTGGAAATCTGAGTGTGCGCCCAGAGATTACGAGTGAGCAGAATAGAAACATCATTCGAGCTGGTTGGGAGCCACCTGCAGGAGAGAACCCCAACTACATTAAATTTCTAGATCTAACCCAAAGCAATCTTGAATTCATTTCAGAATTGATCATCTCTACTCTTCGAGACGGCTATGGGGCTGCGATTGATGGACTTGAACCCGTATTCAGCGTAAACATGGGTGGCGAAATCATCTACGTAGATTTTGCTGAGTTCAAGCGCCTCACTTCTCAGTGAAGCGCCTTACTCACGAATTTTTCAAAATCTTTAATCGTTTGCGCACTAGGTTTACCTAGACACTTAATTACTAGTAGCAAGCCTGGTTTAGTCACTATTTGAGTGCCGATGTCAGGCAAACTCTCTTCATCAAAAGAAGCTGCAAGGACCTGAGCTTCAAGATCTTTGAGTGCCGCAACGTTATCTTTTTTAGGCTTGTAGTAGGCATATAGACCTTCACCCTTAACTGCTTTAAATTCCACAGCACCATGCTCGAGAACCAAGTCAATCCGGCCAGAGTCAGTCTTAACTTCAACCTGCTTCTCGTAGTAGGAAGAGAGTTGCTGATATGCACGATTAAGTTGGGGTGATGGCTCAAATGCTCCTTCAGTATTGGAAAGAGCTGACATGACCCGGTAGTTAAAGGACTTGTCTACATCAATGACACCAGAAGAAGCATAGAGAATATGTGCATCATGCAAGAAGACCTCAAACTCAGAGAGGTAACTGTTTCTAGTAAATTTCTCACCTAATTCATAATTAGTGAAGCGGTCTTTTATCTGCTCAAGCCAACCAGGCACCGCATCTTCAGAAACAATTTTCTTACGCAGTAGGTCTGCGCCTTCTTCAGATTCAAGGAAGTTGATGATTGCCTTGACTGATCGATTTCTGTAGTAGTAGGCCTGCTTCAACCCTCTAATCTTCTTGAACTCACGCTCTAGGAGAAAGAGAACCTTCTCAGTAATTTCCTTGAGATCTTTCGCTTTGATTGTGTCAACGTAGGTACGGGTTAAGTACTCTTGTACACGAAGGCGTTTATCTTCTTCAAGTGCAACGCTTGACATGATGTCTGATAGCCATTGAAAATCTAAACTTGTTCTTTCCATCAATCCGACAGACATGTGGAATGAACTGAAGAGCTCATTTAATTCTTTTTGAATAAAGTTATTTGCATTCACTTCTGCAACAGCTTGAATCTCTTTTTTACGTAACTTTCGATCTGCTTCAAAGAGATTCTTGATGTGCTCAAGCACGTCCTTGCCGGTGGTTGCCTCGGTGAAGGTCACTGCGCTGTTCTTGGCCATAGATCTCGATTCCTGATAGGGCAGGGCCCCTGGGGGCTGCCATGGTCAAATATTACCGAAATATCCGATTTTTTGGAAATATTTTTCAAGATTTTTGGAAATTACGCTCAGTAGCGGTGTGTCTCGATTTGCAATATTTGGTAATGTTTGCTTATAATGGTGCCATGGCCACAGGGGCCATACCAAGGAAGGCTCGAAAGGCCTTCAGAAGTAGGAGTTAAACAGTGAGTACTGACAAGTTCTCAAAGGGTGCTTTTGCAGTCTGTAAAGACCGTAGCCATGAGCGCCAGGCAGGTAAGTATGCAAACCGGGCGAAGGGCCAAAAGCCTGAGAACCGTCTGGTCAAGGTCCTAGAGGAGCGTTGCGACAAGAAGTGCTTCCGCTCCGTCGATCGCGTGAAGCATGCGGTCCAGAAGGCAGAAAACGCCCGGATGCGCGCCGAGCAAGAAGGCCGCACGACAAAGCGCCGCGAGCTTCGCTGGTTTGAGTGCTATAGCCACGGAGTCAAGATGTATCACCTCACCAGCGTTGATGAAGCTGAATACATCGCACGCTTTGAAGCTTCTAAGCGAGGGGAGTACGTCCTTGCAGCCTAATACGCAAGATGCCTTCGATCAGTTGGTCTCGGCCAACTCAGATGTAGCCGTATCCATGCACGCGATGTACATGCTTCGCCGCCTACGCAGCTTGGGGATCCTCGCTGAGTACATCCAGAAGGACGGTGTCTTTTCACACCTACGCGTACCCGCCAACGATGGCGCTCGCCTAGAGATTCGTCCACAAACTCTCCGCACCAACGATGTCGTAACAACGCAGCCGATGATGCAGTGGAATGAATACCCAGAGTCACTACGCGAATTTATGCAGAAGGCCGGTAAGCCAACTGGCTACTACAGATATAACGCGCAGTTTGAGTTGATTGTTGATGACTACGACCCGGAATATCCAGACCGCCAAACTCTGGCATCTGAAGATGGGCCATGTGATCTCGCCAGCTTCCCTTATGCAGCATCTGATTTCCAGCAGTTTATCTTCGGCGCAATCTTCCACATCAAGGAAGAGACAGGCTTTGAGGTTTACCCAGCCTTCCGTAGATCGCGAGTGGCGCTCTGATAGAGACCAAGACAACTCAGAAAAAACTAGTTTCACACGTAGTAATCACCACGGTGAAAATCACCGTCATTAGAAAGGAGAACGCCAGTGCGCACAAAATTCATTCTTGATACCGACATGGCAGCACACCAGCAGGATGAGAACCTCACTCTGCTCGTTGAAATCAAAGCCCCGTTGGCAGCTCAGCAGAGTTCAAGACCGGCACAAGGAGTAGTCCTTGCTATTGATAACAGTGGTTCTATGGAGGGAAGCCCCCTCGATGCCGCAAAGTCAGCAGCTCTCAAACTTTTATCGCAGTTAGATAAGAAGGATTGGTTTGGACTCATCACCTTTGATGACACAGCTCGAGTCGTTGTTCCTATGCGTCGCATGGGCGATCATGATCTTGCTGCAGTAAAGCAAGCCATTAGAAATATTGAAGATGGCGGATCAACTGACATCTCAGCTGGCTACACAATGGCCTTGCGCCAGGCTCGTAATTGCACTGCCGAAGCCGGCACTACCGTTCTGCTTATCAGTGATGGCCATGCCAACACAGGTCAAACAGATCCACATTTTTTTACAGATGTCGCATCAAAGGCTGCCACAGAGAAAATCTCATGCAGCACCATCGGTCTATCCAATGGATATGACGAGAAGATCCTTGAAGCAATTGCACAAGGTGGCGGTGGCGGACATCGCTTCGCCAGCGGCGTGGATGAAGCTATCGGCGCATTCGCTGCCGAATTCAAGGACCTACTTGAAAAGGTTGCAGTCAACGTTGTTATGAAGTTGACCCCAACCGCACTGGCTGAAGGCCATCCATCGATTGAAATCATCCAGCGCTTGCCATTCTGGAAAGATGGCAACGATTACTTCGTCCAACTAGGAGATTTCTATAGCGGCGAAGAACGCCGATTTGTCATGGATCTCTCCATCCCAGGCATTGCAGCCCTGGGACTATGCAAGGTTGCTGAAATCTCCATTGAATACCTAGATCTCCAACAAAAATGTGAGGTCCAAGTTGTTCTTCCGGTCCACGTCAATGTCGTCCCTGCAGATGTTGCAGCCGGTCGCGTTGAAGATCCCATTGTCAGAGCTGAACGCTTAATCCTCTCTGCGCAAGCAGAGAAAGCAATTGCGACCCAAGAGCTTCAAGCGGGTAAGAGCAAGGAAGCATCTGCTCGACTTAAAGGAACTGCCGAGAATCTCCGCAGAGTTGCATCTGCAATCCGCGTGGTTGATGAACGCACCGCTGAATCTCTTGCCATCATCTTGGAAGAGGCAAATGACATGGAAATGCTCGCAGAAACTGCCGCAGTTGAAGATGCCGCATTCTCACAGAAGCGCTTGCATGAGGATTACTCACGCAAGACACGATCTCGTAACCAACGCCCTACAACTGAGAATTCCAACTAAGAGAAAGAGAGACCATGTACCCACAACCTCCGCTATTTTCCGAAATCCTTCCCAACCTATTCATGGGTGGAACTGATGATGACGATGTCATTCACATTCCAGCCCGTATCTACAATCGCAAGAATGGACTTCCATTTGATGCAATTGTGACCATGTATGAATTCGCACGCCCAGCATTTGGGGGAGTCCAAGAGTTTCGTTACGCCGTGCCTGATGCTTCGATTGCAGAACTTGATCTCGAGCGTTTACGTGATGCAGTTGAATTCGCACATGCCCGATGGAAGGCAGGAGACCGCGTCCTTATCCGATGCCAAGCTGGCCTCAATAGATCAGGGCTAGTGACAGCCCTGGTCCTGATCAAAGAAGGCCATGATCCAAAGGCTGCAATTGATCTGCTCAGAACCAAGCGTGATCGAGATGCCCTGTGTAATGCGGACTTTGCTGAGTGGCTCAACAATCACGGGGGACAGTTCTTTGATCCTTCGCTGAGGGCGAGTGCTTAAATGACAATAGAAACCGAGGTATACGAGTTGAGAACATTCAAGTACTCTCTTGATGTGGAAGCGAACCTAAATAGCAAGGGAATTCGATGAGCTTCCCAGAATTGAACCTGCAGTCCACGTATGAATCAGGATTAAGTGGGACTGATGTTATTTCAGAATTTTACATTCCCGTTCTTGAAGAGTCGTTCCGATACGATCGTGTTGCTGGGTACTTTTCTTCACGAGTATTTGCAAGTGCTGCCAAAGGAATCGCGGGCCTAGTTCGCAATGGCGGAAAAATGAGATTAGTAACAAGTCACGCATTTACACCTCGAGATGTCGGTGTTTTTCAAGATCACTTTGATTTAGAGGAACTCTCTCAAAAGCTTATTGAAGATTTTGTTCAAAGCTTTCAAAAATTGGGAAGCCTGGAAGACACAATAGCGAAGAATCACATTGCAGCAATGTGTTGGATGCTAAGAGAGGGACATCTCGAAATTAGAGTAGTGATTCCAGACTCAGCGGATCTTCAGTCCCTTTCTCCAGAAGATATTGATAAATTCCATCCAAAATTTGGAATTTTCTATGATAATCAAGGCCATACCCTAGCGTTCTCAGGTTCAGTCAATGAAACTGAAGGCGCATGGCGGAGAAACATTGAGAATTTTGATGTTTACCAAAGTTGGGTCCCTGGACGTGAAGACTACATACTTCCAAAGGTTAGCCAGTTTGAGAAGTATTGGAGTAATGGATTGAGTGGAAAATGGCGAACTATTGAACTTCCGGACGCCGTCAAAAACAAAATTGTTCAAGAGTATGCCCCAATTGATTTTCCTGAGGATTTAGAAGAGCCAAGATCAAAAAAAAGCATAGGATTACGGGATTACCAAAAGGCGGCTCTCATGGCTTGGGAAGCTGCAGGAAATGTAGGCATTCTAGAAATGGCTACGGGTACTGGAAAAACTAGGACCGCAAGAGCATGCATAGATTCAGTTCGAAGCAAGGGTTCCTTGCTTACGATTGTAGTTGTCCCTTATCAGCATATCGGTGAGCAATGGATGAAAGAACTTGTTGAGCTCAGCCCAATCTACTTAACGGGAAGTTGGAAGCAGAAGTTTACGAATGCATGCCT
>JACCDJ011292766.1_pt1 | contig 13039 bp, 13 predicted proteins | sample 7444481 | NCBI WGS metagenome assembly JACCDJ01 (sample SAMN15323435, study PRJNA562643) | freshwater metagenome | isolation source: river surface water | place: USA:Blue River Watershed | collected 2017-08-15 | reverse complement strand
GATTGTTGGCCTTCATCGCCAAATCAGAGGTGCCGCTTCCTGATTCTAAAATACCTTGCGCCATTGTTATACTGGCGGGTATACCATGCTCTTGCATCTGAAGAATGCACTCCTCTTTCCACTTATCTATGTACAACTCTGTTGACTTTTGAGACAACACTGTTGTGGAAATCAATAGAAATAAATACAAGAGATGCTTCATGGTGAAACAATAATAGTAGAATCTTTTGAATTAAAATCCTCTATTTTGAAAACTGAGCCGTCTTGGTTATAACTTTTCCAAATTCCCGCTTTTTCATTGTCTTTATAGAATCCATCTATTCTCATTTGCCCATTCTCATACCACAATTGATAAGGACCATTTAAAACTCCTACTTGATAGGTGTGCAAGCTGAACGGCTTTCCATCTTTGTAATAAGATCGGCAAGTACCATTCCTCTTATTGTCTTGGTATAATATATCCGTGTGTACCTGCTCATTATTGTAAAAAGTCTTTTCTTGCAGCTTCGCGCCTGTCTTTGGGTCTTCCACCACAATCATCATCGGTTTGCCGTCACCATAGGTGGATAATACCCTTTCCTTAGGCTTGTTTTGACAAGCAGCCAAAACAATAAAAGGTAAAAAATATAAAATTCTCATTTGCTTCTTTGAATCGTAAAGTCTACCAATTGTTGAAATGCATTACTTACCTCGCTCTCAGGAAAACTCGATAATACATTTTTTGCTTGATCCGCATATCGAATCATCGACTGCTGAGCAAATGCTACCGCTTTTGTCTCCATCAGTATTTGTTGCAATCCCAAAAGGTCGGAAGATGAGATGTTTTTCTTTTTCAAAAGCGCTTTAATCTGTTTCTTTTGACCTTCGCTGCCTTTTTCTAGCGCAAAAATGATGGGTAAAGTAATCTTGTTTTCCTGGATATCGGCACCCACCGGCTTTCCGATGTCGCCTCCAAAACCCAAATCCAACAAGTCATCTTTGATTTGAAAGGCAATGCCGATGCTCATTCCTAAATCATACATTTTTTGCTTATCCTCTTCAGAAGCATTACTAGCCGCCGCACCCATTGCGCAGCATGCTGCAATCAGCGAAGCCGTCTTTTGTTGAATGATTCGATAATACACTTCCTCATTCACCTTCATTCTGCGGGACTTCTCTTGCTGGAGCAATTCTCCCTCGCTCATCTCTTTTACGGCGGTGGCGACAATTTTAAGAAGATCAAAGGCATCATTATTGATGCTGAGCAACAAACCACGAGAAAGCAAATAATCACCGAATAAAACCGCTATCTTATTTTTCCATAGCGCATTGATAGAGAAAAAGCCCCTCCTGGTCATGGCTTCATCCACCACATCATCATGGACCAAAGTGGCGGTATGTAAAAGCTCAATCAACGCTGCTGCGATATAGGTTTTCTCTTTGGGCTCAGTAAATAAACGAGCGGATAAAAACACCAACATGGGACGAAGTTGTTTTCCCTTTCTTTTAATGATATAATGCGATATTTTATCGAGCAGACCATGGTCTGTCTTTAAACTATTGGCAAAAAATGTTTCAAACTCCCGCATTTCATGCTGAATAGGCGCTTGAATTTGCTGAAGAGAAACCGTGCTGCTCATGGTGGACAAAGGTAATGAAAGCTCATCGAGCAAATGCTACACGGCAGCCGGGAAGTTTGTGAATTCTACCATTGATTTCCAATTCAAACAATTCACACGAAAATTGAGAAGCTTCCATGCCTGATCTGAGCAAAAGTTCATCTACATGCAAACTTCTATGCTCCTTTAAAACCTCCAATAAAGGATGGGGAGGCATTGTGGTGGCGGGCTCTGCAAAGTTCATCTCCATTTGCCCTTTCATGCCTAAATCTTGCAGCAATGAGGGGATATCCTCAATAATTTCGGCGATATTTCTTTTGATTAAACCATTGCATCCCGTACTCTTCGCATCAGTAATTCTTCCAGGCAGAGCATATATTTCCCGATTATACTGTTGGGCAAACTGCGCAGTGATCAAACTTCCCCCACTCTCTGCCGATTCCACAATGATCACCGCGTCTGTCATGCCAGCGATGATCCTATTGCGCATCGGAAATCGCTCTCTATCAGCTACAATTCCCGGTGGGTATTCAGAAATGACTCCTCCGTTAAGCTGCATTCTCTCCGCAATCTCCCTATGAGCTGCGGGATATATAGTATGTAAGCCATGGGCAACACATCCCACCGTTGGAATTCCCAACTCAAGACATTGTGCGTGCGCGGCATGGTCAATTCCATAAGCCAAGCCAGAAACGATGCAGACGGGCTGCTGTTGAATCGCAGTTAAAAATTCCTGTACAAATTGAATTCCATAAGGCGTAGTGGAACGCGATCCTACTATTCCCAACATAAATGGATAGCTACTTAGCGCCTTTCCTTTGGAAAACAACACTACGGGCGCATCCTCACATTGCCCTAATCGATGAGGAAATCCGGGGTGAGTGTAGAAGGTAATTTCGATACTATTCTTTTGGCATTTCTCCACGATATGCTGGGCATTCAGCATTATTTCCTTTGAGTGCAAAGACTTATACAACTCAGCTGAAAAAAAACCAAGGTGTTGAAAATCCTTCAAGGGGGCTCTGAAAACCTCCATGGGATGCTCAAAAGATTGTAGAATGTCTCGCGTTCTTTTAGGGCCGATGCCGGGTAGTAAAGTCAACGCCACCTGCTGTACCAACATTGTATCCATCATCGTGCAAAATTGCCCCGACAACAGGAAGGGAGTTGCTCATAAATTATAGGAAAAACCTATATTTTATTTGTTCTCCACGATATATTTTTCAATAGCCGCGCTCATACTAGGAGATTGAGGGTTGGGCGCAGTGATGTCCAAACGCAACTTTGCCTCTTTAGCCGCATCCGCGGTTGTGTTGCCAAAAACCGCTATTCGCGTGTTATTTTGCTTGAACTTGGGGAAATTCTTGAACAACGATTCGATATCAGAAGGAGAAAAGAATACCAACATGTCGTATTTCACATCAGCGAGATCAGAAAGATCGCTGCATACCGTTTTAAACATGGTGGCTCTGGAATACTGATATCCCTCCTTTTCTAATGTCGCTGGAATGCTTTGATTCAATAAATCTGAGCATGGTAATAACAACTTATCTGATTTATGCTTACTCACAAACTCCAATACAGACTGAAAGGTGCCCGTGCCGTAAAAAATCTTTCTTTTCCTGAATAAAATATACTTCTGCAAGTAGAAAGCAATGGCTTCTGACATGCAGAAATACTTCATCTCGTTAGGAATGGTGAGTCGCATCTCTTTGGCAATTCTGAAGTAGTGATCTACTGCATTACGGCTAGTGAAAATTACACCTGCATGCTCCAAAATATCAATCCGCTGCTGCCTAAAATCAATTGAGCTGATTCCCTCTACATGAATGAATGGACGATAATCTATTTTGATTTTGTATTTCTTACTCAGGTCGTAATACGGGTTCTTTTCATTGCCCGGATCTTGCTGCGTAATCAAAATAGATTTTACTTTCTCTGCCATAACAAACACTGAAAAAACCCTCTCTAATTTCCTATTGAATTAAAAAATATTTTAAAACCAACAGTGATGGGAAGGATTTCCAGAGTGCAAATGTAAAAAAAGATAAAGAATAATGGAACTCTTGCCTGAAATGCCACCCAAGCTCCTTTCAATACCCGCCAGAACCAGGCTATCCCGATGATCAGCCAAATGATTATCAACGCGGAATTCAAGCCGCTTTTGTCCATTAGCGTCACCCCGATCAGCAATGGGAATAAGACCATTCCCAATAAACGGTTCGTTGCAAACGTCCGGTAACTATATTCCCCGAGCGTAAAATCTCCATCCAACAACCAGTATGCGATTCTCAACCCCATCCATTTAAGGGCATACACCAGCAGAATACCCAATCCAAATAAGAAAAACAAGTTCCAAGAGCTTGCCTGAAATGAAAAAAAATGAATGAGCGTTAATACCACCAATAAACTCAAGGAAACCGCGTGAAGAAGACCAAGAAAAAAATGACTTCTAGGGGTAATATTCTCCTCTCGCATCAATTGTCTCATCAACACATCACTTCTGAAACCCCGAATAACATTATTGATTTTAGCGGAATAGAAAGCCGAGTAATAGGCAAAAAAAATCAAACACAAAACAAACAAAACAAACATCCAATCTTCGAAAAGATTCTCGTCGTGTCTGAATGTAGGAACCACTAAAAACATTACCTGATCATTTTCAAAAAACCAATCTCTTTTTCTGATAGATGTCGGAATCTACCCCTGGTTAAATCTTTCTTACTTAATCCGGCATACATCACTCGATCTAATTTTTTCAATCTAAAACCCAAGTGTTCAAACATTCTCTTCACAATGTTGGTCCTACCACTATTGATTCTAATACCCACTTGTTTTCCATCTTTAGATCCTTCCACAAATGCAATCTGATCTGCCTGAACAAAACCATCCTCTAATTGAACTCCCTCGAGCATTCGATTCAAGTCTTTTTGAGAAATCCTTTCCGAAAGCTCCACATGGTACAATTTTGGGAAATCATGCTTAGGATGTGTTAAACGCTTCGCCATATCTCCATCATTAGTAAACAAAAGTAAACCCATGGCGTCTTTCTCCATTCTTCCCACAGGATAAATGCGCTCTTTGCATGCGCTTCTCACCAAATCCATCACCGTCTCTCTTCCGCCTGGATCATCTTGCGTGCACAAAAATCCTTTTGGCTTATTCAAAAGAACATATCGGTATTGCTCAGGACGAATCACTCGATCATCGTATTTCACCTCATCCTTTTGCGGATTGATTTTTTCGCCTAACTCTGTAACCACCTTTCCGTTAACACTGATCAAACCCAATGCAATTAACTCATCAGCATCTCTCCTAGAGGCAATGCCCGCTTGGGACAAAAACTTATTCAGGCGTACTAAGCCATCTCTCTCTGTTCGAGAAATATACCCCCCTCTCGGATTAAAATCTACATCCAAATCCTTATGACTCTTCCTAAATCGTGGTTTAGCTTCTTCCTCCGATGCATCAGATTTTCTTCTGCGATCAAATGATTTTTTAGGGCCGAAAGACTTTTTCTCTCCAAATGATCTTTTTCCTCTTTCCGCACTCGTATAAGGCTTGGCCCCCTCTCTATGGGGTGATCTTCTTGGACGGGACTCCTCATTTCCGGGTCTTGAATTTCCCGACCGAACCCCCTCTTCTCTTGGCGGTTTATCATAACTCCTTGTGGGACGAGACGATCTACCTCCCTCTTCTCTTGACGGCCTATCATACTTTCGCACAGGACGCTCCGGCCTCTCAGATCTGGCAGGTCTTGCTCCGCGCTGATCAGGCCCCTTGGAATTGCGCTCAGCGCGGCCCCTTCCTTTATCTTGGGTTCCTCTTCCTCTTCTTTCTCCTCCGCCAGTGGTGTCACGTTTTTGCTCTCTTGCCATGTATCTTGATTTTTGGCAAAATTACGCAATCTACAGCATGCGAGCAGAAAGCAATGTAGGATAAAAACTACATTCGATATGTGAGATGCGTGATTTCGGTCCTGCCCCGTAAATGGTGATCAAGTCAAAACGCGGCTCCTTCATGCAGTGGGTTTGGGTAATAAAGGCATTAGCACTCTTCATAATGTTAATTTTTTGTTGTTGGCGGACCACCCTATCTACTGGTATTTCAAAGCCTGTTCTCGTCTTTACTTCCACAAATAATATCACCGTTTCGTTTTCCGCTATGATGTCCACCTCATATTTTCCTTGACGCCAATTTTGTGCGGTAATTGAATATCCCATCGATTTCAAATATTCTGCGGCCTGATTTTCGCCGCTTTTACCAATTTCTATAGTTGTTTCTTCCATGTTTCACAATATTATTGCGCAAAATTATTTTGGTGTGAAAAAAATCCTTATTCCATATCTCCTATTAATTATGCCGATTTATGCGTTGTCTCAAAACACAACGAACGCTGTAAAAAAATCACGTTCCTACTATTTTTACTGGGGATATCACCGCAATTTCTATGCTCCTTCCGACATCCATTATAAAAGCGAACACTACGATTTTACTTTATATGACGCCAAAGCGAATGATATGCCGGCTTCTCTGAAGCAATATTTCGATGTAAAAAATATCTCTGTTCCTCAATACAACGTTCGCTTCGGGGCAGAATGGAAAAACAATTGGTTTATCTCCATTGGGGTAGATCATCACAAATATCGACTGACCCCCACCCAAAATATTCAAATCGGTGGATACATTGATCCTTCCTCATTGACTTATTACAATGCGGATTCCTCTGTCACGTCGGAAGAACAATATACTGGTGCATTCTCAGATCAAGATTCCCTTCTATACCGCAGAGAATTCATGGACTTTCACCATAGCAATGGCATGAACCAATTTAGAATCTCTATTGAAAAGCGAATTCCACTTTTTGATATTCCTAAAATCAAAACCGCTATAGAACTATATGCCGGTGCCGGATTAGGGGCTATTGTTTGTTGGACAGATTTTACCTTCTTCAGAACTCGATTTTTAAATAATCTTCATCTCAGCGGTTGGGGAATGAGTGGTTTGTATGGCGTTCGATTTGTACATAAAAATCGCTTTTTCGTGCAGTATGGGTTTCAAAACGGATTTAATTTTTTAACAGACATCCAATTGGAAAATAAAGGCTCCTCTGCGAGAGCCCAACAAAACATCCATTACTTTGAGAGAGGAGTGCAGGTGGGTTGGATTTTTGGGAATGTTGGTAGCAAACTCCCCATTACCACCTCAACAAATTGATGTATATAAGTTTTCCCATCCATGGGAAATTCCTTTCTTTTCAAAGTGAATTTTGAGGGGAAATGAAATCGCTTTTAGAAGTTGAAGATTTAACTATTCAAGTAGGAAATGAAACCTTGGTAAGCCAAGTTCATTTTTCGGTTTTTCCGGGAGAATGCACCGCCATTGTCGGAGAGTCGGGGAGTGGGAAAACGCTATCGTGCATGACTTTACTCCAATTGAATCCCATTTCTTTTAATTATCCCTCTGGATGTCTTCAATTTGATCATTCCATTGCTCCACATTCCAGCACCCTCAACCCTCAACATAACGGCTTGAAAGATTTACGAGGAAAAAAAATAGGGATGATTTTCCACGAACCCATGTCGGCCCTAAATCCCACTATGAAAGTAGGGGAACAAGTGGCTGAAGGAATGATATTCCTCCTAAATTTATCCGAAGAAGAGGCCAAAAAAAAGGTAGTTTCCTTGTTTGAAGAGGTAAAAATACCCGACCCTTCCATTGCTTTTGAGAAATATCCTCATGAAATGTCCGGGGGGCAAAGGCAGCGCGTGATGATTGCCATGGCCCTCAGTTGTGACCCTCTCATTATCATTGCCGATGAACCCACTACGGCTCTGGATGTGAGTGTTCAAAAAGCCGTTTTATCGCTCTTAAAAGAAATCCAAGAAAAAAGAAGGATTGGTTTAATTTTCATTTCTCATGACCTCGCTGTGGTGAAAGACATCGCCCAACACGTGTATGTCATGCAAAAGGGAAGAGTCGTTGAAAGCGGCAAGGCCGCCAACATTCTTGACAACCCCCAACATCCGTACACGAAGGGTCTCTTGGCCTGCCGACCTCATGGGAAAAAAAGAGGGGAAAGATTGCTGACTTTGAATGAAGTCCCTCAAGAAAATAAAGTGCACTCAGCGCAAAAAAGCAATGAAATCATTTTAGCTGTTAAAAAACTTTACAAACAATATGATCAATTTTTGGCGGTGAACGATATTTCCTTTGAAATATTGAAAGGAGAAACTTTAGGATTGATTGGAGAAAGCGGGTGTGGAAAAACCACCTTAAGTAGAATGGTAATGGGATTACTCCCCATGTCTTCCGGAGAAATTTTATGGAAAAATCAATTATTGACCCACGCTCAAATTCCCTTTCCGAAAATCCATAGAAAAAACATACAAATGATCTTTCAAGATCCTTTTGCTTCTCTCAACCCCAAACTTACCATTCAAGATATCCTAACAGAGCCCATGCGCATTCATGGTATTGGGTCAAACGCTGCACATCGGACAGAATTGGCCATTCACTGGCTCGAAAAAGTAGGGATGCCCCACCCCAATCAATGTCTATCAAAATATCCCCATCACTTTTCAGGAGGACAACGCCAAAGAATCGTCATTGCGCGTGCTTTGGCCTGTGAACCCGAACTCATTATTTGCGACGAAAGTGTAGCGGCTTTAGATGTATCTGTGCAGGCTCAGGTACTCAATTTATTGAATGATTTAAAAGCAGAACTATCCCTCACCTTTCTTTTCATTTCGCATGATTTGCATGTTGTTAAGTACATGTCGGATCGCGTGATGGTGATGCAAAAAGGAAGAATAGTAGAAATTGGGGACACTGATGAAGTATTTGACCATCCTAAAAATGATTACACCAAATCCTTATTAGCGTCGGTGATTTAAGTATTTTCGCTGCATGAACGAAGCGGTAAAAAAACTACAATCTCTTCAATCCCAGGCATTATTGGGGGGTGGGGAAAAGAGAATAGAATCACAACATAAAAAAGGAAAATTAACAGCCCGAGAGCGCATCATGGTGCTATTGGATGAAAATACTTTTGAGGAAATTGGAATGCTCGTTACGCACAGAAGCACCAATTTTGGATTGGATCAAGAAAAATATCTAGGCGATGGAGTAATCACAGGATATGGCAAAATATCCGGTCGATTGGTGTATGTTTTTTCTCAAGATTGCACCGTAATGGGGGGATCTTTAGCTGAGGCGCATGCCCAGAAAATTTGCAAGATCATGGATTTAGCCATGAAAAACGGAGCTCCATTGATTGGACTCAATGATAGTGGGGGAGCACGAATTCAAGAAGGAGTGGTATCACTCGGAGGATATGCCGATATTTTTTATAGAAATGTGCAGGCCAGTGGGGTGATTCCTCAAATTAGTGCCATTATGGGACCTTGCGCAGGCGGTGCTGTGTATAGCCCCGCGCTTACGGATTTCATCATGATGGTGGAAAATACCTCATACATGTTTGTCACAGGTCCCAATGTTGTGAAAACTGTAACACACGAAGAGGTAACCAGCGAGGCACTTGGCGGTGCTAGCACACATAGTATAAAAAGTGGGGTCACTCAATTTACTGCAGAAAATGATGTCGTGTGTTTGCAGCAAATTCGAAACCTTCTGTCTTACCTTCCTTCCAATTGTGAAGAAGATGCGCCTCGCCTCCAATATGCAACTGGAAAAGAATTAAGGGAGAAATTAGACACCATCATTCCAGAGTCAGCCAATCAACCTTATGATATGCATGATGTGATCCAAAACATTATCGATGAGGAAAGTTGGATGGAGGTGCATAAGGATTATGCAGAGAATATCATTGTGGGTTTTGCTAGATTAGCCGGAAGAAGTATTGGGATTGTCGCCAATCAGCCTGCTTTTTTAGCTGGAGTTTTAGACATAAAATCCAGTAACAAGGCCGCGCGGTTTGTTCGTTTTTGTGATGCCTTCAATATCCCATTATTGGTGTTAGAAGATGTTCCTGGATTTTTGCCTGGAACGGATCAAGAGTGGAATGGAATCATCTCCAATGGAGCTAAATTATTATACGCATTCAGTGAGGCAACAGTACCGAGAGTGACGGTGATCACCCGCAAAGCCTATGGCGGGGCGTATGATGTGATGAACTCTAAACACATTGGTGCAGACATGAATTTTGCATGGCCTAGCGCAGAAATTGCCGTAATGGGAGCCAAGGGGGCTGCAGAAATTATCTTCAAAAAAGAAATTGCCGAATCAGAAAATCCGGAGGCTAAGTGGAAAGAAAAAGAAAGCGAATATGCACACCTTTTTGCCAATCCTTATAGCGCTGCAGAAAGGGGATATGTGGATGAAGTAATTATACCCTCACACACTCGAGAAAAATTGATTCGGGCTTTTGAAATGCTAGAGAACAAAGCAGAGGCGCCGATTAAGAAAAAACACGGAAATATTCCATTGTAATGAATAATCCACTCAAAGTTGTTCGGGTGCTTGGGGGTCTGGGAAATCAGATGTTTCAAGTGGCTTATGCACATTGGGTTCAACAGCAGCACCCTTCGTTCCAAGTATTTTGCGACACCACGGACTTTAAAAGCTATGGTTTACATCAAGGATACTTAATCGAAAGAGTTTTCAATCATAAAGTAAACATCGCTGAAGCGAAGGAACTACGAATGATCGGTGCTGACTCTTCTTCCTTTATTTTCAGAATAAGAAGAAAATTAAATATTCCCAGGCCGTATTATTTAGAGGAAAAAGAAGAAGAACGCTTTTTGTTTCATCCAGATTGGATCAATAAACAACATCAATATTTGGATGGTTATTGGCAGTGCCGTCAATATGTAGAGTCCGTCAAAAATATAAAAGAGTTGTTTCAATTCTCCCCCTTTACAGATCAAGAGAACCTAGCACTGGAGCAAACCATTCGTGGCGCTCAACATAGCGTTTCGATGCATGTGCGCAGAGGTGACTATGTTACGCATCCAAAATACAATAATATTTGTACTCTTGACTATTATCAAAACGCGCTGAATGTCCTTTCGAGTCGTTTGGGACCATTAACCGTATTTATTTTCTCAGATGATATTGAATGGTGTAAAGCACATTTTCAGGGGGAACAATTTGTGCACGTAAGTCACAATAAGGGAATTTACTCTTTTTGCGATTTACATCTTATGTCGCTTTGCCAGCACCACATAATTGCAAATTCAAGTTTTAGTTGGTGGGGAGCTTATTTGGGGAGAGAGAGCGGTTGGGTAATGGGGCCCAAAAAATGGAAGAATAATATGGTGGGTACCCGGGATTTGTTTCCAGAAAATTGGATACATTTATAGCTTATGAAATTATTTCAATCTATTCAAAAGAACATTCCGTTTTTACTCATCGCCATTACCGCCAGTGCGCTCTTGTCTTATTACACGGGAAAATATGGGGTTTCTATTTGCGTGGATTGTGTTAACTACATGGAGGCCGCTAATTCCATTAAAAACGGATTGGGATATAGTAATTGCGCAGGCGAATTGATGAACCACTTTCCCCCTTTTTATTCGATTTTATTAGCCGCAGCTTCATTTATTTCTGGAATAGACGTGACCGACATTGGAATTGTTTTGAACATTTGTTGTCTTTGTGTCTTTCTTTATTTTAGTTATCGCGTTCTGCTCTATTGGACCCAACATCGTGCGATAAGCATAGTAAGTACACTCTGGTTGCTCACGACACCGATGATGTTTGTATTTAATGCGAATCAAACCGAGCCCTTTTTTCTTGCTGTCTTGAGTGGTATTGTTTACACTTTATTGAAGCCCAATAAAAATTTCAAGTCCCACTTATTCATTGGAATTTTATTGGCCGCAATGACCCTCACGCGTTACGCAGGAGTTTGTTTTATTGCTGGTGCTGTTTTGTATATTTTCATTGAGAATTGGGGAAATTTCAAAAAAATATCTTTATTTACTCTTTGCGCAATAACCCCCTTTCTGTTATCCTTCCTAGTTTGGAAATGGTATACCTCCCATTCCAATGCCAATATCACCTCCCGGGCTATTCTATTTCACTTTGTTTCCTCTCAGCATTGGCATGAGCTCTGGTTAACGATAAAATCGTTTTTTTTTAATAATACCATCTCCTTTTATTGCCTGCTACTGCTATTGTTCTTTGCCTCTATTTCCAGTTTTAAGTATTTCAAAGAGCTAAGAAAAAATCGATTGATTATCTCCTCCTTTCTAGGATTGATGTTTTACTTCCTTTTTTTGATGGTGTCCATATCATGGGTAGACTTTGCCATTCCTTTTGATAATCGACTATTGGCGCCCGCCTCCTTCTTTTTGACGCTTTTTTTGTCTACTACTTTATTCTTTTCTTTAACAAAGTACAACACCATTTTATACCCTTTATTTATTCTTCTAGGGGGTGTTTACCTTCTGGGAAACTTCAAAAAAGCTCACATTTTCTGGGAAAAATACCGAAATGAGGGTGAGGGATATAACAGCTCATTTTTTGAACCCATTCCTGAAGAGGTGTTCACTCGATTTTGTGAAAACAAAATCATTTATACCAATAATCCCGGGGCGGTGAAATTAAGTTTTCCCAATAGCTGCGCAATGATCCATCCTCTTCCTTTCCAATACATTGAGATCAACCATCAAAACAATATCAACTATACTAAAGAATGGGCGGCCATTATGGAAAACATTAAAAAGAGAGATGCGTCTGTTATTTATTTACTCAATAAAAAGCAAAACGAATTATTGAACAGCGAGTCAATGCTTCATAAGGTAATGTCTGATACAGCCGTGCATAAATCTCAATTTTTAAATTACATGATTTGTTATTAAAACCATAAAATCGGGTTTCTCTTATATTCTTTTAAAGTTTATTTGTTTACTTTTGAAAATGTCTGGCAAAAAAATCTCTATTATCACTACCGTTTTCCGCGGAAAAGATTTGATTGTACCCCTTATCGAAAGAATTGAGGCGAATTTAGTTGGTTTCGATAACTATGAGATTATTTTAGTGGATGATCATTGTCCTGAAAGATCGTGGCAAATCATAGAGAGGTTGGCAAAAAATAATTCAAAGATCAAGGGAATAAAACTTAGTAGGAATTTTGGACAACAAATCGCAATGAGTGCTGGTATGCGTTTCGCAAGTGGAGATATGATTGTTCTTCTCGATGGTGATCTACAAAACCCGCCTGAAAATATTCCAACAATAATTGCTAAATTAGAAGAGGGATTTGATTTGGTTTACACCACTTCCAAAACACGAAATAATTGGATAGATGAGATAACGTCCAAGTTATTTTGGTTTTTTATAATAGACATATTAAAGATTGATATGATTAAAAATCAACTGATGATGAAAGGATTGTCAAAAAGGATTTTGAATCATTATAATTCATATGATGAGCATATTCGTATAGTTGCTGGAATTGTGTACGATATTGGATT
>JACCDJ011775108.1_pt1 | contig 13043 bp, 12 predicted proteins | sample 7444481 | NCBI WGS metagenome assembly JACCDJ01 (sample SAMN15323435, study PRJNA562643) | freshwater metagenome | isolation source: river surface water | place: USA:Blue River Watershed | collected 2017-08-15 | reverse complement strand
CATTAGGTAATATCCGTTACAATCTAGGCTAAATTCAATACGTCTTATTATACGTCTTACATAAAGCTTTTTAAGGTAGATTAATATGCTGAATAAATTGTTAGTAACTCGCTTGGCTTACCTCATTGGTTTTGTAGTGAGTTTTGGTTTGGTTGCACTGGCTTTGATTATTCAAACGCGATATCAGCTAGAGCCTTGTCCACTTTGTATTTCTCAGCGCATCATATTCATGGTGGTAGGGGTTTTGTTTCTAGCTGCGGCCATTCAAAACTCATCTAAGGTATTTTTTGTTAAAGCCTATGCTTTCTTGCAAATGGCGGCGGCGCTAGGTGGTGCTGGTGTAGCGATTCGTCACTGGTGGCTGCAAGTACATAAAGACCAGATGCTGGTCGATTGTGGCGTCGGCTTTGATTATATGTTCGAGAATTTCCCCTTACAAAAAGCGCTTACCTTAGTATTTAAAGGAACAGGTGATTGTGCCGCTATCGATTGGACGTTCTTGGGTTTTACTATTCCGCAATTGGCACTGATAAGTTTTGTCAGTTTGGTCGTTTATGCCGCTTTAGTCGCTAAAGCCCGTTTGAAGAGTTAATCATGTATAAATATTTAGAAGAATTTGTTGGAAATACCCCCTTAGTAAAATTGAAACGTATCCCTGGTAATACCAGTAACACTATTTTGGTGAAGCTTGAGGGTAACAACCCAGCAGGCTCCGTAAAAGATAGACCTGCTTTATCTATGATTACACGCGCAGAGGCGCGTGGAGAAATTAAACCAGGCGATACGCTTATTGAGGCGACTTCCGGTAATACGGGTATTGCCCTTGCCATGGCCGCCGCCATGAAGGGCTATAAGATGTTATTGGTGATGCCAGAAAATCAAAGTGTTGAGCGTCGGCAGACCATGAAGGCTTTTGGCGCTGAACTACTTTTAACCCCTAAAGATGGAAGCATGGAGTTGGCGCGTGATGTTGCAATGAAGCTGCAAGCCGAAGGTGAAGGTATCGTATTAGATCAGTTTGGCAACATGGATAATCCACAAGCCCATTATGAAGGAACAGGCCCTGAAATTTGGCGTGATACTGAAGGAAAGGTAACGCATTTCGTTGCTAGTATGGGAACTACAGGGACCATCATGGGGACGTCTCGCTATTTAAAAGAACAAAATCCGAATATCAAAATAATTGGCGTGCAGCCAGAAGAGGGCGCACAAATTCCAGGTATTCGTAAATGGCCTGAGGAATATTTGCCCTCGATTTATGACGCTAGTCGAGTGGATGAGTTGATTTATGTTAGCCAAGCGAATGCGGAAAAAATGACGCGTCGTTTGGCGGCAGAGGAAGGTATTTTCGCGGGAATCTCTTCAGGAGGTGGTTTGTATGCGGCGATGCAATTATCTAAGCAATTGGAAAATGCTGTGATTGTTTCTATTGTTTGCGATAGGGGTGACCGATACTTGTCCACTGGGGTATTCCCATCATGATTCCAACCTTAGTGTTTGATATCGAAACAATTCCTGATACCGATGGCTTAAAAGGATTATTAGGTTTACCAGCTGAAACATCGGCTGATGATGTGGCAAAGATTGCGTTTCATCAGCGCCGCCAACATAACGGTAGTGAGTTTTTACCTTTGCATCAGCACCGTGTTGTCGCTATTTCATGTGTGTTGCGTGAAGGAGATTATTTTAAGGTGTGGTCTTTGGGAGCGCCTGATGAGCCAGAAGGCCAGTTGATTCAGCGTTTTTTTGATGGCATCGAAAAATACACCCCGAATGTTATTTCTTGGAATGGCGGTGGTTTTGATTTCCCGGTGTTGCACTATCGTGGCTTGATTCACGGGGTGACCGCACCGCGTTATTGGGATATGGGTGAGGATGATAAGGAGTTTAAGTGGAATAACTATATCAGTCGTTATCATGCTCGTCATACTGACTTGATGGACTTGCTTGCGATGTATCAAGGGCGTGCAAATGCGCCATTGGATGATATGGCTCAGCTTTGTGGTTTTCCAGGTAAATTGGGGATGGATGGAAGCAAGGTTTGGGATGCTTACCAGCAAGGTGAAATTGAAGCGATTCGCAATTATTGTGAAACGGATGTGGTGAACACTTATTTAGTTTATTTGCGCTTCCAAATGATGCGTGGGCAGTTAACTAAGTCTGCTTATGATCTAGAAATTGGGTTGGTACGTGACACCTTGAATGCTGATAGTGCAACGCATTGGCAGGAATTTATGCAGGCATGGAAAGTTTAATTTTATAAATATATTGATATTAAATCAATGCAATAGGTTGTATTGTTAATGAGATCTCGTAAGAAATTTAAATCTGAAAATCCTATTGTCACAGCACATGTGGAATCCTTAGACCAAGAAGGTCGCGGCGTTGCTCACGTTGAAGGTAAAGTCATTTTTATTCAAGGCGCATTGCCAAATGAGACTGTGCGATATCAAGCGACGCGAGTAAAAAGTAGTTATGAATTTGCGCAGACTGTGGAAGTTTTAAAGCCATCTAATCTTCGAGTAACACCAAAATGTAAACACTTTGGGATGTGTGGTGGTTGTGCATTGCAGCATCTTGATTTTGGTGCGCAAGTCGCGGCTAAACAGCGTTTGCTTGAAGATGATTTGTGGCATATAGGCAAAGTTAAAGCGGAGAGTATGCTCCCGCCTATCTATGGTCCTGTCTGGCAATATCGGCATAAAGCACGTTTGCGTGTGAAATACGTCCCTAAAAAAGACCGTGTGCTGGTTGGTTTTAATGAAAAATCCACTCCTTTTGTTGCTGATATTCAAGGTTGTGAAGTTTTACCCCCACGTATTTCTGCTTTGATTACGCCGCTGCAAGAAATGATTGTTCAAATGAGCGTTCGTGATGCGATTCCCCAAATCGAAGTGGCTGTGGGTGAGCATGCGGTTGTCTTAGTGTTTCGTATTATGGAATCTTTAACATCTCAAGATGAGTCATTATTCCGTCAATTTGCTGATAATCATCAAGTGCAGGTTTGGACGCAAACCAAAGGTCTTGAAACAGTACAGCCTTTTTATCCTTTAGATGGGCCAAGTCTCAGTTACTCTTTACCTGAGTTCAATTTAACTTATCCCTTTAATCCCACAGAATTTACGCAGGTTAATCCCTATATCAATCAAGTAATGTTGAGACGTGCGATGCAAATGCTTTCTCCACAAGTTGGCGAAAGAATTGCTGATTTTTTCTGTGGTTTGGGTAATTTTACTTTGCCGATTGCGCGGAGTGGTGCCAGTGTTTTAGGCATGGAAGGTCTTGCTACGCTGGTGGCTCGAGCTAAAGAAAGTGCTGCCTTAAATGGATTGGCTGATCAAGTTGAGTTTGATGAAGCTAATCTATTCGATATGACCCCTGAGATTTTGCAGGGGCTGGGTGAGTTTGATAAATGGCTGATTGATCCACCTCGAGATGGTGCGATGGCTTTAGTCAGTGCGCTTCCTAATGACCATAGTTTTGGGCCTCAACGTATGGTTTATGTTTCATGTAATCCTGCTACTTTAGCGCGTGATGCAGGTATTTTAGTGAACGAGAAAGGCTATCGATTGGTAGCAGCCGGCGTCATCAATATGTTCCCACATACTTCGCATGTTGAATCTATTGCTTTATTTGAGCGTTAATCACTCATGATATTTAAAAAGTGTTTCTTCTTGCTCTGTTTGTTAAGTCTCATGGCTTGCCAACAACAAGACGCAAACATTGCTCGTCAAGATATTCGTTTTGGTATTGCACAAGCCCCTATTAATTTAGATCCACGTTATGCCACTGATGCAGCCTCCGCTAGAGTGAATCGTTTGATTTATCGTGCTTTGGTTCGTTTTGATGGGCATTATCAAGTCCAGCCAGATTTGGCTTCTTGGCAAGTAATTGGTCCAACGCAATATCGTTTCACTTTGGGTAAGGCCGGGCGAGTTTTTCATGGTGGTACTCAACTAGATGCATCAGATGTTCAAGCCACTTATCAATCTTTACTTGATCTTAAAGACTCCCCACTTTCGGCTGAGTTTTCTAACATCAAGCAAATTAAATTGCTTGATAAAAACACCTTAGATTTTTATTTAGAGCGAGCTGATCTTCATTTTCCATCCAAATTGATTATTGGTATTTTGCCTGCAGATAAAATTAAGCAAGGCTATGACTTTAGTCATCATCCAATTGGAAGTGGGCCATTAAAATTTTTGTCTTGGCAGAATACGCTAAAGCTTGCGCGAGTAAGCGATGGTCAAAAGATTAGCTTGCTTGAAGTAAAAGATCCTACAGTTCGCATCTTAAAACTTAAGCGTGGTGAAATTGATTTGTTACAAGGGGATTTACCACCAGAATTAGTCGGCTATCTAAAGCGTCAAGCTGATTTAAGTGTAATTGAGTCGAATGGCGCTAATTTTTCTTATATCGGGTTTAATTTACAAGATCCTGTTTTAAGTAAACCCCTTGTGAGGCGAGCGATTGCACATTCAATTGATAGGCAAGTCATCATCCAACAAGCTTTAGTAGGCGGTTCCCGTGAGGCCGGTGCAATACTGCCGCCTGAGCATTGGGCCGGTAATGCTCACTTAACATCGTATGACTATAATCCAGTGCTCGCTAAAGAACTATTGCTGCAGGCGAGTATTAGTTTGCCATTGAAATTGGTTTATAAGACTTCTACTGATGCGCAAAGACTGAGGTTAGCCACTATCATGCAGGCGCAAATGCATGAAGCTGGTATTGATTTGGAAATCAAAAGTTTGGACTGGGGTACTTTTTTTGAAGACGTAAAGCAGGGACAGTTTCAATTGTTTGGGCTGACTTGGGTGGGGATAAATACACCAGATATTTATGCTAAAGCCTTTGCTTCATATAATTTGCCGCCTAAAGGTTTTAATCGCGGTCGATTCTCTGACGTGCATCTAGACAGTTTATTAGATAAGCAAGATTGGCAAGCCGTGACGACTTATATTCATGAACAATTACCTTATGTGCCCCTTTGGTACGAAGGGCAGTTTGTTGCTGTTCGTCATGGTATTAGTCAATACCAGCCAAAACTAGATGGTAATTGGGACGATTTGGCTACGATTGTTATGTCCTCGGCTTTGAAACCCACTCATTAAGCTCATATTTACTCTTTGAGTAGTAAGTTGATTTTAAAAAGCTACAATCCAGAGTAAAATACTCAACTTATGCAAACCCTTGTCTCTCCAGTCCCGCGCGCCATTAATCAATATCGTCCTTATTGGGCGAAGCGCTTTGGTACGTCCCCAATGTTACCCATGTCACGTGCTGAAATGGATGCACTTGGTTGGGACAGTTGCGACATTATCCTGGTGACAGGCGACGCCTATATTGACCATCCTAGCTTTGGCATGGCATTGGTAGGGCGTTTGCTAGAAGCACAAGGCTTTAGAGTAGGGATTTTGGCACAACCTGATTGGTCCAATGCGGATGCTTTTAAAGCGCTAGGTAAGCCTAACCTTTATTTTGGTATTACTGCCGGCAATATGGATAGCATGGTGAATCGCTATACCGCCGACCGTAAGATACGATCTGATGATGCGTATACGCCAGGTGCAGTTGCTGGCAAACGCCCTGATCGTGCCGTGCTGGTTTATTCGCAACGTTGCCGAGAAGCCTTTTCTGATGTGCCTTTAGTGATAGGTAGTATTGAAGCGAGTTTGCGCCGTATCGCCCATTATGATTATTGGTCAGACAAAGTTAGGCGTTCAGTTTTGGTTGATTCGAAAGCGGATATTTTGCTTTATGGTAATGCTGAACGTGCACTAATTGAGTTAAGTCATCGCATTGCGCGTGGTGAAAAAGTCTCTGAAATTACGGATATTCGTGGTACTGCGTTTTTACGTAAAAAAATTCCAGAAGGTTGGCAAGAGGTTGCATCAACGAATCTAGACCGTCCTGGTAAGGTTGAGGAACATACCGATCCCTATGAAATGAAAATGGGCGCAGGCACAAGTTGTGAGACGGAAGCTAAAAAAGATGAAGCGGTCTTACCTGAAGGCACGCAAGCGATACAAATAGTGCGTAAACCTAAAGCGGATCGTAGTATGCAAGTAGTCCGTTTACCCAGTTATGAAGAAGTGGCTAATGACCCTGTGCTTTACGCCCATGCCTCACGCGTGCTGCATTTAGAAGCGAATCCTGGCAATGCTCGTGCTTTAATACAAAAACACGGGGATCGTGAAGTCTGGTTGAATGCACCGCCAATTCCACTCACCACAAAAGAAATGGATTATGTGTATGACTTGCCTTATGCACGTAAGCCTCATCCAGCTTATGGTGACGCCAAAATCCCAGCTTGGGAGATGATTCGTTTTTCAGTCAATATTATGCGTGGCTGTTTTGGTGGCTGTACGTTCTGTTCTATTACTGAGCATGAAGGCCGGATCATTCAAAGTCGCTCTGAAGAAAGTATTTTGAAAGAAGTCGAAGAAATTCGCGATAAGGTAGAAGGGTTTACTGGTGTCATTTCTGACTTGGGTGGACCAACTGCCAACATGTATCGCATGGCCTGTAAATCAGAAGCGATTGAAAAATCTTGCCGTAAACTTTCTTGTGTTTACCCGGGTATTTGTGAAAATCTCAATACCGATCATTCGGCCTTAATTCAGCTTTATCGTAAAGCGCGAAGTATCAAAGGGATTAAAAAGATTCTGGTTGGCTCTGGCTTGCGCTATGACTTGGCGGTGACATCTCCTGAATATGTCAAAGAATTAGTGCAGCATCACGTAGGTGGGTATTTGAAGATTGCGCCTGAGCATTCTGAAGAAAACGTGCTGTCGAAAATGATGAAGCCAGGGATGGGTTCATACGATAAATTCAAAGAGATGTTTGAACGTTTTTCAAAAGAAGCGGGCAAGAAGCAATATTTGATTCCATATTTTATTGCGGCTCATCCAGGTACAACGGATGAAGATATGTTAAATCTAGCCTTATGGCTCAAGCGTAATGATTTTAGATTGGATCAAGTTCAAACATTTACGCCAACACCAATGGCGATGGCGACGGCGATGTATCATTCCGGAAAAAATCCTCTACGCAAGGTTACTGATGAGAGTGAGGAAGTGCCGATTCCGCGTGCGGGAGGTGTGCGTAGACTGCATAAAGCTTTCATTCGTTATCACGATCCCAATAATTGGCCGATGCTGCGTGAAGCGCTTAAAAACATGGGGCGTGCAGATTTGATTGGTAGCGGCAAAAACTGCCTAATTCCAGCATGGCAACCATTGGATAAAACACCCCCACGTGTTGTGGCGCGTAAGCCTTTACCAGCAGGTAAGAAGCTTGTGCAAGCCAAACCTATCCGTCGCAGTCGTTAATCAGAGGCATCTCAATAAAAGTTTTGAACCGTGGCTATAAAGTATGGTCACAACTTTAACTTTTCTTTAATTAGGGTCTATCGTGCGCCGCATCATTTCTCGTTACTTTCAAGTTTTTTTCTTATTTGGTTTTCTTTCCTTTTCACAGCTAAGTGTAGCAGCTGATCAGGGTTTGTTATGGCAGGTTGAGTCAGCTGAGGGTAAGGTGAGTTATTTGCTTGGTACGATACATGCAGACGACCCAAGAGTGACAGAATTTTCACCTAAACTGCTTGAAGCGTTCGCGCAGACTGATGTGTTTATGATGGAAACTTTGCCACCTCGCAATCCTTCTGTGTTTTTAATGAAGCAGGGAACGGTTGCTGAGTATTTGACTGAAAAAGAGTTTGATCAAGTAAGAGAGCTCGCAGATTTTCATAGTATGCATATTGAAGCGGCGATGAAAATGAAGCCTTGGTTGTTAGCGGTTATTTTTGATTTACCAAAACCTAAGTCGCTGTATTCCATGGATGAGTTATTAATGGCAAAAGCACAAGACCAAAATAAAATGGTTTTGGGTTTAGAAGCAACCCAAGCACATTTTTCAGTGTTAGATAGTATTACCTTGGAAGAACAACTATTGATGTTACGTGCTGTTTTAAAAAGAAACAATAAAGAAAAGGTGTTGGATTACGAGGCTTTACTCAAAACTTATCAATCAGAAGACCTAGAAAAAATCACCAAGTTAGATGACAGTATTACAGGCAACATGCTGCCTAAGGCTTTATGGGAAAAAATGCGCGTTAAACTGATTGATGAGCGTAATGAAGGTATGACTAAAGGGATGCTTGCTCAAGCTAAGGAGCATCGTGTATTTGCGGCGGTTGGTGCATCACACTTGGCAGGCGAGACAGGAATATTGAATCGCCTGCGCCAAGCTGCGTTTAAGCTCACGCCAATTAAATTGTATTGATTATTTTTGGATCGGATAAATTAGTTTGTCCGTTTCAAATCCTAATTCTTTCGCTTGTGAAATCAGTTGTTGTTTAACGATGTAAGGCATCTGTGGCGTTCTAGACAATATCCATAGGTAATTTTTACCACCAGTCACTAATGCGTAGCTGTAAGAAGTTTTATCCAGCTCAATGATGGTGTATGCCCCATAAAATGGCCCAAAAAAAGATACTTTTAATCGTCCAACATCAGGCGTTTCAACAAAATAAGCTTTTCCAATCGCTTCACTCCACTTTTGTTTTTTGGTGTCGAAGCCACGATTCACAACTTTCAGTCCACCATCTTCTCGCTTGCTGTAAGTAGCATGGACTTGATCTAAGCCGCGTTCAAAACTGTGGTCTAGTCTAGCGATTTCATACCAGACACCTAAGTATTTTTCAGACTCAAAACCATTAACTGCCTTGTACTGAGCATCGTCGCCAGTGCAAGCAAACAAAAAAAGTACAGCAAGTAGAATCCATTTTTTAATAAACATATCAATCCTTTTTGCTAATTAACGTCCGCGACTACCGCCGCCGGCATGGCCGCCACGACTACCGCCTCGATTATTGTTTGATCCTGTATTTCGGTTTGGATTCCCAGTATTTGTGTTTCTGCCATTTGGGTTTCTATTTTGACCTTGAGGCTTAGGAGCAAATAAAGCAGGTTGTGGCATCGCTTGGTGACGAGCTGCTTCAGATAATGGCTTGCCTTTATTTTCATTAGGCGCTTTATCATGGCGAACGGTTGCCGCCTTATTTGAGCCTTTATTATTGGGTTTGTTTCGATTGTTGTTTGCGGAGCCATTTGATTGTGGGCGACGTTGCTGCTGTCTTGGGGCACGAGGTGCCTCAGGTTCTGCTTTTTCTGGCTGAACCCAACCTTCGGCTGGCACCTTTGGAATTTCGCGTTTAATCAGCTTTTCAATATCTTTAAGCAGTTTTAACTCTTCTCTGTCTACCAGTGAAACGGCTGCGCCACTTGCGCCTGCACGACCAGTCCGGCCAATACGATGCACATAATCTTCTGGCACATTAGGTAATTCAAAATTAATCACTTGCGGCAATTGATCGATATCTAAACCACGTGCAGCAATGTCAGTGGCAACCAGCACCTTAACTGTGCCATCTTTAAACTGGGCTAAGGCTTTGGTTCGAGCGCCTTGGCTTTTGTTGCCGTGAATTGCAGCGGCTTCAATACCGTCTTTGATGAGTTTTTCAGCTAATCGATTAGCGCCATGTTTGGTTCGTGTAAATACTAAAACTTGTTGCCAGTTGTTATGCTTCACAAGGTGACTGACTAGTTCACGTTTAAAACTTTGGCTAATCATATGCACAGTTTGCTCAACAAGCTCAGATGCCGTGTTGCGGCGAGCAACTTCTACAAAGCCAGGGTTGTGAAGTAGGCCATCTGCAAGTGCTTTAATTTCATCTGAAAAGGTTGCTGAGAATAATAAGTTTTGACGGGCTTTTGGTAGGAGTGCTAGTACTTTTTTAATATCGCGAATAAAACCCATGTCTAACATGCGATCTGCTTCGTCTAGTACCAAAATTTCGACACTTGATAGATCTACAGCCTTTTGATTGGCAAGGTCTAGTAATCGGCCTGGCGTTGCCACCAAGATGTCTAGTGGCTTTCTAAGTCGTGAAATTTGCGGATTGATATTTACACCACCAAAAATGACCGTAGACGTGAGTGGTAAATATTTACCATAAGTTTTTACAGACTCTTCAATCTGAGCGGCTAGTTCACGTGTTGGGGTGAGCATTAGGCAGCGTGGGCGACCTTTGCTTAAATCTGTTACCGGTTTTTGACTCAGGATGTGCAAAATAGGCAACGTGAAGCCAGCGGTTTTGCCAGTTCCAGTTTGTGCGCCAGCCAGTAAATCGCCACCGCTCAGTACTTGTGGGATTGCTTTCGCCTGAATCGGTGTTGGTGTGGTGTAGCCTGCGTCATTAATGGCGCGAAGGATAGGTTCTGATAAGCCCAAATCATTAAAATTTGTGCTTGTGTTAATAACTTCTGAAGACAATGTAAATTCCTTAAAGGAGATTTATAAGTGGGTCTGTTGTCTTAGGACAACACCAATCGAGACAAACGAATAATAAATAAAAGTGTTGGCGCTATTGCGCCTGTAGGCCGCTGGGCTGATTGGCATGCCACAGGGAAGCGTTGATTATACGGAGTATTAGCTTATTAGCTAGTAAATTAACGTTGCGGTTTAATTTAAAGTTTTTCGGTGTGGGTTAGTGCATGTAATTCTTCAGCTGTTAGCCAGCGCCATTCACCTGGCGCTAAATCTTTAGGTAATTCAACTTCACCTATTTTAATACGCTTTAGCGCTTCAACTCGGTTGCTAATAGCAGCCACCATGCGTTTAACTTGGTGATATTTACCTTCGGCCAGCGTCATGTGAATAACAGTATCTGAGATTTTGCTGCAGGCTAATGCTGCGATAGGTGTTGGCTCATCAATTAATTGAACACCTTTTAGTAGTTCAGCAATTTGGGCATCGTCTACTTTGTGTTTGCATGTGACTTCGTAAACTTTAGGCACTTTCCATTTTGGTGAGCTGAGTCGATGAATAAACTGGCCATCATCTGAGAGTAATATCAGCCCGGTAGTATCTTCATCTAAACGCCCGATACACTGGACGTCACGTTCAATGAGTGGTGTGGGGAATAAGCTAAATACCGAAGGGTGGTGTATCGTTTTATGTGAGCATTCGTAATGACTAGGTTTATGCAGCATGAGATACGCTTGTTCGCGATACTCCCATGGTTCATCGTCAACAGTAAATTTTAGATTGTCTGTATCAAACTCCGCAAAAGGATCTTCGCAGGCTACGCCATTGACTTTGACCCAGTTGTGTCTCACCATCATGCGACATGCTTTGCGTGAGCCAAAGCCTTGGGAATGAAGAATGCGTTCTATCGTTAATTTTTTAGCCATCTTGCTATTATAACGGCAATGCAGCTTACATCGAACTCACAATTCCTTGATCCGCAATCAATATTTTGTCTGCAAGTTTGTAGAACACGCCATGTTCAACCACACCAGGGATGTTATTTAGCAAAGTGTTGAGGGATTCGTCATCCATATTTCTTGGAAAGCGCATATCGAGCACATAATTTCCAGAAGCTGTAACTGCAATGTTGTCTTGATGACTATTGAGTCGAATATCGCCTTCTGCACCGTTTTTTTCTAGGTGACTCTTAACAATGCGCCAAGCATTAGGCATGACTTCAACTGGAATGATAAATTTTTCGCCAATAAAATTCACGAGTTTGCTTTTATCTGCGACCACGATGAACTGATCGGCAGCTTGCGCGAGTAGCTTTTCCATTACGAGGTCTTGGCCACGACCTTTAAGCAGCGTTAAATTAGGGGTAATTTCATCTGCGCCATCTACATATAAATTAATCTGTTTTACTTGGTTGATGGCAACAAGGCTAAGCCCGCAGGCTTCTGCTTTGATAGCACTAATCGTTGAGCTCGCTATGGTGCTGATTTTTAAACCTTCCTCCGCTTGGCGTTTAGCAAGGTGCTCAATAAAATAGTTGGCGGTTGAGCCAGTTCCTAAGCCAATTAACATCCCATTTGTTGCTAGTTTTGCGGCTTCAAAAGCGACTAGTTCTTTATCGTTCATCATGGTTTGTCCTTAAACTGCTTCAGCTTCGCGTTTGCGAGCTTTTGTTAATGCTGGGCGATCTGAAAGTCTATGCATATAGCTGAGCAAGGTTTCATTAAGCGGTATTTTGACATGATGCGCCCAATGTAATACTGAAACGCAGATAATATCTGCGGCACTAAAATGATTGCCAGCTAAGTATTGATGACTATTCAGATGAGCACTTAAAACAGCAGCTGCTTTTTCAAACTCCCAATAGCTGGTCTTGGCAACTGCAGGTATTTTTTTATCCTCTGGTAGAAAGCGCTCATGCTTTGCAGCTGTCCATAAATGGACTTCTAGTTCCGCAACTACAAAGAATAACCATTGGAAATATTCAGCACGAGATTCGGTATCTGATGGAATAAGCTTGGCTGCAGGAAACTTTTCTGCAACATAAGTGCAAATGGCAGCAGACTCGCTAATCACTTGTCCGTCATCAATTAAGGTTGGAATCTTACCGAAGGGATTGATAGCTAAAAATGTAGGTTTTTTATGTTCCCCTGCTTGTAGGTTAATCAGTTCATATTCGTATTCGGCATTCGCTTCTTCTAAAGCCCAAGCAACGCGAGCAGATCTGGTTTGCGGATAACCGTAAAGTTTCATCATGGTATGTAGTGTTTGTCTTTCTAAAGAATCAAAGCAGTTTAAGTTAAAATGCTAGCTCAGTTAAGTTTAAGTACAAATCAATGACATTCAAACATATTATTTCTCGCGATAACATTCTTTTTAAACAACTTAAAAAGCTTGCTGAGTCCTCGCGCGAGCGCCGTAAACTTGGCGAAACTTTGTTAGATGGCGCACATCTGGTGAACACCTATCTTGAAGTATTTGGTGAGCCAAAGTTGCTTGTGATTGCTGAAGGTCAGAGTACTGCTGAAGTGAGCCATTTAATTCAACAATTGGCTGACATCCCAACAGTGATGTTCCCAACCTTGATGTTTGCGGAATTGTCTCCAGTTGCAAGTCCTACTGGCATTATTGCTTTAGTTAAAACGCTTGTCATTGAGCCGGTTGCCGATCCAAAATTCACGTTAATGCTGGAAGATATTCAAGATCCAGGCAAT